>VFQP010006064.1_pt1 | contig 10139 bp, 13 predicted proteins | sample 3512351 | NCBI WGS metagenome assembly VFQP01 (sample SAMN10412372, study PRJNA504923) | tailings metagenome | isolation source: Relicate 1 Philex TSF1 revegetated site | place: Philippines: Tuba, Benguet | collected 2017-08-29
TGCTCTCCACCGGCACGTTCAAGGTATGCGCTGAACGCCCTGCGGCATGCAAGCTGGACTGCGCGCCTCGCGCTTGCCGGTTAGCGCTCAGATGCTTCGTCCTCTTGCCTCACGTCGCGTGTGCAGCTGCTGTCCCCGCACCTGTCGTCGCTGTCGGCGACTGGCCTGCTGGCCATGTACATGGGCGACCACACTCTCCACGACACGACGCTGAGCATGCACAGTCAGCCGCTCTACACCCTCGTCTCACGGGTGCGCCGTTCTGCTCGGTTGGCCGTGGCAGTTGTTGACACTCTCGTGCAGGCTCAGTGCAGTTGCTTGAGCTGCACGCACACGGGTGCTGTTCATCTTCCCACCTCGCGCGCAGGAGGTGGAGGCGCGGCTCCCGCTCCTGCCCAGCATCAACGCAGCCACGTGCACCGCGCTGGGCAACCTGTCTGCCCCACTGGGCACGCCCACCATCGCCTTCATGTGAGCCCGCGACGCTGCGCGCTCATGCGGCAGGCAGTGATTGCTGCGATGGGCCGCGCCACCACAGCCGCGCGTGCTGTGGCCACGTGCGCGATTGCGTGCGCAGGTGCGTCAACGCGTGGAGCACGCTCGTGGCGTGCCTGGGCCAGGTGGCAGCCGAGTGCCTGGCCACCTTCCAGCAGGTGGCCGTGCGCACCAGCGCCCGGCACGCTGGCTTTGTGGTCGAGTGCACCGAGGGGCTCATCGTGGCGGCGTTTGACGAGCCCGCTGCCGCCGCGCTGTGGGCGCTCAGCGTGCACCACGAGCTGCTGCACATGGACTGGCCGCCTGAGCTGCTGCGCCACCAGGTGCGCAGCACAACCGCGACGTGCTGGGCGGTGCAGCCCGCTGCAGGGCCGCAGGAGCACTGCTAAGCGTTGCGCGGTGCGCTTCCTCCTTGCGCTCGCAGCTGTGCGAGGAGGTGCTCATGTGGGACGCGGACCTGAGCCGAGTGTCCCTGGTGCACAAGGGCCTGCGCCTGCGCACTGGGCTGCACGTAGGGCGCGTGGAGTGCCACGTCAACAGCCGCTCGGGGCGGCTGGCGTACCGCGGGCGCGTCATGAACCGCGCGGCCCGCATCGCATCCAAGGCGCAAGAGGGGCAGGTGCTGGTCAGCCGCGACGTACTGGGCGGCATGTCCCCGGCGGACCTGGAGAGCTTCACGGTGGAGCTGAGCGGCACGTACGCGCTCAAGGGCGTCAGCGAGCTCATCGAGTGCTACACGCTCACCCTGGCGCCCGCCCTGCGCCTGCGCCGGCTCAACAGCGCGCACGGCTCGCACGAAGGCACCAAGCCAGACTCTGGGGCTGCGCAGCCGTGATCAGGCCACCTCTGGGTGCTTCAGGGACCTACAGCTGCTACTGCTGCAAGTGCGTCGACCGCGCACGTCATGTGCTGAGCGCGTGTCAGGTCAGAGCGATGCGGATGCGGTGCTCGTGCCAAGCGGCGCAACAGAAGCTCCCTTCCCCCCTTCCCCCTTGCCACACCATCACGGACACCACCTGTCACCAGCTGCTGTTGCGCTGGTGGTTGCGTTTGGCACGAAAAGGGTACGGCAGGTCGGGCTCCACGGTGGCAGCTTCCCATCCGCGCGAACGAGCCGCGCGGGACAGTGAGTCGGAGCGTTGCGGCCCAGCGCTGACAATCACGCGACGATGGTGGATCACGCGCGGCAGCAGTGACCGAGCGCAACTGCTGGCGCGCACGGCCGGATGCTGCAGCGCGAGGAGGGCCACCCCCATCGGGCAGGGAGGAGGCGCCGCGATGGCCACCGAGCGCGCCGTCACGTCGGTGTGGCGCTCGCGTGTGGTTTGGCGCTGCTGGCCGGCCTGTTCGCGCGGGTGCGTGCGGCTCTGACCGCTGGTCGTCACCGATGCTCCCGTGGGGTCGAGCAGCTCCCGGGGGAGGGGGAGCGCAGCAGCTGGGCGCTCTATTGCAGTGGCACGTCTGCATCGCTGTGCGGGTAGCTCGCGGCCAATGCGTGCGCGCTGCTGTGCGGTCGTGCACAAGGACTCGGCAGGAACACCCCACGGGAGCGCACGACAGCGCTGCATCCCTGGGCAGTGCGTGGCTAGTGGCATAAGCACACATCGTGGGCAGGCGCAGTGTGCCCCTTCACCGCTCCGAGCTGAGCGCACCTGCATTGTGCACGCGTACCGCCGGCGGCGAGCATCGCAACCGCGCACACAACACTGCACGCAGGGCGCCGAGGCTCAAGGCAACCCACTCCTGCCCTTCATCCCCGGCTGTCCCCTGAATCAAAAGTGCTGGGTTCGAGCGGCATTCGCGCTTGGACTGGTGCCGCAGCCCCGCGCCATCAGCGGCAACTCCTCGTCCGCCATCGCAAACCTTGCAGCCATCTCCGGCCCACTGATGGCTCAGCTGTTCAGCTACAGGCCGCAGTGCCTGAGAAACCTCAAGGAGGCGCGCGAGACCGTGATGAAGGTGCTCACCGACCCCGGGCCGCTTGCGCCCTACATGCGCCTGATTGTGAGCGTGCCTGACTACGGCATCTCCCCTCCGCGCATGGAACTGTCCTTCAAGACCAAGGCAAGTGGCGGCGACCACCCGGCGGCACCCAGCATCACCGCCAAACATACAGCTCTTGACAGTCAGCGCGGCGTCTGCTCGCGTGGAACTGTGTGCGGCACGCAGGTGTGGAGCCTGCCAGCAGTCGGCACGCCTTCCGAGATGGACACCTGGGCAAGGCCCACTGGGCCGTCCGACCCCAGCGAGTACGTGGTCGTCAAGCCCAACGCCTGGCTGCTGCCTCCTGCGCCGCCGGCCGCTCCACCGACCCGTGCGGGCCCGCCAGCATACGGCGGCCTCAATGGCACCAGCAACCGCGGCGACAGCGGAGCCATCAACGTCACGATGCCCACGCCAAAGCTCTGGTTCCAGGTCTATCAGCGGGACTTTGCGCCAGTCCTGCAGGCAAACGGGATCACGGGCAAGGGCGGCGTGCTGCTCTCCGTCCCGGAGAACGCTGGCGTGGACCCGGTGAACGTCAGAGGTCCACTCTTCCCCCGCACCACCATGGTGCTCTTCTACAGGTCAGCAGATTGACACATGGGCGCAACGATGGCGAGACGCTGAGCAGCGTGGGCTGCGTGCGCACGCGCTCGGCGTGTGAGGGGGGGCCTGGCACGCTGATGGTCATGCCTGCTGCAGGCCGACGCTGCTGCAGCGCTTCAACATTGACCCGGCGGCCCTGTCCACCTGGGACGCGCTCCTGGCAGCGGCAGAGGTGCTGCACGGGCAGGACTTTGACGGGGACGGCCAAGGTGAGGCCTGGCGTGCAGGGCAGAGCCGTTGCTTGTGCGTGCGTCACGGCCTCACTCGGGCCTGCGGGCCCGCACTTCTCGCCTGACAGGCGACTGGGCCATGTGCCTGGACCTGGCGCCTGGCTGCGGCAAGGCCAGCGCGCTGTGGGCGTCCATCGGGGCCAGCATCGTGCAGACCAAGGTGAGGGCCGTGAGGCGCAGCGTTGAGCGCGCGGCAGTGCGCACGCTCTCCTGCATGGGGCGAGCACACGGCGTGTGAGCTGCACCACGTGCGCAGGGACTGGACCACGGCACGTACTTTGACCCGGCCACTATGAAGAGCCTGCTGCTCGAGGGCGCGGCCGCCGCCGAGGTCGCGCGCGTGTTCAGGCAGCTGGTGGCCTTCACGCAGCCCGACGCCTTCAACGCGTGCAACATGAGCAACCAGGTTCGTGCACCAGGGCGGCATGCCACGGTGTGCTGTCCTCTGGTGCTGCGTGACGTGCCGCGCCTTGCACTCGGCTGATGATGGCTTGGTCAACGCTCTGCTTGGCCGCAGGCGTTCACTGACGCGCCGCGCCACGCACGCTGCGCCATGACCATTGACTTTGACGTCGCCGCAACGATGTTTGGCAGGCCGTGAGTGCGCAACGCGATGGAGCGCGCAGGTCGCCCTCCGCCGGTGGGCCTACACAAACATGTCAGGGTGCGCGCGATGGCGCTCGCAGGTTGCCCGCCTCACCCCCTGCTGGACCCCCAGGTGCCGCGCCACCAGGAGGTGCGCCTGCGGGGGCTGCCCCGCCAGGCGCGGCACCGCCTTCAAGGACGGCACCGCCGGGCGCACAGCCTGGCTCGTCGCAAGGGACGGCTCCTCCTAGCACAAGCAGGCCTCCTGGCGCAGCGCCTCAGCCAGCGCCGCCTGCCAGCCAGCGACCCCCAGGCCCTCAGCCGCTGAACTCATCCACGCCGTCCGCCGCCGCACCCCCGCCGCCAAAGGCGCCTGACACGCCCCTCGTGGCGGCGCAGCTGCTGCCAGGCAGCAGCGTGGTGCTGGACCGCAGCTCTGGGCGGCTGGTGCCGTGCTCTGCAGACAGCAGCAACTGCCCCCATGCTCAGGTGGAGCCTGTCTTGCTGCCGGCCATGCCCCCGCCAGCCCCGCCCCCCGCGGCTCCCCAGGCGCCGTCCACGCCCGCAGGCGCAGCAAGGCGGCGCCGCGCCCAGCAGCAGGCCGGGGCGTATATCCAGCCGGACGCTCAGCGCCCAGTGGCACGCGCGCTCGTCAACCGGGCGCCGTTCAGCATGTTCCTCCTGTCTGATGGCATGCTCTGCTTCAACTGCTCCGTCATCACTGACACGTTGAACGGCGACCAGCTGCAGGTAGCGGTGGACTCCAGGGGCTCGTCTGAGGCTCGCCACGTTGCTCCGTGCAGCAGCACAGCACGCGGGCCTGACGTTGCTCGTTCCCCCCGGCCGGCCCTGCATCCTTCGCAGTTGATCATCAACATCGCGTCTGGCATGGCCTCGGGCGTCCCCAACAGCCCCTTCCTCCTGGGCAGGAACCGTGAGTCGCGGCGCAAACGTCCCGGCGCAACGTGTGCGTCACCGACACAAGCAAGTGGCACAACCCCTACGTCCGTGTGCTGTGCTGCGTGTGCAGGTGACGCGTTGCTGCGCCAGGTGCTGGGCCCCTCCGCGCCCCCCGCCTGGTTCGACGTGGCAGGCCTGCAGGCGCGCGTAGTTTCCAACCTGCCGCCCAACGCCTCCCTCCGCTCAGCCGGCGTGAGCCGTTCACTCAACGCCACCATGCTCAGGAGCATCCTCCCAGGACTCCTGCAGGTGCGCCGTCCCCGCCAGCGCACAGCAAGAGCTGCTGCGGTGTGTGTGCGGCACACTGCTCCTTGCAACTGCGTTGCCTGCCCTCATGAGTGGTGCGCCAAACACGGTGTGCGCAGGCGAGGCTCCACCCCAACGCAGCCCCTGCACCGGCGGTCACCGTGACGGCCTGGATCCACGCTGCGATCGAGGAACTGACAGGTGAGGAGCGGCAGTGCCACACCCGCTGCCGTTTGCGCTGCCACACGCGCGCGCCCCATGCCTGACATCGGTGCCGCCACGCCGTGATTGTGTGCTGCTGCAGTGGGGCTGGCGTCAGGCATGCAGACGTCCACGGCGCTGCAGATCGCTGCCAGCAAGCAGGCCATGTACTTTGCCAAGCTGGACGCCAGCCTGGGGGCCACCACCACGCTGAGCCTCAAGGCACGCGGCACGGCACATCAGGCACCCGAACCCAGCATTGGCGCCTTTCTGTGCTCTGCATCTGACACTGCGCCAGTAATGGCATCGCTGCGCGGTGCGGGCGCAGGGCCTGTACTGGGCGTCCATCAACTACACGGCGCCTCCAGCCCCCGGCACCGACTCGAGCAGCGACAGCAAGGCCGTCAACAAGGTCATCTTCGCCGTGACGGTTCCCGTCGGCACCGCGCTGCTGCTGGCCGTGGCCGGCACCGTCGCCTACTTCGTGTGGATGGAGCGGCGCCGGCGCGCGCGGGGGCTGCACCTGGGCCCCGGCCCCGGGCCGCTCACCACGCTGCTGCTGACGGACATCCAGGACTCGACCGTGCTGTGGGACGCGCTGCCGCCGCAAGTCATGGACGCGGCGCTGCACCTGCACCACAGCTGCATCCGCATGCTGCTGCACAAGACGGCAGGTGGGGCGTTGGGCGCGGAGGGCGGCCGCGTTCCACCCAATCTCGACGATTGAGTCGTCGAGCAGCCTTGCAGGGCATGCTGTTGAGTCGGCACTCTGGGTGGCCCTGAGTGTGCGTGTGCGCAGGGTACGAATCGGGGACGGAGGGCGACGCGTTCATCCTGGCCTTCAGCACGCCGCAGGCTGCGGCGCAGTTCGCGCTGCTGGCTCAGGAGCAAATGATGGTGCGCGACTGCCACGACTGCCAAGCAGCGCGCACTGCTGAGCTGCGAGCTGCCCTTTACGCCGCCGCCGCCGGCGCGCTGGCGACGCGTGCGCCGTGCGCGTAGGCGCAAGCGTGGCCGCCGCAGCTGCTGGACCACCCCAGCGCGGCGGAGCTGTGGGTCACCCCGTCGCCCGCCGCGACGAGCATCATCGCCTCGAGCTGCCGGCCGCCAAAGGACGCCCCGTCCACCTCCTCCTTCACGTCGCTGCGCAGCCACGGGTCGCGCGGCAGCAGCTTCACCGGCGGCCTGCGCCAGGGCAGCCAGTCGGGCACTCACCAGACCTCGGACCGCTCCAGCTACCTGGTGCTCCTCCAACGCGGCCAGCGCCAGCTGAGCAAGCTGGTGGGCCAGGCGCGGCAGCCTTCGGGCTCGGGGACCAAGTGGGCGCACGGCAGCGACGCCCTCGCGCCCGGCGGCGCGTCTGGCGGCGGCGCGTTTGCGTCGCACGACAGCAGCAGCCACGACCGCAGCAGCAGCCTCGTCTGGTGGCAGCAGACCCCGCCGGGCAACTTCATCAGCAGAATGAAGCTGTCGTTCGTGGGCAAGAGCAAGCCGAGCCTCGACCTCGGAGGGCGGCCGTCACCGTCGCTGGACCTGTCCTCCCGGCTCCACGCCCAGACGTCCGACCAGGAGCCCGCCAGCAAGGACGCTGTCAGCGACGGGCCCGGCGGCGCGTCGGACCTGCTGCCCGCGCCGGTCGCCCCGCCCGCCGCCCCCGCCGACCCGACCAACGCGTGGGAGGTGCTGGGCAGCGCAAGGCCGCAGGTGGCGCCCGGCTCGCGCCTCAACCGCCCCGCGCTGCCGGCGCTCAGCGAGGCGTGCGAGCGCAGCAGCCTGCCCAAGCACGCTGGCCTGGTGATGCGCGCTGCCAGCCCGGTCCTCCCCGTCGCCCCCATGCCTGACCAGTCGTTCGACGAGCAGGACGACGGGACAGGGACGCCACCGTCGCCGCTGGTCCAGCCGGCGGCGGGCAAGCCGGCGGCGCGCCCCGCCAGGCCCGCCGAGCACCGCTCGCCCTTCTTGCTCGACAGCGCCGCGCCGCAGCCGCACGCGCGCACCGCGGCGCAGGCGGCGCTGCTAGTGGGCCCGCCCAGCTCGGGCCGCGACAGCTCAAACACCACGCCCACTACGCCCCGGGCATCGGGCAAGCTCAGCGCCTCGGCGCCCGCCACAGGAGGGTGAGCAAGACACCGTGCCCAGGTGTTGTCACGCAGCGAGAGGGATGCATGCGCGGGTTCCCTCAAGAAGGTGCACGCTGCGCACCCCTGTTCGCAGGAACACGCACGTCTCGACCTTTGTGGACAAGGTGCGGGCCAACCAGCTCGCCGTCAACAGCAGCCGCGCCACCTCGAGCGACATGTGCGTGTTCCGGGGCCTCCGCGTGCGCATGGGCCTGCACTCGGGCGTGGACCAGGAGGACCAGGTGAGGGGGCGCAACAGGTGTGGTGGTGTGCCGGGGCCCGCGGCCTCGCGCCTCGAATCGCGCCGCCGCCTGACACCGCTTGCTCTCGCAACATGCACAGGTGACGTACAACAAGGCCATGTCGGCACTGGTGTACAGTGGGCAGCCCATGAACGTGGCCAAGGCCGTGTCGGACTGCGCGGCGGGCGGCATGGTGCTTGCCTCGCCCACCACAATGCGCCTGCTGGAGCCGGACCTGGGCACTTTGCTGGCACCCACCTCGCCCGTGCTGCCGGTGCACTTGGGCGATTACGCGATCGACAGCCTGCCAGACGACACGTTCGCGCTGTGCGCGCTGCAGACCCTGGCGCTGGAGCCGCGCCTGGCGCACTGCGTGCCGCTGCGGAACGTCACATGCAAGCGGGTGCGCCGCGCCACGCTTCCTCCCTCGAGCGGCCGCGCACACTGCACCTTGGCCAAACCGCTCCCAAGCTGTGTGCGCGCTGCGGCGGACTGATGATTGCCGCGCAGATCGGCACGCTGCCGGCGCCCGTCGGCTACGTGACGGCGTGCCAGATGCACGTCAAGGGCGCCGTGGACGCCCAGATGGAGCCGTCCATCAGCGCGCACGTGGCCGAGGCGCTGGCGCTGGTCATGGAGGTGGCGCTGGCCAAGGTGCACGCAGTGGGCGCCTACGTGCTGCGCTGCGAGCCGCACTCGGGCACGCTGGAGGCCGTGTTCCTCGACCCCGAGTCGGCCATCCTGTGGGCGCTGCACACCCAGCAGGAGCTGGCGCAGGGCAGCTGGCCGGGGGAGCTGCTCGAGCACCCGGTGCGCCCCTCCCCCCCTACAGTTGCCAGGGTGGAGGAGGCTCCGCACAGAGGAGGTGTCAGGGCACGCTCGCCGGGGGGCGGTGCTGTGAAGGCATTCCTGCTCTGTGTGCCTTACCTTGCGCCGCAGCTGTTTGAGGAGGTGCACCGCTGGGACGCCGACCGCGGCGTGCTGGTGCTGGAGCACCGCGGGCCGAGGCTGTCGTTCGGCGTGCACGCCGGCGTGATGGACGCCGCCGTGGTCTGCACGACGGGGCGCCTGCTCTACAAGGGCAAGGTGGGGCGTGCACGTCCATAATGTCGGCATTGGGCAACTGTCACTGGATGCTCGGACCCAGCGCGGACGCCTGCGCGCGTGCCATGGCGTGCAGGTCATGAGCCGGGCGGCGCGCATCGCCAGCAAGGCGCGTCCTGGGCAGGTGCTCACCAGCCGCGACGCGCTGGCGGCGTGCGGGCGCGACGCCGCCTCCAGCCTCTTCAGCTTCAGCTGCGTGGGCGCGTTCGCCCTGCGGAGCACCGAGCTCATGGACTGCTACGCCGCGACGCTGCGCCGCGGCCGGCGCGCGGACGGCCCGCAGGAGGGGTAGCCGCAGGGGAGTGCCGCCCAGGGTTGCGCACCCCGGCACACCGGGCGGGAACAGGCTGCCACCTGCGGCCCTCAATCTGGCAGCGTTGATGTGATGCGCTGCAACCCGATCTCGCTGGCGCACTTCTTCCTGAGCCGCTGAGCCCGGCCCGCGCAAGGAGCCCTAACTCTCGACGAAGCGGCGCGCAGAAGCGAACCGCACAGCGCGCAATCACAGCGATGCTCGGCAGAGCTAGAGCTAGTGGCGGCGCTGGCGCTGGCACGGCGCATCTCACCGCATCTCACGGCAAAAGCAGCAGCTGGCCGGGCAACGCCAGCAGCGCTGCACAGCGGCGGCAGCAGCAGCAGCAGCGTCGTGCGCCACTCCGACCAGAGGGCAGGGGCTTCTGTGGCTGCCTCTCTGCCACGGTGGCCGTGGTGGTCGAAACCGTGCATCCACGCCTTGACCCAGACGACGACTTCCTCGCCTACAGGGCAGCAACGGAGCGGTTGGGTCAGCATGAGCTGCAGGACGAGCTCATGGCGCGCTCTTCCAAACCCACCGACGACCGTGCGTGGGCGCCGCTGGAGGCACAGGTACGACGCACCACAGCGCGCTGCACACTCCACGCGCCCAGGAGCCTGCGTATGCATTGCATTAGTCTTTGTTGCTGCTGGCACGTGTGCCCCCAGGTGCCCACGGCACCTCTCGAACGCGCTACGCCGCGGCCGCCCCCGCCCGCCCGCCCCATCCCGTCAGCAGCAGCGCCGCCGCAGCAACCACAGCAGCCCGCCCTGCCGCCTCCCTTGCTGCCCCCCAAGGCGCACCGGCCCGGCTCGAGCCACGCCGCCGCGGCGCGCTGGGCGCGCACCCGTCACCCCACAGCGGCGCACGCCGTCGCGGGCACCTCCCTCCCTCAGCGCTCGCCCTCCCCTCGCACAGGCAGCGCCTCGCTGATGGCTCAGGTGGGAGCTTCTGACTGCAGCGATTGCGGGGCTGCCGCCTGCCCTCCAACGCCCAGTCACGCCGCTTGCGCTGTGCCCCGCAGCGCCAGCGCCCGGTGCCCACCCCGCACGTGCTTGGTCACTGGGCGCGC
>VFQP010006065.1_pt1 | contig 10138 bp, 9 predicted proteins | sample 3512351 | NCBI WGS metagenome assembly VFQP01 (sample SAMN10412372, study PRJNA504923) | tailings metagenome | isolation source: Relicate 1 Philex TSF1 revegetated site | place: Philippines: Tuba, Benguet | collected 2017-08-29
CGAAGATAACCTTGATCGCCTGAAGGATTGCGACTTGATTATCGAAGCTGTTCTGGAAGATCCAACTATCAAGTCGAACCTGTTCAAGAAAATCGATGAAAACCGCAAAGAGGGGTCGATTGTCGCGTCCAACACCTCGACCATTCCGCTGCACACGCTGACCGACGGTCAAACCGAACAGTTCAAAAAAGATTTCGTGATTACGCATTTCTTTAATCCGCCGCGCTATATGCCGCTGCTGGAACTGGTCACGTCGCAGCACAACGCACCTGAAAAAGTCGCCGAAATCACGCGCTTCATGGATGAAAAAATGGGCAAGGGTGTCGTGGTCTGCAAAGACACCCCGGGCTTTATCGCGAACCGCATCGGCACGTTCTGGATCCAGTGCGCGATTAACGAAGCGATCGACCGTAAATTGAAAATCGAAGAAGCCGATGCCATTGTCGGCCGCCCGATGGGTATCCCCAAGACAGGCATTTTCGGTCTGGTCGATCTGGTCGGCCTCGACCTGATGCCGCATATCAGCAAAAGCCTGACGGCAAAGCTGCCCGCCGATGATGGCTATGTCAAAATCGCGCGCACGTCCGATGTGATCGATAACATGATCAAAACGGGCTATACGGGCCGCAAAGGCAAGGGCGGTTTCTATCGCCTGAACGACAAGCGCGAGAAGATGGCCATCGACCTGCAAACAGGCGCAGAGCGTCCGGCTGAAAAGGTCAAAATGAAGGCCGCCGACAACGCACGCAAAGGCGGGCTGAAAGGCCTTGTCGAAACCAAGGACAAGGGCGGCGATTACGCCTGGGCCGTGCTCAAACAAACGCTGTGTTATGCGGCGGAACATGTGCATGACATTTCCGGCAATATCACCGACGTCGATCAGGCCATGAAGCTGGGCTATAACTGGAAACAGGGCCCGTTTGAAATGCTTGATAAAATGGGCGTTGATTACTTTATCAACCGCATGAAAGCAGAGGGCGAAAAAGTCCCCGCATTCATCGAACAGGCCGCCGGTAAAAAATTCTACAAAACCGAAAACGGAAAACTGCATTTCATGCAGCAAGACGGCAGCTATGCCGAAGTGGCCAGACCGGAAGGCGTCCTGCTGCTCTCAGACATCAAGCGCGCATCGAAACCTGTTTTGGACAACACCAAAAACATTCCCGGTGTTGGCAAAATGGGCGCGGCGCTATGGGATGCGGGTGACGGCGTTTTGTGCCTCGAATTCACATCCAAAATGAACTCGCTCGATTTCTTCAGTCTCAAAACCATCAATGATGCGATCGACATCATCGAAAAGGGCAGCAAAAAAGACAAGAACGGCCAGCCGTTCAAGGCGCTGGTCATTCATAACGAAGGCGATGATTTCTCGGTCGGCGCCAATATCGGGGTCGCGCTGTATGCCGCCAAGGCCAAGCAATACTGGATCGTCGATAAAATGGTGAAGATGGGGCAAGATACGTTGAAGCGTATGAAATACGCCAAGTTCCCCATTGTTTCCGCACCGGCAGGCAAGGCACTGGGCGGCGGCTGCGAAGTGTTGCTGCACAGCCATCACGTACAGGCGCATGCCGAAACCTATCCAGGTCTGGTCGAGGTTGGCGTCGGCCTGTTGCCTGCATGGGGCGGCTCGACCGAGCTGATGACCCGTGCGCAGAAAAATAAAAAGCTGCCTAAGGGCCCAATGCCGCCCGTGGCGATGGTTTTCGAAACCATCTCGACGGCCAAGGTGGGGCTGTCGGCATTCGAAGCCAAGGAAATGATGTATTTCCGCGACACAGATGGCGTGACGATGAACAAATCGCGCCTGCTGGCCGATGCCAAGAAAAAGGCGCTGGAAATGGTGCCCGATTTCAAACCCGAATTGCCGGTCGATCTGAAACTGCCGGGCAAATCGGGCGCGACGGCGCTGAATATGGCGGTCGACGGTTTCTATCTCAAAGGGCAGGCGACGCCGTACGACGTCGTGGTGTCTGGCAAGGTGGGCGAAGTGCTGACGGGTGGTGATAAAGCCGGCCCCAACGTGACGGTATCGCAAGACTACCTGCGCGAACTGGAGCGTAAAAAGTTCATGGAGCTGGTGCATGATCCGCGCACTATCGCGCGTATCGACAGCATCCTGAAAACCGGCAAACCACTGCGCGAAAAGCCGATTGCAGGCAAACGTGCGCATGACCTCCGCAAAGAGGCCGACGCGCAGCAGCCCGGTCTGTTCACCCGTATGGTGTCCGATCCGCTGCGCCGCGTGTTTGGCAAAGCGGCAGGTAAACCCGCCAGCAATGACAATGCCGGCGTGACGCCCGATAAAAAGCCGCCGTTTAACTGGCCAAACCTTGGCAAACCGAAGCAATAACAGCCATTTTGGCCGCTTTTGCCCTGAAAAACTGCCCGCATGGTATCACATCCGGCGGGCGGTTTTCTTTTAACCTCTTGAATATAAAAGATAAAAAATCTTGTCATTTGCTTTCTTGACAATCCGGGCGGGCTGTCATATTCCTATCCCACCTGTGAAAAGCAGATTCTTTTCACTGCCTGTCAAAAGGCTTTGCGGACGTAGCTCAGGGGTAGAGCGCAACCTTGCCAAGGTTGATGTCGAGGGTTCAAATCCCTTCGTCCGCTCCATTTCTCCCAACCGCCGCCGCCCTTTGGGCGGTTTTTTTGTATCCAAACGCAGGTTTTCGTCTGCATCCCGTGTATTTTCTGTCGGGCATAAACACATGCGTCCTTCGCCCATGCGTGTTAGCCTTGCAGATGCCGCGTATTTCGCGGCATTTGATGGGGAGAAAATAGATGAAAAAATATATTGGCCCTGCTTTGGCCGTTTTCGTTTTTTATGGGGGCGTCGCCTGCGCCGCCGATAGCGCACCCGCCGCGCCTGCCGTCCGTCAAGGCGTGCCGATGCCCGATCATGGCCTGCTGGACGAGGCGCTGAAGGGCGATGCGAAAGCGCAATACGGCATGGGTATTGCCTATGCGACTGGCAACGGCGCGCCGCGCAATCACCGCACCGCCGTAACGTGGCTTGAAAAAGCCGCCCGTCAAAATCATATCGAAGCGCAATACGACCTTGGCATGATCTATATGTTCACCGAAGACGAAGGCCTGCGTAACCCCGTCAAATCGACCGAATGGTTTTTGATGGCGGCGGAGCAGGGGCACCTGCGTGCGCAAAACGCGATTGCCTCGGCCTATTCCAGCGGCGATGGCGTGGGCAAGAGTCCGGAAAAAGCCCTCGCCTGGTGGCGCAAAGCCGCCGCGCAGAAAAGCGCCGAGGCGCAATTCAACATTGGCTATTCTTATTTATCGGGCGAGGGGGTAGAGGCAAGCGCGCCCGAAGCCATGCGCTGGCTGACGCTGGCGGCAGAACAAAACAACCCCGACGCCCAATATTTATTGGGTCGCGGCTATGCCGAAGGGGCAGGGGTGAAAGCCGATCCAGAAACATCGCTGCGCTGGCTGCACAAGGCGGCTGCACAGCAGCACCCTGCGGCCATGATGCTGATCGGCGATGCCTATATCGACGGGCTGGGCGTCGAAAAAAGCGATGTGGAGGCCTATTACTGGTATGCCCGCGCCGCCGACCTGGAGCCTGCTTTCAACGACGAGCGCGACGCCCTGCGTGAAAAGATCAGCCCGAAGGACCAGATCGATGTGCAGAAAAGGCTGATGAACCGTTAAGAGGAGGGGACGAATATGCGTGCAGGTATATGTCTTTGCGTTTTTGCCCTAGCTGTTTTTATGAGTGCAACCGCTGATCCGTCTGTTGCGGCAGACGGTAAAATCCGCGAGATGTTGCGTGAACGCATGCAAAACAAGGCGGGCGAAGCCGAAGGTGTTTTTGGCGAAGATAGCGGCCCCTGCAGCGTTCATTACACCAAGGTCGAAAAGCTGATCAAGACCAAGGGTGACAAGGCGCTGGGCATGCCGCCCGATATCGCCGATGTGGCCTATGGCCCGCATGAGCGGGAAAAGTTTGATGTCTATTTGCCCAAAATAAAAACAGCGACGCCTGCGCCAATTATTTTGATGGTACATGGCGGCGGTTGGTGCGTGGGCGACAAGCGCCTGAAGGCGACGGTGGAAAATAAAGTCGAACGCTGGACACCGCGCGGTTTCGTGGTGATCAGCACCAACTATCCGATGCTGTCGCATGGCAAAAGCGGGTTGCAGCAGGCATATGAAATCGCCCGGGCAGCGGCCTATATCCAGCAAAACGCGGCGACATGGGGCGGCGATCCCGCGCGCCTGATTTTGATGGGGCATTCGGCGGGGGCGCATCTGGTGTCGCTGGTCGGCGCCGATGCCGACATCCGCGCGGCGGAGGGGATGCAAGATATTCTGGGCGTGGTGTCCATTGATGCGGGCGCGATAGATTTAGCGATGCAAATGCCCAAAGTGATTCCCAAATTGCGCACGCGCTACAACGAAGCTTTCGGCACGGATCCTGCCGGATGGCCGCCGGCATCGCCGCGGCATCAGGTCGATGCGCGATCTGCCCCGTGGCTGGGCATTTGCGCCATCAACCGGCCGGACAAACCGTGCGAGCAATCCGAAATGTACGTGCAAAAAAGCATCAGCTTTGGCATTACCGCCAAAACCTTGCCCCTGCCCAAAGGACATGGCCGGTTGAACAGCGAACTGGGTATGGCGGGCAGCTATACCGACAGCGTGGAAAAATTTATGTCCGCCCTCGATGCCGAGGTGGCGGCGCGCCTGCGCTGAGATCGTGGCGGAAATACAGAAATAAAAAAGCCGGCCATTTTATGATGACCGGCTTTTTTTGATGAACGCTTCAAGCGTGAATTTAATCTTTGTCGATGTGCGATCCGATTACTTCGCCAGTGATGGCGTCGATACGCACCTCGTGTTCGGCGGCATCTTTGATAACGCTGACATCATAAACAACTTTGCCGAAGTCACTATCGAGATCGGCGTCAATCGCCTGACCGCCGATATGTTTTTCGGCAATCCCGATGGCATCCACCAGCGTAATTTTCGCTTCCGACAAACGCTGCACATCTTTTGCGGTATCCGACGCCATCGCGCTGCCCGGAAACATGCTGCTGGTCGTGGCGCCCGCCAAAAGCAGTGCCACGCCGAGGGTCATGATGTTCATCTTGTTCTGTGCCATTGATTTCATCGTCGTTCCCTCCTGCGGCTGTAAAGGTCTATTTATAAGACTAGGCCAAACTTCCTGAAAAACCAGTTAAAAAATCAGTTTTTCTTTCTGCGCCGCGCAAAAGCCGGTGGATTGACAGCAGAAGCCAAAAATCACACTATCTATCCGCCTGCAGACATTTAAAAAAGCCACCGAGTCGCCTATACGCGAACGGAAGGCGCAGGCGGGTCTAAAAAGACCGTGAAGGGGTGTGGACGTCTGATCAAAAAAAGGACACCACCACGATGGGCATCATTAAAAAGATCAAGGAAATGTCGCTGGAAATGACGCGCTGGCGTCACCGGCTGCATGCCGAACCTGAACTGGCTTTTGAAGAGCGTAAAACCGCGCGCTTTCTGATGCGCCAGTTGCAAAGCTTCCGGCTGGATGATGTGCAGTCATTGGCCAAAACCGGCGTGGTGGGCGTTCTGCATGGCAAGTCCGGCCCGGGCGGTCCTGCGATTATGCTGCGCGCAGATATGGACGCGCTGCCTATTCACGAAAAAACGGGAGCGGTGCATGAATCGCGCACGCCGGGCGTTATGCATGCCTGCGGCCATGACGGGCATATGGCTATGCTGCTGGGTGCGGCGAAATATCTGGCGGACACGCGTAATTTCGAAGGCACCGTCTATTTCGTTTTCCAGCCCGCCGAGGAACATATCGGCGGCGCGCAGGAAATGATCAAAGAGGGACTTTTCAGCAAATTTCCGGCTGATACGATTTATGGCCTGCATAACTATCCCGAATTGCCGCTGGGCATGATGGCGACGGCCAAAGGCCCCATGCTGGCCGCCAATGACGATTTTCATGTGACGTTCAAGGGCACCGGCGGCCACAGCGCCCGCGCGGGCAATGCCAGTGATGTTGTCGCTGCGGCGGCCGAAGCCATTCTGGCGATCAAGGCCATGGCCAAAGCAGAAATTTCCGCAAACGAGCCGGGCGCATTGACAGTATGCAGTCTGTTTACCGAAGGCGAGGCGAATAACGTTATTCCTGACAGCATTTCATTCAACGGCAGCCTTCGCACGTTTGATCCGGATCTGCACGATCGTCTGAAAAAGAACATGCAAAAAATCGCCGAAGACACGGCAAAGAAATACAGCGTCGGTCTGGAAATGGAATTTGAAAACGGCTATCCGGTTTTGATCAATTCGGGCGCTGAAACCGATTTCGCCGTATCGGTTGCCCAAGATCTGGTGGGCGAGAAGGCCGTGATTGACAATGCGCCGCGCACGCTGGGTGCCGAAGACTTCGCGTTTTACTTGCAAAAGAAACCGGGGAATTTTATGGCCCTCGGCACCGGCCCTGCGGACGGCAGCAAATCACCCGACATCCATAGCGCCAAATATGATTTCAATGACGCGGCCTTGCCGGTCGGCGCGAGTTACTGGGTGCGGCTGGTTGAAAAAGCCCTGCCGGTCGGCGGCAAGGGCGGGGGGCCACTTCAGACGCCCGCAGGCGGTAAGCCGCGCGCGCCGGAGATGTAACAAGCATATTTGCATATTTGTCACGCGTATGAGGCAAGGACGTTTTTTTCCCGAAACGGCTTGAGTTTCAAAGACGCTTGCCAGTATCCTGTAAAAACAGGGATTCGCCGCATAAAAACGCGGTGGCAAGACGATATGCAAATCATCGAACAGTTCACCCAGGGCAAAATGGGGGATGAAGCGCTCAACGAAGACAGGATCGTCATCGATGAGCATTTCATTGCTGTAATTGATGGCGTGACGTCCCGCCGCGGCCAGATGTTGCAAGGAATGACCATTGGCCGTTTTGCCGGTGAAACCATCGCGGGCGAGATTGCCCGTTTGCCGCGCCAGATCGAAGCGCGTCAGGCCATCGACCATCTGACCGAACGTCTGAAATCAATTTCCGAAATGGTGGCCGCATCCGAAAACAAGAGCTTCGGCGAGAGCCTGCGCCGGCCGGCCTGTGCGCTGGTGATGTATTCACGTGCGCGCCGCGAAATCTGGCGCGTGGCCGACCCCACGTTCATGATCAATGGCCTTGTGAATACCAAAAGCTTCCCGCAGGAAGAAAACTGGGCGCAGCTGCGCCGTGCCTATATTTGCTCCCGCCTTGCCAAGGGCGACAGCGAAGACAGCCTGCGCAACGGCGACCCGACGTGGTAGCTGCTGGCGCCCATGATGTCCGAATTCAAGGTTTTCACCAATTATGACGGTCCCTTCGGTTATGGGGTTTTGAACGGCACCCACGTGCCCGACGCGCATGTTGAAATTTTTAGCGCCGAACACGCGAATGAAATCGTGCTGGCCAGCGATGGTTACCCGCATGTGGCATCGACCCTCGCCGAAACGGAAAACGTGCTAAAATATGTGGTGACCGAAGACCCGCTGATGTATCGTCTCTATCCGCAGGTAAAGGGAGTAAAGCCCGGCTTTGTGTCGTTTGATGACCGCACCTATGTGCGCTTCCTGCCCTGAACCATCCAGACGATATAGATCATCATGACCGATAACACCGCTGCCAATCCCGCCGTTCAAATAGACATAATCCAGACACCGGAGCCGCTGGGTAGCCAGTTCGCCGCGCTTGGCATCGATGCCATTACCTATTCCCACCCGCCGGTCTTTACGGTGGCGGAAGGCGAGGGATGGAAACACCTGATCTCCGGCGGACAGACCAAAAACCTGTTTCTGAAAGATAAAAAAGACCAGATGTGGCTGATCACGGCCGAGGCCTATACGCAGGTCAACCTCAAGGCGCTACCGGATATTATCGGCGCGGGGCGTTTGTCTTTCGGTTCGGCCGATCGCTTGATGCATACGCTGGGCGTTACGCCGGGCTCGGTCACGCCCCTTGCTTTAGTCAACGATTCCGGCCGGCAGGTGCGCTTTGTGCTGGATGAAAAGTTGATGCAATGCAGCACCATCAACTGCCATCCCTTGCGCAATGATATGACCACGGCCATCACGCCGGTGGCGCTTTTGCAGTTTTTGCGACATCTGGGCTATGACCCGATGATCTGTGCGCTTGATAAACAGGACCAGACGGCGTCTTAACCCCTATTTTGCGTTGATTTTAACGCCTTCTGGCTTATTTCTATGTGATAGGCACGCTATAATGTTGCCTGTTTGACCACAATTAGGAATACCCGTCAGATGCTCGATCTTTCCAACCTTGGCAAACCTGCCGCCGCGCCCAATGCCTTTATCCGCGATACGCATACCGATGCGTTCGAGCGCGATGTGATGGCGCAGTCCATGCAAACGCCCGTGATTGTCGATTTCTGGGCCACGTGGTGCGGCCCTTGCAAACAGATGATGCCCGCGCTTGAAAAAGTCGTCACCGAGGCCAACGGTAAAGTGATGATGGTCAAGGTCGACATTGATAAAAACCCCGAATTGGCGCAAGTTTTCCGCATTCAATCCGTGCCCACCGTCTATGTGTTCTGGCAAGGGCAGCCCGTGGATGGTTTCATGGGCGGCAAGCCCGAATCCGAACTGCGTGCTTTCGTGCAAAAACTGTCGGCGATGGCAGGGGCACCTGCGAATGACACCGATGCGCCCGCGACCGTCGATGTCACCGAAGACATGAAACGCGCCGATGAATTCTTTGCGGCGGGCAGCTATACCGACGCCATGGCCGCCTATAGCACGGTGCTGGATGTTGCACCCGACAACATGGATGCGATGGCAGGTATCGGCTGGTGCTTCGTGACCGAAAAATCGCCCGAGGGCGTGGCTGAAATCCTGTCGCAGTTGACGGACGAGCAAAAACAAAACCCGCGCATTCAGGGTTTGTCGTTTATTCTGGCGCAGGCCGAAGATGCCTCCGCGCTGCAAGATGCCGAAACGTTGACATCCGCGCTGGATAAAAACCCCAAAGACCACGCTGCGCGTTTTGATCTTGCGCGCGTGCAAATCGCCGCATGCGATATCGATGGCGCGATCGACACTTTGGTCGACCTCACGCGCCGCGACCGCGAATGGCAAGACCAGAAAGCGCGCAAATTTCTGCTGACGCTGTTTGATGCCCTGGGCAATGCCCACCCGCTGACGGCGCAAGGACGGCGCAAGCTGTCCGCTGTTCTTTTCTCGTAAAGGCAAACGTGATGAGCGATGCGTTTGACACAACATACGAAGACCTGCCGGGCGAGATACCCATCTTTCCTTTGCCGCGCGTGATTTTGCTGCCGCGCACGCAATTGCCGCTGAATATTTTTGAACCGCGCTACCTGGCCATGACACGCGCCGCGCTGTCGTCTCACCGCCTGATCGGCATGATCCAGCCGCAGGATGAAAAAGGCGCGGGCGCGCTGTGCGCCACGGGCTGCGTCGGGCGTATCGTGTCATTCAGCGAAACCGACGATGGCCGCTACCTGATCACGCTGAAGGGCGTTGCCCGTTTTGATCTGGCCGACGCGCCCGTTTTGAACCCTATGGGATATCTGCAGGCGCGTGTCGATTGGTCGCCATACAAACACGACCTGACGCCCGATACGGTGACAGATATCTGCCGCGAGAGCATGGTGCAAACCCTGCATGCGTATTTCAAGCAAATGGGTATGTCCTGCGACCAGTGGGAACAGATCCGCCAGATCGGCTGCGAGCGCCTGGTGGGGACGCTCAGCGTCGTATGCCCGTTCGAGGCGGCGGAGAAGCAGGCGTTGCTCGAAGCCCCTACCCTGGCCGACCGCGCGCGTTTGTTGCGCGGGCTGCTGGAATCGGCCGTGCGTAGCGGTTGCAGCGGCGAATGCACCGATACTTGCCATTAATTTTTTAATACGGACGATCACCATTTATGCCCAGCGAATCTAAAAAAGCCGACCCCAGACTGCTCGAAATCCTTGTCTGCCCGCTGACCAAGGCACCTTTGGAATATGATGCGGACAGGCAAGAGCTGATCAGCCGTCAGGCCGGATTGGCTTTTCCGATTGAAAACGGCATCCCCGTTATGCTACCGACTGCTGCACGCAAACTGGATTAACCCCACGCCATCATGACCGACCGTATC
>VFQP010006066.1_pt1 | contig 10137 bp, 9 predicted proteins | sample 3512351 | NCBI WGS metagenome assembly VFQP01 (sample SAMN10412372, study PRJNA504923) | tailings metagenome | isolation source: Relicate 1 Philex TSF1 revegetated site | place: Philippines: Tuba, Benguet | collected 2017-08-29
AGGCGGAGCTAGAGAAGATGCGGCCCGACCTCGAGGCCATCGAGCAGTACCGCGCCAAGGCGGCCGACTACGACGCGCGCGCCGCGCAGCTCGACGCCGCCACCAAGGAGCGCGACGAGGTGCGGTGCGCGAGGCGCTCGCCTCCTTCGATCGCAGAGGCAGACGAGGCGCCGCGCGCACCTGGGTCGCGCGACGCCGACGCGTTGCCCTTTGCCCTCTCGACGAATGCAGCCAGGCGTTCACAGCCCGTCTGCCGCGCCCTCGTGCCGCCCCAGCTGTGCCCAGCACGCGCGTGTGCGGCGCGTCGCAGGTGCGGCGGGGGTACGAGGCGCTGCGCAAGCGGCGGCTGGACGAGTTCATGGCGGGCTTCAACGTCATCAGCCTCAAGCTCAAGGAGATGTACCAGGCGCGTGCGAGCCGCCAGAGTCCTCTGTGGAGGGTGGCGCCACATACACCCAGGGCCAGCGTGGACGGCGTGCTGTGCGGTGGTGCGCTGCGCACGCGCGCGCAGATGATCACGCTGGGCGGCGACGCGGAGCTGGAGCTGGTCGACTCGCTCGACCCCTTCTCCGAGGTAGGCCTGCAAATGGGGGGCCGCTCAGGAGCGCGTTCAAGCCGCCACCTGCCTGCGTTGACGAGGGCTCCAGGGCAGGGCGACTGCGCCAGAACGATGCGAGCGGCGCGTACAGCTGACCTTGCCCACGTGGGCGGCAATGCTGTGCGCGCAGGGCATTGTGTTCAGCGTGCGCCCGCCCAAGAAGAGCTGGAAGAACATCAGCAACTTGAGCGGCGGCGAGAAGACGCTCAGCAGGTGAGGGAGGGCGGCAGGAGAGAGCGCGCGGCCTGCGCCTGGAGACCAGGATCCCGCCACACAACCTTGCTGCCGATGACATGCGCATTTACTCACTCCTCCTGTCGTGCGTCGCTGTTTCCGGTGCCCTCCCTCTCGGGGCCCTACAGCCTGTCGCTGGTGTTTGCGCTGCACCACTACAAGCCCACGCCGCTGTACGTCATGGACGAGATCGACGCTGCCCTCGGTGAGCCGTTCACCGGCGCGCCCTGCCCGCCCCGGTCAGCGGGGCACTCGCAAAGAGCTGCAGGCATCACGTGGCACGCCGCAGAGCACAGGGCCGAGCATGCACAGCAGGCGCAGGCGCGCGGGGGCCCTGTTCTGCGTCGTGTGCTGCGTGCGCATCCTGCTGCTGTGCCTTTTTGGTGCGGTGCAGACTTCAAGAACGTGTCCATCGTGGCGCACTACATCAAGGAGCGCACGCGCAACGCCCAGGTGCGAGCCACGGACCGACTGCTCTCTCTTGCCGTTCGCCCACGATCTGCAGGCAGCGCTTGGCAAGCAGCGGGACACACTGCCCATGCTCCCCATCCCGGCGAAGTTGCTTTGAGCTCAGCATGCCTCCCTGGCTGGCTGTTGCGTGCGAGCAGTTCATCATCATCAGCCTGCGCAACAACATGTTTGAGCTGGCCGACCGGCTGGTGGGCATCTACAAGACGGACAACACCACCAAGACCGTCACCATCAACCCCGGCACGTTCGTGGGTGGCCAGCATCAGGACGCGCACGCCGGCGACCGGCAGCCGCAGGCGGCCGCGGGGACGGCGGCGGCGCGGATGGTCACGGCGGTCTGAGCTTGCTTGCTGCTTGGCAGCGTCACGTAGCGCTGCAAAATGTCACTGAGCACGTGCGCAAGTTGCATTCGCGACGGCGAGGGTGTGATGTGAGTGTGCGGCTTGCATCGACGGAGCGGGCCACCGCCCGCGTCAACAAGGATCATCAGCAAGGAAGATTACCAGCCCAGGCCAGGGAGGCTGTATGTACTGCGCGAGCGCCGCCTGCCCCACGCTTCGTCAAGGCCCACGAACAGCCAACCCCAAACAACAGCAATCGTCAAGGCCAACCATGCATGGAGTCAGGCCAGGTTCAGCGCAGGGCGGGCGCCGAGAAGAGCAGGGCCAGCAGGGCGGCCAGCAGCAGCATCCAGCGGGGCGTGGGCGCCTCGAGGAAGGCCGAGTTCTTGACCAGGTTGACGCCGCCCACGCTGAATGAGTTGGTGGTGGTGAGCGTGGAGAGCTGGGCCGTGAAAAAGATGAAGGTGTTGTTGGTGGCCGACTTGATTTGCTGGTTAGAGACCAGCAGACCCTGCGCATCACACACACAGGGTGCGTGCGCAGGCTTCCGGTGAGTTTCGTTCCTTTCGTCACCACCGCCAAGCAGAAAGGGCTGCGGAGGCATGTATGCGCGCGAGGGCCGGCTGGCCCGCTGGCCGTCGGCGCTGGAGGAGCAGAGAGGACTCACGTTGGTGTTGGAGACGGACTCGCTGGGCGAGTAGCCAAACGTGCCGCCCCGCGTCGTCACGGGGGGCAGGTACCCAAGCCTGCATGCCAGTCGGTGCGTTGTGGTGGGCGACATGGGATTGCGGACGGACGGCAGAGCAGCACACGGCGTGCACACACTCGCGTCCTGACGCTCACGTGAAGAAGACGCCCAGGCTGCTGGGGCAGGTCTGAGCGTTGGCGTTGGTGGTCAGGTACGTGATGCACGATTCAAGCGACGCGACAGAGGTGGCCGCGCCGAACGCCCAGCCAATGGTCTGCGCACGGGAGGGCGGTAGCACTTGGGCATCATGTTGTGCCTGTGCGGTTGCGCAGCTTGTGTCCGCACAGGCCGCTGCTAGCCGGTCAGCGTCGTACCTGCACTCCCGAGCCGGTCACGTTGAGCGCCCACGCGTAAGAGTTGTAGTTGATCTGCTGAAGCGCGTTCGAGTTGATGACCTGGATGTAAAGCGCGGTGCCTGCGGCGCACCAGGACGCGGACGCTTGCCGTTTTGTCGAGATGCACACGCACCAGACGCGCCGGGCACGTGAAAGCCCTTGCATCTGGGAGGGATGCAGCTGCATGGATGCACGGCGTATGCTGCTGGCGTGGAGCTTGCTGCGCTGCTGTGGTTGCTGCACGCCGCACGGCCTCTACGGCGAGGTCCCCGTCGCACCCACCGGCGGGGACGGAAGCGTTGTTGAGCGTCAGCTGACGCAGCTGGCAGCTTGGCGTGGTCGTGTCGCCACTGGCATCGCACACGCCGACGATGACCGGGGGGGTCCTGGTCGACTGCGCGTGGCCGCCAGTGGCCAGGAGAGCGAACGCCAGCAGAGTCGCGTAAATGGCGAGGCTCGGCGTGATCGTCATTGTGGTGTTGTGTGCCCGATGTGTTCGCTGGTTTGATGTGCGCGCGCTCTGGATTTTGGCCCCTGTGGTCGAGGTGGAGGTGTGAGATGGGACGCGGCGCCAGCGAAAAGCCCACGCACTGACGGGTTGCTTACAGGTAGAGGGCAGGGAGGGGACAAAGCAGGCCGGTGCAGGCCTGCCCAGTGTGGGCCGGGGGCGCGCAGCGACGACGGTCAACATGACGTGCACCGCACGCACCTCGGTCAACAGCATGCACATGAACATGGGCGGTGCAGGCATGGATGCGTGAGTGCCATGCGTTGCCGAGCCTGCCCGTGGGCCGAGCTCCTGCTGCTCCCGCCGGATCGCCGGGTCTGGGCCCGCATGTTCACTGCGAGCAGCGAGGACTCGTAGGCCTTGGCGAGCTAGTAGCAGCAGCAGCAGCATTTAGGTTGGCGTCTAGACAAATGCGCGCTGGCTGCCCTGATCGCGCGATGCCGCCGGGTGCTGTTTGAGGCGGGCAATTAGGAGCACCAAGGAGGAGGCCTCCGCGCGCAGGCTCAGAGAGCAGCATGTCGACTCCATTCTCAGTGTCTGCGGACAGGTCTTCAGTGGCTGCCGACGCTGGCTCGTCGCTCTGGGCCCGGGACATCCGCACGACGGCCCGCAACAGCAGCAGCCACGGCGCCTCGTCGCCGCTGAGGGTGAGCAGCGGCGACTTCACGAGTGTTCCACGCTCCTGTCATTTCCTCCATGCTCCGCGGGCCAGCACCACTGGGGCAATGCGGTCGCGCCTGCTCGGATGCTGTTGCCGCCTCCTCCGACTCGTTGGCGCAGAGTGTGGCCAACGAGGACATCTACGCCGTGTCGCCACGCGCGCCTCTCCTGACGACAGAGCTCGAGCAGAACGCCCTGGTCTGCGGTGCGTGCGCGCCCTGGCGTTCAACATCGCCCACCGCCTTGACCCACCTGAACCGGGGCCGGGAACCACTCCGTCCCCACATTTCCCACGCGCGTGCAGGCGAGGCACGGTTCGGCCAGCTGGGCAGCGGCGTGCGGCCCATCACCCACCAGCGGCCGGTGCCCACGCCGGCGCCGCAGCGGCTGGGCGGCGCCGACGGCACGCACAGCTGGGCCGTCGTCAGCATGGGCTCCTTCCACGGCGCCGCCATCACGTCGCAGGGCAAGCTGTACACCTGGGGCCTCAACAGCCAGGGCCAGTGCGGCGTGGCGGAGAAGGACGCCGCCGACCTGCGGGGCAGGGTGACCTACTACCCCGCGCCCGCCCGCGTCAAGTCCAGCACCACGGGAGGCACCTACAAGTAAGAGCCAAGGGAATGCTGATCTGTGCAGGCCCTGGGTGGTGGCGGCGGCTCTCACCTCATGAGGCTGCTGCGAGTGCGTCGCGCAGGCTGGTGGCGTGCGGCGGCGAGCACACGGTGGCGCTGGGCTCTCGGGGCGTGTGCGCCTGGGGCAGCAACGCGCGCGGGCAGCTGGGCCTGGGCGTGGGCGCGCCGCCGTCGGCGTGGCGGCCTGTGCTGCTGCCCAGCCTCTCGCACACGGTGGTCACGCAGCTGGTCTGCGGCGCGCGCCACAGCCTGGCGCTCACCGCGCAGTCCCAGGTGCGTCGAACACGATGCCTCCAACCTGCTGCTGATGCGGCTTTCCACGGCCGGGCGGCACGTGATGAGGTTGCCGCGCCCCGCACGGTTCCTTGCCGTGGGCTCAGGTGCTGGCGTGGGGCGCCAACGAGCGCGGGCAGCTGGGCCTGGGCGACACGCTGGACCGCCACACGCCTGCGCTGGTCGAGGGCCTGTGGAGCCTGCCCGTCACGCGTCTGGCGGCCGGCGACGCGCACTCCTTGGCGCTGACGGCGCGCGGGCAGCTCTTCGCCTGGGGCAGCAACAGCCACGGGCAGTGCGGCGTGGTGGTGGTGGCGCCAGAGGAGGAGCAAGCAGAGGGCCACGACGCGGCGTTTGGGGAGCAGGCGGACGCTGGCGAGGAGCGGCAGCGCGGGGCGGGTGGCCCTGGCCACCAGGAGGAGGACGCGGTGAGGTCGCGGTGGGGCCCGCCGGCCGACCTCAACCCCGACGTGGTGGAGGCATGGAGGCAGGGCATGGCGGCAATGGGCATCGCCGACGAGATGTCCTTCCTGGCGATGCACCACACGGGCTGGAGGGGCATCGAGGTGCGCGGTGGGCGACGCCCAATTGCCTTTGAAGGAGGCGCCCCCTGTTGCTAAGGCGCTGGAAGCTCACAGTGCGTGCGTGCGCTGCGCCCTGGCGCGCAGGAGGCGGTGGATTGGCTCTTCAGCCAGGACGAGGCGCAGGTGGCGCAGATGCTGGAGCAGCGCCAGGTGGCCGTCGCGCAGCAGCAGCAGCAGCAGCAGCAGCCGCCCGCCCGCGCCGCCCGCCCGGCCCCCCGCGCGCCGGCTGTGGACGCCGAGGGCGGCGTGGTGGAGGGCGCGCACGTGCCGGAGGACGACGTGCTCTCGCGCCACGAGGCGCTGCGCAGCCGGCTGGGCCGCGTGGGCCCGCACGCCGCGCACGAGGAGGATGCGCACGACCCCGATGAGGAGCGAGACCCTGCGGAGGACGAGCTCACATGGCGCGACCAGGACCCTGACCAGACGGGCGGGGCGGGCCGGCAGGAGGAGCCGCAGCCGATGCTGACGCTGGAGCTGGCGGACGAGGTGGAGGAGACGCTGGTGCTGGCGCCCGTGGAAGTGGCGCTGCAGGTGGGTGGTGGCCTTTGCGGGGCGCCCTGGCCTGCCGGTGCACGCACGGCCGTGAACACCTGGTTGTGGCCTCTGATGCGAGCGTGGGTGTGCGCCTCGTGTTGGGTGGGCGCAGGGCGTGCGGCACGTGGGTGCCGGCGCCGGGTTCACCGTGGCGGTGCTGGAGCACGGCGAGGTGTTTTCGTGGGGCACGGGCGCCTGGGGCGCGCTGGGCCACGGAGACCTGGAGGACCGCGAGCTGCCCACGCGGTGAGGGGGGCGCGTTGGCAGGCAGGGTGGTGGTGGTGGTGGTGCTGCTGCTGCTGCGCGCACAAGGGATGCGTGCATGGCCGCGCCAGGGCAAGAGGGGCGGCTGAGGGCGGCGGTGCGCGCGCGGTGGGTGCATCGTGGCGCAGGGTGGAGGCGCTGGCCGGCGTGCCGATGGACCGCGTGAGCTGCGGGCAGCTGCACACGCTCCTGGTCGCCAAGGACGGCTCCATCTGGGGTGAGCTCCGTCATCCAGCACCCGCTCTTGTTTCCGCGCCTTGGCGACGTGGCGTGAACCAATGCGCTGAGCCCCTCTCTTTTCCCTCGCAGGGTGCGGCCGGTGCGAGTCAGGGCAGCTGGGCTACGTGGCACCCTCGGACGTGCTCCACGAGGGAGAGGGAGACGTTGCCCCGCTTGTGGACAGCAGCAACGACGTCCAGCACCAGCAGCACCAGCAGCAGCAGCACAGGCAGGCCACGGCCCCCATGAGCATCGTCCCCCGTCCCGTCCGCCTGGCGCTCACGGCCGGCCTCCTGGAGGACGAGCCGGCGCCGCAGCCGCCGGCCGCAGCACCCAGCGACGGCAGCGGCGGCCAGGGCAGGCGCAAGGGCGACAGCGGCAGCCAGGAGGAGGGCGCCAGCTGCTCGGAGGGGCTGTCTGACGGGGACGTCGTGGCGGGGGCCAGCAGCGGCGGCAGCGGCGTGGCCAAGGGCTTGGCGGCGAGCCTGCTACAGCACGCGTCCGCGGCGGCGTGCTCGGACATTGCCGAGCTGGAGGACCAGGGTCTGCATGGCGGTGGCATTGCCGCCGTGCCCTCGCCGGCCAAGACCATCCGCTACGGGCACGGCGCGGCGGTGCTGGGGCTGGCCACGCCGCCGCGGGCGCACGGCGGCAGCAGCAGCGGCGGCGGCGGCTCGGGGCTGTGGGCGTCGCGGGGCGGCGTCGGCGGCAAGCCTGGCTCGGCCACGGTGGTGCATGAGGTGGTGGCGGGCGGGTGCAACTCGGCGGTGCTGCTGCGCCGGCACAACGAGGCGCCCAGCCCCGACCAGGTCACGCTGCTGGCCAAGTGAGTGCGCTTTCTGCTTGACTGTTTGCCCTTTCGCTCTGCTCGGGAGTCACGTGGGCGGCGTGCTGAATGATCTTCATGCACGCTGTGCGTGTGCGTGTGTGTGTGCGCGCGCGTGCAGGCTGCAGGTGGCGGTGGCGCGCGCCGAGGCGCTTCACTCGGCCACGGGCTCCTCCCCCCAGCTGGCGCTGGCGCTGCGCAGCGCCTCCAAGGGAGCGGCGCTGGTGCTCAGCGCGCCAGGTGCGTGCACGCCGCGCGCGCTGGCACTGGCCGCACCGCGCCGTTGCACGCCGAGGGGCGCTGCCGTTGACGGCCTGCTGTCCTCTTGATCCACCGTCCCGCGCGCAGGTGCCCTGTCGGTGGCGCTGGCGCTGCGCGGGCCGGGCCCCGACAGCGCCGCGCACGTGCGGCAGCTGCAGCAGCAGGAGCAGCAGGTGCTGGCCAACACGGGCGCGCAGGGAGGGCAGAACGGGGGCGTGCCGACGCCGCTGCCGCTGCCGCTGGACGTGCCGCTGCTGGACCAGCTCTACACATCGCTCATCAACCTGGCGGGCCTCGGGTGGGTGCAGAACGGGGACAGGACAGGCCTTGGGTGGGCGCCCTGCTGCCCGTCGCCAGCCGCTCTTGCTGTGCGGCTGGTGAGACCCTATCAGCCATCCCGTCTGATTGAACGTGCGTGGCTCTTTTCGCGCTGCGCAGGGCCGAGCGGCCGATGCTGACGGCGGAGGCCGGCCAGGGCTCTGCCATGTGCGAGCTCCAGCGCTACAGCCTGCAGCAGGTGAGGTCCGATGGGCGAGAGGGCCGAGCGGTGGAGAGTGTGCGTTGGCGCGCCGCGCCTCTCTGGCCTGCTCGTGCTGCTCCGCTCGCCCAACGCGCCCAAGGATCTGCCTGCTTGCCTGCGTGTGTGGCTGCGTGCAGGCGCTGCTGCGCAACAGCCTGACTCTGTGCGAGGACGTGCTGGCGCACGCGCCGCTGCTGCGCACGCCCGAGCGGGCACAGGTGCTGCTGGCCGCGCTGCACTGCCCGCTGCTCTCGGACCCGGCATCCTGCAAGCAGCTGCTGCCCAAGCTCTGCCACGCCGTCCTGGCCGCCCCGGCCGTCGCGAGGAGGGTGAGTGCCGCCTTAGCCCTCCTGTGCGTCGCGGGATCCCCTGGCTGCCCCGCCTCCTGTCCGCCACGCGCTGAGGGCCCTGTCGCCTCCCGACGCCACACACACTCCTGCAGTTGCTGGTGCGCTGGTGGGCCTCCTACCCGCCCGATCTCCTGCTGGAGCGCCTGGTGCAGCCGATGCAGGCCTTCATCACCCGGGTGAGCGATGCCTGCGGGCGCCTTGGCGGCGCCGACTCCGCACCGCGCAGCCCAGAACAGCCCGCGACGCCGCCGGTTCGGCCGTGCGCGTGCCCGCAGGAGCTGTCGGCCGTGCGCAAGCTGACGAGCAGCATCATGGCCGTGATCAAGGTGCTCGCGCGCCTCGAGGCGGCCAACCAGCTGGCCGGCGGCGTGCTGCCGCCCGAGGCCTTTTACAACACGCTCATCAGGTGCGCGGCTCCTGATCTTCGCGATCTTCGCGAGGGCTTCGTCGACAGCCACCTTTTGTCATGGTCTTCGCGCGTTGCCGAACCAGCGAGAAGATGGATGGCGCGCCTCGCGCCTCTTGTGCTCTCGCCTCGCAGCGAGAAGATGGACGTGCAGGACCACTACTCGGCGTGGCGCACCACGCAAGACCTCGGCGGCGGCCTTCCCGGCGTGCGCCCCGTCACCAACACGTCGGGCGTGCAGCTCTACGCCTGCGAGCCCGACTCGGAGCAGGACGCGGCCGCCGCGCGCACGCCGCTCACGTCGCCCACCGGCGCCATCTCGGCGCGCCTGAGCGCCCCGGCCCATCCCATCCTCCGCTCCCGCAGCGCCAACGCCACCCGGCACCAGCCGTCAGCGGCGCTGCAGCCCACCCACCCCGCCCTGGGCCGCTCCACCAGCCACAGCGCGTCGACGTCCCGCCACCACCACCACGCCAGCAGCGGCCGGCCCCCGGCCCTCTCCACCGACGACGTGCAGGTCAACATGCAAGACGGCGCCAGCGGCGACGCGTTCCTGGATCCCGCCGACTCCCCCAACCTCGACACGTCCACACCCGCCACCTCAGCCCTCGGGGGCATGCGCATGAGCGACCCGGGGCGGCACCGCAGCACCACCGCAGCCCTCACGCTGCCGCCCATCGCCGGCAGCCCCGCGCACGCGGCGCACGGAGCGTCGGCCTCAGCGCACAGCACGCTGCCGCTCCCCAGGGCGCTGTGGCCGGACAGCCTCAGCCCCCCGCGCGGCGCCACCCACGCGCCGCCGCTGCCGCCGCTGCCCCAGGCGCCGCGCGCCACATCGGCCACCGCCGCGAACTCCGCAGCACCGGCCACGTCGCGCCCCCGCAGCGCCCTCCCGCCTCGCCCGGCCGAGCTGCCCTCCCCCGCCGCCACAAGCCACCACCAGCCGTCAGCGGACGACGCGGCGCACCCGCTCCACGCGTCCATCAGCCGCAGCAGGGCCCGGCCAGCCTCCGCCCACACCGCAGCGACCGCAGCAGGCACCGCCGCCACCACAACAACCTCGGCCTCGGTCCGCCACATCTCGGACCCCGGCAGCCCTGCCAACCGCCCGCGTCCCGCCACCGCGGCCACCACCACTGCAGTAGCAGCCCCTGACCGCACCTCTGCTCCCGCGCTCTCGCCCCTCTACCAGCACCACCAGCAGAGGGGCCTGCAGCGCACCGCCAGCGCCACCGCCGCCGTCCCGCCCACCGCCTCGGCGCCAGGCGAGGCGGCGCCGCCGGCCCCACCCCAGCAGAAGCCCGCTCAGGAGCTGGGCCCCTTTTCCTTCTGCACCTACCCCTTCCTGCTGGACGCCCGGGCCAAGAGCAACC
>VFQP010006067.1_pt1 | contig 10133 bp, 11 predicted proteins | sample 3512351 | NCBI WGS metagenome assembly VFQP01 (sample SAMN10412372, study PRJNA504923) | tailings metagenome | isolation source: Relicate 1 Philex TSF1 revegetated site | place: Philippines: Tuba, Benguet | collected 2017-08-29
ACGCTGACGCTCCTCACCTCTCCTCAAACTTTGGCCGCAGGAGTACAGCGAGCACATCATCGGCGGCGTGCGCGCCGTGGTGGACCCCAGCTTCGCCGAAAAGACCCTCATCCCCATCGCCGTGAGTGGCCGTCCCCTCGCCCCCTGGCTCTATCACGACGCGGCCCAGCATCACGAGCGGCCCCATCCTCCCCGTGACCCTGCGCAGAGCATCCCCGGCACCTTCAAGCACGTGCGCGAGTTCGCCGCCACCATCACCAGCAAGAGCGTGGTGCTGCAGAGCGGCCAGGAGATCCCCTACGACTACCTCGTGGTGGGCTCGGGCTCCAAGCATGCGGGCGCCGGCACTTACGCGCCCAGCAACACGGCGCTCACAATCGCCGAGCGTAAGCAGGAGCTCAAGGTAAGACCCTTTTTCCTTATTGGCGCGCCTGTCCACGCACCGTGCAGCCCAGCTGCACGCTTGCCCCGCCGACTCGCCTCGTCCCGCTCGCCAGACGGCGTTCCAAGCCCGCGCGCGCGCTGGCCCCCGGTCCATCCCAGCTCACCTGACTATTCGGGCAGCAGCGTGGACCAACCGTTGCGGGTGGGTGTGTGGCTGCGCAGGACGTTGCCGGCAAGCTGCAGGCGGCCAAGCACCTGGTGGTGGTGGGCGGCGGGCCCGTAGGCCTGGAACTGATTGGCGAGGTGCTGGACAAGTACGCCGGCAAGAGCATCACGCTGGTGCACTCGGGCCAGCAGCTGCTCGAGGGCAAGGCGCCAAAGCTCCAGAAGCACATCAACCACCTGCTGGCCAAGAACAAGGTCACGGTGAGCCTCACATCCGAGTGGCGCGCCCGCGACTGGTGTGCTGCGGTGGCGCCCTTCATGCTTCGCTCGCTGCGCCCTGATTGTCACCACGTCCTTGTGTCGCTGCGCTGCGCTGCAGGTGGTGCTGGGCGACAAGGCCGACCGCGTGGAGGGCCAGACGCTCATCACCAAGTCGGGCAAGAGGTGAGCGCGGTGCTTTGTGGGAGGGGGACGGGATGGCTGAGAGGGGCAGGAGGAGCAGCGAGCTCGTGAGGGGAGGTGAGCCATTCACCCACGACCGCAACGCCTCACCCCACCTCCCGCCGTGGCCTACCCGCAGCGTGCCGGCTGACTATGTGGTGTGGGCGGCGGGCGGCTCGCCCAACACTTCCATCTTCACCGGCGGCGACCTGGCCTCGAGCCTGGATGCCAAGGGCTACGTCAAGGTGGACGAGTTTTTGCGGCTCGAGGGGCACAGCAACGTGTTCGTGGTGGGCGACATCAACAGCACGCCGGGGCCCAAGCTCGGAGTGCAGGCCGGCTTCCAGGTGCGCCTGGGTGGGGGAGGCGCGCGCTTGCTGCTGCGGGCTGGCGACGAGCAGGCGGGGCTCTTGGCAGCGGTCCGATCGAACGCTTCATCCTGTGGCGCCCCCACCTCTACCTGTTTGCCTGCGACGCAGGCCGACAGCATCGCGGCCAACCTGCTCAAGGTGGTGGCGGGGGGCGCCCCCGTCAAGTTTAAGCCGGCCATGCCTCCGACGGGCGCCATGTTTGTCACGTTCGGCAAGGGCGACGGCGTGGGGCACGTGCAGGGCTGCAACTGCGCCGGGAGCTTCCCCATTTCGTTCATCAAGGGCAAGGACCTCTTTGTCGGCATGGCGCGCAGCAACCTGGGCGTCAAGTGATCATCCGAGCCACGGTGACGCCTGGCATGACTCGTTGAACCCTCCTCGAACTGTCTGCACCTGGCCGTGAACCTCTGTATGCGCACTGCGTACGTGACCCCCCGACGTTGCTGAAGCACGTGTCAATACACGCAGTGCGCACACGCTGGCTTGTACCCTTTGCCGTCGTGCGGCGTCACGAGTTTGCTCCTGATTGAGCAGCCCTCGGGTGCTTGTTGCTTTGCCAAGTCTGCCAAGTCTCCCAAGAGGGAAATGATGGGCTCGCTCCCGAGCTGCAATGGCTGGCTCCTCATGACCCAGCGGCAGCACAAGCATTGCAGCCGAGGAAAAGCAACCGTTCACGCGCGCAGCAAGCCGGCCTGCACGAGGCAAGGCGGCCGGTCTTGCGACTGACCTGTCCAGGGTTGGCTGCCCCTGGAGCGGAAGCGACGTGTGCCGCATCGTGGTGGGGGCTGCGACGTTGCACCTCTTGTGGTGTTGAGCCGAGAGCTGCAAGGGAATCGCTGCCGCAGGTGGGAACACGGCGAAGGGTCGCCCCGAGCATGCGTCGCGCGGGCATCAGGCGCCCCGCGCCACCCCCCTCCCCCAGCCATTTGGTCCACACAGAGAATGCTGCACAACGTGCAGGACGCATTGACTCACTTTGCCTCCTCCTTAGGGGCAGCAGTCCCGGCCAGGCGCGCGAGCGAGCCGCCCGACGGATCGCCCTCGCCCGCGCCTGGCGAGGACCCCGCGATGCACGCGGAGCTGGAGGACACGCAGGCCGCACTGGCGGCGGCGTTGGCCAAGATTGAGGCGTTCCGCGTGCGGGAGCGGCACCTGGTGGACGAGCTGGCCCAGCTCCGCCTGCAGGCGTGCGCAGCACCATCAGGAGCGCCCCCGAAATCGCCAGCGACCACGACGGCGACGAGCAGCAGAGGTGCCGTGCTCGCCCCATCGCCATCGCCAGCAGCTGCCTCGCCCCAGATGGCCCGCAGCCCGAGCACGCGGCCATCGGGCGCTCCCTTCACCTCCATGGACACGGACGCGCCCTTGTACGTGTCCAGCATCGACGGCGCGGAACACGCCGTGTCCATATGGCTCCCTGGGGAGCACGGGCCAGAAAAGGTGAGCGCGCCCGCAGGTGCGCCGGGCGCGGGCCAGGCGCGGCACGTGCCTCTGCAGCGTACCCAAGGCGTGGCCTCCCTTATGCGTGCTGCGCAGCTCAACTGCCAGCTCATCATCGACAAGGACCGCATCGACTTCGTGCAGCTGCGGGTGCGGGTGCGCAGCGAGGACTTCATCGGCATCACGGCCATCAAGGACTCAAAGAGCCACAGCAAGCTGCTGGTGAGGGAGGGAGGCCGCGCGCCACTGCTGCTTGGGCGGCTCTGCAGGGGCTCTGCTGAAGCGGAGGACGCCCAGACACAGCGCCTGCGGCGGCCCGCACAATGTGCGCAGGCGGACGAGGGATCGCAGCAGGGGTCGTCGCAGCACAGCGAAGGTGGCGGCGACGCAGCAGGCGCAGGCGGAGCCGGCGGGGGCGGGCGCGGCCGGTTCCGCATCTACCTCAAGGGGCGCGAGCAGCGGCCCGTGGAGTTTGAGGCGAGCCACGCCACGCGCTCGTCGCTGCACCGGCACACGCAGCGGTGGCTGGGGCAAGACGAGTGAGTGGACAGGCGTTTTGGTGTGTGCGGGCCGCCCGACCGAGGCCTCGCGGGGGTGGGGCGCTGGGGCGCTGGGGCGCGGGCGCATGCAGGCTGTATTCGTGCTCACACAGGATGCAGGCGTCAAGGGCGGGTGGCCGGCTGTGGCTGCACGGGCACACCGCATTCAGGTGGTGAGCGTTGAGGGACGGTGGTGTGCTGGTCCTTGCCCCCCTGCTCTTCGCAGCGAGGGCGGCCAGGACGAGGTGCTGGTGGAGAGCTCGGCCAATGGGCGGCCGGGGCACATGCACACGCCTGGGTGAGCCCTCGCCGAGGGTCTGGCCCTGCCATAGCATGGGGCCCGACGGGAAGGGGGCCCAGCAGGGCACCTCTTGGGCGCATTAGATGTGGGCACTGCCTGACAGGGAGCGGCGCCCGGCTGCGAGGCGTGATGCAGGGCCTCACCTCACCTTGGCCTGTGCGTGCCTGCCTGGCGCGCAGTCGCGTGGTGATCCCCCGGCAGCTGGTGGGCGCGGGGTACAGCATGCGGCTGGTGGGCGAGCCATCGCACATCCTGAGCGAGGCGCACGTGGGCGCGCTGGCCAGCGCCGTGCCGCCGCTGGAGCGCATGCGCGACTGGGCGCTGGCCTACAGCACCAAGTGAGCCAAGTTCTGGCGTCGGGGCGCTGGAGGGCGGGGGCAGAGTGAGGCAGCAGGAGGAGAGACGGGAGCAACCGGGAGCGAGGCAGCCGGAGAGGCGCAGGCGACGGAGCCGGCGGGAGCGCGTTGCTCGCGCGTGGCCGCCCGCCCGTGCGCTGCGGCGCCCGCCTGCCTGCCCCGCACCCGCTCCCCCTGGAAAACTGGCCTGCCTGCTCGTGTGCAGGGTGCACGGCATCAGCCTGGCCACGCTGTACCGCAAGATGCACGGCGGCCAGGTGCCCACCTTGACCGTGATCAAGGACAACGGCGGGCACGTGTTTGGGTGCTACACGCCAGAGGGCTGGCGCATCGCGCCGCGCTACTACGGCAGTGGCGAGACGTTTGTGTTCCAGCTAGAGGTGCGCTGGCCTGGCGTGGACAGGAGGCCTGCTGCTGCCAGTCACGCTGCGTGCGCCGCGCAGCAGAACGTCTGACGGACGCCGCGTACCGTGCGCTCTATGTGTTTACCTTTTTTCACCGCAGCCCTCTCGCGTGACGTGGCCGTGGCAGTCGTCCTGCAAGGAGAAGAACGATTTCTTCCAGTACTCGACGCCCGAGTGCCTGGCGCTGGGCGGCTGCGGGCACTTTGCCATCCACGTGGACCAGGAGCTGCTGCAGGTGCGCGCGACGCGGGAACGGAGGGGGGCACGCCCTGCAGCACCAGGGTGGGCGTCTGGGTGTGGCGTGGTGCGCGCGGCTCCCACAGTGCGCACGTCGTGGCGCCTGCAGGGCTCGAGCGGCGTGTGCGGGACGTTTGGGAGCCCCTGCCTGGCGACGCGCGAGGACTTCAAGGTCGTGTGCCTAGAGGTGTGGCAGGCGGGCTCCTGAGGCTGCAGAAATTTTCCGCAAGACCAGGGCCGGCTTGCTGCGCGCGTGCCCGCTTGCTGTTCCACGGCTGCAACGCGTGCTGCTGCTGCTGAGCCATGAGGAGCCAGCCATTACAGCTCGGGGGCGAGCCCATCAGTTCCCGCTTCAGTAAGCGTGGCACGGGACGCCTGATGCCGCCCGTGGCATGCTCAGGGCGACCCTTCGCGCGGCCCTGCCGCGGAATGCGGCAGCGATCCGTTGCAGCTCTCAGCTCAACACCAGAGGTGCAACGTCGTACTCCCACCATGCTGCAGCACGCACACACGTCACTTCCGCTCCAGGGGCAACCAACCCTGGCGCGCTCGTCCTCACCGAGCACCTGTTCGACAAACCAACCAACGCGCAAACAGCCTCGTCATCTGCTCCTGCCGCCAGCACTCTACAGCCCTGCCCATAGAGAGAACCCCTCACACGCCGCCTCCCGCCGGGGCCCCCGCGGCGCCGCCGTCCACCTGCATCGCCTGCGGCGGCGCCTCCTCGCCGCCCTTGCCCGCCGCGCCCAGCATCTGCTCAATCAGCGCGTTGCGCGCCTTGGACACGGCGTCGCCGCCCCCCGCCGCCGCCGCCGCCTTCCCAGGGCTCCCGTGCGCGCCCTGCGCCGCCTCGGCCGGCGCCGCGCCGCCGCCGCTCGCCTCCTTGAGCAAATCCATCTGCGCCTTGGCCGCCGCCAGCGTGGCCGCGTACGACGCCTTTTTGCTCGCCGCCGCCGCCGCCGCCGCCGCCGCCGCCGCGCCCGCCGCGCCGCCCGCCTTCTGCGCCTCTGCCTCAGCGCGCGCGCGCTGCGCCGCCCGCTTGAGCTCGTCCTCCTGGCTGCTGCCGCCCGCGCCGGGCGACCCCACGCCGCGCCCGCCAGCGCCACCCGCCGCCGCCTTCTTGAGCGCGGCCGCCGCGCCGCCGGCCTTTTGCGAGGTGGCCACCAGCGCCAGGCCCGTGCCCTCCTCCCCGTCCGTCTCGGTGTCCGACTCCTCGCCGCCGGCGCCGCGGCGCCGCTTGGTGCCCGCCCGTGCGCCGCTGCCGCCGCCGCCTCCGCCGCCTCCGCCGCCCAGCGCCGCCGCCGCCGTGAGCACGGCGTGGTGCTGCAGCGCCAGCGCCATGGCCTGGTGCGAGGGCGCCGCCGGCGGCGGCGCCACGCCGGGCGGCGGCGGCGGCGCGCGCCGGTCGGTCGTCTCTGGCCCGTCTGCGTCCAAGCCCCCGTTGGTGGCTTTGAAGTGCGTCATGGCGGCGCTGACGAGGTCGTCCATGGTCTGGTGGCCCACCGACGGGAGCCCGGCGCCGCCCTTGCCGCCGCGGCCGCCACGCGCGCCGGGCGGCGCCGGCGGCAGCACGGGCAGCAGGCCCGGCGGGAGCAGCAGCGGCGGCGCCGAGGGCTTGGCCGGGCTGCTGATCTGCGCCTCGAGCAGCGCGCGGCTGGCGCGCACCTTGGGGGTGTCGGTGGTGGCGGCGCCGCCGGGCGCCGCGCCCGCGCCGCCGCCTCCTGCAAGCACGCACACGTCCACCAGGCAGCTTGCGTGTGAGGTGTGGCGAGGGCTGACGTTTGCGGAGCGCGCGCTCGCAACCCCAGGGGAGAGGATAGCGTGCATGGTGGGCGCACCTCCGGCGGGCGCGGGCGGGGCGGCAGCGGCTGCTGCTGCTGCTGCGGCGGCGGCGAGCAGGCCTCCGTTGTTGTGCTGCGGCGGGTATGTGGCCTGCAGCAGCGCGCAAATCTCCTCGGCCAGCGTGATGGCCTGCAGGTCGGCCATCTGGCCCGCGTCAATGGCCGCCGAGCGCGACTTGCCCGCCACCTGCGCACCAGAGGGGTGGGAGGAGCAGCGGCGCGCGCAACAGTGAGGGTCGGCACGGGGGATGCGCGCGTGCCTGGCGAGCAGCACACATCTGTGCTCAGGCGCGTACTCTTTCGGCAGCATGCGGGCATCCAGCAAAGGTCGCAAGCAGGGCGAGGGACAGGGCGCGCGCTCAGCTCACCAGGGCGAGCTGCAGCATCTCCTGCAGGCAGTCCAGCTCCGACATGTTGGCGCGCGGGTCAAGCTTCTGCACGCGCGCGGAGCAATGAGTCGAACACGCCGCGCAGGTGGCGGGCTGACCTCCTCAAGACGGGAGCGCGTGGAGACGCACACGCCGAGCACAGCACACTTTGTTGCGTGGGAGGTGGGGGGAGGGGCTGGTCGGGAGCGAACGCGCGGCCCCCCAGAGCGAGCAGAGCGGCGCGCGCGCCGCCCGCCGCAGGTTTGCGTGGTGGCAGGGCGTTGCCTCACCGGCTCGTGTGGCGCCGAGCGCTGCACGGGTCGCGTGGACGAGTTGCGCACTGGCTGCGCCGCCAGCGGCAGCTCCACGTTGGGCCAGCCGGGCGGCGGGCCGATGAAGTTGGTGCCCTGCGGGGGGTCGCCCGGGTTGAGCTGCGCCTCGGCGATGCCGCGCTGGGTCAGCGGGAGCGGCCACGCGTACGCAAAGATGCCTGCGGCAAGGAGGGGGCGCCAGCGCACGCGGGGCGCCAGTGGTGAGGCGGGCGCCAGGCTGGCCCTCGCCCTCGCCCTCGGCCTGCGGTGGCGACGCCGAGCTCTGCTCCACTGCGCTTTGCGCGCCGTCGCTTGGCAAACGGCGCGGGACGCTCACCGAGCTCCGCCAGGCGCGTCTCCTTGACCTGCCAGCTGCGGCCCTGCTGCCGGCACGCGCAGCTGCGCGCCTGCTCGTCCGTCACCTCCCGGCCCAGCGCCCACGAAAACAGGTCTGCGGCGGCAGGCACCAACAACGGCAACGAAGTCGCGGCCTGGTGCGCTTGTTGCTGCCGCGAAAGCGCACGACCGCAATGAGCTATGGCTGACGTGGGCCAACGGCCGCGCTCACGAGGGGGCGCGCCTCGCCGCCGACCCACCTGCCAGGTAGGCTCCCCATCCGTTGGGCATGCCCCAGGTGGGCTGCGGCGCCTCGTCGCCCAGCGTGGCCTTGAGGTAGGACTTGATCTGCGGCTCGGTGACGCGGTTGCCGCCGCCCGGCTCGTCGCTGGAGAGCAGGTACTGCAGGCTCTGCGGCAGGAACTTGACCATGATGCGCACGAGCTGCCGCATCTCGTCCATGGGCCCCCTGCGCTTGGCCCTGCTGTCCTCGTGCTCGGGCTTTTGCAGCGAGGGGTGCTTGGGCGGGGGGAAGGACTCGAGCGGCAGCAGCGCGTGCGGGTGGATGAACATGTTGGCCGCGCCCAAGCCAGCCGCAGCGGCCGCCTGCAGCATCGCGTAGCCGTTCAGGCTCGGGTCGAGGGCGGCCCCCAGCCCCGCGAGTCCAGCGAGAGCCGAGGTGTCGGGCGCCACCACGTTGTTGGCCGCGTCCGCAGCAGCGGCAGCCGCAGCGGTGGCGGCAGCCAGCGGTGCCCCTCGCTGGGACGGCGCGGGGGCTGGGCGTGCGGCCGCGTCGTCTGCATAGTAGTGCTCGACCTGGGAGCCTCCGTGCAGCAGGTTGTCCACCAGCGCCTGCTGCGAATCAGGCGCAGCCGTCCCTGCTTCGCCAGCAGCCGCCGCAGCCGCAGCAGCAAGGTCGGCCATGCTGCGCTGCTGCTGCGTGCTGGGTGTGCGCTCGCGCTGCGCCCGTGCACCCCAAGCTGGCCAGAAGTTGCTCTCCGCCCGCTGAGCTGAGCCGAGCGCCGGGCGCAGGAGGGAGGCTGCAGGTGGGCCAAGCTCAAGAGGTGCTCACTGCAGAGCAAGCAGGGTCTGGGGGAGCTTGGCAGCAGCTTGGCGAGCCCCGGAGCCACCCATCGGGGGTCTGCGGGCATGCGCTCTGGCGCAGAACAGCACGATGCAGCTGCTGCGGAGCGCGGTGAAAGTGCGCTTGAGCAAGGCGAAGCGTGCCTCTGGGGCTGGGGCCAGGGAGCCGGGGCACGCAAGCGTGGACGCACAGCACGAGGCAGCGCAGGCACGTGCGGCCGCACCAGGCCGCAGCGCCCGGCCCCGGCAGCAGGAGCGGCATCAGGAGCTGCACGGCCATACGCTTGCGCTGATGAGCGGCTGCGATCCGGGAGTGGCCGGAGCTGCGCGCTTCGAGGGCTCGTGCACCTCACCCTCCGCCTGCCCAGCGGTGAGGCCTCACGCAGTCATACAGGGATGCAGAGTCCGCCGCGCGACTAGGTGCACGGGTGCGTGGCTAGTGTGGGGCGGTGGGCTCTCCTGCGCTGCTGCGCAAACGACGAGGCACTGCCAGGCGCTGACGTCACGGGGAACCGCAGGGCAAGGGGCCTGAGCAGGAGCCTGCGCGCCTGACACGGGGGGCGCTGCCTGTCCACACCACCTTGAGGCCCGCACGCTCTGCCCAGGTGCTCAGGAACCGCACGCCAGCAGCCCGCATCAGGACGGCAGGTGGGCAGCGATTCCTGCAACGTGCAGCCGGCTGCAGCCGTCCCGCCCTGCCCGCCACGCCCCGCCCGCCCGCCCCACTCGCGCCGCACACCGCCCCCACCCCTCCCTGGCGCTGGCCCCGCCGGACCCTCCTGTGGCAGCGGCCAGCGGAGCGCCTGCCCCTCGCTGGGACGGCGCGGGGGCTGGGCGTGCGGCCGCGTCGTCTGCATAGTAGTGCTCGACCTGGGAGCCTCCGTGCAGCAGGTTGTCCACCAGCGCCTGCTGCGAATCAGGCGCAGCCGTCCCTGCTTCGCCAGCAGCCGCCGCAGCCGCAGCAGCAAGGTCGGCCATGCTGCGCTGCTGCTGCGTGCTGGGTGTGCGCTCGCGCTGCGCCCGTGCACCCCAAGCTGGCCAGAAGTTGCTCTCCGCCCGCTGAGCTGAGCCGAGCGCCGGGCGCAGGAGGGAGGCTGCAGGTGGGCCAAGCTCAAGAGGTGCTCACTGCAGAGCAAGCAGGGTCTGGGGGAGCTTGGCAGCAGCTTGGCGAGCCCCGGAGCCACCCATCGGGGGTCTGCGGGCATGCGCTCTGGCGCAGAACAGCACGATGCAGCTGCTGCGGAGCGCGGTGAAAGTGCGCTTGAGCAAGGCGAAGCGTGCCTCTGGGGCTGGGGCCAGGGAGCCGGGGCACGCAAGCGTGGACGCACAGCACGAGGCAGCGCAGGCACGTGCGGCCGCACCAGGCCGCAGCGCCCGGCCCCGGCAGCAGGAGCGGCATCAGGAGCTGCACGGCCATACGCTTGCGCTGATGAGCGGCTGCGATCCGGGAGTGGCCGGAGCTGCGCGCTTCGAGGGCTCGTGCACCTCACCCTCCGCCTGCCCAGCGGTGAGGCCTCACGCAGTCATACAGGGATGCAGAGTCCGCCGCGCGACTA
>VFQP010006068.1_pt1 | contig 10133 bp, 15 predicted proteins | sample 3512351 | NCBI WGS metagenome assembly VFQP01 (sample SAMN10412372, study PRJNA504923) | tailings metagenome | isolation source: Relicate 1 Philex TSF1 revegetated site | place: Philippines: Tuba, Benguet | collected 2017-08-29
GCCACCTCATGGGCCACGACAGGTGCGGCGCTGCGTGCGTCTGGTGACGTGTGGTGGTGGTGGGATGCAGGCCCAGGGCTCGCTTGCTCTCTCCCCCCAGGGCATGCGTGCCCAAGGAGCCCCACCGCTGCGTGTCGTGTGCTGTGGATGTGCACGTGCTGCGCAGGCCGCTGTCCCCGGGGTGCGTCATCACAATAGAGCCGGGCGTGTACATCCCGGACGAGGCGCGGTATGGCGCGCTGCGGGGCGTCGGCGTGCGCATTGAGGACGACGTGCTGGTGACGCCCTCGGGCTGTGAGGTGCGCAGGGTGGGCAGGGATCTGTTGTTGGGAGTGGTTGGGAGAGGAGTGGAGGGGCGACATGCAGGTGGCGTGCGTCGGGCCAGAACTTGGGCCGGGGGGCGCTGGTAGCCACAAGCAAAGCGCGTGCAGCAAGTCGGTGCGCTGCGTCGCTCCTGGGTCGGCTGGGCCCAGGGTGCAGGCTGCAGGGTGAGCTGGGGTGGTGGTGGACCTGCTGCTGCTGCTGCTGGCCGCAGGTTTTGTCGTCGGGCGTGCCGCGGCTGCCTGACGAGGTGGAGGCGCTGGTGGGCAGCTCGCTGGGCGGCGGGCACGCCCCTTGAGACCTTGGCCCCGTGTCATGAATTGCCTCCTGGAGCTCTGCCCCTACCGCTCCGGAGACCTGACCTGACACGGCGGAGCTGTTTCCATCTTTTGACGCGCTCGACCATAGATGCTCACTAGTGGCTGCGCGGGTAGCAGAGGGCTCCTCGAGTGTTGCTGCGAGTGCATGCGTGCCCAACACAGGCCCAGACCCGCTCGCAGGAGTTCCAGCAACGCAGGCGTGCTTGTCTTCTTTCTTTCCGGTTTCGTTCCTCACATCTGTTCCCACGCCTGCCCAGCGGCGCCGCGCTTGGCCATGCTGTACTCCTTCGCCCCTCCGTTCTGTACCACCGTTCACGTGAGCAGCCTGCAGCACGCTGCGCGTGTTTTCTCGTTCTGCCCCGTCCTGGAGCCCGCTCAGTGCATTCCGGCGCCACGCGCGCGATCTCTTTGCATTTTGCGTCGAAACGCCGACGCCGACATGCACGCTGCAAGATCTGCGGCTGCTGATGATGATGGCAGCGCCCACGCCCGCGCCCACTCGTGCCGAGGGCACCTCTCAAGCAGGCCACGCCACGCTGCTGAGCGTGAGGGCGAACCTGGAGAAGGCCTGGTCGCGCAGGAAGCCCGCCAGGTCGTACGCCGTGTTGGGCACTAGTGCGTAGGTGGCCTTGACGCCAAACAGCTTGTCCAGAGACGAGACGTAGTTGAGCAGCCGCTGCAGCCGGTTGCTCCCCTGCACGCACACATGACGTGGTGCCGCACGTGACACGCGCTCCGGGCGGAGGTGCGCCGCAGCTCTGTTGTTCTGCCGCTCGCGCGCGCGCGCTTGCGGCCGGGTGATGCTAGATCTGGAGTCTGCCTCGCTGATGATCCTTCCTGCATGACGTGGGCGGTGGCCCGTTCCGTTGATGCAAGATGCACACACACGCGTGCGTCGTGAGGTGGCGTGGCAGGGAGAGCAGCACCGGGCGCGCACAGGTCGCAGATAGGAAGGCGGAGGCGCTCTCTAACGCCAGGGCGGGCGTGCCAGCATGCTCTCGCCAGCCATGGCGCCGCACCTGCCTCGCTACGGATCCAACGGCGCACGGCAAGCGGCGATGGACCGCCAGCGTCGCGCAACCAGAGCGCACGCACGCGCACCTGCAGCATGGCGGCGCACGTGACGTCCAGCTTGTTGTCCGTCCGGCGGTCGGGCGCCGAGTCGCAGCAGCCCCGGTACAGGAAGGGCCGGTTGTTGGGCAGCGCGCACGTGCTTGAGAAGGACGTGCAGGAGCCGGGGTTGTTCATGTTGGGCGACTGCGGCAGCAAGAGCGAGCGGCACGCCAGTTTCGGACGCGGCATCGTCGGTAACCATCGCTCTCTGATGAGAGGCCTCATGCCCATCGCCCGCAGTGTGCGGCAAGACGATGCCGTCCCCCCTCCCAACGCCAAAGGTGGCTTTGCGCGCCAGCAAGGACGCTCAGCCGCAAGCGCACCTGGCAGTTGCAGTAGTCGCGCGCGCCGTCCACGTACACGACCTGCTTCCTCAGGAAGGTCTGCGTCCTGGTGTCCACCGCCGCGGCGTCGCCCCGCAGCGGCCAGAGGTAGGGCGAGGCGGACAGCCCCAGCGCCGTGCCCAGGCCCCAGGCGTTGTAGGCCGGGCAGGCGCGCCGCGCGCCGAGCGTGGGCGTGGCGAACCGGTCGCACGTGTGCGACGTGCCCGTGTCCTGCGTGGGCAATGACGCGTGAGGAAACACGTGGCTGCTGGGCACGACCCAGCGCGGGAGCTCAGGCCTCACAGGACCACGACACGTCAAACCCACCTGCCCCGCCTTTCCTGACGCAACTCCCGCACCCAGCCAAACGTGACCCAGCCAAACGTGCGTGGACCACCAGCACTGCTTCCACCCCCGCCCCGGTTTCCACAAACAGAGCCGCTGCACCTGCATGGCGCGGCACGCGCCCAGCGGCCGGGCACCGGACAAGTAGAGGTACGAGTTTGCCGACGCCGTCCAGAAGCGCACCACCGTCTGGTTGGCGGCCGGCTCGCCGCGGGCGCCCCGGGACGTGGCCCAGGCGTACAGCTGCGCCGTCTGCGCGCCGGCGCCAAAGCCCGCCACCGTGATGAGCTGCAGCGCGGGGAAGCGTGCGCGGTCGTCCAGCAGCGCCAGCAGCGCGTCCAGCGCGCCGAACGAGGTGTGGTCCGCTTTGCCGGACGCCTGCGCGGGCAGCAGGGCGTGGCAACGTTTGGAGGGTGGACAAACACACAAAGGGGCGGGGTGGTTGACAGTGAGGGGACGGGGGCACGTTGATGGCCTGGTGTCCGTTGGCGTGCGTGCGTATGGTCCCCGTGCGGGGCGCTCGGATCATCTGCTTCCCAGAGATGGCTCCACCAGAGGTAAATGTAAAGCTCAACACACATGCACGCGTGCGCGGCGAGCGGTGCCCTCCCCCCCTGCGGGCCGAGGGGCACTGCACACCCGCCAGCAAGCCCGTGTGGCTTGCTCCCCCATGGCGGTCAGTCCTGACCTTCCACGCTGCCGGGTGGATGGAGCCAGGGCCCCCGACCTGCCAGGTGCTGAACCCCTTGGGGAAGTAGAGGCTGATGTTGGCGCCGGCGGGCAGGGTGCCGTACTGCGTGTTGTTGATCCAGTCGGCGGCCAGGACCGGGGTGTTGCCGAACCAGGGCGCCACGGTGAGGATGTTGTTGCGGGGCGAGGCCTCGCCCGTGGCGTTGGTGACCATGCTGCGGCACAGCAGGCGCAAGCGCAGGCAGTGCGCATCACCGCACAGAGCTCTTTCCAGGGCTTCCATCTGTCGAGGCTCGTCGCGAGCGCGGTCATGATCAAGATGTCGCGCAGGTCAAAGCTCACCACCACGTGTCTTGCGCAGCCCCGCTAAAGTCCTGTAGGAACACCACTATGGTGTCAATCTGCCGCGCAATCGACGGGTTGCGTGCCAGGCTGAGCGGCAGGGGCACCGAGGAGAAGACGGGCAGGAACCCGCCAGAGGCCAGAGGCACGCCCATGCGCTGGCTGGGGAGCAGGGGGTTGTAGGCCTTGTCCTCGCAGACTTGTCTCCCGCTGAGCTGCGGCGGTGGCGTGTAGGCGGCCTGTGCGGTGGTGAGATGCCAGGTGGTCATCGCCGAGAGCGCGCAGACCATCGCCGCCGCTTCGACGGCGGAAAGCGCTCGGCTGCGCCTTCGCATTCTTCGATGCTCCATGGTGCTGGGTATGTTGTGGGATGGAGGAATGGTGTTTTCGATGGTGCCGCACAAAGTCAAACTCGTACGGGCCTGGAACCGCGACAGCTCGCTGCACGGTGGTTCGCAACACGGACTGCGAGGGGTGCTGCTGCGTCACGATGGGTCCCAGCGCCGCGAGTGGCTGCCATCACGTGCGCGCGCCAGCGGCCGGGCGCCCCTGGCGCTCATGACGGCGTGATCAGGTGCTCTGCGAGTCCGTAGTCCTGCAGACGCATCAAATTCATCAGCAGCAGCACAAAGAGCCCACAGCACGCACGCAAGCAGCGCGGCGCGCGCACGGCCCCGCTCCGCAAATGCCCACACCTCGGCCCAGCAGCGTGGTGCGGCCCCGCCGGTCGATGCGGACGGCCACCACCGCGGCGCCCTGCCCCTTGAGACGGAAAGGAGCGATCGCGTCCCTGATGTAGCCGCTGAGATCATCCACCTTGCGGCCGCTCAATACTGGACGTGGGCCGAGGCCCGCCATCAACGCGGTCACGATCAGCACCCAGCCACCAAGGATGAGTGCGCAGTCCCACAGCGGCCATCGCGTGCGTTCTGTGTGCGCATGCCTGCGCGTGCGGTCCTTTCCGTGGTGAGTGACCACCTTCTCGCCGCATGGGCGACGGACGCTCTGGCGATCGGCAGCCCTGCCGGCAGTACGACGCGCGCAGTCACACTCGTCCAGGTGAAGCGACTCGGCAACTGAAGCTGGTGGGCAGCACTGCAATGTCCGCCCATCTAGCCTTTGCGGACCTTGCCGTTGGGCCGAGCTTGAGGAGTTGGCGGCCCACCGCGCCGCACACTTTGGTCTGTTGCACGGCCTCAGCACCTTCACCACGTGCCTGCTCAGCATGTCCAGGCAAGACTCATCATCGCACAGCAGGCGTGCTCGCTGGCACGAGCCCACGCCCCCCTCCGGCATTTCGTCAACGCGCGTGGACCTCGCCCTCACCGGCACACACTCCATGCCGAGTGTCAGTGCGGTAGCTGCAACGCCGCCGCGGTGCGGCCGGGCCCGCACCCCGGAAGGAGACGGCAGCGTGCGGGGGGGAAGCTCAAGGGTGCTGTGCACGCGAGCAAGCAGACCACAACCACGCTAACCCACGACCAAACGACAGCAGTCAGACAACAACAAAGCAGGGGGCAGGAGGCGAGCAAGCTCGCCCAGCGACGGCCCAGCAGCCCGGAACCATCACCCACCCCAGCAGCGGTCCTGGACACCGCCGCTTCCTTTCCCTCGCCCCCCAACCACGCATTTCTTCTCGCAGCCGCCACCACGGCGGAAAAGCAAGGCGCACCCCAACTGTTCTCCGCGGCCACACGCGGGCAGCGTCGCGCAACGAGGCCGCGCTTGAGCATGCTCGTCCCCGGGGCGCTATTCTGATTCCCCTCCTGCATGTGCTTTGGAGGAGGAGGGGAAGGAGTTGCCCCAGTAGTTGCTCAGGCGCGGGGCGCACGCGCGACGGCGGCAGCGAGCCAGCCCCGGAGGCCCGAAGAAGAATGGGCGCGCGGCCTCAGGGCGTCCCACGGACGGGACGGAATGGGGCAAAGGCGCGCAGGGATTGGCATGCGGCGGGTGGAAAGTCTGTGCACACACGTGCACGCATCACGGTGAGCAGACGCTCCGTGGATTGGCAGTCCGTCACCACCAGAGGCAGGGCCGCCAGCGCCAGTGCAGAGGCAGGCTGCGATCGTGGCGGGGCGGGCCACCAACTCGGGTCCCCTCAATGAGCCGTTGGCCTTGCACACTTGGCGCACAGGAAAAGTGCACATGGTCAACCCTCTCCCCACACAGAGACTGCCTTGCCACGGCGGTGAACCGCCCCGTCATGCACACACACAGAGACAATGCACGGCCCTCATTTCTGACCCCGTGCGTGCCTCGTCTGAGCAAGATCTGCGTGGCGCCAAGAGCAGAGGAAAACTCCCGGAATGAGCTCTGGGTTTGGATTTGCGGGTGATCTCGTTCGCTACTGCACGACAAGCCGCAGTGTGCCCATCCCCGCTCCCTCAAGCGCCACAAGAAGGCAGCGGCGCGTCGCTCAGCGCCGCGCAGCGTGGAATGAAACAACACGCCCCCACTCTCACTCTTCCCCCTGGATGACCGCTGCCAAGACGGTCGCCAAGGGTCTCTCGCAGGCCGGGCTGCCCACCACCACCGCCGCCAGCACCACGGGAGAACCATCAGCGCAAACACCGCAGCATTCAACGGGCAGGGCGCACACCCCACGGGAACCGCAAGGGCCAGACCTCCGAGCACGCACGAACAAACACCGCCTGGGCCAACCCAGCGTGGTCCCGCCCGCCCCGCCGCCTGAGAGGCGCACCCGCGCTATTGCTTCTTGGCAGCAGCACCACACGAGGCATTTCAAACCCACCGCGCACGCACACCGCTTGCCCTCCCCACGCAGGCCTCCTGCCCCACATCATTTCCGCCTCCTGCCACCAGCGCACTTTGGTCCACACCTCCGCGCCTCGCGCCTGCCCTAACACACCGCAGCTCCACGCACAGCCTCGAGCACACACGCGGCGCAAAACGCTCCCCACCAAACGGAGGAGGAGCCACAGAGCAAAGCGTACAAGCCACGTGCGGGACTCGCACCCGCACGTGGTGAACAGATGGCCTCAATCAGCCCCACACGCGCTATCTCTTTGCAGGAGAACAACAACTTCTCCTCCTCCGCCTCCGCCCCCAAACACCCAATGAACAAACACCACACGGCCGCGTCTGGACCTCCCAGAATCACGAAAGCCGCTCAACAGAAGAGGTACGCGTACGCAGAAAAGCACAAACAGCGCTGCCAGCACGAGAGCTTGCCGCCCGCCCGAGCCCACGCTCGTTGGCGTGGCGCGGCGCGGCGCACGCCCTCCTCACCCCTCAGCCTCACGCGGCCACGCCCACACCAACTCCCGCCACAACAGCCATCGACGCACGCGGCGCCGGCCTCAAACGATGGACCCAGCGCTCAGGCGCGCCACCACACCGTCCAACCCCCAAGGGGCCTGGGCCGCACTGCACAGCAGCTCTCAGGACGGCACGCCCTGCACCCCCGTGTCCGCCCCCGCCGCGGCGGCGGCCACCGCCAGCTGCCTGCGCTGCGCCTCTAGCGCCACAAACTGTGCCAGCCTGGCGCGCAGGTCCACCCAGGCCTGCGCGACGGAAAGGAACAAAAGAGGGGCGGAGGTGAGCAAGGCTGGGCCGTGCGGCCCTCGGGCGGAGGCATCAGGTGCGGCGCAGGGCGAGCGCTCTCCCCCACACAGTCGCCCGTGCCTGCGCGATGAGCCGGTGCGTGCGCACGCAGGCGTCGCCGTCGCGGCGCTGGCAGTGCTCGCGGAGCTGCGTGCAGAGCTGCGCGATGAGCGCCGCGCCCAGGCTGGCCGAGCTGCCCTTGAACTGGTGCACCAGCTGGTCCACCTCGTGGTAGCACGGCGGCGAGGCCGTCAGCAGCGCGCCCATGCGCTCAATCTTGCCGCCAGAGTCCTGCACAACAGCAGCAGCAGCAGCGGCGTGATGATGATTTCCACCTGGCCGGCGGCGTGGAAAGGCCCGGCACCCACACACCGTGCGCACGGCGGGCCTGCCGTGGCGCGGCGGCGGCGCTGCCGTTGGGCGCGGACCTGAAAGTAGAGGAGCACGACCTCCGTCACAAAGGACGGGTTGCTCTCGTCCTGCAGCATCAGGAGCTCGGAGAACTGGGCTGCGTCAAGCAGGCCATCGCTGGCCATCTGGTGCACGAGCGCGTGGACGCTCTGCTCCAGCTGCGCCGCATGGTTGTGCGGCGCGTCCATCGTGGAGGGAGGCCCAGTGCGTGCAATGCTAGCACGCAAATCCAATGGAGTCCTGGGCGCGATCTCGGCATGATCTTGCGCTTTTGCTAGGTCTTTTTCTCGCCTCCTGGAAGCAGCAAGCGAGAACGCGCTGCGCACCGAGAAACCGAAGCTGCTGCTGCTGCTCAACACCAGGATGCACGCCGCGACCTGCCCCACCGTCTCCTGCCGCACCGTGAGCAAGCGGCAGAGGAGAGGCGGGCGATCCGATCGCGCATGGGCGCACCTGCCGAGCAAGTGCGGCGCCGCGCCGTGCGCACTCGCAGGTCGCCGCACGCTCGTCGTGCGCCCGCACGGCCGTCGTCGTGCGCGCCCAGCAGCAGCAGCAGCCCTCGGTCGACCGGCGCGCACTTTTCGGGCTCGTCGCCGCAGGCAAGCAGCCTCAGGCAGCAGCGCTGTGGAGGGTGTAGCGCATTGCAGCCTGAGAGCCAATGTGGGCGGCCACTGGGTGCCTTCTGGGTGGGGAGCGGCGACGCCTGCTCCTGATTGGGCGCCACGCGGTCGATCAACCGCCCTCTGATCATTGGCGTGCGTGCAGCGGCTGGCGCCGCGCTGGTGGCTCCCAAGGACGCCGCCGCCATGGGCCTCCCCTGGCAGGAAGTGACGGGTGAGCGCCGCTGGGGCGGTGCGGCAGCGCCCCGGGGTCGAAGCGAGCAGGGAGGGCGCACGCTCAGCGATGGGGCACAACAAGTGGCATGGCTGTGCAGAGCTCAGCACATGTGGCCCGTGCCACCTGCTGTGCACGCAACAGGTGGGCTGATCAAGGGCAAGGGTTCGCTGCCCAAGTCGTCCACCACGGCCTCGTCAGAGGGCTACACGCTCGAGGGATACCCCGGTCAGTGTGAGCCCGCAGCGCGTTGGCGCACGAGCCGCGACGAGCCAGCGCGCGTCGCCGCCCCACAGCACGCCCGACCTGCCCTCGCTTGCTCGCCGCACGCCAAACACGCCCCGCAGGCACGCGCAAGCCGTCCTTTGTGGAGCCCAGGAAGAAGAAGGCGCTGCTGGCCAAGGCGCGCGCGGCGGCGGAGCAGGTGGCCAAGCTGTGACCGGCGCGAATGGCGCCACGTTTTTGGAAGAGCACCGTGTACCAGTAGCCCAGTTGCCGTTGATCGGTGTTTGCTGTTGGTCGTTTCTGCGCTGATGGATGCTGCTTCGCACCACCCCCAGGCCCCGTTTTGCCTGCAAGTCGTTGCACAGGGTTCGGCTCAGGATGAGAGCAAGGCGGCACATGCTGCTTCTGCGTAGAGGCATTCCAGACTCTCTCTCGTGAGCACGTTCGGGTTTTTCCGCGGCAGTCGGTGGCGTGCAAGCATGAAGGGTTGCCGCTGCATCGCGCCACGGCAGCGAGCGGCGTCCCCTCCGCACAACCGCTGGCTCCCCACCACGTGCCGCCGCCGCCGCCGCGCTCTCAGGCTGGGAGCGCCAGCTTCTCGTTGCTGCGCCAGCTCTTGATGTAGTACCTGGAGAGCAACACGCGAACGCGCAGCGCAGCATTCAGCGGCCAAGTGAGCACTGCGCCGGACAGCTGCAGGCGCCGGCCACACGCAAGGCAGGCAGGCAGGCACGACGCACTGAACACGAGGGACGAGCAGACAGTGCAGGGAGCTCACCAGAAGAAGTCGCAGTAGATGATGGTCTGCACGATGCCCGAGATCCACACTGCGCGCGGTCGGAAGGGACAACACGGCGGCACCAGGCACGTTGACGACAGCCCTCACGTGTCCCGCAACCCTTCAGGTGCTCTGGCTCGGCGTAAAGCCATCTGATAGCAGTGGGTCAGCCTGTCCCACACTCGTGCTCACCCAGCCACTGCTTGTACCCGGGCTCGGTCCAGTAGCGGTAGATCCAGTTCAGGATGTACAAACCGCGGTACGTCCTGCGCGGGACGACGCGCGCACGCCACCGTCCAACGCCCAGCGCATCACGGCAGGCGCTGGGGCCGCCTCCCTTGCCCGAACAGCCCGGCGGGGCGTGCCTCAAGGGCATAGGCTGGCGCTTGCCGCACAACCAGGGTTGTCTGGCCGCGGCCTTCCCGCCCGCCCCACAGACACGCTGCGCAACGCTGGCACCGGTCCAGGGCCATCCAGCCTCCTTTTCCCTCCCCCTCCCCCCCCCTTGCTCACCCGAGCAGGAAGACGTAGTTGCCCGTGAGCGTGTCAATGTTGCTGGTCCGCTGCAGCAGGATGAGCTGCGGCAGGATGGCCACTGCCTCCAGGTAGATGCTGAACGTCCACAGCACCTGCGACAGGAGAGGGGAGCGCGCCGCACCGCCCACCCGCTCAGGCCCGCGCGTCCCGAGGCACCGCAGGCTCCAGGGCACAAGGCGGCATGCAAAGCACTGGGGGGCAGGGCCACTTGAGCCTTTGCGACCCCCTCCCAAGGAGATCGACGGCCCCCGTCCTCGACCGCACCCCGGCCCCAACATCCTCCTGCCTCACCTCCTCACGGCCATCGCACCCACCCGCACCCCCCCCCCC
>VFQP010006070.1_pt1 | contig 10128 bp, 16 predicted proteins | sample 3512351 | NCBI WGS metagenome assembly VFQP01 (sample SAMN10412372, study PRJNA504923) | tailings metagenome | isolation source: Relicate 1 Philex TSF1 revegetated site | place: Philippines: Tuba, Benguet | collected 2017-08-29
GGCCTCCAGCTCCAGGTCCTTGAAGATGCCCTTGATGAGCGACACGGACGTGGCGTCCTTGCGCCCATAGTGCTCCTGCAGCCGGTTGCGCCCGCCGTGCACGGCAAGCACACAGAGGCTTCCCGTCAGCGCGGGGAGAGCCACGCATGGGCCTCACCAAGAGCGCTCCCGCCCCAAACAAAGTGGAGAGGGCCGCCGCCCCACTCCACACCGCCGCGCACCTTGATCTGCTCCTTTTGCGCGTCGGACGCCTTTTGGAGCGCCGTGCAGATGAGCCACGAGCACTTGTTGTCCTCGATGTCGGTGCCAATCTTGCCAATCACCTCTGGGTCGCCGTAGCAGTCCAGGTAGTCGTCCTGGATCTGCGCACGCAGCGTGCATGTGTGCGCGCAATCAACGCGGCCGCCATCGCAACCCCTGCCCCAAAACGCTCGCGAGGACGAGGTCCGCCAGCACGGCGAGGCCATGACGCGTGCGAGGGGACGGTGAGGAGACAGACCTGGAAGTACTGGCCCATCTCCACCAGGATGGGCTCGGCCACCTTGTAGGCCGCCTCGTCCTGCACGCCCGCCAGCAGCATGCCGCACGCCACGGGCAGGTAAAAGGTGTAGTAGGCCGTCTTGTACGTGACGATGCGCAGGTAGTTGTCCAGCGTGTACTTGGACAAGTCCACCGCCTGGCCCTGGGGCGCCGTGATGAGGTCCAGCAGCTGCCCGTGCGCCGTCTGGAACGTCACCTGCGCTCAAGGCGCGCACTGGGGGTGTGGGTGCGCGCCGCGCCCCGCGCCAGGCGCCTTGATGCGGTGCTGGGTCAAGCCCGCCGCTGCACCCGGATACCTGTTCCCGGCAGCGCTGCGCGCCCGCTGCAGGCGGTCCACTGGCGACGCACCTCGTGGAAGAGCTTGAGGATGCGGAGCTCGGCGGGGTGCCCGCTGAAGTGCTTGGAGATGATGGAGTAGATGCAGCACTCGAGCAGGATGTAGTCGTTGCAGGCAATCAGGCCGACCTGGTGATTGCCGCGTGTGCGGGTGGCAGGTGCGACGCCCAGTTGTGTGCGTGTGCAGTGCAGCGGCGCCCTCTGGCCCACATCTGCATGTAGCTCAACGTGACGGCACCTTGTTTTGCTTGTACCAACAGGGCTGGCCGCGGCGTGTGATGGACCCGTCCATGATGTCGTCCGCCACCAGGAAGAAGGCTTGGAGCTGCGGGCGCGCCAGCACAGCGGCGAGCAGTGGTGGTAGGGCACGGGGCGCTAGCCGAGGGGCCCGCACCTCTCGGGGGGCGGGCGCCTGCGGCGCGCGACCTCACGCGGCCATCCGCTGACTCAGTCCTGCACTCACCCACTCGATGCACCACCCCAGCGTGTTGGCCCGGAAGATGTCCAGCTCCGTCAAGCTCTGCGGGCTCGGCGGCAGGCGGCGCCCGGCACGTGGCGGCTCAGACGATTGAGCACGCACACTGGGCTGCTAGGAGCGGTGCTCGCTGGCCAGCACCAGGCCTCGTGCTGACGCTGGTGAGGCACAGGACTCACGTCGGCGCCCTTGAGCGCCACGAGCACGTCGTAGACGGCCATGCCGCGGTTGAGCTTGCCGCCCGGCACGTTGTAGTCCAGCATCTGCGGGCCCGCGCACACACGTCGGTGGCGCGCACTCGCCCTTGACGCCAATGGCAGGATGCCAGCTCCTCCCTGGATCGTGCTGCCTCACAGGCGCACCTCGGAGAACCACTCGACCGCGTGCGGGGGCGGCTTGCCGAGCGAGCTGTCGTTGATCAGCTCATCTCTGAGCTTGCTGTAGACGTCCAGGAAGCTCTGCGAGGGTCCTCGACGGACGGGGCGCGACAATCGTCGTGGTGAGCGGGAGATCTCCCTCTTTCGGCCCTCCCGCTCAGCCTGGCTGCTTCCAGAGGCACCAGCGAGGACGCGCATACACACCTCCCGCGTGTGCGTGTACGGCGCCGCCTTGAGCTTCTTGGCTGCGTGCCCGTCCTCGGCGGCCATCTGCGAAAGGGACCTGAGCTGCGAGGAGGAGGCGATCAGCCACGCTGGTGCAGCAGCAGCAGTAGTGGTGGTGGTGAGCTGCTGTAGAGGAGCTACCAAGCGCAGCAGACGCCGCATCTGCACGCGCGCGCCCGCGATGGAGGCACGACTTTGCCCCAAGTCCATGTTCAACGACTGCAGCGAGCGGGCGCGACCGAGAGTCGTACGACGCGGCACTGCAGCTCGGAGAGCGGCGTTGCGAGCGTCTGCAACCGGTGCAGCCATCGGATGGCGTTGCGGCGATGAGGCTGAGCGACATGATGCAGAAGCCGTAGATGCGTCTGGTGGCACCACAGAACTCGTAGCACCACAGTCGCAGCGCACGTAGACTGCGCGGCGTGCAGTGCTCTCGGTGGAGGCTCTGCTCGCTCGAGTCTCTGTCTTCACGATGCGCGCGCGCCTCACCGGCCATCAGCGCGATTCGCTGGAGCTCTCCGGGCTCCCCTAGCATGCGCCCGTCGCGATGCAGCATCGCGGCGTTCCTGCGGCTCCTCGTGGCGCTGCTGGCCGTGGGGGGGCTCCCGTCCTTCACGGCCAGCACGCACCAGGAGGGGAGGACGGGGGAGGCGCCCAGGCGTGATGGACAGCGCGGCGTGAGTGCCAGCAGCGCCGCTGCTGGGGAGCAGCGACCATCATGGCGCCGGCATATGCAGCAGGGGCAGCCGGGCGTGGCGTTCAACATCAGCCGCGACGACCCGCAGCAGCGCCTGGCGCTGCAGCAGCTCTACCAGGCCACTGGCGGGCCCTCATGGGTCATCAGCCAGCAGACAGGCGCCGCTGTTGGGCGGTTCACGCCGTGGCTCACGCCCAACACGTCGTACTGCACGTGCGTGGGCGCATCCTCGTCGCGCAGCAGAGTCTGACCCTGCACCCGAGGGTGGAGAGTCTCAGCACGTGGAGGCTCCAAGTGGGAGCTGGATGCCGCGCACCACCTTGTGCTCACCCTGCAGGTGGCTGGGCGTGTCGTGCTGCGCCGCCAGCCCGCTCAAGCTGGTGCCGTGCAACGACAGCAACTCGGTCGCCGTGCTGGACGTGGCGGGGTTCGGTCTCGTGGGACAACTGCCGCCCGGGGCGCCACCGCTGCCCCTGCTCTCGTGAGTGCGTGCACAAGCTGCACTGTGGCGACCGAGTGGCTCGTGGGGAGAGCTCGTCCCGTGCCTGCACCCCACGACCCCATGGCGCAGGGTGCTGAGCCTTGAGGACAACCCAGGCCTAGCTTCCGTGCTGCCCACCAACTGGCTGCCCAGCGGGCTGCTGTGGCTCTCGGTCCAGGTGAGCTCAGGCCCCAGCATGGCTCAGTGACGCGCGCTGTGGCTGACGACCGCCGCGTTTGGGGAGGCTCATAGCTGCGTCCCTCCCTCTGATTCCCCCTGTGCAGAACACGAGCCTGGTGGCTTGCGTGGACGGCGCCGCCAGCGTCCTGCCAGCGCCGGCCTGCCCGCTGCCCAGCAACGTGCTGACGCGCCTGCCCCAGTCCATCACGCCAGGCGCCATCATCCAGTGCCCAGCCGTGCAGCTCGCCAGCTTCGTGCGGCAGACAGCGGGACTGTCCCCGGGCCTGGCAAACGTCATCACCACGCCCTACCCTCAGCCATCCACCCCCGGCGCCGTGCTGTCGGACCCCACCTTTGTCAACGCGGCGGGGTGCGCGTGCGGGGCGGGCCAGGGCGGCACGCCCACGCTCACGCTCAACGCCACGGGCCAGCTGCAGTGCGTGGAGCAAGGCGGTGGCGGCGGCGGCGGCGGCGACACCGGCAGCCTCACCAAGAACCAGTGGATCATCCTCGTGGTGGTGCTCACCATTGTGCCGCACATCATCGTTGCCGCCGCGCTCTTCCTCTTCTCCAAGTGCGCCTCGGCATGTTGCGCACTCGCCTGCTGGCCTGCTTGAATCAAGGCGCCGCGGGCGGAGGGCGAAGGACCTAGCTGCACACCTGTGCTGCTGCGCTGACCTGTCGCTGCGCAGGCACAAGGCGTACCTGCACCGTTTGGGGCACGCCAAGGAGGCCACCATGCAGCGCAAGCGCGGCAAGGTGCCCGGCACGCCCGGCCTGCTGCTGGAGGAGGGCCGCGGCGTCGTGCCCATTGCCGACACGACGGTCACCTGGGTCTGCACTGACGTGGCCAGCTCCACGCGGCTCTGGGAGTGGTGAGCGGCGTGAGCGGCACGTGTGTTCAGCGGGCTGCCGGACAACGCCGTGGTGGCCGCTGCGCTGGCTCCTGCTCGCGGGGCCAGCCTCACCGGCCAGCGCACTCACTGCTCACCTGGCCCGCGCAGGGACGCGTCCGCCATGGACCACGCCATTGACATGCACAACCGCTGCATCCGCGACCTGCTGTTTGAGTACGGCGGCCACGAGATCCGCAACGAGGGCGACAGTTTCGTGCTCTCGTTCCACGACGCGCTGGACGGCATCTTCTTCTGCCTGCGGGCGCAGGAGAAGCTGCAGTCGCTCAACTGGCCGCACCGCCTCACGTCACAGGTGCGTGAGCGGGCCAAAGCCGCACCGCAAGCATCCCTTGCCCCAGAGCCACGGATCGATGCATATGACGTTGGCTCATCGGCGACCTCTCTGTCGCGTGCTCGCAGCCGGCGGCGGCGGTGGTGACGGTGGGCGACCTGCTTGCTGAGGACGCGCTGACGGGCAGGGGCCCCGTGGTCTTGGCGGGGCTCCGCGTGCGCATGGGCATCAACACAGGTGCGCGCCGCTGATTGAGGAAGGGCAGCAGCCACTTGCCATGGGTGCGATACACAGTGCAGCCGCTGCTCTTGACGTTTGGGCGGCAGGCATGCCGGAGGACGTGTTCCTGCACGACATCACTGAGCACGTCGACTACCGCGGCCTGCAGTACGACCTGGCCGCCGAGATCTGCGACATGGCCAAGGGAGGGCAGATCTTGATGGGACCCAAGACGTACATCAGGTGCGCGCGGCGACGACGACCAGGTGGCTCCTGACCAAAGCCAAACAGCCCGCGCACTCTCCCCTGTCGTGCTGCGACACAACTGGAGGGGGCTAACCCTGACCCTCCCCTGTGGTGCTGCGCGTAGTTGGATGCGGAGCTCAACAGAGCTGGGCTTGGACCACCTGGGCATGTTTGGCGAGGGCACGGCCTGGATGCGCGAGGCCGAGGACAACCGCAGCCAGGTCTTTGGCACCACGCCCTTCACCATGAGCGGGCGCAACCTCTTCACCTCGGTCATCCGGCGCAACGACAGCAGCTTGGGCGGCTCTGGGGGCGCCCTCATGCGCGTGCCGCGCGACGGGTCCGTGTCCAGGACGCGCTTCGGCCCAGGTGCGCAGGCTGAGGCTTTCCTTGGTGCGGAGGGGATGGCCTGACTAAGTGAGTCCCACCGTCGGGCTTCTGGGTAGGTGCGGTGGGCGGGGGAATGGCGCACGAGACGCGTGCACGTCGTGCCATGCCCGCAGGAGAGCACCAGCCCCGCACGTGGCTCGGCCCTCTCCGTGGCGTGATGAAGCGCCCGGCTGGGTCCACCACCAACCCGGCCACCACCCAAGAGCCGGTCACCGCTCTTGCGGCGCGTAACTCTGGGGACGCGTGGACCACCCTGCAGCCCTCCCAGGCCATCGGCGCGCATGGGGGGCTCACCTCGCACGCGTCATGGGGCGCCGCCAGCCACGGCCCGCGTGGCACCAGCACTGGCGGCGGGGCGACGAGCAGCAACGGCGGCGTCATGCGCCTGGCCGTGGGCGCGACCGGCAGCATCACCGTCACGCCGTCCCACGCCGCCACGGTCGTGGCCCTCACGGCCGCCGACGGCACGGGCAACAACAGCGCGGCCAGCACGCCACTACGCCTGCTGCCGACCACGGGGCCGCCCACGCCGACCACTGACGCGGGCCCCGCGACGCCGGTGCTGCTGCCTGCGGCAGGGCCTGGCTCAACCGGGCCGCTGCCGTTGCCCCCGCTGCCCGCGCCGCTCAACGCCAGCGGCACGCGGCTGATGCAGACCACGCACAACGAGTGGGCGGCGAGCAGCGGCCCAACCAGCCCTGGTCGCACAACGCAGCCGCCCGAGTCCGTCGCGGCGACGCCCACCGCCATCTCGCCGAGGGAGCGCATCAACCCCTTCAGCTCAGTCATCCAGCCGGGCGCCCCAGGTGCGATTCGCGTGGGGGTGGGGCGCGCCTCGGGCTCTCCGACTCGTGCTGCGGGCAACTCGATTCCTCATGTCTCAGCCGCATGCTGATGTCTCGCTCCTCGCGCAGGGATCCTGGAGCGCAACGGGAACCTGTTCGCACGCGACTCGGCGAACGGTGCGTCGACGACCAGGGCACTCTGGCGGCTTCGCCGAAGCCGAGCACCGCGTTCACCGACTCTGTGCCCTGGCGCTCTCGCACGCAGACCCGCTGGACGTGGAGGGGGCGGCGGGCCAGGACAACGACAACGGGCTGTTCGACGGCAACGAACCCACCGCGTCGCACTCGTCCGGGCAGCTCGCGGCCGTCCTCCGCGCGGGAGGGTGGATCAGCGACGTGGTGTCGCGCTGCTGCCTGAGGTTGGTGGGGTGTGTCGGCGGCGACGACGACAACATCCTGTGGGACACGGACGTGGACGTGGCCCGGGCGCCCTCCAAGGTGCGCGGCAGAGCCATCCCTCCCTCCACGCTTCCCCAGCTCACGCTGTGGCAGCTCCAGGACGCCCACCGACGAACGCATGCTGTTCACTGCCACCCCTCCTGACCGCAGAGGATGGGCAGCACGAGCGGCGGCGTGCGGGGTGTGACGATTGACATGGGCTACTACCTGTTTGACCCCGGGCGCGTGGTGCCCTCCTCTGTCACGCCCTACGATGCCAACTCGGTGGCGGACGTGGGCTCCGTCTCGCGCTCCATCGCGGAGCACCAGTCCGAGCCCGGGGCGGCCAGCTACCACACGACGCCCGCGCGGCAGAACCAGACGCAGGGGCCCAACGTGCCGTCCCCGCAGGCCGAGGTCGTGCACATTGTCCAAGTGAGTGACGCCGTGCGGTGCAGGGCGTGCGGAAGGGAGAGGGGATTGGATTGGCAGACTGCGCCGTCGCGAGCAGCGGCTGTCACACCCAGCTGCTGAGGTGCCGTGTTGTGACTGGTGTCCACCCCGCAGGTGCTCCCTGCAGCGCTGGCAGCGCGTGCGCTCATGTTTGGCTGGCCCATGGAGCTGAGCGGCTCGTGGGAGAAGGTCAGCCCTGGCTTCTTCGACGCTCCAGGTGGGTTTGCAGCAGCGTGTGCCTGCACCTGCTGGCCCAGCTGTGCCCAGGCTGCTCGAGGTGGTGGCAAACACACGATGACGCCTCCTGTCGTGCGAATCGTGCGCCCCTCGCTTGCAGGGTCGTCCTGCGTGCTGCTCCCGGGCATACGAGAGGTCATGGCGCTGGCCAACATCAAGCCCACGCGCCCCACCGTTACGCTGGCCTTCAGCTCCGTGGACGGGTACAAGGAGATGGCGGCCGTCAACCTGCAGCTGGCGCAGCAGACCAGCACGCTGCACAACGCCTGCGTGCGCGAGACGCTCTCGACGTGCCAAGGTGTGCTGCGCCGCCGCGCGCCTTGGGACCGGGGCCCTCGCCCAGGCGCAGAGAGGCAGCCCTGGGCCTATTGTTTGCCCCGGCTCACGCTGTTGTGCCGGCCACGTGCTGCGCTGCAGGGTACGAATGCAAGGAGACGGAGGGCTCCTTCATGCTGGCGTTCGACACACCCTCCACGGCGCTGGAGTGGGCCTTGACGCTGCAGCTGGCGCTGCTGCACGTGCCGTGGCCGCAAGAGGTGCTGTCCTGCCACGAGCTCATGGGCGAGGTCTGGGACCCGCAGTCGCACAAGGTGCGAGTGAGGCAAGGCGCCCGGGGGGGTCGCGCCGTCCCAGTCGACACACAGGTGGGCGGGGTTAGTGAGGACCGAGGCGCGGCGTGCTTGTGCTGCGCGTGTTGTGCGCCCGCGCCACACGCAGATGGTGTTCCGCGGCCTGCGCGCGCGCACCGGCATCTACACGGGCGAGGTCGACCGCGTCGCGCCGCACATCAAGACTGGGCGCGCCGACTTCTTTGGGCAGCCGGTCAACCGCGCGGCCCGGCTGATGAGCGCGGCCCAGGGCGGCCAGGTCATTTGCGACCAGGCCGTCCTGCAGCAAGTGCTCGACGAGTGGAGCCGCAAGTACCAGGCCGTCTCGGCGGCAGAGGTGCAGCAGCAGCCCATCGGCCCCATGCCCTTCCTCACGGCGTCGCAGCTCGCCAGCAAGGGGTCGGGCGCGTCGGTGGTGCCCGCACCCACGGGCCGGCCCAACGCAGGCGGGATGGCCAGCGGCACCACGGCGGGCGCGCCGAGCAAGGGCTCGATGGCCTCGGTCGCGATGGGCGGCAGCACCAGCGTGCAGAGCAACGCGACCGTCAAGACCAAGCGGACCGTCAGCTGGCTGGAGCACCCGTCGACGAGCGAGCGCACGGGCCCAGCGACGGGCCCCAGCGCAGGCGCGGCCTCGCTGGGGGCCCAGCGCAGCTCGGACCTCGACCATGGAGGCAGCACCAGCGTCGGGTCCGAGATGCGAGTCGCGCGGTCCTTCGCCGGCGGAACCAGCTTCTCCAGGTGCGCCTGGCCCCCCACACGCTTGACTCGACATGCCATGAAGCGCAGCAGCGGCACCACGCTGCCCGGCTGCGCGCTGCCGCCTGCTGTGCAGGCGGCGGACTCGCACCACGCGCGGCGGCGACGGCGAGAGCAGCCAGCGCCCCACCAGCACCGCAAGCGTGGCGGCGCATCACGTGCTGCACAGCAGCGAGCACGCCTCGCTGGGCCCGCACACGGCGCGCACCAGCCGCGTGAGCCACCACGACCTGCACACGCCCGCCAGCGTCGGCGCGCTCAGCATGGGCGCCGGGCCCGGCTTCGCCGAGGACTCGGTCACTGGGCGGCTGCCCTCGTGGCATGCCAACCGCTTCCGCAGCCTGGGCGAGCCCTCCCAGCCCCCGCTGCATGGCTCCTCCGGCGCGCCGCAGCCCTTGTCGCCCATGCGCGGCGCCGGCAGCGTGCCCATTGCGCTGGGCTTTGACCTGGGGCAGATGCTGCGCGAGGGCAGCGCCACGTCCAGCGTGGCGGCGGCGGCGGCGGCGCACCACGCGCACGCTGGCGTCCCCGTCACCTCGGACGCGCTGCTCAACGCGCCCTCTTCGCGCCACCGGCAGCTCGGCAGGACCAACGCCAGCGTCACGCTGCTCATGCCGGCGCCGCGCTACGACCGCACCAGCGGGCACGGCGGCGCGGCGCCTGGGCCGCAAGCGTACGCCTATGGCGAGCAGCCGCAGTACGCCGTGCAGGTGGCTGACATGCGGCTGGCCACCTGGGACCCACACACCAGGTCCCGGCCAGTCACCCGGCGGCCCTCCACGTCGTCGCTTGCCGCGCGCTCGGCCGCCACCACGCCGCCGTCGGTGGTACCCTCCCCACGCGGGCTGGGCGGCCGCGCTGACGCCTCCGCCTCCTACTCCCGCGCCCGGCTGCCCGCGTCGCCCCCAAGCGCGGCGGCAGAGGTGCACCCGCCGGGGGCGCTCTCGGGCCAGGCGGCGGAGCACCCCGGCGCCGCGGGCGGGCAGCTGACGCCGGCCTCGGTGTCGCCGTCCATGCCCGCCGGCACGCCCTCGGGCACGGCGCAGCGCTGGGGCCACGCGTGGCTGCTGTCCACGCCTGCGCAGCAGGCCACCGACAGCCTCGGCAGCATGTCGTCCTACCTGATGCACAACCAGGCGCCTGGCGGCGGCGGCGGCGGCGGCGGCGGCGGCAGCGGCGGCGGCGGCGCCAACGTCAGGCACCTCGCCCACCCTTCCGCGGCCTCAGGCGGGACAGCGGCGGCGGCGGGAGACTCGCTGCAGTTGCACGCGCGCGGCGGCACCGTCAAGGTACCAATGGCGCCCAGCGGCAGCGGCAACGCCCTTGCGGCCATGCTGGACGCCGACAGCAGCGGCGGCGGCGGCGGCGGCGTGGCGCAGTACCGTCCCGTCAGCGGCGGCTCGGCGAGCCCCATGGTGGTGCGCCATGCGAGCGGGCTGGGCTCGCCGGCCAGCAACAGCAGGGCGCGGTCGGACGTGACGCTGTCGCACCTGC
>VFQP010006071.1_pt1 | contig 10128 bp, 11 predicted proteins | sample 3512351 | NCBI WGS metagenome assembly VFQP01 (sample SAMN10412372, study PRJNA504923) | tailings metagenome | isolation source: Relicate 1 Philex TSF1 revegetated site | place: Philippines: Tuba, Benguet | collected 2017-08-29
CAGCCTCAATAATGCCGTAGACAACCTCGCGTGTACTACTGTAACGGTCAAGATAAGAGTTCTTCTCCTGGTGTGCTGCGACCAGGCGTGCACGTACACTGCCATCACCATTCAAAGCGCCAGAAATATCGGCATCCAGGCGCCTGTTATCCCAAGAACCAAGGGAGGCGCTGGCTTTAGCCTGAAAATCTCTTGTCGCACGTTTACGAATAAAATTGATGGTTGCAGAAGGATTGCCAGGACCAGTTAACAAGCCATTGGCGCCACGCAGCACTTCAATACGGTCATACGTGGCAATATCCAGATCGCCGTAATTTGTCCCGCTAAAACTAATCGGCGTGCTCAGGCCGTCTACCTGAAAGTTGGTGATATTAAAACCACGTGAGGTATATTCGGTACGGTCTGTCTCAAACTGCTCAACTTTAATGCCGGTTGCGTAAGACAATGCATCATTGACGGTCAAGACACGAAAATCATCTAACTGCTCGCGTGTAACCACGGAGATAGATTGTGGCGTGTCCCGGATACTAGTATTTAGACGGGTAGCCGTTGCGGTAGATTTAACGGTATAGGACTTTGTTTTTTCCGAAGGCCGATCTTTTTCTGCCTGGGAAGTGACCTTCACCTCTGGCAGAGACTCAACTTCTTCTTTGCGTGCTGAGTCTTCAGCATACGCCAGATAAGGCATCGCCAGCATCAATGCAGCTACCAGGCTACGACGACGAAATGAATATTGTAATTGTGGACTGTGCACGAGACTCCCCTGTGAGTTAATTGCTGGCTACAGGAGGAAAACTCGTTGGCTTGCACTAAAGCCTTAAATGATAACAATTCTCATTAAAAACATCAAGAAGACAAGATAGGCGAGAGTCATGCGCCCATGTAAAACCGTGCTAACACTCAGCGACAACCTTCCGTTGCAGGCTAGGTGCGACAATCATTTCGCCCTCTTCGGTCACGGCACAGGCCAAGTTAACGTCATACAATGCCTCTAGCAATGGCAAAGTGACATGTGGGGTTTGATAGTCACCTACCATGGCGCCATGTTTGATAAATATCAAACGCTCAAAGCCTTGCAAGGCCTGATTAATATCATGCAAGATGGCCAGGATGGCGTGACCGCGTTTGGCGGCAAACGTATAAATCGCTTCCATCAAACTGAACTGCAAGCCGGGATCCAGCGCGGCCAACGGTTCATCTACCAGCAACAAACCCTGCTCTACATCCCATAGCTGTGCAAACACGCGCGCCATTTGTACGCGTGCTTTTTCACCGCCTGACAACGTGTCAAACCGGCGGCCCAGTAGATGCGCGGCGCAGGCCTGCTCGGCCGCTTGCTGCACAATGGAGGCCAGCGATGGATCATGCATGCGCGACACACGGCCCAATCCAATGACCAAGTCTACGGGCAACCCGAATGCGACCTCATGCGACTGCGGCAAGATGGCACGACGGCGGCTTAAATCTGGCAGCGACCAACCTTGGAGTGGTTGCTGGCAAAAGCCTGCGTGGCCACTCGCCGGGCTTAGCTCACGCGCAAGCAGTTTAAGCAAGGTCGACTTGCCCGCCCCGCTGGGGCCCAATACGGCCACACGCTCTCCGGGCTGAATGGCAAATGAAAAAGGGCCAAACGTACGCTGACCGAGTTTCACGGTGACACTGTCGAGTGACAACATACTGTGGCTTTGTACGGTATGGATCATGTTAGCCTCCTTTTCTGACACTGGTGAGCAGCACAAGAAAGAAAGGCGCGCCTAGCAGGGCAGTAAAGATGCCCACCGGGATTTCTGCCGGGATAGCCACGGTTCGGGCGGTAGTATCCGCCACCAGCAGAATGATGGCACCCACCAGCATGGCTAGTGGTGCCATACGGCGTTGGTCAGGCCCGACCACCAATCGCACGATATGCGGTGCAACCAGGCCGATAAACCCGATGACACCACACCAGGCGACCGCAAAACCAGATAACAGCGCGACCAGGATAATCACGCGACGGCGCAAATGCCGTACATTAATACCCACGTGCGCAGCGGCGGCTTCACCCAGCGCCAACGCATTCATGGCACTGACCAGCCGCCGTACATACCAGATGGCCGCCAGCAGCAACACCGACAGCGTCCCCACCAATGGCCAACTGCCGCCGGCCAGGGAGCCTAGCGTCCAAAAGGTCAGGCTGCGTAATTGTTCGTCTGTGGCCAGGTAAGTACACAAGCCGATAATGGCTGCAGCTAATGCATTCAAGGCAATACCCGTCAACAACAGGCCAGCGATAGAATCTGCCGTGAGCCAACGGGCGACCGTATCCAGCAGCAAACACACACCCACAGCACCCGCAAACGCCGTCAGCGGTAGCACCCAAAAACGCCAGGCAATTGGGATATCAATACCACTGCCCGCGAGCACCACAATGGTCAAGGCGGCGGCACAGGCGGCGCCACTGGTAACACCCAACAGACCAGGATCAGCTAGCGGGTTACGAAACAGGCCTTGCGTTAATGCGCCAGACAAGCCAAGCACTGCACCCACCAAAGCCGCAAACAAGATGCGCGGCAAACGCAGGTTCCACAGCACATAGGCACCACTGGTGAGCGGCTCTTCGTGACGCCACAACACGCGCCAGTCATCCGCCGTGACAGGCACTGCCCCCGCCCAGGCCGCCACCCAAAAACAGAGCAGCAACACTAACCATAAAAACCAGACCGGCCTGTTGAGCAGGCCGGTGGTGAAACGCGAAGTCAAGGATATCGCTCCTGCCGTCGCACTCATGTACTCATCACCTTCAGCAATGCGTTATCCAGCGCTGTCAGTGCTTGTGGCATGCGCGGACCAAAGCCCAGCATAAACATCGCCTCCAGCGAGGCCACGCGACGCTTTTGTCCCGCAGGTGTTTGCGCCACGCCCGGCAGCTTCAATACGCCATCAATCCCGCCCACGATATTTAAACCCTGGTCAGTAAACAACACCACATCCGGCTGGGCCGCAATAACTGCTTCCGGCGTCAATGGCTTGAAGCCATCGAACCCCTGCACGGCATTTTGTGCACCCACATAATTCAGCATGGCTTCGGCGCTGCTGCCCTTGCCGCCAACCATAACCTGGCCCGGGCTATGCGAAAGGATAAAGAGTACACGTGGCGCAGGCGATTTGCGGGCCAGGATAGGCTCACGTGCACGCTGCCAGTCAGCTTTCATTTTTTCGACCAGTTGTGCTGCCTGTGTTGGCCGGTCAATCAAGATGCCCAGTCGAGCAACGCGATCCAGCACGCCTTCAAATTTATCATTCGCGGCCAAAATAGTGACCGGCACGCCCGCCGCACTAATCTGGCGCAGCACCGCAGGCGGCCCGGCATCCTCAGTCGCAATCACGTGATTAGGCGCCAATGCCAGAATGCCCTCGCTGGATAAAGTGCGTGCATAGCCCACACTCGGCAGCTTGGTTGCCGCCTCTGGATACAGCGAAGTGGTATCTACCCCCGCCAGCTCCTGGCTAGCTCCCAAGGCATAAATAATCTCCGTCAGCGCACCACCGATACTGACAATACGGCGTGCAGATTTTTTATCCGCCGCCCACAGGGTTTGCGGCAGGCAAACACTGGCAGCCAGCGCCCCTGCCTGCAACAAGAAGGTGCGGCGAGCGGATGTGGTTGCCAGATCGTCTTGGGACATATTTAAAAATGACATATTTAACTCAGACATAACGCATTATCATTGAGCAGATCTTCAACCAATGTCCGCCATGTAGCAAGCTCTGGTTTGCCAGGTTTGCGCTCACCAAAAAACATCGCAATCACTTCGCCATGCTGGTCAAACAACTCGAGTGAAGTCACCAAGCCATCGACGGTTGGCTTACGCACAATCCATGCACTGGCAATATGGTCTTCACGCAAATGCAGGTTAAAACCGGGATCCAGCACATTGAGCCACGGGCCCATCACCGCAATCTTTTTTACCAGGCCAGAGTGAATCTGGATCATGCCCGGATTACCGACAAAGATCATGATGGCGACGTTGTCACTGGCAGCCGTTTCCAGCAATTGACGGGCACCGGCGGGATTGATTTGCTGCACAAAACGCTCTTCGCCCAGGCGCATGCTCTGCCGGCGTGACACACCAAACTTTTTTAACAAGGCAAAAAAATCATGCGTATCCTGCAACGCTGCCCAGGCCGCCTGAAAACCATCGACATCAATACTGCCATCAGGTTGCTCGGCAACTGGCGTGGCGACTGGCAGGGGCACCAATCCAGGCTGCTGGTCTGCATCTGCAAACTGCGCCACAAAAGTCTCATAGGCTGCCACATGGCTTTGCGGTTTGATAAAGACCTTATGGATAGCGGTGCCGCTGGCATCAAAAAACTGCAAGCTCTGTTGAATTCCGTTTTCGCCAGTTTCTGACACGGCAAAGCCATGCGCCCATTGACTATAAAACGCGCGCAAATCAATCTCTGCCCCCAGCACCAGCCCCACGTGATTGCTATCACTCACATTGGTATAAACGCCAGTTTTTTCATGCACACACGAAAGATTACGCGTTAAAGCCATCACCTCGCCCAATGGCTCCAGCGATTTGATCAACGTTGGCCACACAGGCTGCAGGCGGGTCGCGCGCATCAAGGGCTCCTCATGTCCGGCACCCACGTGCGCAGCAATCAGCTCGCCTTCAGAAATCTGCAGCTTTTCTGCAATATCGCGATGACGCGCCTTGCCCGACTGGCGCTCAATGACAAATTGCTGACGGATAAACGCACTCGTGTGACTCATGACGGCATCTCTCAGGCTTAAGCCAATTCGTCCAGTTTTTGCTGGCTGGCCTGGTCTGGCGCAGCATGGCCTTGATCATTACGGTGTGTGATTTGCAGCAAATCCTGACCATTCAAATGGTAGGCCTTAGCAAAGCCAGCCACATAACTGCCATGCGTTGGCGCCAATTCCACCATATGAAAATCGGTCAGTTTGCCAATCGCATCCATGAACTTGCCAAACTTGTCATAGAACAAGGCCATCACTTCATCAAACTTGGCCGTATTTCTGGCCACTTCCTGCGTGTCACATTTGAACACCAGGCGTTTTCTGGCAAACAGGTGACCAGCGTCTTTTTCGCTCTCGATAAACATGGCTGAACAACGGCCAGTTTCACGCAGATTAGCGCAATGCGTCGCCAACTCACTCACGTAGACATAAAACTTGTTATCGCGCTCAACAAACGCGGCATAACTCGCCTCGGGAATGCCCTGGGCATTGGTCGTCGCCAACTGCACAGATTTAAACAAGCCTTTAAAAGCAATGGCTTGTTCGCCCACGGATTGCAACTTTTCGTTCTCGTTCATGCAACTTCTCCTATTGTTCATGAAGCAATACACTGCGTATTGTTTTTATTCACACAGCGTTTGCTGACACTGTGACAGGCCATCACAGCAATTAATGATATTCTATATGATAATCATTATTATTTACAATAATGATTTGATGCTTCCCAACAGCAGGTTCAAGCAGGTCTTTATGAAAAGTCAGGGCATCATGGCAGCGCTTGCGCAAAAGCAAGCCGCCAGCAATTTAACGACGTGTGATGAGTGGCTGTAGCCAATAGAAAAAGATAGCGACCAGCACAGGGATGCCAATGGCGGCATTCGCCAGCCACTAACGCGCATCGTCATACCCGAGGGCAAAAATCAGCCCGGCCAGTGAAATCAAGGAGATCAGCAAGGGCCAGAAAAAAATTTGGGAGAGTTGTTTATTAGGCATAAATAAGTGCGTCACCATATTGCTCAACCTCCACAGAAAAACTGCGTTTCATAGGCTTCACTCGTTTGATCAGTGTCGCTTTAGCAGGCTTTGCTTTTTAATAAGCCTCGCTTAGCGTAATTCTTGAACGAATATCCGGCACATACTGATGTCGCTTTTTCCACCACAGCATCAAACCTGTCCACAATACAATAATCGTGATCACATCCAGCACCGCCCATAACCATTTCAAAGTGGTGCCACCATAATCCCCAAAATGCAGTGGCTGCGAAATCAGCAAGGCCACCAGGTACCACGGCAAGTCACGGCTATCGGCCAAGGTTGCCGTACGTGCATCGACCAGCACAGGTTTAAACAGGCGCTTGGTGATTGGTGAATCGCCACGCATAAAAATACCGTAATGATGCGGACTGGCATAGGCCGTGCCGGGGAAGGCAATAAAGCCCAATTGCATGTCTGGTTCGGTTTGTTGCGCAACCTGTACAGAGGCCTGTAATGAGGCAAATTTTTCCGGCGGCGGCAGATTTTTGTAAGGCGCAATCATTTGCGACATCTGGTCAAACTGCCAATATTTCACCAATAAATCTGACCAGGCATTTATCACCCCCGTCGCAGCGACCACCAGCGCCCAGCTTAAGGTCACAATACCGAGGAAGTTATGGATATCCAGCCGCTTGAGTTTTTTGCCACGCTGACGGCGAATTTCACCAAATGCCAGCTTGCGCATAAACGGCGCATACAGCACCACACCCGACACAATCGCGATCACCAGCAAAAAGCCCATCAAGCCCAGAAACAGCATGCCCGGCAAGCCTGCGAACAAGTCGACATGCAACTTGAACATGACATACATAAAGCCCTCTTCTACCGGTGGCTCACCCAACACTTGTGCCGTGCGTGCGTCCAGCACCACTTGCCTGAACCCGCTCTCGGCATCCACCGTTTTAGCCATGCTAATGACCCATTGCAGCGGCTCATCCTCTTCACGGTACATATACAAAGGCACCATGCCAGGTTGCTTGCTTTTGGCCGCTGCCAGCAAGGCATCCATACTAGCCAGCGGCCCCTGGTGCGCAATCTGCGGCGTCTCAATATGATTGCCTAACCAGTCGCCAATCTCGTGGTGGAAGATCAGCGGCAGGCCGGTCAGGCATAGCAATAACATAAACACCGTGCATACCAGGCTGGACCATTTATGCACCCACGCCCAGGTACGGATAGAGGACTGCGTCAACATAGAAATACTCAGTTTGCTGACTTATGGTTGTGGCTGACTGACAAAGCCTACTTTTTTCATGCCAGCGGTTTGCGCCTTGGCCAACACTTCAGCCAACACCTGATAACGCGTGTTTTTATCAGCGCGTATCTGCAATTCCGGCTGTTGTTGCTTGGCCGCTTCATCTGTCATACGTGCAGATAAATCAGCAACGGACACTTCGCTGTCATTCCAGAAAATCTTGCCATCCACATCGACCGCCAGGTCGATCACTTCCGGCTTTTCTTCCAGCGGCTGCGAGGTCGCTTGCGGCAAATCAATTTTCACTGCATGCGTCAGCAATGGCGCAGTAATAATAAAAATCACCAGCAGCACCAGCATCACATCCACCAACGGCGTGGTGTTGATTTCACTCATGGGCTGAGTGTGCTCACCTGCGCTAAATGGATTTTGCCCCATCATACATTGCCACCTTTATTGGCTACCTTGGCATGCAATTCGGTAACATTAGCTGGTTTTGCTGTGCTTTTAATCACCAATGGCGCACCGGTTGTCAGCAATGTATGCAAATCTTGCGCAAAGCTTTCCAGTTCAGGCATGATGCCGCGGTTGGCCTTGATAAAAGCGTTATAAGCCAGCACCGCAGGAATCGCCACTGCCAGGCCAATCGCCGTCATAATCAAGGCTTCACCCACCGGGCCAGCCACTTTATCAATGGTGGCTACACCGGATTGGCCAATGGCTGTCAGCGCGTGGTAAATCCCCCACACCGTACCGAACAAACCAACAAATGGTGCCACGCTACCCACAGAAGCCAGCACGGACAAACCGCTTTCTAACGCTGCCTGCTCTTGTGACAAGGTACGGCGCAATTGGCGTGCAATAAACTCATCCTGGCTGCAAGCTGCGCCCAATGACTGGCTAGCGTATTGCTGGTGATGCTGGGTAGATTCAGCGGCGGTCACTGCCAGGCGAAACGCCGGGGACTGCAATTGCGGCTCTTGTAGCGCTTCCTGCAAAGTCGCTTTACGCCAGAACTGGCGCACATAGGCAGACACGTCACGCTTGCGCTTGAATACCTGCCAGGTTTTGACCAGAATGAAATACCAGCTCAGCACTGACATCGTCAGTAAAATCAGCGCCACCAAAACCGACACCACACCGCCTTCGGTGATAAAAGCCAAACCACTTGTTGATTGCATCAAAAATTCCCTTTCACTTGAAACTTAACTTAACTCTTGAAACTTGCTTATTCTTGCGTCAGCGAGAATGACAACGGTACATTTACGTAGGCACTGACTGTCTTGTCACCTTTGCGTCCGGGCACGAAACGCCATTGTGTGACCGCATTAACAGCCGCCTTGTCCAAACGTTCAAAACCACTACTACTAACAACATCCACCGACTCTGGACGCCCGTCAGGAGACACGAGTACCTTCATCAATACTTTACCCTCTTCACCAGCTCGCTTTGACAGTCGCGGATACTCAGGTGCTGGATTATGCAAGTAAGCCACACCAAATTTTGGCGGCTCTTCTTTTTCTACAACCTCCTGCTTGGGAGGTGCAGAAACAACCGGCGCTGGTTTGCTCGGTGCCGCTGCCACAGGTGTCTCCAGCGGTGGCGCAGAAGGTTGCGTACTGGCCTCAAAGCGCGGCTGGTCTGGCGTGGTTTCCACAATACGCTCCACCACAGGCGCCGGGCGCTCTATCGGCTTCACTGGCGTTTCTTTAGGCTTCACCACGGGCTTCACAACCGGCTGCTGCTTGATAATAGGTACCACTTCCGGCGCAGGCGCTTCTTCTTTTTTGGCCGGCAAAGTAATCAGGGAAACTGTCATCGGCTCCGGCTTAGGCTCGATGATGGCAGGCTCTTGATGCATGACCAGCCAGGCAATGACTGCCGCATGCAAGGCGACCACCAGCAACATACCCAAGCCATGCCAGTCCTGACGCTTATCGCGTTGCAGCCAATCCTCGGTCGCCAGCACGGACCAACGGAAAATACCTGCCAGCTCACCCAACTGGCGGCGATGCAGGCTCAACTCAGGCAATTGGGGCGCTGACGCACGTGCGGGTTTTAACGACAACCCCTGCAAAGACTCACGCTGCACCATTCGCATACTCCTCAATCAAAACCACAAAAGGCAACCCCAGGTTGCCAGTATTACATACACAGTTCACGCAAAACCTCTACTAATCTTGTTGCACCAGTGCTTGTTGTGCCTGCGATGACACCGCCAGCGCATGACACTTGGTCAACAGTAATTTATTCTGCTTGGTACGGGTCAACTGATAAGTATCACCACCATGCACAATGGCCAATACACCGGCCTCGCCCAGCAATTGACTCGCCTCAATGGTCGGCACACGATGCGATGAAACACTGGCCGCATTTTGCGCTTTACCTAATGATGATTGCAAGCGATTGGTCATGCATTCACATCCAAATTAAAAAAAGGCCGACTTATATGCAAAAGCATCGCGGCATAGGATTTCAAGGAACACCCTTACCAGGGGTAATTTGGCGCATGAATAATCACGCCTAATTTGAGCAATGACATGTTGGGGTTAGGAGCATTGCTCAAATGCTTTACCAACAGCCCTGATGCATCAGGACCGCCAGTGAAATTAAACGCGGTTAGAGTAATACTCAACCACTTGCTGCACATCAATCGGGAACGGCACATCTTCAATAGACGGCAAATGACCGATTTTTGCGCTTGCAGACGCTGCTTCTACCGACAACCACTCAGGAATCGTCAAGCTAGGCGTTGCCATGGCATCGACCACCATCGGGATCTTGCGGCTTTTTTCTTTCACCGTCACCACATCACCAATTTGCAAACGAATAGAGGCAATGTTGGCTGATTTACCGTTGAGCAGCACGTGGCCATGGTTCACCAGTTGACGCGCAGCAATGCCTGTAGGCGCAAAACCCGCACGAAACACCACGTTATCCAAGCGGCGCTCCAGCAAAGACATCAATTTTTCACCAGTTGGCTCGCTGCCTTTACGCGCTTCCAAGATCAGGCGACGCATCTGCTTTTCGCTCACACCGTAGTTAAAACGAATCTTCTGCTTTTCAACCAGCTTGACGGCAAAGTCAGAACGGCGGCGGCGTGACGCCTGCTGCCCATGCTGACCTGGTGGATTAGGGCGATTTTCAATCG
>VFQP010006072.1_pt1 | contig 10125 bp, 9 predicted proteins | sample 3512351 | NCBI WGS metagenome assembly VFQP01 (sample SAMN10412372, study PRJNA504923) | tailings metagenome | isolation source: Relicate 1 Philex TSF1 revegetated site | place: Philippines: Tuba, Benguet | collected 2017-08-29
CGTCGGCTCCCACGCGCGCCAGCAGCTTGGGCCCCCAGCGCGTGCCCTGCAGCGCCCGCTCGTGCGCCAGCAGCTCCGACACCACCTTCTCCTTGCCCGCCACGTCCTAAACAGGCAAGACAACACGTCAGGACGCCACGTCTTCCGCAGCTCTGGCCAGCACGTTCGTGGCGGCGCCCGGGCGGCGCGGCGCAGCGGAAGCAAGGGCCGCCGCTGGGCCGGCGCCAAGACGGCTTGTGCGAGAGCAAGCGAGAGGACCAGGGCAAGAGAGGAACAGCAAAGGGAGAGAGAGGCACCACCCTCACCGCGAGGGTGTAGGCCTTCTCCACCAGGAAGGAGCCCGAGGGCGAGGAGGCCACCACGGCCCAGCCGCCGGTCAGGCTCTGCAGCAGCTTGGCCTTGATCTGCGCCCGCAACCAAACGCCAACCACCCACCCACCGCACACCCTTCATATGAGGGCGCCGGTCTGTGTGCGCCACGGCGGAACTCCTTTCCAAACGAGCACCGAAAGGAGCTCTCCCCATGGGCCCCGAGCCCTAAAGCCCCAAGAGCGCCCTGACCTTGGCGGGCGCCGTTCCGTCCAGCAGCGACTCTAGCGCCCAGGAGCCGGCGGGGTCGCGCCCCACCAGCGCCAGCGTGGCGGGAGGCAGGTTGAGCAGGCTGTCGGTGAAGTCGCGGCACGCGCCCTGCGGGCACGCATGGGGTCAGAGGGCTTGGGTTAGGGTTGGCTGGGGCTCAGCGCGCCATGCGCGCCGCCGCGCTCGCAGGATCCCACACCAAGCAAGGCGCTGACTCGCCGCCTCCCCGGCTCCACCACGAGCCTCACGTCGCGCTCAGGCTGGTGAGCCAACACACCGCGGCGGGATCCCACGGCAGCTGCAGAGGCGCGCGTGGCGTGCCGCGCATTCCCACGACAGCACAGGCGCGCATGGTTGGCTGTGCAGCCGCACACAGCCAGCAGGTCTCGGCAGCGAGACAAAGAGGAAGGCGGGACCTTAACCCTAGCCCCTAACCCTAGCGCCTCGTTGCGCGCACCTGCTGGAACTTGAGCACGGCGATGAGGATGGAGGCGCCCAGCTGCGAGAGGCGCGGCGCCTGCTGCTGCTGCCCGCCGGGCGGGCCGCCCGCCTTGACCTGGCACAGCGCCGCGGCGTCGGGCATGGCCACGGCCTTGCTGCCCACCTGGACACGGACGGAAGAAGTGGGAGGAAGAAAGGATGGTGGCGCCGGGAGGGAGCCGCCAGGTGTCTGCCGACCTGACCTGACCTGCAGTGCGGGTGAGTGCCGTGCGGTCCCTGCAGGCGCCCCACACACCTGCAGCGGCGCGCCGCCGCCGCCGTCCAGCGAGAGCAGCGCCGCCGCCAGCACCTCGGTCGCTGCGGGAAACGAATTGAAAACAAAAAGGAAAGGAAAGGAAAGGGAAAGCGGTTGTGAAAGCGCCCTTGGTGGGTGAAGGCAGTCGAGAGAGGTGGCAGCAGTGAGAACCAGCCGGGCGAGGGGGGCATTCAATGATTGGCAGAAGCGCGGCGCGTGGCCGCATGGATTCGTCGCCGCACCTGGCTTGCCTGCCCAGGGCGCGTTGGCCGTGAGCGCGCCGCTGAGCGCGGCGCACAGCTCCCGCTGGCAGGCGCCGGCGCGCCCGCACGCCGCCACCAGCGCCGCCACCACGCCGCCGCGCCGGCGCCGGAGCAGCTCAGCCAGCACGGGGGAGAGCTGCTCAAACAGCGGCGTCACCTGCCGTAGGGGGGGGGGGGGTTGAGGACGGGCAGGGAGCGATGGGCGGGTGGTGTGCAAGGCGCCACGCTTGGCCCTGAGGGGCGCACCCAAGACCCAGTTCGCGAGGATAGGGGGTAGGGGGGTAGGGTTGCCTGCCCTGAGCCCCTCACCTGCGCCGGCGTGGTGCACGCCGCCAGCAGCGCCTGCACCACAAAGTTGGCGTGCGGGTGCAGCGCCGCCACGCGCAGCTTCCGCCCGGCTTCCGCCCCCTCGCCCTCGCCTCCCGCCAGGAAGAAGCGCTGCGACAGCTCCTCCAGCAGGCCGGGCACGTTGCCTGACGCGGCAATGGCAACCTCGAGCACGTGGGAGGCGGTGGGGTCCTCCTGCATGGCCGCCACGTGATCGGGCTTGACGCCCTCGAGCACCTTGCCTGCACAGGCAACGCGGCGGCCAAATCAGGCACAAGGCGAAAGGTGAGGGAGGTGTGTGAGGTGCGCGAGGGGGAGAGGGTTGTCCGGGGGGGCCGGGGGGGGGGGGGGGACCTTGCACCCCCCCCCGCCCGGCCCAAACCGAACGCAAACCGAACTCGCGTTGACGCGCACCCTGCTTGGCGGCGCCCTCGATGAAGAAGCCGGCGCCCAGAACCGCCGGCACCAGCGCGCACAGCACGCTCCTGCACTCACGTGGGCGCGGCGCACTCGCGCGCGCATCACGGGCTGGCGACAGCACAGCGCACAGCAGTGCGCCCTCTGACTGAACCAGCCTTTTGACCACCGCGCCGCTCGCTGGCTCAACCCCAACGCCGTCCCCTCGACGGCGCAGCAAGCCCCCAGCACTGCTCCCGCCCGAGCGGCCCCACCACGCTCCCGCGCACGCACCTGCTGTTTGGCAGCAGCGCTGTGCCGCCATGGACTGGCCTCCCAACCCTCAACTCTCAAGCTGGCCCACCCACACCCGCACGGACGCACCTGCTGTTTGGCAGCAGCGCCGCCGCCCTCAGCGCCGCCTGCAGGAAGGGCGACGAGTAGCGCCCCCCCACCAGCTCCGTCATGGACTCGCCGCCGTAGTCCTCGCGGCACAGCACGCGCACCACGGCCTCCACCTGCTCCGGGAACCTGCCACAGGCACCACAGTGCAGCGCACTCCAACCACCGATGCATCAGTCCTCAGTCGCTCAGCGCAACTTGGGCCTCCTGCGTTGCCCAGGGGCCAGCAGGGGGGGTGCAAGGGGCACCCCTCCCAAGGCCGGCGGCCGCACGCCGGCGCGCACTGCGGCTCCACCACGGAACCTCGCCCTGCCCAACCGCAGTGTGAGCGCTGATCATCGGACGCCGCTGCCGAAAAGCAGCCCCTCCCGTACACGACAGCAAGAGCGCCGCACCTGCACGCCCCGCTGGCTGCCGCCGCCGCCGCCGCCGCGCCCTTGGCCCCCTTCTTGCCCTTGCCGCCCGCCGCGCCGCCGCCCTGCGCCGTGCGCGCCGCCAGCCCGCTGACCGCCATCCCCGGCGCATGGTACCCGCCCTTCCTCGAGCCCTCGTTAGGGTTCAGCAGCGCGTCGTCGGGCTGCAGCGCCGCCGCCGCCTCGGCGCCGCCAGCCAGGAGCGCGGAGGCGGAGGATGCCGAGGGGTCCGAGGGGCCGCGGGCGCCGGCGGGCAGGATGTCGGCGCCGCACAGCACGCACAGCACGCGGCGGGCGACGTGCGTGGCGAACTTGTCCGTCACAAAGCTCCACAGCGACTCGACCAGCTCCTGCGTGATGGACTTGAGCAGCTGCGCGTGGCGCACGCATGCATGGGGGCCGGCGAGAGGGCTTTAGGGTTTGTAGGGCTTGCAGCCACGCCGGGTGCGGTGTGCATGGAGAGCGGCACGAGGCGAGGCGAGGTGTGAAAAAGTGGAGGCGGGGGACTGAAGCGTGCACACAAGACATACGCAGCCGCCAAGAGAGCCCTGCGGCCCTGGCCGTCTTTGGCCACACAAGAGAGCTCTGAGACAGTTGCACCCTCTCTCGCGCGCCTGTCGCTCGTTCCCACGCCGCCGTTTGCAGTGCGCACCTGGGAGAGCTGCTCGTACTCGTCCTGGGGCAGCGCGTCATGCGCGTCGCCCAGCCGGATGAGCACCTTTTCCGCCACGTGCGAGCCAAACGGGCTGCGGCACACACACGCACACAGGACATAGGGGGACGCAAACAGGTGCACAGCATCAGCACCTCTGCGGCGCGCCCGAGGCCATGTGTTCCGCCCTCTCTGCGCTCGCATCCGTCCCACGCGTGCGCGCCGGGCCCCTGGGCGCTGTCCCCATCGCATCCCAGGCGCCACCTGCCACCCCCGCACACATACAAACTCGCGCTCCACCCTGGCGCCGACCCCGCACCTGGTGGCGAGGTGGCTGAGCCCCCCCGTCTCCATGACGGCGGCCAGGAAGCCCATGAGCTGCTTGGGGCTCGCGACGGCCAGCAGCGCGTCCATGTGCCGGCTGCAGTGCGGGTCGCCGGCCGCCGCCTGCTCCTTGCCCGCAATCTCCTCGAGCACGTTGCCCACCAGCAGCTGCCGCTCCTCGTCGTCCACCAGGCCCCTGCACGTGATGAGGGCGCAGCGGCAGCATGGTGCAGGGCTTGCGGTGGAGCGAGCAGCAGCTGCCGCCCCCTCGGCGTGCGCGTGAGGCGCCCTGCGTGAGGAGGAGGGCGGTCGGCATGGCAGGGCAGGCGGCCACCGCAGCGACCAGGCCCCTGCGGCACCACACTCGAGGGCGAGGCGCTGCGTCGGCCGTCGGGCACACCGCCCCACCCCGTGCACCCGGCCACACCCGTGCTCTGCACCGCTGAAGCGAGCATCCCCAAGGCCGTGGGGCGCAAGGCGCCCGCCACCCTCCCTACACGTCAGCGCGCAGCCCGCTGAGTGGCCTGCGCCGCTGCGCCAGCGCTGCGCCAGCTGGGGCCCTGCTGCAAGCGCGTGCCCCCAGTGCCCTCAGCACCAAGGCCCGCACGCACTTGAGGTGCTCCACCACCTCGTTCAGGTACGTCGCCACGTCCTTGGACACCAGCGGGATGGTGCTGCGCGACCTCTTGGCGCCCTCCTCGCCGCCCTCGTGCTGCTGCTCCTTGCTGCCCTTGCTGCTGGGCGGCGCGGGGGCCGGGCGCTGGGCGGCGGCGGCGGCGGGCTTCTTGGCGGCGGGCACGTCATCGTCCTCCTCATCGTCGCTGCTGCTGCTGTCGCTGCTGCTGCTGCTGCTGTCAGAGTCGTCGTTGCCATCCTCGGATGCGGGGGTGGCGCCCGCGCCGGCGCCGCCCTTCTTCTTGGGCTTCTTGGCGGGCTTCTTTTTGGCATCGCCAGGCGCGGCGCCCTGCTGCTCCTTGGCCTTGCGCAGCTTCTTCTTGAGCTTGCGCAGCTGCTTGCCGGTGAGGGGCACGACGACGGCGCCCTCTGGCACGGCGGTGCCGTCGGCGGACTGGGAGACGAGCACCTGGCCGGCCTCGATCGCGGCGGTGGCCTGCTTGATGACCTCCTGCCTGGCGGCCTTCCTGAGCTTGCGCTCCTCCTGCTTCTTGGCCGCCTTGGCCGCCTGCCGCTCGGCGATTTTGGCCAGCTTCGCCGCCAGGCCTGGCTTCTTCTTCAGCTTGAGCTCCTGCTTCTTCAGGAGCTTCTCCTTGCGCTTGGCCTTGCGGTCGGCGCGAAGCGCCAGGACGTTGTCGCGGGGACCCATCGCGCTTACTGCTCTCGGGTTCGAGCTCGCGCCATCCAGAAGGTCAAGCCCTTACTCCATGCATCCGAGAAGAGGGGAACGCGGATAGACTGCGCACGGTGCTTGGCCACATGTGACGCTCCACATGGTCACATGGTGGACTGACCTGCGCTGGCGGAGAGTGACGGGCGTGGCGCCGCTTCAGGCGCAGCAGGCGCAGCGCGTCGCCAATGACGCTGACGGAGCAGAACGTGCAAGAGTTCCTGGTGCCGGATGAGACGGCCGCTGAGCTGGTGCTGCGGCTGCGGCAGGAGCAGCTGCCCACGGGCCTCGACTTTCTCGACGCGCAGCTGGGCAGTGCGCTGCGCCCTGGCTGCTTGCTCGAGGTGGCGGGCCCCGCGGGGTGCGGCAAGACCACCATGCTGCTCAGGGTGAGGCAAGTCTGCAGGCTCCATCCACGTGCGCTGCGACGTGCGCTGCGCCCAGCCGTGCCCACTCACCTCTTGGCGTGCCAACAACACCTGTGGTGCAGATGGCCATGCGGTGCGTGCTTCCGGGCTCCGCGTCGGTGCTCGCCGGCTCCCTGCCCGGCTCGGCGGGCGGCAGCAGCGGCGCGCTGCAGGCCCCGTGGGGCGGGGGGCCTCCCGAGGAGGGCGCGGCGGCGCAGGCGCCCAGGCACAGCGTGCTGATCGTGGACGTGGACGGCAAGTCCGACTCGCTGCTGCTCCACAAGGTGCGTGGCGGCACCGAGAGGCGATGTGCTCTGGCTTCAAGGTTCTGGCTGCGCCGCGGCAACGCGAGGCGGGCCCCTGAGGTCACCAGGCGGGTGGCCGCGCCGTGAAGGGCTAGCGCCAGTGCGCGGCGTGCAGCAGCTGTTGCGCTGCAGGCAGGTCAGGGTGGCGGGGCAGTGCCGAAGGAGAGGGGCAGAGGTGACGCCCAGGGCAGGGAGGGAGGGCTGCGAGCCAGGCGCTGACGCAGCAGCGCAGGTTGGCGCTGGGTGTGCTGCGCACCGTGTGGCGAGTGTGGCGAGTGAGGGCGCGGCATTTGGGAGTGCATACACAGGCCTGGCGGTGTTCGTACTGTGGCGCGTGAGGGCGTGTGAGGGCGTGCACCTGTGTTGCGTGCGCATGCCCAGCAGGTGCTGGAGTCGGAGATGCGGCGGCAGTACCCCCAGCTCCACGCGCGGCTGCTGGACGCGCAGGCGCTGCTGGCCTCCCAGCCGGCGGGAGCGGGAGGCAGCGCGGGCGCCTCGCTGTCCGCCTTCACGCCGCGGTGAGGCTGCTTTGCGCTTGCGCGGGGGACGTCCAGGGGATGTGGCTGGGGCAGGGGGGGGGAGGGCAGCGCTGTCCGCCTTCACGCCTTGTTGCGGGCCGGCTGCTGTGCTCTGAGACTCGGCCGCCAGCCCGGCCCTCTCATCACGTTGTGTTGCATCCCTGGCCTGCCGGATACGTTCAGGTCGCTGTCCGAGGCGCAGGGCGTGGTGGAGGCGTGGGGCGCCGTGCAGCGCGACTGCCTGCAGCGCCTGCACGTGACGGCGGCGCACAGCTCGCTGCAGCTGCTGGCGGCGCTGCTGGCGGCAGAGGGCGGCGTGCTGCTCAAGTGCAAGGTGCGGATGGCGGGGAGGGGGGCCCGCAGGTTGGGCAGGATCGCTCGTCCTCCTCGCCTGCCCGTGGTCCTGACGCCGTGTCCGGCCTCCTCGCCGCACACACCTCTGACCACCGCCTCACCTCGGCCCCCACTACACAGCTGGGCAGAGCTGGGTGGCGCTTGCCCTCTCCCACCTCCCTCGGCCCTGGCCGTCCCTGCACGCCGCGGGCCACGGTGCTCTCCCCACGCGCACTCGTGCTCGATCCCGCTCGTGCCCTTGTGCTGCCAGACATCCTGCCGTCGGGTGCGCCCCGGCCCTTTTGCAGTGCCCAAGCAGGCGCGTCCCCCCACACACATGCACACTTGTGCTCGACCCCTGTGCTGCCAGACGACCTTTTGGTTCGCCCGTAGGGTGGCCCCGGCCCTGTTGCGGCGTCTAGACAGACGCGCGCAAGTGCCCCCACAACGCACCACGCACCGCACCCGCAGGAGGAGGGCGCGCCCTGCCGGCTGCTGCTGCTCGACGACGTGGGCGGCCTCTCCCACTCGGACAAGGCGCAGCGCGCCTGCCCCTACGCGCCGCGCCCCAACAGCACGCCGCCCGCGCCCCACGCCCGCCGCTCGCCGCCGCCCGCCACGCCGCCAGGCAGCCCGGGCAAGCCGCAGCCAACAGGTGGCGCCGGCGCCCTCCCCTTCACCTCCAGCGCGGCGGCGCAATCGCAGTTCGCCGCAACGCGCTACGTGGTGGCGCCTCCGCCGCCGCTGGGCGCGGCCAAGGGCGCGGGGGCGCTGGCGGCGGCGCTGCAGCGGCTGGCGCAGCGGCACCGGCTGTGCGCCGTGGCCTCGAGGCACGCCTCTGTGGCGCTGCTGGTGGGTCGTGGCGGCCTGTTTGCTTCATGAGCGTCCTCATGGGCCCCGGGGGATGGAGCGCGCAGTGTTCCCGACTCCAACACGCTGCCTGTTTTGGCGGCTGTTGGTGCCTTGCACAGGACACGGACGACCGGGGTCCCTCACGCCTGGCGTCCAAGGACTACATGCCGCAGGTCTGGCAGCAGGCCGTCACGCACAGGTGCGGCGCTGGCGAGGGACGCAGGGGCAGCGGGGGCAGCGGGGGCGCTCTCACGGGCGCGCTTGTGGTGGGGCCTGGCCTGGCGCTTTGCCACTCCCCAGCCAAGCGCGCATGGCGCAACGAGGCAATGCGTGTGCAGCGGTTCGGGTCATGGGGCCGACATCTGCAGCGTCGCTGTGGCCGCCAGCTGGTGTGGGCTGCTGCTGCTGCTGGGCGCGCCCCTAAGCACGCACGCGACAGCATGCTCGTGATGTCCTTGCCCCGGCTTGCTGCGGGCTGCTGCCTGGCGCGCAAAGAGCCACACGCACGTGGCGTGCGTGCTCGCGTGATGTCCTGGCCCCGCCCAAACCCCCCTGGCTGCAGGCTGCTGCTGGGCCCGCCCGCCGTCATCTACCCCAATGTGCGGGGCGGCGCCACCCCCGTCACCATGGTGCCTGCGCAGCTGCTGCAGCAGCAGCACCCGGTGAGCACGCACAACGCCCGTTTTCGCTCCACTTGTGCATGTGCGCCTCGCATCCACGGAACCGGCCACCGCGCACCGTCACGCAGCACGGATCAGCGAGGCAGATTAGGCACCACCAGCCCAGGCCAGGGCAGGCGTCCACCCGACCGCAAGCCGCGAGCGGCCACCACCTTTCCTCCTTGTGTGCTGAGCACGGCAGGCAATCCATGCGCTGCCCGATGGTGCTGCTGCATTCGCGAGCGTCAGTCCAGGCCACGGCCCTGCCGCCACGTGTGGTTGTGCCAACTCGCCGGGGGTGTCGTGTCGACGCCGCTCCTGCTGCGCGCTGCCTGCTGCGCGCAAACGCAGGGCGTAAGCCAGGAGCTGCAGCACGCGTCGTGGCTCATGCGCCTGTACCTGGATGAGCACGACGTGAGCGGCTCGCTGCAGCCGGCGCCGCGCTCGCTGGCGGGCGGAGGGGGCACCACGGGCACAGGCGGCGGCGGCAGTGCCGGTGGCGGGGACGCCGTACTGCACGCCTGGCAGGCGCATTGATGGGGCTCAGCAGGGCAGGATGACTTGCGCCATGCATCGCACCCGGACTACCTGCACTGCGCCTCCGTCGCCGCTCAATTCTGGCGGCGCTATTATAAATTGGATGAAGGGGATTGATTGCACTGCATTGAGAGCAGCAAGTCTAAACGTACAGACGCGCAGGAGCGCGGTGCCCGCCCTGTGTCTTCAGCAGCAGCAGGTGCGCCCCACCAACGCCCTCTCCCAAAAAACACAAGAGCTCTGCCACAAGCGCGTGTTCCGTTGCGGGCAGACAAAACATGCAGGCAGAACCGACCCAACAAGGACGAGTCACACACGCTCCAAACGACGGGGTCTCTCGCAGGACACATTCCATTTCCGCAGCCCATCTTTGCACACCACCTTCTTGCACCGCCGGAGAGAGACCCACACAAAGCACTCGGGTCAAGAGGCTCAGCTCAGCGCGCGCCGGCCGCCACCGCCACGCGGACGGTCGCAGCAGTCGCGCCTCTGCCGCTGCTGGCTCCCGCCAGCTTGAACAGGTCTCCCGCCGCGTCCGCCGCCGCCCACGCCACGGCTGCCACCGCCACGCCCGGCGTCTTCAGCGCCTCCTCCGATGAGGAGGAGAAAGGTGCGGCGTCGGCGTCAGGGGCCGCAGAGGTGGAGGAGACGCGGCAGGCGCGGCCGCCTGGCCGCCGCGTCACGCCGCCTTCACCGCCACTGCCGCCGCTGGCTCCTCCTGCGGGGAAGGAGGAGGAGGCGGTGGGAGGGACGAGTGAGCGGGCGAGGTCGCGCGAGGAGGCCGGGAGGACGCTGGCGAGCTGCTCGGCAGAGTAGAGCACTGATCCATCGCGATAGGTGCGGGCGGGGGCAAGCACCTGGGGGGTGAGGACGCCGGTTGCGGAGGAGGAGAGGGTGCGGCCGCCGCGGCCGCCCCGGCTGACGCCCTCCGGTGACGGCGCCGCTTGCGTGGCGTTGGGGGCGGCGGGGGCGGGCAGCGGCGCGGGGCTGCCGCCGCGCGCGCGGCCGCCGCGCCCGTAGAGGCTGCTGGGGTCGGCTGGGGACGCCGCCGGGGAGGAGGAGGGCTGGGGGGAGGGC
>VFQP010006073.1_pt1 | contig 10120 bp, 13 predicted proteins | sample 3512351 | NCBI WGS metagenome assembly VFQP01 (sample SAMN10412372, study PRJNA504923) | tailings metagenome | isolation source: Relicate 1 Philex TSF1 revegetated site | place: Philippines: Tuba, Benguet | collected 2017-08-29
GCCTCTGCCTCCTCCACCTTTCCTAGCGCGGCTCTGACCGATGATGGCGTCATGGCTGCTGCTGCTGCTGCTGCTGCTGCTGCTGGAGGAGGTGCCGCTGCTGTCGTGCGCTGCAGAATGCAAAGCACGCTCGTGCGCCAGGCTGCGCTGCACCGCGCCGGCCTCGAAGATCAGCAGCGCCCCGCAAGTGATGAGCGAGACGGCGCCCAGCAGCAGGAGCACCTGCTTAAAGCTCACGCCGCCTCGCGCTCCTCCGCCTTTGGTGGGGCCACCTCCTCGGGCAGCAGGCGGCATCCTGGCGCAGGCTCAGCCTCTGATCATTCATCCATCCACTGTGCGTGTTGCGTGTTGCAGTTGAAGTGTGCAGGCAGGACAGGACAATGCCGGCACAGCCCAACCAACGCAACCGCACGACTACTTGTGCTGCTTGACGAACGCCTCGTGGAAGGCCTTGAACTTGGACACAAAGCCCTGCATCACCTCCTCCCGCGGCAAGATGGTGGTGCGCAGGTGGAACGTGCCCTCCTCCTGCCCAAAGCCGCTGCCGGGCACCTGCGCGGCGCACCACGTTCGCCAGTACCACACGCAGTGAAGGCGAGCAGCAAAGCCGCAACAGTGCCGTCAAGCAGGTGTGCTTGCCCTCCACAGGCGCGCACCGTGCTGATGCCCGTGGCCTCGAGCAGCCTGAGGCAGTAGAAGACGTCGGGCGCCTTGCCGGCGGCGCGCGCCGCCTCAATGGCCTTGGCGGGCAGCCGGATCTGCGGCAGCGAGGCGGCAGACGCCACGCGTGAAGCAGGCATTTGTGACTCTCACAGGCGAGGTGGGGACCGGAGTGATGCGCCTTGCTGTACATTCCACCACACGACCAGCGCGTGAGAGAGGAGCGCTCTGGCGCCTGGCGGTGGCGGCGCACCTGGGGAAAGCTGTACATGGCGCCCTCGGTGAAGTTGCACGTGACGCCCTCGAGCGCGTTGAAGCCGTCCGTCACCAGCCGCGCGCGCCTGCGGGCGCGCTCGAGGTCAGGGCGTGAAACGCACGCAGCACCCACAGCACGCCACCCCTGTGCTGGGGCCCGCTCACCTGCGCAGGCTGGCCAGCTCGCTGGTGCGCTCGCGGTTGTACTGCTCGTACGAGGGGTCGCCCGGCTTGGGCGGGTTGACCAGCACCGACATGGCAATCTGCGCGCGCATGCCATCACATCCGGGAGCGGCGGCGCCATGATGGAACCCAAGCCCGGCGACGCCCTCCTTGCGCCACCAGCCCCGCACCAGCGGCGCACACACACCTGGCCCATGGTGTTGGGGCTGAGGTTGATGGACGCGCACTTGTAGATCTGCTCCAGGGCGCCCGGGTGGATGTTGGTCATCTCCACGTAGCCGCCGCGCAGGCCGCACTCGCCGCCCGTGCCCTGCGCAAGCACACGAGCACCAACCAGGCCCACCAGAGCGCTGGGCGACACCGCCACTTGCCGGGCAGCTCCCGCGGCCAACCACAACCTCCGTCAGCCAGGCCCACGGCCCCGCCGCGCACCTTGGAGACTGTGTGGAAGGAGAGCAGCTCCACGCCCGACTTGTACGGCTCGCCCATCTCAAACATGACCTTCTTGGCGCTGACGAACGGTCGCTCGTCCTGGTACACGTTCTCCTGGTACACCTCGTCCGCCATGAGCACGATGCGCTCCGTGTAGGCAAACTTGATGAGCTCCTGCAGGTTCTCCTTGCTCAGGCACTGGCCTGCACAGTGTGGGCAGGCGAGCACACCACGTGCGCTCAGGCCGCGCCGCACCCACGCTTTCCGCTGCGCGCACACGCGATCCCGCACACACCTGTGGGGTTGCCGGGGTTGATGAAGACGAGCCCGCGCACCAGCTTGCCCTGCCGCCGCGCGTCCGCCACTGACTGCTTGAGCGAGTTGATGTCCAGCGCCCAGTTGTCGCGCTCGTTCAGCATGTAGGGCACCAGGCTGCCGCCTGCAGGTTGTTGGGGGTGAGGACAGCGAGGCGTGTTGGGGAACCCTCGGCCGTCGCGGCACCACGCCCCCCCGCCGCTCGCGCACGTCCCCGCACACGCACCGTAGAGCGTGATGGAGGCCGAGTAGAGCGGGTACTGCGGGATGGGCACGAGGATGCCGTCGTTGCTGTTCCGGATGAGCGCGTTGAGGCACATGCGCACCGCCACGCTGGCGCCGTCGGTCAAAAAGATGTGCTGCGCCGCCACCACCACGATGATCAGCACAGGAGGACCGTGAGCTGTGACACTTGCGCAACGCAGGCACGCGGCTAGCTGCTGTGCGTCTCGGGCCTGCGCACCTCGGGGTCGGAGGGCACGCCGTCGCGCTCCGAGATGAAGCGCGCCACCTCCTCGCGCACGAGCGGGTTGCCCCTGGAATCCGTGTAGGCGCCGACGCCCCCCTTGAAGGACGCGAGCAGCTGCTTGGCGCGCGCGATGGCGTCGGGGGGGAAGAGCTTGCTGGCCTCCTCGCGCTCCATCAGGAAGGGGGCAGCGCAGAGCGCCAGCACCTGCGCGCGGCGGGCCAGCGCACGGTCGCCCCGAAAGAATTCTTCCTGCTGGGGTTGCCGTCGCCGCGTGTGCGTGTTTTCCTCGCACCGCGCCCACCCGCACAGGATAGCGCGCACGGTCCGGAACGCCCACAAAGCGGCGCGCAGCAGCAATCACCTGGCGCGTGAAGGTGAGCGGCTTCGCGCCGAGCGCGTGCGGGTTGCCCACGTTGGTGAAGATGATCTCCTTGCCCTCGCGGCGCAGCTGTTCGCCGCGCAGGTAGAGCTCGCCGCGCACGGCATACTGCGTCGCGAGCACGTTCTCGTTCAGCAGCTCCGGGTGCATCACCTTGCCGTCCTTCTCGTGCAGCAGGTCGCGCGGCGCGGCCGGCTCGCGCTCGGCCTGCGCTGATTTGTGACGCTGCTGCTGCGTCGTCGCGAGTGATGTGGCGCCCTGCCGAGCCAAGCCATACCGCTGCAGCAGCGCGGGGAGCAAGCGCTGGAGCGCCTGGGAGCCGCCGAAAGACATCTTGCTGCGATTGCGTGCGGGGGGAGGCGCGCCAGCAAGTGTTCTGCATGCGCAGTCTCTAAACAAGGGCATTCGTTGCTGCACGCTCGCGAGCGCCTGCGCCTGCAGCGCACACCCCGCTCGGTCCTTTGCTCCACATCCCCTCTGCACGCGCACCTGGTACCCCCCCGCACATCGAAGAAGAGGAACCCCACCCCGCACCAACGACACGAATGCGCAGCTCCACGGCCGCGCTCCTCGTGCTGCTCGCGGCGCTGGCCCACAACACGCTGGCGGTCGAGTCGCAGATGGTCGTCGGCAGCGTGTCCGAGCCCCACGCCGAGGTGGACGAGGCCACGCGCGAGGCCGCACTCACCGCGGTCGGCCTGCTCAACGAGGACGCCGCCAAGCTCTCCCTCGCGCTGGGCAAGGCGCAGAACGGCGGCGAGGACGGCCCCGTCTCGCTGCTGGGCGTCTCGAGCGTCCGCACCCAGGCAAGGCCACGCCAGACAACGCGTGGGTCAGGCAGCGTCGTGCATCAGCATGATGCGCTCCTGTGCATGTGCGCATGCGTGGCATCCTGTGGCAGTCCGGGCGCTGAGGCGGGTGGGGGGCACCAGCGGCCTGCCATTGCATTGCTTCCTTGCGCGCGTACGTACGAGCGCAGGTGGTGGCCGGCATCAACTACTTCTTCACGCTCAAGGTGGCCGACGCGCGCGGCACGGCCCACGAGGTCAAGCTGACGCTGTGGGCGCGCCCCTGGCTGCAGAACAGCAACAGCGGCGAGAAGGCGTACCAGCTCACGCACGTGGAGGGCGTGTGAATGGTCTCTCCTGAGGCTGCTGCCGCGTGACTGTCACTGGCACGTTGACGGACGGGCAGCTCTTCACGCGGACATGTACATCAAGCCGACGCTGGCGCTTCATCCGACACGATGCGGAGCGGTATCCCCTTTCATCATCTCTCGCCGATATGCAGTGTGTGCAATGCAGTGCAGTGTGTGCATGTGCAGTGGGTTGTCGGACCAGGAGGTAGGGCCCTGTGCGTTCAGCAAGCTCTCCAGACGCAAGCGGGCGTCCCATGGAGCGAGCGGCTCGCAGCCCTGGCGTCAGGGAAACGTCCAGCGATGGCGGTGCCAGGCGGCAAGCGCTTGACCGCCGTCAGCGAAGGCCAGAGCTCCCTGCCCCGGCCAGCATCGCACTCTGCGAACGGGCGTGCAGCGTAAGGTGGCATGCCTCAGCGAAAGAGGTCAGGCAGGCGGCGCTGGCCGCTTGCTGGCCAGCATCACGCAGGCCGTGGCACTGCGCGTGATGCTGCTGCCCGACAGCGGCGCCCTCGCCGCCTGACCACGGGCGTGCGCCCGCAACGGTGCACTCGCACACGCACCGCGTCCTTCTTGCCGTCCTTGTTGTTGGACGCCTGGGCCTGCGTGCAGGCAACGCTCACAAGCGGCATTTTTGCAGCTGAACGGGAGGCCAAAGGCGACCCCCGCAGCGCCCCCAGCGCCGCTCCCCACGTCGCACCTCGGCTTCTGCTTGCCGGAACTTCTGCAGGTACACCTTGAGCGGCTCCACGTAGTCCTCAAAGCCCAGCGTGGTCATGGCCCACAGCAGGTCGTCGCCGTTGATGGTCTTGCGCTTCTCCCGCTGGCACTTGTCGCTGGCCCTGCGCTCGGCGCGTGTGCGCCACAGCAACCACCGGTGTGGCCCACACTGGCACCACGCACGACCCCACAAGGCCTGGCAGAGCCCATTGAGGAAGCATGCGCTCCCCGCGGCCATCGGCCGTGCCACGCCAGACGCTCATCCGGCACGAGCGAGCCGCCCGCACGGCCCAAGGTCCACATCGTCGGCGCGCGCACTCACTCGCTCGTGATGAAGCTGATGAACTCGCTGACGCACTCCTGCACCGTCTCCTTGGCGTCCTTTGCGATCTTTGCGTTGTTGGGCAGCGACTTCTTCATGATGCGGCTGATGTTGGCGATGGGCAGGAAGCGGTCCTGCTCGCGCACTCCGCCTCCTCCTCCCCCGTCCTCGGCATCGCTCATTCTCTCCTCCTCCCGCTGGCGCCGGCTCACGCGGCCTGGCTGCTTGCGTGCTCTGCCAGGCGCGGAAGGGGTGCTCGCCTCGACACTGCGGTTGCAGGCCTCACGAACAAACCATGTGCCTAACTCTGAGCCGCAGGCGGCCCGGCGGGCGCATTGCCCCCGGGGTGCACCGCCCCAGCGTCCATGCCGAGCATGCTCAGCATCCGCCGCTCCGCATCCTGCATCATCGCGCTCTTCTGCTGCGCCTGCAGCGAGCGCTTGTCCTGGCCCGAACGCGGGCTCAGCGCCCCGTTCTGGTCCGGACGCGCCGGCGTCCCGTCGCCGACCGTGGCGCCAGGCTCGCCGGCGCCCGCCCGCAGCGCCGCGGCGGGGCTGCTGTCCACCGACGAGGGCGGCAGCAACGGCTGCTGGGCCAGCAACCGCTGCATCGCCTCCTCCTGCTGCCGCTGCTGCGCCACGGCCGCCGCCGCCACGCTGGTGGTCTGCTCCACGCGCTTGCGCCGCCGCGCCTCCTTCTCCTCCCGGTCCTTGCGCTCGGCCAGCAGCGCGCGCTGCGCCGTGCTGAACTTGTCGCAAAACGCCGCCAGCGCCGCCCAGAACTCCGTGTCTGCGCACGGTGGGCAACGCGTGGGCACACGGCACGCATCAGCTCCTCGTCCTGAACGCAAGGGTCGTGAGGGCGCGGTGTGAGAAAAGTGGAAAACAGAGGGTGCGCACCAGAGGGCGTCGAGTTGGCGTTCTCGCCGAAAAAGGCCAGCAGCGCGAGCCACTCGTCCTTCATGCGCAGCTGCTGCGCGCGCGCGCCCTCGGCCGCCACCTGCAGCGCCGCCAGCTGCTCGCTCATCACCTCCTGCGACGCGACGCGCACGCAGCCCGCACAGGGCGCCCACACCACCGGGTCAGGCGCGGCAGGGCCCCCGCAGCAAAGAGCAAGTCGTTGTGGGCCAGGGCCAGCGTGGGCGAGAGACGGCGCACCTTGAAGCGGTCCGTCAGCGGGGGAGGCCCTGGAGTGGGGAGAGGCGTGGAGGGTGCGGGGCTCGGCTCGCGGTCCGCGCCTGACGGCTGCTGCGCATCTGTCGGCTTGGGCTGCGCCGACGGGGCCCCCGCATCGCCGCCGGCGCCGTCGTCGGTGCCGCCGCCGGGCGCGCCCGCCGCGCCCTCCCCGCCCGCCCGCTCGCCCTCGGGGTCACACGGCGCAGGGGTGCCTGACCGCGGTGTCGTCGCCGCGGGAGGCGTCCCAGGGCCAGCGCCCGCCGCGTCCCCGGCGCGCGACGGCGTGCCCGGCGCAGCCCGTGCCGCCGGTGGGGCGGGCGCGGGAGGCGGTGTGGGCACCACGGGCTGGAAGGCCTCAAGGAAGGCGCTGATCTCGGCCAGCTTCTCGTCGGCTTCCGCCAGCATCTTGTTGGCCTCGTCGTGCGACACCTGCGAGGGCCAGGCGCATGCGTTCAGCAGCTCCACGGCGTGCGATTGGAATGCTCAATCGGACTCCCCGCCCACGTGCTGCGCACCCCTCACACACAGGCGCCCAGCGCCCCCACCACTCCCCCTGCCTTCACACCTTGAGCATGCTGCTGGACAGCTCCTTGAGCTCGTCCCCCAGCACCACGCACGCGCCACGGCCGCCCGCCGCCGCCGCCGCGCCGCCGCCCGCCGCGCCGTCCGGCGACCAGAGCGCCGAGGAGGAGGTGGGGGACACCGAGGTGCGTCGCCCGTCGGGCCCCGCCGCGTGGCCGCCGTCCTTGGCGGGGGTGCGCTGCCGGGAGCCGGGCGTGTCGGGCGCGGGCGGGTGCGTGAGCTGCAGGCGCAGCACCTCTGCCGCCAGCACCTGCGGCAGCCACGCAACACGGCGTGAGCGTGCAGTGCTGCTGCTCAGAGGATTGGGGTGCGGCAGCACCTCGGGGGCCAAACCGCAACGCGCACAACCGCCACAGCGGGCGAGGCCAAGCAGCAAGGCTGAGCAAGAACCTTGTCCTGGGCGTTCCCAACGCGACGAGGGCGCAGTGCGGGTGCGACGGCGACGCACCTGCAGCAGCGTGGACTTGCCGTCCTGGGAGCGCGTGTCGGCCAGCTTGGGCAGGTTCTTGAGCCTGCGGGCCCAGGGTGCACACACGCGACGAGGAGCGGCTGGGTGGTGCGCCGCTCCACGTGCGCTCAGCCATTGCCGCCTTCTTCGGCGGCATGAGCCCAGGCAGCGCCTTGCCTGACCCTCGCCGGCGCGCACCTGAAGCCGATGGCAGCCCCGTTGCGCGTGCCGTGGTTGAGGTAGTTGCCGGCGGCCAGCGCCGCGCGCAGCGCCTGCTTGAAGACGCCCGACGTGCGCACCTGGTGCATGGCCGACAGGTTGGCGCTGAACACCTGCGCAACAGCGCGACGCGCATGGCTTCATAGCACACGCGTGGAGAACCAGGACGGGCGGGCCTTGCCTTGCCTTGCCTTGCCGTGGTGGGCCGGAAAAGGGGGCGCACCTGGGAGGCCGAGTTGAGCTTCTCGGGGATGGTGTACGTGTGCGCAAAGCACCGGAGGCGCTCGGCCACGCCCGGCACGCTCGCCACCTCTGCGCCGCAGGGCGCCGTGGCGTGCAGCGAGGCGCGCGCGGGCACGTCAGCGAGTGCGGCGCGCGCTCGAGGGGGGGGGGGCAGTCTGCTTGCACACAGGGCGCACCGAGCAGGATGCGGTCGGCGTCGGCAATCTCGGCCGCCGGCCGGTTGGCCAGCGCGTGGCCCTGCAGCGCCGCCACCTCCTCGGCTGTTGGCACGCACTGCGCGCGCCACAGGGGTGGCGGCAAGGACAGGGCGTCACGGCGCCATCCCAGTGCGGCACGGCGCTGCAGGCGTTGGGTGTGTCGTGCGCCCGGCCGCACCTGCATGAGGGCGGCGATGGACTCGTCGCTGCCAAAGATGCGCGGGTCCAGGCCCAGGATGGAGTCCCTCAGTCTGGTCACCGGGATCTGCGCACGCCGCGACGCGGACCCAGGACTGACCAACGCGTGCACACGCACGCCACGTCAGCCGTTGCCGCCGGTGCCTCGGCGAGCCGCAGCCACACAGTCGCACTCACCTTGATCTTGCCGCCCATGAGGATGTTGATGTTGTGCCCGCGCTTGGAGTCGATGAGGGAGACGAGCTTGGGGCCCGCGTCCGCCGCCGCCCCGCCCTCGGCGCCACCCTGCGTGCCGCCTGCGCCAGCCTTGGCCCGGGGCGCCGCCTGCGGTGCGGGCGCACGTGCGCCGTGCCGCAGCCCGCGCGTGAGGCGACGCCGGGGCTCCTTGACTCGTCAGCAGAACGACGAGCGCCGCGGGCGCACCTGAGCAAACATCTCTGCCAGGTTCTCCCAGTCCAGCGGGGGCAGAGGCACCTCCTCGCCATTCTCCTCGGCCCAAAACGTGCCCTGCGCACGGGCGCAGGGGACACGGGCGCCAGTGCGTCCCGCCGGCAGGACCAACACTGCTTGATGAGGCTGCTGCAGCAGTGCAGCGCGGCCGGCGCTCGTACCCTGAGCCTTGGCGCTGGCACCAGGTCCCAGAAGAGGGGCTTGAGCTTGCGAGGAGGCGCCGGCACGGCCTTGGCCTGCGGTGAGCCGCGACACGCACGTGCGCCCTTTCATCTCCACGCTCCTCTGCTCGCGAGAGCGAGCGTGCATCCCCGAGCACGGCCTCAGTCCGTAGAGGCATACCTTGAGCGCGGCGACAGGCAAAGGGGGCGGCAGCGCGGCGGGTGGCGGCGGCGGCGGCGGCGGGCGAGGCGCGGCGATGGCCGGCAGAGGCGCGGGCGGAGGGTGCGGCTGGGCCACTGGCAGCTCAATCTGCGGCGGTGGCGGGAGCTTGGCGGCAGCGTGGCCGTCCTCGCTCTCCCGGTGCTGCAGCTGCCTGCCCTTGGGGCTGGACAGGGAGTCGTGCTTGGCGTCGTCCTGCGGCTTCTTGCCGTTGGCGTCGGGGTCTGGGAGCGAGGGCACCGGCGAGGGCGAGGACGGCGGCGAGGGCGAGGGCGGCGGCGACACGTACGGGTTGGTGATGTCGAGCACGGCGTTCTTGACGCTGGTGGCCGCCTGCGTGAGCGCGTCGTTGTCGTCGTCGCACAGGTCCGCCAGCAACGAGCTGCGGGCGTGCCACGCAGCGTGCGCGCACACGGTCGTGACGACTGGCGCACCGCAGCTGCAGACCAGGTCGCTTCAGCACGCGCAGCACCGTGCGAGCGCGTCTCCACCACAAGAGGCGCGCGCACTCACTAGAAGGCCGCCTCGTCCGCCAGCAGGGACTGGCAAAACAGCTTGAGCAGCTCGGGGTGGCGCGCCGGCCACTCGCCCACCAGCAGCACCCACTCGACCTGCTCGCATGGCACGCACAAGGCACAAGGCAATCGGAGGCCCCACACGCCTCAGCGCTGCGCTCACAAGCTGGGCGCACCAACAGTCCCTCCACCCAGGTGCTCTGCCTGCTTGCGGCAGAGGTGGGTGAGCAGTGCTTCTCACCAGGAGCAGCGCCTCGAGCGCCAGGCCCTCGTCATAGTGAGGCGACCACCTGTCCATCAGGGCCAGCAGCGCGGGCACCTGCGGCAACAGCAACAGCAGCAGCCGGAACCCGGTTGCATTCAAGTGCTGGCTCAAGTGCTGGCTCGATGCAAATCCTCACAAGTGCAGAGCGTCAACAAGGCAGCCTCAACGCGCTCGAGAGCAAACTCACCCCGTTGACGCCGTCCTGCTGCCACTCCTGCACGCTGGCGTCTGGAATGGCGCCGCCGATGCTCGCCACCAACTGGTCTTGGCCGCCCGGCACCGCGACAGCGAGCACGTGCGCACCACCAGCGGCGAGACCGCCATCTGCTGAGGGTGCAACTGGGGCTGCACAGGCGGGTGAGCTGGTGTTGGGTGCAGGGCTGGAGGGCTCCTGGGGCTGGGGCGCCACGCCAGTGTTGAAGGAGGGTGGTGGTGGCGGGCCCGGCGGCAGCGGCGCTGCGCCTGCTGGCTTGGGCGCCACGCCAGTGTTGAAGGAGGGAGGTGGCGGAGGGCCCGGCGGTGGCGGCGCTGCGCCTGCTGGCTTGGGCGCCACGCCAGTGTTGAAGGAGGGAGGTGG
>VFQP010006074.1_pt1 | contig 10119 bp, 8 predicted proteins | sample 3512351 | NCBI WGS metagenome assembly VFQP01 (sample SAMN10412372, study PRJNA504923) | tailings metagenome | isolation source: Relicate 1 Philex TSF1 revegetated site | place: Philippines: Tuba, Benguet | collected 2017-08-29
TTCAAACGGGCGAAGGCATCAAACTGGTAATTCGCCCCCGGTTTTACATGCCAGCCGGGCATAGTGACGTTTTCCTTGCCGAACAGGTCTTCGGTACGGATGGCGGGGATCAGCTTCAGGCCGGCATCCAGCGCGCGCAATTCGCGCAGGTTGTCCCAGTTGAAACTGTTGAACACGAAATCTTCGCTTTTGACATACCCTGCATCAATATACGGCTTGATCGTGCGGTAGGTGGCTTCGGCGACGCCCTCGCCCTTCAGCTCGATATCGATCACCAGGTTTTTGCCTGTGCGGGCGTTGTAATCGGCATTGGCGGCGATCATCAGATCCATGACGTCGCTGAGGCTGGGGATACCCTGCCCGTTGCCGATGTTCATGGCCGACAGCTGCGCCATCGTATGCTGCGATACAAGGCCGAGGTCTTTTGCCTTGCGGTCGGCGCCGGCGATTTTCTTGTTCAGCTCGTTATCGTGAATAACGGCGACCTGGCCGTCTTTGGTGATGTGCACATCGAATTCAAGGCCATCTGCGCCCAGATCCAGCGCATGTTTCATCGCCGCCAGCGAATTTTCGGGCAGGGTATCTGCGGTGATAGACGGCAAGGTGCTGGTAGGCCCCATGCCGCGATGTCCTATAATGACGATACCCATTTTCAACCCGTTGTGCGGATGTTATTAGATTCTTGCTTTGACATGAATATTATTCCATAAGCACTTGACTGAAACAAGGTTTATATCATGCTGCATCATCAAAAAGGCTTTAAAATCATAGGGCATCGCGGTTATGGCCCCACGCCCGCCGCCATGAAAACGCCCGAAAACTTGCAAACCCTGTTGCCCGAGAATTCACTGGCGGCATTTCAATACGCGCTCGACCACGGCGCGGACGGGATTGAATGCGACGTTTTCCTGTCGGGTGACGGCGTGCCGATGGTCATCCACGACGATGAAATCGACCTGCATGTCACGCCGGCAGATGCCGCCGCCATGAAGGGCAAGCGGGTATCGCAAATGACTGCGGCCGAGATCACCGCCATCGACATCGGCGGCGGCCACCGCGTACCGACGCTGGAGACGCTGTTTGAACTGATTTTCGGCTATGCCGACCGCCGCGTGATTATCAATCTGGATATCAAGGACACCACCTGTGTCCCCGCCGTCTGCGCACTCATGCAAAAACACGCGGGCATGCTGGGCGCACATGATGTGATTGTGTCGTCGTTCAACTGGGACATTCTGCGCGATTTCCGCGCGCGCGACGCCAATATCATGCTGGTGCCCGCGATTAAATCGAAAATTCTGTTCGGCGAAGACAATATCGGCCCCGGTTACGTGCCGCTGGTCGATTATTACCAAGACAGCGCCCGCGCGGTGCTGGAGGGGCTGCACCGCGAGATCACCATCGCCGCCTATGACACCACCACGGGCGATTTCAAACCCGCATTGGGCGCATGGGCGGGCGCGGCGGGCATCGGCCTTCAAATCTCCACCGCCAACGCGCGCGTGGATGCCGGCAGCAGCGATTATAGTGTCCTGCACACCCTGCGCGATCTGGCAGACAGCGGCAAGGTGACCTATGTGATTGTCAAGGTCGACGAACCGGACAAGATCCGGGCGGCGCTGGGTTAAGCCACAGATTTATCTTGGCTATCGGGGTTTGTTGCTTTCGCCGGGGGAACACGCTACCCTCCGGCATCGTTTGTTTGTTGATTTTGGACGTAAAAAGCAATCTGGAGGATATCATGACCGACGCCCTGAAAACTGCTGTGAAAGCTGCCGCGCCCGCTGCATCGGCGTTGCCGTCAAACCCGATCGTCATGATCCCGGCGCGCATGGCATCGACGCGCTTGCCGCAAAAGCCGCTGGCCGATATTCATGGCCTGCCGATGATCGTCCATGTCATGAAACGCGCCGAGGAAGCAAAGATCGGCCGCGTGGTCATCGCGTGTTCGGAAACCGAAGTGAAGGCCGCGATCGAAGCCGCCGGCGGCGAAGCCGTGCTGACCGACCCCGCCCTGCCAAGCGGGTCTGACCGCATCCTGCGCGCGCTGAACCAGATCGACCCCGAAGGCAAACACGACGCGATCATCAACGTGCAGGGCGACCTGCCGACGATTGACCCCGCCCTGATCCATACCGCGTTCGAGCTGCTGGCCGACAGCAGCGTCGATATCGGCACGCTGGCCGCGATCATCACCAAGGAAGACGAAAAAACCAACCCGAACGTGGTCAAGGCGATTGCCGAGATTGATTTCGACCGCGGGGAGCGCCGTGGCCGCGCGCTGTATTTCAGCCGCACTACCGCGCCGTCGGGCGATGGGGTTTTGCTGCATCACATCGGGCTTTACACCTATCGCCGCGAGGCGCTGCAGCGTTTCGTATCCGCCCCGCCCGCCGCGCTTGAAAAACGCGAGCGGCTGGAGCAACTGCGCGCCCTTGCCCTTGGCATGCGTATTGATGTCGCCGTGGTGGACACCGTGCCGCTGGGCGTGGATACGCCGGAAGATCTGGAAGCCGCCCGCCGCATGCTGAAGGCCGTATAATCATCCATGTCCGATATCGCCGCGCTCTGCCTTGACTTTGAAACCGCGAATTACGACGCGGCCAGCGCCATTGCGCTCGGCCTATGCGCGGTGGACAGGGCGGGAGAGATTGTGTTTAAACAATCCTGGCTGATCCGCCCCGAAGGCAAGCTGTTTATTCGCCGCGATTTCATCGATATTCACGGCATCTCGCCCGCCATGGTGCGCGACCAGCCGACATTCCGCGATTTATGGCCGACGTTTGCGCCGTGGTTTGACGCCGCGCCGCTGCTGGTCGCGCATAACGCGGGGTTTGACCGCCGCGTGCTGGGCGGCACGATGACGCGGGCGCAACTGGACATGCCGCGCAAAAACTGGCTGTGCACCGTGCAGCTGGCGCGCCGCAGCTGGCCGGGCCTGTTCAATCACAAGCTATCGACCGTATGCCAGCATATCGGTTTCGACCTGAATCACCACGACGCGGGTAGCGATAGCGAGGCCTGCGCCCATATCCTGCGTGCCGCCGCCTATTTCAACGACATCAGCCATCTGAAAGCGAATTAAAACCATCATGCCCGCTGCCTCCAAAAAACCTGCCGCCAAGACCGATAAAATCGCATTTCAGGGCCGCGCGGGGGCTTATTCGCATACCGCCTGCCTGACGGCCTTTCCCAAGCTGGAGCCGCTGCCCTGCCCCACCTTTGCCGATGCGTTTCATGCGGCGGAAACGGGCAAGGCGGATTTTGCGATGATTCCTATCGACAATTCCATCGCGGGGCGCGTGGCGGATATTCACAATCTGCTGCCGTCGTCGTCTTTGTCGATCGTGGCGGAGCATTTCATTCCGGTGCATCACTGTCTGCTGGGCGTTCAGGGCGCAAAAATCGACGATGTGAAAACCGTCTATAGCCATGTACACGCGCTGCCCCAGTGCAAAAAATTCATCGCCGAACATAAACTGAAACCCGTGGTATTCGAAGACACCGCCGGATCCGCGGCCCGCGTCGCGGAAATGGGCGACCCCGCACATGGCGCCATTGCCAGCGCGCTGGCCGCCGAACTCTACGGCCTCAAAATCCTCAAAAAGAATATCGAGGATGAAAGCGGCAACACCACGCGCTTTATCGTGCTGACCAAAGGCCGCAAATTGCCGGAGCCTGCGCGCGGTACGCGCTATCTGACGTCGCTGATTTTCAAAGTGCGCAACATCCCCGCTGCGCTATATAAAGCGCTCGGCGGGTTTTCGACCAACGGGCTCAACATCACCAAGCTGGAGAGCTATCTGGAGGGGAACAAGTTTCATTCGGCCAGCTTTTACTGCGAAATCGAAGGCCACCCCGAAGATGTCGCGTTCGAACACGCGATGGACGAACTGCGCTTCTTCGCCGCCGATGTACGCATGCTAGGCACCTACCCGCGCCACAGCTACCGCGACAGCGTAAAATAACGCGCGTTCTTTTAACGTAAGAATAAATTCAATTTTCCGTTTCCGTCCCCCCATGACCGTGCTAGGCTTGGCGCCGGAGTGAAAAGGGTTTGTATCAAATCCTTTTTTGATACGGGTTATTTTCCGAAAGGCGACTTGAATATGGCGACCTACGCACAACTGGCATCCAAACTGCTGCGCGACGCCGCGACATTTTTCAGAAATGTGGGCGCCCAGAACGAACCGCTGCGCGAGCAGATGAACGACAATGCCACCGTGTACGAGCAAGTGGCTGAACTGCTGGAAAAAGACCCGAACGGCCAGCTCGACCTCGGCGACGGCAACTAAATTACCCCTCTTTAGCGCGTTTTGCCGCCTGCGTCCGCGCGGGCGGTTTTTGGCGTTTTTTAATGCTTTATTGCCCCTCTTGCCTTGAGGGAACGCGCCGCTTTTTGGTACAATGTATAGCTGGCCGGGTGTTGGGGAATTCCCGTGCGCGGCAAGGCTGCCTTGCATCTGGAACTTGGGGGAAGCGGCGCGGCCTTTGACGATTTAGCTTTGGGGACTTCAATGGGGATATTTTCACGCGGGGCGAAACACAAACTGGGCAGCAAGAGCAAGCGGCACAAACAGCCGATTTTGCCCGCCGCGCTGCAAAGCTTTATCGCGCATCGCCTGACGGACACCGTGGGGGCTCTGTATGCGGGCACCGGCGCCGCACTGGCCGCTGCGCTTTATACCTATAGCCCCGCCGACCCTTCGCTCAACACCGCCCCCGCCTCTGCATCGGTGCAAAACGCCATGGGCACGCCGGGTGCGTATACAGCCGATTTGATGCTGCAAACGCTGGGTCTGTCGTCGTGGTTTTTTGCCGTGGCATTGGGCGTTTGGGGATACCGTATTCTGCGCCGCAAGCCGCTGGGCGCGATGGGCACACGCCTGCCGCTGCTGCTGGGCGGGGTTTTGACGGGCGCCATCATGCTGGCGCGCGTGCCTGCTTTTGAAAGCTGGGGGATTGGCGCATATATGGGCGGCTCGGCCGGATCGCTGATTTTCAATGGCATCGCGCAGCCCCTGCAGGGCTGGATCGGCGGCATGGCGTTTTCATTTGTGGCGCTGTCGGCGGCGATGATTTTCTTTGCAAGCTATCTGCCCGCCCTTGGTCTCAGCGTGGGGGAATGGATCGACGGCCTGCGCCGCACGCGCGATATCAGCGCGCTGGTCACGCGCAAAACCGCAGATGCCGTGGCGATGTTCCAGAACTGGCATAACCGCTATAGCAATTTCAAGCGCGAAGCGCCGCCCGCCAGCGTGCGCCCCCGCCGCATCCGCCTGAACGAAGATACCGCACCCGAAGCCGAAGACGACACCGAAGACGCCGCGCCCATCTCGACGCTGGCCGCGCCCGCGCGCAAGCCTGTCGTCGCGCCGCGCATTGAAAAGCCCAAGGCCGCGCCGCAAAAAGATGACAAGCAAAAGAAACTAGACCTGCGCACCACGGGCGAAGACGAAGAGTGGACCCTGCCGTCGCTGGACGTGCTGCAAAGCCCGCCCGCGAATGTGACCGCGCACCGCCTGGACGAAGCCGGCCTGCAAAAGAATGCCGAAATGCTGCAATCCACGCTGGGCGATTTCGGCGTGCAGGGCGATATCCTGAAGGTCAACCCGGGCCCCATCGTGACGCTGTATGAAATGGAGCCGGCCCCCGGCACCAAAACCAGCCGCGTGGTCGGCCTCGCCGATGACATTGCCCGCTCGATGAGCGCGGTTTCCGCCCGTATCGCCGCCGTCCCCGGCAAAAACGCGATTGGGATCGAACTGCCCAATGCAAAGCGCGAAATGGTATTCCTGCGCGAACTTTTGGGCAGCAACGATTACGACCGCAACGGATCGCGTCTGCCGCTGGTGCTTGGGAAAAACATCGGCGGGGAGCCGGTGATTGCCGATCTCGCCCGTATGCCGCACCTGCTGGTGGCGGGTACGACGGGTTCGGGCAAGTCGGTTGCCGTCAATACCATGATTTTATCGCTGCTGTACCGCCTGTCGCCGGAGCAATGCCGTTTTATCATGATCGACCCCAAGATGCTGGAGCTGTCGGTATACGACGACATTCCGCATCTGCTGACGCCGGTTGTGACCGAACCGCATCGCGCCATCGTCGCCCTAAAATGGGCCGTGCGCGAAATGGAAGACCGCTACCGCGCCATGTCCAAACTGGGCGTGCGTAACATTGACGGTTTTAACGAACGCGTCCGCGACGCCCGCGACAAGGGCGAAGTGCTGATGCATAAAATCCAGACCGGTTTCGACCCCGATACGGGCAAGCCTGTGTACGAAGAACAGCCCATCCCACTCAACAACCTGCCCTATATCGTCGTTATCGTCGACGAATTCGCCGACCTGATGCTGGTGGCGGGCAAGGAAGTCGAAAACGCCATCCAGCGTCTGGCGCAGATGGCGCGCGCGGCGGGCATCCATCTGATCATGGCGACGCAGCGCCCGTCCGTGGACGTCATCACGGGCGTGATCAAGGCGAACTTCCCCACGCGTATTTCCTTTCAGGTCACGTCGAAAATCGACAGCCGCACCATTCTGGGCGAAGGCGGGGCGGAGCAATTGCTCGGCCAGGGCGACATGCTTTACATGGCGTCCGGCGGCCGCATCCAGCGCGTGCACGGCCCCTTCGTGTCGGATGACGAAGTTGAAAAAGTCGTCAGCTTCCTGAAATCGCAGGGTGTGCCGAATTATATCGACGGCGTGACCGAAGACGAAGAAGAAGGCGGCGGCCTGTTTGGCAGCGGCGAGGAAGACGGCAGCGGCGACGAGCTGTATGACAAGGCCGTCAACATCGTGCTGCGCGAGCGCAAGGTTTCCACCAGCTTCATCCAGCGCCACCTGCAAATCGGCTACAACCGCGCCGCGCGTATCGTGGAGCGGATGGAAAAAGAAGGCCTTGTCAGCGCCGCCAACCACGTGGGCAAGCGCGAAATCCTTGTCGACCATTACGGAACCTGATTACATTCAACACAACGTTATAAACACGCCCAACCATGAAAGACAGAAGCCCATGAAAACCCCGCGCTTTAAAAAGATCGCCAAAGGCCTTTGCCTGACCGCCGCCGCTGCCGGTTTCGCCGTCATTCTTGCGCAGACGGCCTATGCGCAGTTTTTTGCAAGCATCCTGAGCACGCGCCGCACGCTGTTTGCACCGTTCGGTCAGGAAATGGTGCATCTGGAGGCGCCGATCGGCATGTGCTTCCTTGATGAAACCGACCCGACGGAAGCGGGCGCGCTGAATGTGCTGCGCGAAGAGCTGAAAGAGAAAAGCAAACAAACCCTTGTCGCCGCTTTTGCCGACTGCATGCAGATTGCCGCGATTGGCAAAGGCAGTTCGGGTAACGACTTGGGCGATGTCGGGCTGGTCACGTGGCTGAACGAAAAAGGCGAGAAGATCCCCGTCGACAAGCAAAGCTATTTCGATGCGCGTGAAGCGACCTTGCCGAATTACACGCGCGCAGGTCTGGCCGGCTACCTGAAGCCGCAGCTGGACGAACCCGCGCACCGCACCGAATATGGCGTGTCGCTCGGCTTCACCGCCGAAACCGAAATCGCCTATCAGGTTTTCAAAACCGTGGGCGTGACCAGCGCCGCAGTGCTGAAAGGCTTCCCCATCGACTTCATGATCACCCACACGGCCAAAAAGCCCGAGAAGGATCTGGACGAGCTGTACAAGCTGATGGATAAATTCCTCGAACAGCAAGTCGCACTGAATACGGTGAAGTAATATAGAAGTAATATACCACCTGCAACAAACGCGCCCGCGGCGGGGGAACCGGTCCCCCCAAGCGGGCGTTTTGCACAAAGAGACTTTCAAAGGACAACAAAGATATGACCGCCGCCCCCCGCCCGTTTTCCACCCGCCTGACACGCAATCTGGCTCTCGGCCTGATCACCGCCCTGCTGATCGGCACGGCATCACCCGCCATGCTGTCCGCGCAAACGGCGGGCACAGCCGGCAAACCGGCAGCGGCGTCGACCGGCCTTTCCAACAATCCGGGCGCCGACGCGCCGGAGGTGAAAAAGGCCGAAGCGTATCTGAACAACCTGCGCACGCTGAAAGCCCGTTTTGTGCAAACCGACAACAGCGGCCGCCGCATGACGGGCGATTTCCTGCTGAAGCGCCCCGGACGCATGCGTTTCCAATATGACCCGCCCGCCACGGATTTCATCGTCGCCGATGGCATCTTCGTGCATTACTACGATGGGCAAATGAAACAGCAAAGCAGCGCCCCGATCGGCCAATCGCTGGCGAATTTCTTTTTGCGCGCCCAAATCGGCTTTACCAAAGACCTGCGCATCGAAACCATCGGCCGCGACGCATCGGGCCGCATGACGATCACGGTCACGCAGGCGAAAGATCCGCTGTCGGGCGCGATCACGATCATTTTCAATGAAAGCGACAAGGGCGACCTGTCGCTGGCGGGGTGGCGCGTGCTCGACCCGCAGGGGCTGACGACCGATGTCGCGCTGGAACAGGCGCAAGAGGGAATCAAGCTGTCGAACGACCAGTTCCATTACTACGACCCCAAGCAAGCGAAGCCGCGCTACAACTAAACATAAGCTATTGATAATGAATGCTAATTTTCGTTTTCTTGAAAGATTACGAAAATCTGGGTAGAATATACCTACATTCATTAACTTCGCGTTAACCTTTCTTTTACAGCAGAACGAGGTTCGTTATGGCCGACGCCACCCAAAAAGCCCCCGAAGATCAGCCCAAGCAGGAGGCAACGACCCCCACCGCCGAGAATGCGGCGCCGCCGAAACCGAAAGCCAGCGAAGAGACCGCAGCACCGGCACGCCCGCCCGTCGCGGAAGAAGAAGAAACCGAAGCAAGCTTCACGGGCATTACGAATGCCGCGCAGGGCAACGAGCCGCCCAAGCCGCCGCAAGCTCCCGAACCGCCCGCCGCGCCGCAGCCCGAGCCTGCTGCTGCCGCGCCTGCTACGCCTGCGGCACCGAAAGCGGAAGAGCCTAAAAAACCCGCTGCAGAAGCCGAAGGCAACGCCCCGCCCGCTGCCGAGCAAGAAGAAGAGCCGCCCCCGAAATCCAAATTCCTGGCGCAAGGTGACAACCTGAAGCTGATGGAAGCATGGCAGCTGAAAACCATGCCGGAAGAGCTGCAAGAAGCGCTCGAAGGCGGCGGCATCAAGCAATCAATGTACGGCGGTTTTGAATTCACGACAGCCCAGGGCCAGAAATTCGGCTGGCGCATTGATGGCGACGGCAAGGAATCTATCGGCCAGCACGGCCTGTTTGTCCGCATGTCGCCCGAGCTGGCGGCTGCCGAAGTCGCTGCTGCCAAAGCGCACGGATGGGAAAAAATCAACGTTTTCGGCAATACCGCCAAGAAAGAGATGCTGTGGCTGGCCGCCATGCGCGCCGGTCTGGAAGTGAAGAACTTCGAGCCCGATCCGAACTCCGCCGTTGCAAAAAAATGGGCAAAAGAAAAAGACGCCCCGCTGATGGACATCACGCAGGCAGAGCCGGAAAAAGCAGCACCCAAAGCAGAGGCACCGAAAGCAGAAGCCCCCAAAGCAGAAGCGCCGAAAGCGGACGCACCCGCAGATGAAAAGCCGGCAACCCCTGCCGCTGCGGCTGCTGAAGCCCCCGCCGCAGATACGCCTGCCCCGCCGCAAGCCGAGGCACCTGCCGTCGAGCAGCCCGCCGCGCCCAAGGCCGATGCCCCCGTTGCCTCCAAATTCGGCGGCGTCGCGGCAGAAGCGCCCAAAGCAGAAACGCCTGCGGTAGAAACGCCCAAAGCTGAAGCGCCCGCCGCGCCTGCCGCTGCCGAAACCAAGCCTACGAAGGAATATCCGCAGTGGGAAGCCGACAAAGCGCTGTTTGCATCCAAACCGGAAGGTCAGGAAGTATCGCCCGAAGGCCGCAAAAACATTGAAGCGGTCGAAGGTATGACCAAGCGCGCCGAAGGCATCAAAGACCCCGCGCACCGCGAAGGTATCGAAAAGCTGCAAGACGCGATCAAATCCGGCAAGGTCAAAGTCGAAGGCCCGCTGGAGCGCGAGATCATCAACAACGTGGACAGCCCCAAAGGCTTTAACAAAGCCGCTGAATACTTCGCCAACAAATCGGGCGGCGATCTGGGGATCTC
>VFQP010006075.1_pt1 | contig 10119 bp, 11 predicted proteins | sample 3512351 | NCBI WGS metagenome assembly VFQP01 (sample SAMN10412372, study PRJNA504923) | tailings metagenome | isolation source: Relicate 1 Philex TSF1 revegetated site | place: Philippines: Tuba, Benguet | collected 2017-08-29
ACTTGCGTCGATCGTAGCGCTAAAGTACAATCGCGAATTGAAAGCAACCACGAATTGCGGGTTCGAACTAGCGCTTCCACTGCGAAGATCGATCGGGAGCGACGTTCCAACCAGGGGCGAAGACACGCAGCTCTTCGAGTAACTCAATGAATCCACCGATTGCAGCGACATCGCACTTCCAACTGTCACTGTAAAGGTCAGATTACCTCCCACTCCTTCAGATAAAATGCAACCGACTCGCTTGTTCGGGATAAATCGATCCGGGACCAACACACAACCAAACATGCTCGGTTGTATCGGAGTGCCATAAGTGACAGTAACGATTGATAGATCCGCGCCGAACTCTGTACCGTTCAAGCAAATTAATTGACCGCCAACACACGACACCGAATCCAGTCTCGACACCGCATCCCGACCATCACAATTCAAATCCAAAGTATTCGGTGTGAGAGTCGGCACGCGATACGATACAAGTTTTGCGGTGACGGACTGGTCCGCAACAAAAACGGTCACTGACAGATTCAGACCGGCTTCGGCGATTACAGGGAGCGTGCAATTTATCACAGAATGCGAAACAGTGAGTGTGACGTTTGCACATGCATAAACAGCGAGCCGACTCGTTACGCTCACTCGAATTAAATGAAAATCAACCCCAAAATTAGCACCACGGATTTGAATGGTCTGACCACCGCGCGGATCGCAAAGCGCGGTGACACCACCTGAGTCGGTACAACCAGTAACTGAAGCGATGGTCGGAGGTTGATATGAGAATAGCGGCCCTCCAAAGTCAGAATATGAGCTCGATTGTGATTTGCCGGCGGAAATGATTTTCAGTACGAATTCACCGCCCGTACCAACACCAGCACCCAACGGCAGAACGATTTTCGATGAGTTAAAGACAGCCGCAGAGAGAGGATACGCGTCTGCCATATGACGACATATCATGAGCTGGTTGATTCCACATCCACCGAAAGCCGCTCCGCTCACCCGCACCATAAAATCCGGCGTGCCCGAAATATCAAACATCAATTCAACACCTGACAGTACTGATACCGGACGGAGACCGCTCTGCTGCTGATTCACATACACGACCACATTTCCACCCCGCTTCCGAATCGTCACTGGAACAAAAGCGGATTTGCTCGGACCGGCATTGGGCCACGTCATCAGTACATCGTACAACACATCTGCATAGAGCGCACCGGATGGCGGCCGTACATCGAACACAGCGCCCGGAGTCGACCCCTCCAGGTACGGCGAATCTACATCCCAGTCCGAACGATGTGTGGCCGGATCCGAAGTGTTGGCTGCTGAGTACGTCAAACATTGGCGTAAATACGCGGAATAAGCCCCACCGTTACCGGGTCCGATGCCCAAACTCAGGCCACGCACTTCGACGGCATTTAGTCCGGCCGTTGGCGCTGAGGCCGGTGTAAGACCCTGAATCGTTGGTGGATCATAATTCCAAAGAGTCGTCGCGTTTGTCGTTTCGTTACCGGCTGACACGGAAATGAAATGATCCAAACCCTCCCGAGCCGGACTCGTACATGTCAGTGACTGAACGGTCGGAGCCCCCCACGGTACACACGCGAGTGGAGTGCTATCAAAAAAGATTTGCGGTGAACGACCAAAATTGAGGCCAGCAACAACGAATGGCGTGCCACCAGAAGTTGGACCCTGCAATCAATACCGGTCATAACGTGCACCGATCAGCAAATGCGATGCGAGAAACAGCCGGAACAGTTCACACTTACATTATTTCGAATGATCGAAAGAATGACTGGTGGTGCATACGTAAAGAATACCGTGTGAAGCGGGGAAGTCTGACCTCCCACCGTCACATCGACTTTCAGCCCTGCACCCTCACCAGCCGGTCTGCAGTGCACAAATCCAAAACGGTGGATCAGTACCAATAACGAAGAACGAACATTTATTGGTAACATTTATTACACGCAAGGATCAACCACTTACACTGTGCATGCAATACGCGTGTGCTGAGAGAAGCCAACCACAGAGCCCGGCGCGATACACGGAATACCTCCAATTGTGACCATCACAACCGTCGCGTCAGGACCAAAATTATTCCCGTCAATCGTCATACGAACACCGCCGTCCGTCACATCAAAAAATGGCGTCAAAACCGACACCACGGGAGCAGCGTAACTCCATCGCAAAGCGGTCGCAGGACTCGGACTGTTCGCACGCGTCACCGTAATCGGGTAATCGGTTCCAACACCACCCGGCATTTGACATACTAAAAACGTGTGATTGCTATATGGAGCTACATTATACACCACCGGACACGCTACGGTTTGTCCTTCACTGCCTGGACCCAAACTCACGAGCAGTGTATTTACCGCAGACGTATGTGTGATACACGGAGGACCGAAATTCTCACCCGTTATCGTGATCGGGCCACCACTCGTCGGACTGGTCAGGGGCGACACTCCGATCACTCGTGGCACGTCGTATAAAAACAACACCGGAGCCGGTACAGTTTGTTGTGGCCATGCACTCAACGACACACCGCGACCTGAATTGTCACCAGCCGGTGTTGTACAACTCACAGTCGTGTCATTAAGATGCACACACGCAGTCGCTGCATTAGCACCAATCAGCACCGAAAACACAAAACTCGACGGACCGAAATTATATCCAAACAACATGAATCGTGTCCCACCGCTCGTCGGTCCGTTCAGTGGTACAATACCGGTCACAATCGCTGGGTCAAACTTATAAATCAGAGCACTCTCAATACTAAATTGACCATACACCGACACACGAACCACCGCATTATTCACCGTATCCGGCTGTGGACGGCATCGAATATACGAATCGTTCATAATCGGTTGAATGTTGTCAACCGGTAACAAACACGGAACAGAATTCACTGTCACATACGTTCCAGTCGCAGTCACAAACGGACTCAGTCCATCCGGACCAAAATTTCGACCAATCAAAGTAATGATCGAACCCGCTGATGGACCGTTTGTGGGTGTCAACACATTAATAAATGGTGCATCGTATGTGAACGCGTTTGCAGTCGTAAACTCCTGACCGGCAATTGTGACCGCTATCGACAATCCCGAACCACGACCGACCGGCAGTGTGCAATTTAATCCAGTGTGAATTGGTGTACCGACGATCGGGCAAACGTTTGGTCCGATCATTACTTTGCGTGTTGTGCCGAGCGGTCCAAAATTCGTACCAGAAATGGAAATGATCACACCACCAGCGGTTGGACCAGTAAGTGGTGACGCAATAAAAACCGGTGGATCGTACGAGATATTCCATTTGTTACTCACAAATCCGAAAGTATTAACGACCGTGACCGGAATGTGACGACCCGCACCCGGAGGGAGTGTGCACTGGATTTGAATATCAGATAAGCTGAGAATCGAACAGTTTTGCGTCGTATTACCCATTACAATCAGTACGTATGTATCATTCAGTGAACCGATGCCGGTATCAATCGAAGGCGCAAAATGCATGCCGTCAATCGTTAGAACCGACCCACCGACTGTCGAGAACAAATTCGTTGGTGACGAGGTGATATTTTGAATGATCGGTGTAAAATCCGCAGTCCGCAAACATCCACGCACGGTATGATAAAAGCCACCATCACAGAAACACGAGTATGAATTGATATAATCGGTACACGTTCCACCGTTCATGCATGGTTTTGATGCGCACTCGTCGATGTCCGTCTGACAGAGCGGACCGGAGAAACCAGCACGACACAAACACGTGTAACTCACAGCGGACGGTACGCACTGCAAAGTCGTGGCGGTCACACACGGCGAGGCCAGACACGACGCGTACAAATCGGTTGGATCACAATTCTACACAAAACACATACACCAGAGGAATCAATATCGCGGCAGACAACACGATGGGGAAACATACCGTGGGAGCAGTGACTGACACCCCAACCGGAAGCGGAACCGGCGACGGCGACTGACCGGTCGGACCGGTCGAATTCACACACACATTCAAACCGAGTGTCGGTCGTACACCACCGGATTGGGTCGAACCAAACAACCCAACAGCCGATGCCGGCGCTGCGGGTGAGCCGACAAATACCAATTTCTCCTTCGCGTTATCACCACTTGCGATGATCACACCCGCTGCAGTAGCACCGGAATAGCGACTCATCACATTCAGTCCTGCCCAAAGTGTGATCGAACTCGAATTGTAAAGCACAATCGAACTCGTCGCTGAGTCAGTCGTGACATTCAAAGGGACGAGCGACACGATTTGAGTCCTGCAGACACACACCACATCATATCACATCATATCACATCATATCACATATCATTCCGGAATCAAAACGTGATGCGGTGAGACAACAGACATACATGCATCAGAGCAAATGATCCGACACAGTACGTACTGCGATAAAACAATCGAACTGCGAAGATTCAATACACACACAGCGCTCGATCCCGACACGCTGAGAGTAACTGCAATCGATGAATCGACGCCTGCACCGGATGCAATCGACAGACCGGCCGGTGCGTCAATCGCGAGAGCAGACAGACTGATCGAACCCGCTGCGTCGAACGAAACGTATGCGTTTGATCGAACCGTCAGACGTTTCACACTGTATTGGGTGGAACCGGTCGTTCCGAGCGTGGAATTTGCTGCCACGATAAAGCTTACGGCGTTCAAATCAACACCAGACGGAATGACACAATTTGAAACCGTGATTTGGAGGTTTGTGAAAGCGGCAGAGGCCGTCACCCGAACACCACTCATTTCCAACCGACTAAACCGGACAGCAAAACCAAAAGCGCACGCGATCAGCTGAGTCGTATATTCGAACGGAGCGAGCCGGCGAGCAGCACTCACGCTTCACCAGCGCCAAAAAACTCGGTTTGTGATTCCAATACACCGCCTCCACTAAACACGATCGGATACGACCCATCAGACAGTTCACACCGCGAGCCGGGATAGGACCGAATCGAACCAGTCACTAATAGCGGTTGTGAACTGGCAATCAGTTGCAGTGTACCGAACCAATTTATCACGCCTGGAATAGAAGTGACGCCCTGAATGGTAGTCGTATGCAGAGTGTCCGGACCCCCTACCCACAGCCATACGCAGCAGAAAACACCATCACGCTACGAACGTTTCGAGCAGCGACGGAATACGTACAGAGAATCGGAGGAACAGACTGATTGAAAGTAACGTATTGGTCGATGAAAGCTCGCTTCAGCCAAACCACTCCCGGTCCACTCACAGCTCCCGATCGCGGTAGCGTCACACCTTCCAATATCAGAGCTGCATCAGCATCGATTGATACACCGTCCGAATTGCTCTGACGAAGTGTTGCCCCGACGGCCGGTGCTGCGACCAAATTCAGGACTGTAAGATTTGTACCCGCCGTAACCCGAATCGCGCTCAGCAGATTAATAGTTTGTGAATCGTCGATCGTCACTCGACCCGACACACTCACCGCTGAACCGAACTGCATCGCTATGGCTGATACGCCGCTGCCGGCCATCAGACTTGAAAACACAACCGCACCGGTTCCGATCACATTAATCTGTCCGCGCCACAAATCCCACGAATTCATCACCCGAACACCACTCACTTCAACCGTGACCGAACCAGTCTGTGGCGGACCGCCTGACAGTACCGGTAAGACATGACCAAAAAGTGAGCACCACATACTGTTTGATGGGCGTGCACACATCACATCACATCATCACATCATCACATCACGTACTCAGTTTCAGATCAGACAAGCCAAAGCCTGCGGCGATGTGACACGTTTGAACACTCAGTACATTCGATCCCGATCCGATACCGGTAAATCCACCGCTACTGAGAACTGCCCCGCCCCCAACCGTCAGTTTACCGTCCACAATCACAGACGAACCGATCGCTCGAACCTCACCGCCACTGATCCGACCACTCAATACAGCGACTGACGCGAATATTATGACCGCGCCTGAACCGGCGCTGATCAGTGGATCATCCGCTGCAGCCGTGAGTGCAGCAGCCGTGAACGAACCCGTAAACGTGACAGATCCGCCGGCGCGTAAATTGATTGCTCCGCCGCAGCGAAATGATTTCGCGAAAGTCACTGAACCGCTCACATTCAGAGAACCGGATACGAACGTGTTTTCGACCGCGACTGTAACAGAATCGTCAATCGCTGTCGATCCAACACCAAACGTCAAATTACCCGAACCCGAAATCGACGAACCACTAAACATCAAACACCAAACCATCAAACCAGTCAGTCTCAGTTTGTCAGTCAGTCGGTCACTCGATCGATGCTCGTATGAATGGAAGAAGCAGGAGTGACTGAGTGCGAGCAACCAGAAACGTACGCGGTGAGAATGATCTGTCCGGAAGTCGTAACCGTTCGCGGATACACCACATTACCTGACCGCCACAAGAACAACAGCAAACACGTCAGACCGACAGGTTGCATGCACGAGACAGCCCACACGCAGGGGATGCGGCGTACCCGAAAGAAAGTATGAAACAGGTGCGACGGGCGCTAAAATGAAATCAGGCAAAGCCGTACCGACCGCCTAAACACATCGCACGATGTACCAGGAGTAAGTCCAACTCAGAGTAGGTTGGATGGGACATACCAGCGACACCGCTGCGCCGGTGCTGCTAATCGTCGAACCCGGATTTCCGACGAACATGCTCGATACGAGCGAACACAATCCGGTGAGTGCAACTGCAATACAAAAACGCAGCGCAAACATCAGACAATTAGTACGAGACAGCGGCCGATCCGAACGCCACGCAAGCACACACCCGTCCCGCTCCATATCAGCGGTGAAATTGTGATCGACCCAGTGGTTGCGCCGGTCAGTACGAGGGTTGAGTCCGCGGGCGGTCCGGTTACACTGGCGCAAGTGAGCCAGTTCGCAGTGGTCGGTCCGATGATCGTACCGGAATTGAGAGCACACGACGTGCCACGGAATGTCGCACCGCGAGCGATCGTACCGCCATTCAATTGAAAGTGCGTGTTCGACGTTGGAGGAGCGAGCGATTCACTGTTTAGTCGACATCCGCTGGAGATGATCAGTGTACCAGAGGTAGCAGCCGATGGGATAAAGGTAAAACCCGTATTCCCAGTGCCAGTACAATTGGCCAAGTTTGGAATGGGAGCTCGGCACACAAACGTGGCAGATCCAATCCCGATAAACTGTCCTGAACACCACCCGCTGCTAATATTAAACACAGAATTCGTATTCACAACCGTTACGCCCGGCGTAAACGTGGCGAGTCCAAACCAAACGTTCGTATCAGTCAGTGACAGTTTAGCGGTTGAGTCTACAGCCCAAAACGTGGACGGCGGGTAATAAATCAGACAATCACCAAACGATAGGAATTGAACCGTTCCGGTGACTGTCATCCAGTTCGGTTTGACCCGATTACCACCGGCTGAACAAAACAGGGTCGATTTGCCCTGCACAGTAATCGAACTCGAAATCGGAATTGAAACGGATGACACAATCAAACAATCTGTAAATGTCGCCTCTCCGGACGAAACGACGAGCATTCCAGTAAATGTAGCGGTCGTGGCGTTGAGACGATCAACCGAAATGCTTCCAAATCCCCACTCACCACCCACGATATTGAGCTGTCCATCGCCGGCGACACCCGTCCCTGCACCGCTGGTCCAAATAGTGTTGAGACTACCGGTATCACCAACACACATAAACACAGTCATTGATTGGAGGTGAGCCTCATACGCCAACATACAAAGTAACCGCCGCGCCGTCCTGGATCGTGATCGCTGCAGAACCGATGAAATTAATGCTCGCGTCAGCCCTGTCCAACACAACACGTAATAAATGAAGCTGGCGAGGAGCGAACACAACGCGAGCACAACATCATACGTACATGATGAAAACTGCATTTGGACTAACAACCACAGCACCACGCCATATCGACCCAGCGTTACAATACACCTGACTCGTACTCGATGCACTCATCGCACCACTAAATGTCGAACCGCTGTAAGTTCGAAACTGACCCGACGCAATTACAGCCCCAGTGAACGTGCCTCCAAACATATTGAACGTCGTACCAGCAGCGAGAGTTAATGACGTATCAGCTCTCGCTCCGCTGTACCAATTCACAACTCCGGGTGATATCATCGCGCACGCACTGCACGCCCACGACCCACCGCGCCTACACATCAGCACGAAGTGTTAAAACCGGTACAGGTCTGTGCAGACTGTGCATACCAATTGACAGTACCGCTCCAACCCATGGAATTACCAGTCGAAAACGTCGCCAGACTGCATCACACACAAAGTAATACCGGTACGCTCAACACAAGGAAGACGCAAATCAGCGAAGGTGTGTCTTGTGACATACCCGACACCGTTGAGAACACCGGGCGCGATGACCGATCCCAAACTGGACGGGATTGGAACTCTGATCATACAGCACATAGCACCAACACAAACAAATATCCACGACTGAGGCGGACAAAAGTGTGAGCGAAGCATTTATTTACCCGATTGTAAAATAACCCGTAATCGACCCACCGACTGCAATCTGTGCAGTCGTCCAACTCCCTCCCAATACAGTGATATTACCCGCCATCACTTGATTGATACAGATCGCACCACTCCACGTACCACCAACGCCATAGATCCGACCCGACGAAGTAACTGTCGTGGTAGATCCGGACCACGAGCCTGCGTCCAGCTGTAACAGACCGGACAGGGTAAAAACCGCTCCGTTAAAAGTTCCTCCGCTCATCACAATCGATGCGTTGGATGCAACGGTTGTGACGGCGGAAGAGAGCGTACCGGCTGTGATATACATCTGACCCGCCATATTTATAATCCCACCCGATGCAGTCGTACCACCAAAATCGAGCCGACCCGACAGAGTCGTGATCAATCCATTCGGTCCTGCCGCACCGGCCGCCACAATCATAGTACCCGCCATCCGACTGATCGATTTATCAAAATTCCCAGACAGAACGGCGAGCGTACCGCCTTCACCCACACTGAGCAGACCGGTCGAATCAGAAAATGTTGTGCCCACAATATTTAACCGACCGTAAATCGGTGCAAACGATCCGAGCGAAAGCGTACCACCCGCTGTGAAGTTTGAGCCCGGCATTAACTGAATGGTTGCGGCAGTGACCGTCACCGCAGTAAATATCACCTGAACACACAGCGATCAACGCAGGCGAAACCAAAAAAGTGAATTAGCGCACGCAAAAGAGATGGAACGCGGATGATGCACTGGTCAGGTCGGTACCTGTCCGTAAACAACCAATAGATTGGTCGACCACGAACCAGAATTAGCAATTAGTGTACCGGTCGAAGTGATGGTGGTCAGTGTACCGCTCGGACTGAAACCAACCCCCCGAATCAGCACACCTACCGATACCGTCCCAGTACCAACCGCCACAACCAAGCCACAACCAGCCACGTAATTGACAGTCAGCACTCAACAAAACACCACTACACCACACTACACCGCACGTACCAGACACTGTCATCCCATTCAGCGTTGCTGATCCGGACACCAAATTAACCGTACAACCAACGCCGATCGTGGACGAACTCGGACTAAACGAACCTCCACTGCCGACACGATATCACAACACATCAAACCACGAGTGAGTCCGGTATGAAACAGTCGGGTGATGCGCACGCATTGGCCGTACACGACTTGGACCGAACCACCGAATTGACATGCAAATACGTTGGAAAAACTTGTACCGGCACTGATAATCCACGTACCCGCCATCGCTGTGAATGAACCAGTGACTGAATTCGAAGTTGTGAGTGTACCACCGGGTAACACACTGATTGCCGCGGCGGGTACACTGGCGCTTGCAATCGTCAATTTACCACCAGATCCGATCGTCACTGCTGCAGCGCTCAGAGTATTCGCTGTATTCGTCATTCGCAGTTCACCGTTCGTGATATTCAATCTCGTGAGAGTGAGAGGCATCACACTCCTATCGCGTACAATATAATTACCGATACAGTGGGGTAACGTGAGACATCAGCGAACAGACAGCGATCTGTGCAGTGAGTACTGGGTGGGTACGTACGGAAGTGTGAAGAGCGCTCCACCCGTAACGGTTAGCTCACCACCACCAAAATTGGT
>VFQP010006076.1_pt1 | contig 10117 bp, 10 predicted proteins | sample 3512351 | NCBI WGS metagenome assembly VFQP01 (sample SAMN10412372, study PRJNA504923) | tailings metagenome | isolation source: Relicate 1 Philex TSF1 revegetated site | place: Philippines: Tuba, Benguet | collected 2017-08-29
CCGGCTCGTTTCTGCTGCTGACCACGCTGATGGACGACGTGGCGTTCCTGGCCTGGGGCTGGCGCATTCCGTTTCTCGCCAGCGCCGCGCTGGTGCTCGTGGGGCTGTGGGTGCGGCTCACGATCCACGAGACCCCGGATTTCCAGGCGGTGCTCGATCGCCGGGCGCGCGTGCGTCTGCCGATCCGCGAGGTGCTGGTGCACGAGTGGCGCGGCGTGGTCGCCGGCACGCTGCTGGCGCTCGCGACCTTCGTGCTGTTCTATCTGATGACGGTGTTCGCGTTGAGCTGGGGCACGTCGCGGCTCGGCTACTCGCGCGAGCAGTTCCTGGTGCTGCAGCTCGTGGGCGTGCTGTGTTTCGCCGCGACGATCCCGGTCGCGGCGCTGTACGCCGATCGCGTCGGCCGGCGCCGCGCGATGCTGGTCGCGAGCGGCCTGATCCTGCTGTTCGGACTGGGTTTCGCGCCGCTGTTCGTCGCCGGCCATAGCGCGGGTGTCCTGGCCTTCCTGATGCTCGGCCTGGCACTGATGGGCCTGAGCTACGGACCGGTGGGCACGCTGCTCGCCGAGCAGTTTCCGACCGCGGTGCGCTATACCGGCGCCTCGCTGGCCTTCAATCTCGCCGGCATCTTCGGCGCGTCCCTGGCGCCCTACATCGCGACCTGGCTGGCCGGGCGCTACGGCTTGGCGTCGGTCGGGCTGTATCTGGCGGGGGCGGCGGCACTGAGCCTCGCGGCGCTGCTGTCGTTGCCGCGCGATACACCCGCGCAGGTGAGCGGCCCGCGCCCGTCGTCCCCGTAGACTGGCGCCATGCCGCACGAGGAGAGGCCATGAAGATCTGGTTGCTGGGCAGCGTCGCACTGGCGGCGCTCGTCGGCATGGTGCTGCCGCTGCAGGCGTTGATCAATGCGCGACTCGGTGCGCTCACCCAGGGCGCGCTGTTCGCATCGTTCGTCTCGTTCGCGGTCGGCACCGTGGTGCTCGGTGGGGTGCTCGCGGTATCGCGAACCGCGTGGCCGGGGGTTCGCGACCTCGCGGCCCTGCCGCCGTGGCTCTGGCTTGGCGGTGTGATCGGTGCGCTGTTCGTGTTCTGCGGCACCTTGCTGGTGCCGCGTCTGGGCGCCGCCGGGCTGATCTGCCTGATCGTGTTCGGACAGCTCGTGGGCTCGCTGCTCGTCGACCACTTCGGTGTGCTCACCGCATCGCGTCCGGTCGATCTGACGCGGCTTGCCGGCGCGGTCCTGGTCTGCGTGGGCGCGTTGCTGGTGGTGCGGCCCTGGAGCGCGGGATGAGCGGGCTCGACGAAACGCCGGCGCCGCTCACCCTGCCGCCCGCGATGCGCGCGGCGCTCGAGGCCGCGTACGCGGAGCCTCCCCGCGCCTATCACTCGCTGGCTCACGTGGCCGCGCTGCTGTGCCTGTATCACGAGGTCGCGCAGACCTCGGGCTGGGCGCAGCCGGTGGAGGTCTATCTGGCGATCCTCTACCACGATGCGATCTACGACGTGCGGCGCGGCGACAACGAGGCGCGATCCGCGGCGATGGCGGCCCGAGCGATCGATCGCTGGCTGCCGGACGCCGGCGTCGATACCGCGCGCGTGACCGCGCTGATCGAGATGACCGCGCGTCACGGACGGCACGTCGCCGGCGATTTCGCCGCCGATGCGATCGGCGACGACACCCGCCGGTTCCTCGATTGCGACATGGCGGTTCTCGGCGCCGACGCCGCCACCTTCGACGCCTACGACCGCGGCATCGCGGCCGAATACCGGCATCTGCCGCGCTGGATGTTCGCGCTGAACCGCCGACGTTTCCTCAAGGGGCTGCTCGCGCGCGAGCGCATCTTTCTCGACGACGCCTTTCACGCGCGTTTCGATGCCCAGGCCCGGCACAACCTGCGCCGGGCGGTGACCACCAAGCGCTGAGGCCGCCGACGGGCCGCGGTATCATCCCGAGCATGGCCAGACTCCTGCTCAACCTGCGCTACGTACCCGAGGACGAGGCGGCCGACGTGCGCGCGTTTCTCGATGCGGCAGGGCTGGAGTGGTACCAGACGCGCCCGAGTCCGTTCGGCATTTCCCAGGGCGGCATCTGGCTGCGCAACAATGACGATCTGCCCGAGGCCAAACGGCTGATGGCCGATTACCAGCGCGAGCGTCAGGCGCGGGCGCGCGCGGAACGGGCACGCGCCGAACGCGAGGGGACGGCCGAAACCTTCGCCGACATCGTGCGTGCCGACCCGGTGCGGGTGGTGATGATCGTGCTCGCCATCGTGTTCCTGGTCGGCCTGATGGCCGTGCCGGGTTACCTGCTGTCGCGCTGAGACCGACCACGCGACCCGGGGGACAAGGGGCGAGGCGATCACCGTGCCACGACGGCGACCGGCCGATGCTTGCGCCTGTTCGCGCCCGGCGAAGCGTCGCGATTGCCGGCCGAATGCCGATTCCACGCCGGAGCGTTCTGCGATGACCACACCGCCGCCCACCCGGGCCCGCCCGAAGCCGAAGTCGGAGCCCTGGACCCGGCCGAATCCCAAGCCGCGCGCGGCGCGGAGTTCCCTCAGCGATGCGCAGAAGGCGGCAGCCCGGGAGCGCGCCGACGACGCCGGGCGCCGCTACCCGAATCTGGTCGACAACATGTGGGCCAAGCGCCACGTAAACGCCGACGGCACAAAAAAGCAGCGCTGAGCCATCTGCGCACGGGCCCTCGTCGCGCGCCGTTGTGACCATCGGCACGGCCCGCGGCGGTGGCCGGCTTGGTAAGGTCGATGGTTGCCCCGCGCCTGCGCGGGTGCCGTCCTGCCATCGTCCGGAGATCCCATGCGCCACGCCCGCTCGCTCAAGCCCCTGTTGCTCGCCACCCTGATCGCCTCGTTCGCCCTGCCGGCCGCTGCGCAACGCGACATCCGGTTCGACGCGGCGCAGGTGCCCGAACGCGGCACCCTGGTACTCGCCGTGCCGCAGCTCGCCGAAGGCGCGGCCCGTGACGGCAGCTTCGCGCAGATCGATGCCGCCAGCGGCGGCGCATTGACCCGGGCGACGGCAGCCGCGGGCTTCACCGGACGTGCCGACAGCCAGCTCGATCTTCCCGGCATCGCCGGCTACGACCGCGTGCTGCTCGTCGGCACCGGTGAAGGCGCGCCCGATGCGCGGCGTATCGAGGACGTCGGCGGCCACGTGGGCCGGTTCGCGGCGCGCAGCCGGGCGCCGCAGATCGACGTGGTCTGGGACGGCGCCGACGCCGACGCTGCGGCCCGTCTGGCCTTCGGTGCGACGCTCGGCCAGTACAGCTTCGACACCTATCGCACCACCCGCAGCGCGGACGAGGCACGGGCCGGCGAGGGCACCCTGGTCGTGCGCAGCGCCGACGGTGCGGCCGCGAGCCGCACTTGGGACCGCGATCTGAAGGCCGTGGCCGAAGGCGTGGCCTTCGCACGGGACCTGGTCACCGAGCCGGCGAATACGATCTATCCCGAAACCTTCGTCGAGCGCACGCGTGCCGCCTTTGCCGGCAAGCCCAATGTGAGCATCGAGGTGCTCGATGTGCCGGCCATGGAGCGCCTCGGCATGGGCAGCATCCTGGCCGTGGGCCAGGGCAGTGCGCGGCCGCCGCGGATGATGGTGGTGCGCTACAACGGCGGCACGCGCGGCGAGGCGCCGATCGCGTTCGTCGGCAAGGGCATCACCTTCGATTCGGGCGGTATCTCGATCAAGCCCGGCGAGAACATGTGGCGCATGAAGTACGACATGGCGGGCGCCGCCAGTGCCACCGGCGCGGTGCTCGCGTTGGCCGGGCGCGGCGCCCGTGTCAACGCGGTCGCGGTCGCCGCGCTGGCCGAGAACATGCCGTCGGGCACCGCCGTGCGTCCGGGCGACGTGATCCGCACGGCCGCCGGCAAGACCTACGAGATCATGAGCACCGACGCCGAGGGGCGCATGGTGCTGGTCGACGCGCTCTGGTACGTGCAGCGCCAGGACAATCCGCGCGTGATCGTCGACATCGCCACGCTGACCGGCGCCATCGTCACCGCGCTGGGCAACGACTACGCCGGCCTGTTCACCCGCGACGATGCCCTGGCCGCGCAGCTGCAGCGTGCCGGCGACGCCGCGGGCGAGCCGGTCTGGCGCATGCCGCTGCATCCGGGCTACGGCAAGATGCTCGAATCGCCGATCGCCGACCTGCGCAACGGCGGCGGGCGTCCGGGCTCCGGCACGGCCGCGCATTTCATCGGCGAGTGGATCGACGCCGGCCGCAGCTGGGCGCATCTCGACATCGCCGGCATGGCCTGGCGCGACGGCAACGAGGTGTCGGTCACGCCGGCAGGCGCGTCCGGATTCGGCGTGCGCCTGTTCGACCGCTTCGTGCGGGAGAACTACGAGCGCTGACGCCGCACCTCGCGCCCGGGCCGACATGGCCGGGCGCCGGACGGCCGGGCGATCGCCGCTGGCCGTTCGGCGGAATGGTCGCGGTCGCGATCGCGCCCGCGCGCGGGAAGCGCGAAGGTGCGGCACGACACGGCGTGTCGGCCCGACCCGCGCGCCGGATGACGGCGTCGGGTGCCCCGGCACGGCGGATGCCAGACGCGCGCATCCGCCGGCTGCGGCATCCGCATCACCGGCGGCAGATCAGCCGGGCGGTGGGGAGCGCGCCGCGCACCGCATGCGCGAGTCGGCGCAGGCCCGCACCGGCCTCGGCGCGGCGTCACGCCCTACAATGGCCGCCATGATCGACAACCTCGCCGCCTACCATTTCGTCGCCCTCGAGGACCCGCGCGCGGTGGCCGCCTGGCTGCGCGCGCTGGCCGAAGCGGGGGATCTGCGCGGCACGGTGCTGGTGGCCCCGGAGGGCATCAATCTGTTCCTGGCCGGCGCGGTGGATGCCGTCGACACGCTGGTCGACGCCGTCCGCGCCGACGCCCGCTTCGCCGCGCTCGTGGTCAAGCGCAGCCGCAGCGACAGCCGCCCGTTCGCCCGGCTGAAGGTCAAGGTCAAGCCCGAGATCATCAGTTTCCGCAAGCCCGAAGCGATGCCGCTGGCAGCGCCGGCGCGCGCGCCCCACGTCGCGCCCGAGATCCTCGCGCGCTGGATCGCGCAGGGCCACGACGATGGCGGCAGGCGCCTGGTGCTGCTCGACACGCGCAATCGTGAAGAAGTGGGGCATGGCACCTTCGAGGGGGCGTTGACCCTGCCGATCGACAATTTCACCGAGCTGCCCGACGCGCTGGCGCCGCATCGCGAGTCGCTGCGTGACGCGACCGTGGTGAGCTTCTGCACCGGCGGCATCCGCTGCGAGAAGGCCGCGCTGTGGATGCGCGCCGACGGGATGGACAACGTGCTGCAGCTCGACGGCGGCATCCTCGGTTACTTCGAGCGCGTCGGTGGCTACGGCTACGACGGCCGCTGCTTCGTGTTCGACGATCGCATCGCACTCGATCCCGCGCTGCGTCCGCTGCAGGGCGGTGCGGCCGCATGAGCTGGCTCGGCTTCGTCCTCGTGATCCTCGGCATCTGGCTCGCGTTCAAGGTCGCGGGCGTGGTGCTGCGGCTGATCGTGACCGTACTGATCCTCGTCGCCGCCTACTGGTGGCTGGCCCCGGTGTTCGGCTGGCCCACGCTGGGCGAAGTGATCTACGTGATGGGGCCCGATATACGTCTGCCCGAGGTCGCGTTGCCGGCGCTCGAGTTGCCCTGAGCGTGCCGTCCTCGCGACGGGCCGCTGCCGCGCGTGATGCATCCGGCTCGGGCCGCGGCCCGGAAACGACACGCGGCGTCCGGGACGATCGCCGGCGCGCGGCACGGGCACCGCCTCAGCCGAATTCGCGCGACGGCAGCACGTAGCGGCGGTCGGGGCGCCCGACGAGATCGAGGAAGCGGTTGAACACCGCATCGGCCTGGCGCTGCATCGGGGCGATGTAGCGCTGCGTCGCGGCGCGGATCGCCGCATCGTCGTGCGGCAGGCCGGAGGCGGCGAGTTCCGCCCGGTAGGCCGGCGTCGCCAGCCAGCGCTCGATCAGTGGCGGGTCCATCTCGAGATGGAACTGGAAGCCGTACGCGGTCTCCCCGTAGCGGAACGCCTGCTGCTCGCAGTCCGCCGTGCGCGCCAGATGCACGGCGCTCGACGGCACTTCGAAATGACAGCCGTGCCACTGGAAGACGGGCGACGCCGCGCCGAGCGGTGCGAGCACCGGGTCGCGACGGCCGGCATCGGTGGCATGCAGCGGGTACCAGCCGATTTCCGGCCGCGCGATGCGGCGCACAGGCGCGCCCAGTACATGCGCGAGCAACTGGGCGCCCAGACAGATGCCGAGCACCGGACGGCCGAGTTCGAGCATGCGTTCGATCGCGCGCAGTTCGACCGACAGGTGGGGGCGGGCATGCCGGTCGGCGACATTCATCGGCCCGCCGAGCACGATCAGGCCGCGATACCGGTCCACGTTCGGCTGCGCCTGCGGCTCACGCTCGAAATTGACGAAGCGGATGCGATGGCCGCGGCGGCGGATCAACGGATCGAGCGTGCCCAGCGGCTCGGCGGCGACATGCTGGAAAACGAGGATGCGGGGCATCGCCTGATTCTAGTGGGAGACACCGGCCCGGAAACCCGGCGCAGGCGCCGCCGTGGCGGCCGTCCCGCTGGTCGCGGCACGCCGGAACCAGGTGGCCCGTCGTCCAGTCGGGCCGCCACCGCGGCGATGGCCCGGAAAACCGGCGTCGAACCTCGCTGCGTTCGCCGGTGCGCGGCGCAACGTGCGACGTGCGACGCACGCACCGCCGCCCCGGCCACCACCTGCGGATCCGGCAGGTGGCGGCAGTGCATCTGCGACGTCGGCGAATCCGGGAGTCGCGCCGGCACGACGGCGCGGGCGTCGCGGCTGCGCGGTCTCAGCGCGGGTCGCGACGCGGCGGCCCCTTGCGCGGCCCGCCGGGCTTGAAACCGCCGGGCCGGCCGCCCGGCCTCGCGCCGAAGGGACGTTTGCCGCGCGGCGGCGCCGCGGTCAGGTCGGCATCCTCGGCGCGGCGCATGCGGATCGCCTGGCCGGCGATGCGCACCTTCTTCAGGTGCTCGAGCAGCTCGCGCGGCATGCCTTCAGGCAGATCGACGAGGCTGTAGTCGTCGCGGATGTCGATGCGGCCGATGAACTTGCTCTCGAGGTCCGCCTCGTTGGCGATCGCGCCGACGATGTTGCCCGGCTGCACGCCGTGCTGGTAGCCGACCTCGATGCGGAACGTCTCCATGCCCACGTCCGGCTCGCGCGGGCCGGTGTCGGCACGCGGGGCGCGGGGCTCGCGCGGCTCGCGTGCGGCGCGCGAGGCCTCGCGGCCGCCGGGACGTTCGCTGTACTCGCGTTCGAACACCGGCTTTTCGGGCTTGCGCGGCGGTTCCAGCAGCAGCGGCGTCTCGCCCTGCACGACCTTGGCCAGCGCCGCGGCGATCTCGGCCGCCGGCACGTTGTGCTCGCGCTCGTAGCGCTCGACGAGGTCGCGGAAGATGCCCAGATCGCTGCCGCCGAGCGCACCGGTGATCTTGTCGAGGAATTTCGACACGCGCGCTTCGTTGACGGTCTCCACGCTCGGCAGCTGCATCTGCTCGATCTTCTGCCGCGTCGCGCGCTCGATCGCACCGAGCATGCCGCGCTCACGCGGGGCGACGAACAGGATCGCCTCGCCGCTGCGGCCGGCCCGGCCGGTGCGGCCGATGCGGTGCACGTAGCTTTCGGTGTCGTAGGGGATGTCGTAGTTCAGCACGTGGCTGATGCGGTCCACGTCCAGGCCACGCGCGGCGACGTCGGTGGCCACCAGCACGTCGAGACGGCCGTCCTTGAGGTTCTGGATCGCGCGCTCGCGCTGCTTCTGGTCGAGATCGCCGTTGATCGCGGCCGCCGACAGGCCACGCGCCGACAGCTTCTGCGCCAACTCCTCGGTCGCGAGCTTGGTACGCGCGAAAATGATCATCGCGTCGAAGGGCTCGGCCTCGAGAATCCGGGTCAGCGCATCGAGCTTGTTGACGCCGCTGACCATCCAGTAGCGCTGGCGGATGTTGGCGGCGGTGGTCGTGGTCGCCTTGATCGCGATCTCGACCGGTTCCTTGAGATACGTCTGCGCGATGCGCTTGATCTGGCTCGGCATCGTCGCCGAGAACAGCGCGACCTGGCGCGTGTCCGGCGTCTTCTTCAGCACGGCCTCGACGTCGTCGATGAAGCCCATGCGCAGCATCTCGTCGGCTTCGTCGAGCACCAGCGCACGCAGCTCGGACAGGTCCAGCGAGCCGCGCTCGAGATGGTCGATCACGCGGCCCGGCGTGCCGACGATGACCTGCACGCCGCGCTTGAGCGCCGAGAGCTGCTGGGCATAGCCCTGGCCGCCGTAGATCGGCAACACGTGGAAGCCGGGCATGTGGGAGGCGTACTTCTGGAACGCCTCGGCGACCTGGATCGCCAGTTCGCGGGTCGGCGCCAGCACCAGCGCCTGCGGCTTGCGCGCGGCGGGATCGATGCGCGCCAGCACCGGCAGCGCGAATGCGGCGGTCTTGCCGGTGCCGGTCTGGGCCTGGCCCAGCACGTCGCGGCCCGCGAGCAGCGGCGGAATGGTGGCCGCCTGGATCGGCGAGGGCGATTCGTAGCCCACGTCGGTCAGCGCGCGCAGCAGGGTCTCGGGCAGGGCGAGATCGGTGAATTTCAGGGTGTCTTGGGGCGTGATGGGCGACTCGGCGCTCATGGTGCAGGCTCTCGTAGCGCCGGCGCAGTGCCGGTCGGGGAACCGCATAGTGTAACGGGCTGCCGCCATGAGGGCGGCCGCAGCCGCAGTGTCACTGAATGCGCCTTGGCTGGCGTTCACCTGCCGTTTGCAGCGCACTGGGCCTCCACCGGCGGTCGGCCATCATGTACGTCTGCCCGCCTGGGGCCTGACGGAGATCGGCATGATTCGCGTGCACCATTTGAACAACTCGCGCTCGCAACGCGTGCTGTGGCTGCTGGAGGAGCTGGGCCAGCCCTACGAGGTGGTGCGTTATGCGCGCGACCCCAGGACGATCCTCGCCCCGCCCGAACTCAAGCGTCTGCATCCCCTGGGCAAGTCGCCGGTGGTGGAGCTGGACGGCCGGCTGCTGGTGGAGTCGGGCGCGATCATCGAAGCGCTGATCGAGCGCTTCGATCCCGAACACCGGCTGTCCCCGGTGCCGGGCGATGCGGACGCACAGCAGCGCTACCGGCAGTTCCTGCACTACGCCGAAGGCTCGGCGATGCCGCCGATGCTGTTGTCGCTGGTCTTCTCGCGCATCCGCACCGCGCCGATGCCGTTCTTCGTACGACCGGTGGCGCGCGGCATCGCCGACAAGGCGATGAGGACGTTCGTCGGCCCGCAGCTGGCCACGCACCTTTCGTATGTGGAGGGCGAGCTGGCCGCACGCACGTGGTTCGCCGGCGACCGGTTCACCGCGGCCGACATCCAGATGAGCTTTCCGCTGGAAGCCGCCGTGGCGCGCGCCGCGGACCATGTTGGCCCGCACATCCGCGCCTTCGTCGAGCGCATCCACGCGCGGCCTGCGTACCAGCGGGCGCTGGCGACCGGCGGCCCCTACGCGCTGGCGACATGAGCGCCGGCCCGGACATGCGCCCGCCCGAGGTCGCGCTCGAGCACGCGCTGCGATTCGACAATCGCCTGGTGCGCCGCCTGCCCGGTGATCCGGAAACCGGCCCGCGGCGGCGCCAGGTCGAAGGCGCGGTGTGGTCGCCCGTGCTGCCCACACCGGTCGCCGCACCGCGGCTGATCGCGCATTCGGCGGAGATGGCCGCCGCGCTGGGGTTCGACGAGGCGACGATCCTGTCCCCCGCGTTCGCCGAGGTATTCGGCGGCAACGCGCTGATGCCGGGGCTGATGCCGTATGCGTCGAACTACGGCGGCCACCAGTTCGGCCACTGGGCCGGCCAGCTGGGGGACGGCCGTGCAATCACCCTGGGCGAGGGGACCGATGCGTCCGGCCAGCGCTGGGAGCTGCAGCTCAAGGGCGCCGGCCCCACACCGTATTCGCGCACCGCCGACGGACGCGCGGTCCTGCGCTCGTCGATCCGCGAGTTCCTGTGCAGCGAAGCCATGCACCATCTGGGCATCCCGACCACGCGTGCGCT
>VFQP010006078.1_pt1 | contig 10116 bp, 8 predicted proteins | sample 3512351 | NCBI WGS metagenome assembly VFQP01 (sample SAMN10412372, study PRJNA504923) | tailings metagenome | isolation source: Relicate 1 Philex TSF1 revegetated site | place: Philippines: Tuba, Benguet | collected 2017-08-29
TCAGTTCTCGGGTTACAGTCAGAAGATTGACCTGTATTCCTATGTAAATGTGTCTGCTGTAATTTTCGGTGATGTAAAATATCAGTAAGGCGCCGAAAATTGATGTAAAATTGCTGGTACAAGAGTGTGGGGATTCAAACCCGGCTCCCGCATGAGCGCCCGTTCCAATTGTGAGACAGTTTACCTGCTAAATATGTCAATTCAACCAGTTGTTTCCAGCCGGCCCTTGTATTGATTTATTTTCAGCGTTTATAAAACTGCAAATCAATGTACTGGAAAATCTTCGGCCAGTTCTCTGTTGTTATATTGCTGTCAGTTCTGACGCAGTCTTTGGTAAGTGCACAAAGTAATAAGACAAAGATCTTTTTACTCGATGATGAATATTTTACAGAATCATTTTCTTCTGCCCTTGAAGGAAAGACCGTTGTAGCGATGGGTGAGGCAACACATGGAACACATGAATTCGCTGAGTTAAAGAAACGTGTATTCAAATACCTCGTCGAAAAAAAGGGGTTTACAGTTTTTGCAATCGAGGCAAACTATGTGGAATGTTTGCCGATAGATCACTATATCAAAACGGGTGAAGGAGATCCGGCACATCTGCTCGCAAATGGGATGGTATGGCCCTGGAGAACCGAAGAAGTGCTGGATCTTATCTTATGGATGCGAACGTATAATATCAGGAAAGAAAAGCCTGTATTGAGTTTTATCGGCATCGATTCCGGTAATAGTTCTTTTCCGGGTATATCTTATGTTTCTTCATACATCAGCCAGAACAAATCTTCGCTGTCAGATGAATGGAATGATATTATTGCAATACATGATTCAATAAAAACAAAAGAGCAACGGAGCATATGCATAGATCTTATCAATAAGTTTTCGGGTAAGATATCTGATAGCCGCACGACTTTCATTCTTCAAACGATTGCGCAGAACCTCTCATTTTACCTGAATGATGCGATCGATGTATACAAAGTTCGCGATCGCAATATGGCAGATAATGTTCTTTTACTCCGCGGGGATAGAAAAACGTTTGTATGGGCGCATAATTCGCACGTGAATATGGACCCGTCATTTTTTGCAACAAGATGGGATCGGGAGAGTCGGCCCGACGTAAAAGCAATGGGATATTATTTACGTCAGAGGCTTCAGGATTCTTTGTATATCATCGGCTTTGAATTTGATGAAGGATCTTTCTTTGTTAATTATTTCAATCAATCTTCAATGAAAAGGACATACAGAGAAATAACCGTTCCTTCTGCGGGGCAGTCGACAATGTCTTTTCATTTGAGAAAGATGTCACCTAAGCCTTTTCTGCTTTGTTCTAAAGACGCACCAGCCTATCTGAATCGTTTGCTGCTGTCTGATAGTTACGGAGATGGTGACCCGGGTTCAGGGAGAAGCCTGGAAATGGTCAACCTGGTATCTGCTTATGACGCGATAGCGTTTTTTCCATTCACAACTCCTTCGCAGCCGCTGGAGCGGTAGGTATTTGCTGATTATTATACACTACTAAAATCCGTTAACGAGCGGCTTTTGACCCTATGCTCGGATACTAGCCGGATAGTCAATTGCCATCAGGGATACTTTTCATAATAAATTAATCCTTACAATTCAGTTGTCGCATTTAGCCCTCTTTTGTTCTTATTCCCCCCTGAGGTGTTAATCTGATCCTGCTTAAATTTGGGTACAACAAATCTGAGAAATCATGCGTACCAAAATCACCCCTTTTATTCTGTTCAACACAGAAGCAGAAGAAGCAGCAAAGTTCTATGTATCCATTTTTAAAGGCAAATTACTTGGTGTTGAGAGATATCCTGAGAATGCGCCGATGAATGCAGGCACTGTATTAACAGCGCGTTTCGAGATCCTTGGTATGACGTTTACGGCACTTAACTGGGGGCAGGAAACAAAATATACAGAAGCGATTTCTTTTGCGATCGAGCCGGATACGCAGGAGGAAGTGGATTACTACTGGAATGCGTTGATTGCTGACAGTGGTCAGGAAGGACCTTGCAGCTGGTTGAAAGATAAGTTCGGAGTTTCCTGGCAGGTGGCACCGGAGATCCTTCCGCGTTTGATGAGTGATCCGGATAAGAGAAAAGCTACAGCAGTGATGCAGGCGATGATGAAGATGAAAAAGATCATTATAAAAGATATACAGGCGGCTTATGATAATGCCTGAGCAGGTAGGAAAAAAATGCTTGTCGTAGTAAATTATCCAAATAAAAAGCCAGGCTGGTAAGGCCTGGCTTTTCTATATTAACGATAAGCTGATTATGGTCTGATACGAACACGAACGTATTCACCAAAGCCGATCGAGCTCATGCCCGTTACGCCCTGGCCATTGCCAAGACCGACGAGCGGGAATGCCTGGTATTTCTTCTGACCAACATAAATATCCGGAGCAAAATCATAAGTATCACCGGAGGTGAGTTGAGTTTGCGCGAAAAGTGTATTGATCTGTGCTGCAGTTACTGTTATAGTTGCAGGGAATGTAGTCACGTCAGCCTGGAAAACTCTCACATTTGTTGCAGCTGCATTTTTTCTTACAACCACATCGATTTTGGAAGGAGTTGCCTGGCCGGGGAAATACATGGCTACTTTGATCTGTCCCTGATATCCGGCTTGCGATGCCAGGAAAATAGTATCAAGCGTTCCGTTGTTCTTTACCAGGTTGGTGGTAATAACAGGTACGTCTTCAATACCGATTCTTTCAGGAATAGCGCCATCGTCTTTAGAGCATGATGTGAGGCTCAAAAGAGAGGTGAACATCAATGCTGTCACTATAGTTATCTTTCCGAATTTCATGATCTGTGTTTTTTGTTAAACGAATTAAGGTTGCCAGAATACTTTGTAGGATTCAGGTACTTTCTGAGGCGGAGCGTTTGAATTCAGCTGTATTTCGTTTAAGCTGAATGGCAGTGACACCGGAAACAGGCGATCATTCAGGACAGTAACCACAGGGCCATCCGGAGGTGCTACACTGGTTGTTGAACCTACAGGTGCAGGGTCAAAACGTACAGGATAGCCGGTTCTTCTGTAATCGGTATAGTTGTCAACCGGGTTTTCGATACGGTTGATCCATTTTTCGGTCATGATCAGTTCCAGCTTTTTTGCAGTGCTTGCTGCATCGTATTGAGCGAGCACACCGCTTTTGTAAGTAACGGTAGCCGGCAAAGTTGCAATAGCAGGAACACTTTGAGCAGCTCCTGCAGAGCCTGGATTAACAGCTGCTACAACTGCATCCACATGGCGGAAGCTTGCATCAAGTGCATTGCTGAAAGTTGCGCGTGCATCTCCTGGAGCAAGTCCTGCGTGCTGCAGCTCTGCTTCAAGATATAAACGGTCAGCATAAGTGATGAACTCGTGCGGGCGGGCACCGGTACCGGCTCTTTGTGGTCCGATGGTGTTCACTGCGATGGCAGCACTGTCATTAAAACGTCCGCCGGCAGGGAAGATACCGAGCAGGGAATAAGTCTGGCTGTTTGAACCATCGCGGCATGGGCCTGAAGAACCAAAGATTATCGTGATAAAGCCACCATCGCGGTAATCTGTACAGTTCTCAGGAACGCCATTTGATCCGCCGATGCGTGATTTCTGGTTATAGATATAGTAAGGAACGCGTGGATCCGCCAGACCGGTAAGGATATCCGGATTTCTTCCTTTCATGATCTCATATAACCATGGGCTTGGGAGCTGACCACCACGTTGAGTGGCAGTATAGTCACCAAAAGCAGGGTGCCTGTCGTCTGTTGCACCAATAGGTCCGTAAGGCAGCATAAAGCTTTCCGCCTGTGAATTGATCAGGGTAGCCGGTGAGCTCAATAATGCTGTTACCTGCGCGCTTACATTCTGCACCAATCTTACCTGCGTATACATTTTAAGTTTGATGGTGTTAGCGGCTTTTACCCAGTTTGTACGATTGCCTTTATAGATGTAGTCGTCATTTCCCGGCAGAATTGTATTAACCGCCGTGTTGGTGATATCCGCAATGCCTTCGTCAAGCAGGGTGATGAGCTGGGGATAGATGTCTTTTCCGGCATCAAACTTTGGCTGTCTGATCCCATCAAGGAATTTATCGTGCTCAGAAAACGGAATATCACCCCACACGTCAACCATCATGCTGTAGGTATACGCTTTCATGATCTTGGCGATACCTCGGTAAACAAAAAGGTTTTCATTAGTGGCGCGTGTAATGATCACATTCAGGTTGGAGATCGCGTTGTAAAGTCCGGCCCATCCTGATTCACCTGCACCATATCTGTCGGCACCAACACGGCCGGTGATCTGGTGTGTGTATACCGACATTGTATTGCCAAGACCAGAGCCCAATGCGAAGTTTCCTGCGATATTGCGTTCCGCAGCACTAAGGATCATTGCCAGGGTTACATTCTGTGGCGTGGCGTCATTCGGGTTCTGATTGACATCAATGAATTTTTTACAACCACTCGCCGCCATAAGGAAAGCGGAGAACAGTGCAAAAACATATATTTTATATCTGCTTCTCATACTTGAAAATTTTTCTTAGTGATTAGAAATTTACATTCAGGTTGATACCATACCTTTTTGCGCTTGGTGCACCACCTGTTTCAACTCCCTGTGTATTTGAACCAACAACAGAGTTCATGTCAGGATCGAAGTTGGTATATTTTGGAACGTTTGGTGCAAGGAACCACAGGTTACGGCCAGTGAGGCTGATTGTGATGGCAGATGCACGGATCTTCTTAGAGATTGAAGCAGGAATAGTGTATCCCAAAGACAGTTCTCTCAGGCGATAAACAGTACCATCGAACACAGAATATTCAAAGGCACCATTGGTAGCGAAGCTGGCTCCTGTACCCGCAGTAAAGAACAGGTCATTCGTTGTAACTCTTGTCTGGTTAGGGATCCTTGCGCCGTTGGCATCTACCATAGGAACATAATGGTTAAGGCCGTCTGCTCCTGTAACCTGATTTGGGTTAGCATAAACACCAGTAATCACAGCGTTTTTCTCACGGTTTTCTGTGTCTCTGGTAACACCGCGACCGAGCATACCGTTGATACTTTCTGAGTAGAATGCACCACCGATAGTTGCATCAAACAATGCACTCAGGTGCAAACCTTTGTAGGAGAAAGTGTTGGTCAGACCGAACTTGAAGTCGGGGTTAGGATCACCAACCATACCCGGGTTTGGATCTGCAAATGGCATACCTGAAAGATGATTGATCAGCAGTTGGCCATCATCAGTACGTGCAGAGTATGAACCGCGCAAGTATCCATAAGGCATACCGGCTTCAGCCCAGTTATAGCCACCCAGCTGAGTGCGGATAAGGCCTGGATATAATTCAAGTACTGTATTGGTGTTTTGTGTAAACACACCGCGAATATCCCATTTGAAGTCGCGTGTAGCAACAGGCGTAGCATTCAGGCCGATTTCCCAGCCTTTGTTCTCGATCTTACCAATATTGGTATAGAAAGTAGAGTAACCGGTTGTGTTTGGAAGCGCAATACCGTAAATGATGTCTGTAGAAGTTTTGTTGTAATAAGTTACATCGAGACCAAATCTTCCTTTGAACATTCTTACTTCAGTACCAACTTCAAATTCATTACTGAATTCAGGCGTCAAATTCGGATCGAAAGTGGTGCCTCCTCTTGTAGAAGTAGGCTGACCGAGAAATCCAAGCGCACTTAAATTAAAAATAGGGTCAATGCTGTAAGGACCTGCGTCTTTACCGACACGTGCGAAGCCGCCACGGATCTTACCATAGTCAAGCCAGCTGCTTTTTATACCAAGCATGTCCGTCCACACAAGCGATCCGCTGACCGCCGGGTAGTAGTACTGGTTTGCGTTTACCGGAAGGGTAGATGAATTATCCATCCTTATCGAAGCGGTAAGGAACGCGTAGTTCTTATAGCCGATCGTTGCATCGGAGAAGAAACCTGCCAGGCGTCGTTTCGTCCTGCTGTCTGAATCGAATTGCTGACGACGAGTGTTTCTCAGGTTAAAGAGCTGCGGAATAACAAAGTCGACCCCGTACACTTGCTGGTTGCGGGATTCGCGGTGAGAGATCTCTGTCCCAAGGTGCGCCGTCAGACTGAAGTCGGTAGGCATTTTTGGAGAGACCGTGAAAATGAATTTACCATTGATCTCCTGCTGTCTGTTAACAACTTCTGTTAATGTACCAAGCAGGTTATCAGCGCTTCCATAAGAAGACTTATCGATGATCTGATCTCTGAAGAGATTGTAATTGTTAATACCTGCGCTCATATCAGCTTTGAGCCATGTATTGAATTTGTAGGAAGCTCTGAAGTTTGCAACCATACGATCATCTATAGATGTGATAACGTTGTGGTATGCTCCCCAGACCGGGTTGGTATACTGGCCATCATTGAAGCCGATCTGTGTCAATCCGTCTCTTGTCGTAGAAGGATAACCTACAATGTCCCAGTTACGGGCCATGGTATAGGTCCGGCCCCACTGCGAAACGAAGTTCTGTGCAGCGCCGATGAAACCGCCCACCTGAGTTGATCTTGTATAAGCCATATTACCTCCGATGGTCAGGTTGCCGATCCCTGTCTGACCACCGATACTGATATTATTTTTCTTATAAGATGAGTTGGTGATGTAGCCATCCTGATCGGTTCTTGACAAGGTAACGTTGAACATAGAAGTTCCCTGGCTACCGCTAAGGTTTACAGAATGTTCCATCATGTTGCCTGTTTTGAACAGGTCAGCAACGTTGTTCGGATAGGCCTTGTAGGCTGCTCTGCCATTTGGGAAAAGTTCTGGCCATGCATTGAACATCGTTGCCCATGTGGTTGCAGGAATAGAATCCACACCAGACGCTGAAATGCCGATCACCTGACCACTTGCGTTATAGATAACGCCCTGGCCAAATTTCGCACCCCAGGAACCATTGGATGATTGCGTACGGAAGTTTGCACCCGCTCCATAGCTATTTTGAAATTCAGGGATGTTCGCTACTTTTTCGATAGAATAACCACCTCTGTAAGTAACATTAAAAGGCTTCGCGCCTTTTGTCGGAGAACCAGATTTTGTGGTGATCATCACAACCCCATCTGATGCACGCGCGCCGTACAACGCTGCTGCAGCAGCACCCTTTAATACGCTGATATCCGCAATATCATTCGGATCAATGTTGTTGATACCAGAACCATATGTACCCCCACCGCTGAACGGATTTGAAGTATTGACGATCGGGTTACTGTATGGAACACCATCCACTACGATCAGCGGCTCTGAACCGTTAAAAGAGTTCACACCTCTGATCTGAATGCGTGAAGCAGCACCAGGAGCACCCTGTCCTGCCCTGATATCCACCCCCGGAACTTTACCGGCAAGTGTATTCAGTACGTTCGACTCAGATTTTTGAAGCATCACTTCAGGATCTACCCTGGCAACTGTATAGCCAAGTGCCCTTTCAGAACGCTTAATACCCATGGCTGTAACAACTACTTCAGACAGGGACTGTGTTGTAAGGGAAAGTGTGATGCTGAGAGGAGAGGCAGAAGAGACGCTTACCTCTTTTGGTTGGAAGTTAACTCCCGTAATGATCAGTACGTCTCCTTTTGAAGCTGGAATAGTGAAGCTACCCTCAGCATTCGCGGTAGTACCTGATTTTTCTTTGCCTTTAATGATCACTGAGGCAAATGGCACCGGCTCACCTTTTTCATCGGTGATCTTACCGGAAATGGACATGACCTGGCTATAACCTGACATTGCAAAAAATGCAATGCTCAGGCACAGCAATAAAAGTTTTCTCATGTGTGAGTTTTGGTTATTAAAATGTCAACGGCAGTAATGAAAATAGATCAAAAAATTATAACCAATCGCTATGAGTTAATTTATGAGAGGAAAAGGATAAAATCCGGTGAATTCGGGTGATTTTTAATAGATTGTAAATTTTATTATTATAAATAATATTTGAACTATTGATCCGATCTTGACTTCCAGACTCAGAAAAAATATGATTTATTGCGGATATTCAGATCAAAATGTACATTATTGAACAGAAAACCTATTTATCGGCGAATTCTCCATTTTCGTCAATTTACGTTAAATAATGTATACTAATAATTTACCAAACGAATGATCTGCCCCCCCACGATAGCCAGATAAACGCATTTTTGGAGATTTTATCTCACAATTATTGTTATTCAAAAAAATTGTTCGCAGGTGAACGGCTTCTATTATGTTTCGCGGATTGGATCAGAGCAGGAAACAGGCGGAAAGTATTTTCATAAATGCAGGAAAGATCTGCTTCAAGGTCAAACTGGGAAGTGGCTACATTAGATATACCATCTAGTTTGCAGGAGATCATCATGTAAGCTCTGTCAAAATGTTTTCCATTCCAGCACAGCGCTTACAATTCAAATTTGCCCATGATATTCCTGAAGAATCTGAGTGGTTGTTGCTGATAACCCACGCTGGATAAGTTTTTTAGTCAAACAAAACAAGAAGCGCTGCAAAGACAGATAACACCCAATATGGTCAGGCCTATGATTTTCAAGATTTTTGTCATCTTATAATTATGGCTGTAAAGATGGAACTGATATAAGATTTCTGGAAGATATTCTCATAGTGTTGTATAAGAAAAGCCATCCCTTTATTGAGATGGCTCCATCAATTCGCAAAATGGTCTAAGAATTAAAATTGAGCAGCGTTACACCACCCAGGGTTGCTGTAAGTTTCCGCTGGTTAAAAAGCAGTTCAAGTGCTGCAAATTTTCGTTGACTTTCGTCGTCATCTCTTGGCAGCAGCAGCACGCTATTGGTTGTCGGATCTTTGATCACCACACCGTAGTTGGAAGTAATAATGCAGGAGTTGGTTAATGAAGGAATTTCTACGCTTTTATCTCCCGGCATCAATTGAACAATGATCGCTTTACTTCCTTCGCTGAATTCAAGAAAAGCATAGTTGTCTTCGATAGCAGTGTTCTCAAGTTTGCCGCAAGCTATCTTGCCCTGGAGAAGATCTGCTGCCTGTTGCATATCATTCCTTTTTGCAATTGGTTCTTCTTTCTTTTTCTGGCATGCGCTGAAAACGATCAGCCCTGTTAGTAAAAACATGGTACTGATTGCTAAAAAAGCAACCGGGCGTATATGATTTTTCTGTCTCATTTTTTTCTGTTTAAATTTGATTGGTTAAATGTTAGTGCATCTGCGAATTGATGTATCTGACCGGGCCTTCCGTTCCCGCGGAAGGCTTTAATCATTCTGTTCTAAGCTGAAAATATCATCCACTTTCTTATCGAATACACGCGCGATCTTTAGCGCCAGTACCGTGGACGGCACGTATTTCTGTGATTCAATAGCGTTGATCGTTTGTCGTGACACGCTTACTTTTTCTGCAAGTTCAGCCTGTGTAATGTTCAGGATGGCTCTTTCTATGCGGATCGTGTTCTTCATAGCTCTGATGTTTTTGCGGTTCTTCTGTCGGCATACAATTTCACATTGAACCGGATCACAAACAGGATCAGCGTGGTGCAAATGTTGTAGGACATTACCTGAAGAAAAAGACCGTTGTAAAGAAATATCATCGCGAGAATCAGTAGGAATGAATTGATCAGTACTGCCCAGAGCAGTGATTCAAGGCGGAGCGTCGCGATCCGTTCATCTTCATCTTTCTCTTTTGAAAAAGCGATCAGCAGAAGACCGGTGATCAGCAATATGCCGCCGAGTTCATCTGTAAAATTATTTGTGCGGATGCTGAAGAGTGTAGGACTGTCGAATAAGATTTGCATATCGCCGGTATCTCCACGGGAGAAGCTTAGAAAATCAAAAGCAAAATCGCCGTGAAGAACAAAAAGCATGAGTATAAAAGCCGGTATGGCTACAAGCCAGCCAATGAATTTGAAACGGTTGGGTAGAAGAAATCTGGAGGTCATTTGACTAATTTTTTATGAAAGTAAACTTTTCTGGATAAAAAGTAAAATAAACTTTACATAAAGTTGAGTAAAGTTGACTTTGTATGCTGTTTTCAGGCTTAGTAAGTCGCGGATTTTCAAAACATTCAGTTATTCTGGAATAGGTATCACCGGGGTTTCGAGGTATTTGGTCCTGTTTGCCACCCTTTGGCACCCCGGGCTGCGGGTACCAGCAGAGGTCGTTTCG
>VFQP010006079.1_pt1 | contig 10116 bp, 8 predicted proteins | sample 3512351 | NCBI WGS metagenome assembly VFQP01 (sample SAMN10412372, study PRJNA504923) | tailings metagenome | isolation source: Relicate 1 Philex TSF1 revegetated site | place: Philippines: Tuba, Benguet | collected 2017-08-29
GCTTGTGGGGATGGGAGGGCGCGCTCACGGGGCGTTGAGCTGGCCATGATGCAGGTGCGTGGTGCGGCGTGGCGCAGTGTGTGTGTGGTGTGAGGGCTTGTGGGGATGGGAGGGCGCGCTCACGGGGCGTTGAGCTGGCCATGATGCAGGCGCGTGGTGCGGGCCATTTGGCTGCAGCAGGTGGGCTGGGCGACGCTGTGATGCAAATGAGGTTGGTGTGGGCAGGGCAGGGCGCACCTGGTGGTCAGGTGCGCTCAAAGGCGTACCCAGAGCTCTGGCCATGATGCAGGCGCGCGGTGCGGCGCGCCACGAGGGCACGGCAGGGTGGGCTGGGGCCTGGCCACGGTGCAGGTGCCGTGCAGTGCAGGGGAAAGGGCACGGCAGGCAGTGCGGGCGGGGGGGCGTAGCTACGGCTGCGCCCCCCTGCAGCCCAGCTGCCGCGCCCTTGCCTCTGCACCGCAACACACGCGCCTGCATCGTGGCCAGAGCAGCTCTGCGCAAGGCAGGGGGCGCTGGGGCGGCAGCAGCTCTTGCCATGACGCAGGTTGCCACGGTGCGGTGAATGGAGCAAGCCGCCTGCGCACTGGCGATCGTCGACGCAGGCCGCAGCAGGGGGTTTGCTGGGGTTTGAAAAGGCTGGGCGCACGTCGCTCTCACGCTCCGCAGCGCCCACGGCGCCTCAGCCGCCTTGCCTTTCCTGCCTCCCACGCGACGTGCGCTGCCGCAGAGCGCCCGGCAGTCCTCTGGGCGGCCCAGCGCTGGCTCCGACGGCGTCCCCCTCGGCGCCCCCCGCCCCTCGGCCGGCGCGCCGCCGCCCCGCGCCGCCTTCCCGCCCCCGCCGCCACCCTCGCAGCAACAACACTCTCACCCCCCTCCTCCCCCGCCGCCGCCGCCGCCGCCTCCCAGCAACGGGTGGCAGCAGCCGGCGCACGCGCCGCAGCCGTCGGTCGGCGATCTGTTGGACTTTTCAACCGACGCCAACGCCATGGTGGAGGGGGTTGACAATTTCGTGCCCTCCCTGCAGCAGCACCAGCAGCACCAGCAGCAGCCCGTGGCCGCGCCGCCCTGGCAGCCGCCGCCTCCGCCACCTGCGGGCGGGCGCCACAGCCGCAACCCCTCGTACGACTTGTTCAGCGGCCTGCAGCAGCAACCGCAGCAACCGCAGCAGCAGCAGTACGGCGGGTACGGCGGCGCGGTCCCGCCTCCGCCTCCGCCGCCGCCGCCGCCGCCGCCTGTGGTTCCCCTGCCCGGGTCAGGGCAGTCATCCTTCAGCGGAGGCGTCCCGCCGCCGGCAGGGTGGGTGCCGCCGCCGCCGCCCGGCCCGCCGCCGCTCGCCCCGCCCTCCCAGGGCTTGCCAACCATGCTGCCGTCACCGCAAGTGCCGGCGGGGCAGGGGCGGGCGCCGCCGCCTCCGCCGCCGCCGCCGCCGCCGAGGGTGCCGCCGCCACCTCCGGTGCCCAAGTCCGCGGCGGACCTGGAGGCGGAGGGGACGAGGCTGGTGCTTCAGGCGCACGGCGCGGGCACCTTGCAGGTCAGTTTGGCGTTTGGTCCACGAGGCCTTTGGTCGGGCAAACAGGGGGTGGGAAAGCGCCTCCCTGACACGCCCACGCGCGAGTTCCTCGCACGTGCTTGGGTCGCTCCCACGGCCTGCGCTCGCCCGACCCATGCGCCAATCACGCGGTCCGGGGTTGGGGTCGCGTTTGCACGGTCCGTGAGGGGGCTGGAACGCACTGATTTGGCCGTCTTCTCTCAGGCCTGGCGTACTGGCCTGAACTGTGCGCCGCTCACAGCTCACAGCAGCTCACGTGCCTGTGTGTTGTGCGCCCTGCCCTGCGCTTGTGCTGCCCGTCCCATTTTGTGGCTGCAGGCTCGGCACCCGCTGCTGTACGCGCCGGTCGAGTCGCTGACGCTGGCGCAGGTGCGGCAGCTGGCCGGAAGCTACAAGGAGGTGGTGCTCAAGTACGAGGCGCTCTCGCTGGTGAGTGGCGGCGCCTCGGGTGGAGAGGGGGACTGCTGTGGTTATCCGGAACGAGGCCTTTTTGGAAGCCTTGGTGTGGGAGGCGGGGCGCTCTCGCTGGTGAGTGGCAGCCTGGGCCGCAGGGGCAAGGCTGCTTTCACTGGTTAGGCGCCCGCACAGGAGGTGGTGCGAAGGAGGCGGCGCGCTCCCTGCTCGCGCGAGTCGCTCGTCGCCCTCCGTGTTGACCCGCACGTGACCCAAACCGTTGCGTCCTTCCACAGATGTGAGCCAGGGTCACGGGCTCGCACCCGCACGCCCCACCCATCCCATCCCCCACATGCGTCCCCCCGTCCACAGGCGGTGGAGGCCACGCTGCTACCGCGCCCTATCTGAGCGTGCTCTCTTTCGTGGCTGTGTGTGCCTCAATGCAAGCTCTCTCTCTCTCTCTCTCTCTCCCTGCGCACTACTCTGCAGGCGGTGGAGGCCACGCTGGCGCAGTACCGCGCCGAGCAGGAGTCGCACCGGCAACACATGGCCGCCCTCGCGCTCCGCCCGCCGCCGCCGCCGCCGCCGCCGCCGCCCGCCTACCCGCCCACGCAGCCCCTCGGCACGCCGCCGCCGCCGCCGCCGCCACCACCAGAGGCGCCGCTTGCAGCAGCCGCAGCCGCCCTGGCCGCACCAGCACCACCCTCGGACCTGCCGCCGCAGCAGCAGCCACCGCAGCAGCACGTGGGAGAGCAGCCGCCGCCGCCGCAGCCAGCCGCGGCGCCTGCTCCGATCCACGAGCCAGCACCCCACCCTCCCAGCGCACCGCTGTCTGAAGACCTCTTCGCCCCGCCTCCCACCACGGACCAACCTCCCGCCCGCACCGCCGCCGCCGCAACGGCTGCAAGCGAGCCGCCGCAGCCGCTGCAGGACGGGCCCAGCGGCGGCGCCCCCGACGACGACGACAGCCCGCCTACGCAGCCGTCGCAGCAGGAGGCCAGCGCGGCGGAGGCGGAGGCGCCGCTTGGGGCCGCGGAAGCGCAGCAGCAGTCGGAGCCCCCCGCGGCCCCAGGCGACAGCGCCCCTCCAGCGGCGGCCGAGGAGGGGCTGGTGTTTGGTGGCGCGTCGGATGTGCTGCAGCCCGCCACCTCTCCCTCGTTTGCCGCCGCCGAGCCCGCTGCTTCAGGGGCGCTGCCGCCTGCGGACCTGGCTCCGTCCTCTTCCGCAGTGGTGGAGGAGCTAGCCCCGCCGGCGGTGGAGTCGGCGGTGGAGGAGCGGGGCGTCGAGAGCAGCAGCGCGCCTGACGCGAACCAAGGGGGGCTTGCGTCTGCCACGACGGGATCGGCGGCGGCAGCGCAGGCGCCAGGAGAGGAGGCGCAGGACGCTGCTGGTGCGGCGGCAGAGCCTGCTGGCACGGCAGACGTGGGGGAGAGCGAGGGCGCCGTGGCGGCGCCTGAGAAGGGGGCTGTGGGCGGGGGCGACGGCCCCGGGGTGAACGGGGCGATGCAAGAGGAGGCGCGGGAGGGCGGGGCGAACGGCGGGGTCGCTGCGGCGGGAGGGGTCGGGGGCGGGGAGGAGGGGAGGGTGGACAGCTTGCTGGAGGAGCTGCTGGGTGAGGACGAGGAGGAGGAGTGATGATGCGTCCGGAGGGGTTGAGCGCAAACGGTTGTTGCCTTGAAGAGCATGGTGCGCGCGCTCTTTGGGACGCGTTGAACCTCGAACCAGGCCCTCAGGAAGGCTGGGCTGTTGCTTTGGCGCTGGCGTGCTGTGTGCGCCGTGCAGCGTCGAGCCGGCAGCTTGTGTTGTAGGACGAGCACTGGCAGCGCAACTCATGCGCAGAGGTTCCAGGGCAGTGCGCGCAGACGAGCACACAGGGGGCCTCGGCAGGCCAGAGTTCCAGGAGGCGGCAAGCTCGCTCAGCAGACCCAGAGGTAGGCAACGGCGTGCAGCGAGAAAAGCACGCGTTTAGGTGATGCAGCGCAGGTGCTTGGCCCCCGCGATGGTGCACGTGAGAGCCGGCGTCGGCCTTGGCGGCGCCTCATTCCGCCGGTGGGTCAAGCTGCTGCGCCGCTCCCTCACGGGCAGAGGCTGCTGAACCCCGTGTGCGCCCCGGTGGAAAAGTCGTGCAACATGTTCTTGATCCCGAACGCCGCGATCGCTAGCAGCGCCACCACCATGACGACAGCCAGGCAAAAGACCACGAGCGAGGCGCGGCCCGAGCGACGCACCTGCAGGCAGGCAGCACGCGCAGCAGCAGCAGCAACCGCTCAACGGCGAGGCACAAACCACCAAGTTGGCAACCGTTCGCCGCGGCCCCTAGCCCTTTCGCCCCGCACAGAGCACTCCACACACGCGCTCACCAGGTCGGCCACCATGAGCACTCCCAGCAGGCTGGCCGCCGCCGACGTGCCGCCCAGCACCAGCGCGTAGGGCGGGTTGACGCGCCCCAGCACCACAAACCCCACCAGCGCCGCCGACGAGCTGAAGAGCACCATGAGGCTGGACGTCGCCGCGCTCACCTGCGCGCAGCGCAGCAGCACGCGCACAGCACGCGCACAGCGCGCTCATTGCCCACACGTCGTCGTTCCGACGGCCCGCGCACGCGCACCGCAGCTCCGCTTGCGGACGCCGTGAGCTTCAGGCGGCGCGAGGTGCGCGGGGCCCCGCGGCTCCTGAGCGCCTGGGACGCGTGCTGTCTTGGGCAAAGCACTAGCAGGTGGGCTTTGCTCGGGGAGGCGCTCGCGTCACCTGGGGGTGCGCGCGCCGAGGTGAGGTATCAGCGACCCACCGCTAGCATGCCTTTGCTGCCGTGCCACATCTGACGCCAGGTGGGCGGGTTCTGCGCCCCACCAAGGCGCCTCGACAGAAGCACGCGCGTCCCAGCACGCCCCCCCCCCCCCCCCCCCTCACCTGCGGGTGCGCGCCCAGCTCCAGCAGCAGCGGCCCGATGAGCATCCCGCCGCCCAGCCCCAGCATGCCGCCCACAATGCCCGCCAGGCCCGCCACCGCCAACGTCCCCGCCAGTGCAGCCGGCGTGTCGCCCAAGCTCAGCCTCCCATCCTCCTCCTCGTCATCCTCCTCCTCCTCCTCGTCCTCCTCCTCATCCCCGTCGTCGTCCTCTGCCTTCCCACCCAATGTGACGTCCCCCGCGGCACCGCCCGGCTTGCCCGCGCCATCCGCCACGGCCGGCGCCGCCACCGGCAGCTCCGCGGCGCCGTTGGCCGGCGAGGAGGGCTGCACCAGCAGCCGCACGGCGCCGCCGGCGCTGGCGGCGCGCCCGGCCGCCCCGCCGCCCCCCTCGCCGCTCGCAACGGCGGGCGTGTCGAACGGCGACGGCTGCGGCCCGGGCGGCGGCGGCGCCGGGGCCGGCGGTGGCGGTGGCGGCGGCACTGCGGCCGGCGGCTTGAACGAGGGGAGAGCTGCCTGGGAGCGCTCGCGGCTGGCGTGGTGGAAGGGCCCCTCCAGCGGCACGTCGTCCAGGTCGCGGGGGCCGTCCTGGTTGGCCTCCTCCACGGCGGCACCCGGGGGCTTGGCGTCGGCGTCGGCGTCGTCGGTTGGGTGGCGGTTGGGGCGGAGGGAGGCGGCGGTTGTGTTGCGCGTGAGGTTGGCGCGGGCGGCGAGCGCCGAGACGCCCAGCATGCCCGCCAGCTGCACGGCCAGGAGGACAAAGTACTGGGCGCTGCAGACCGTGACGAGCGACCTGGCCACCTGCGCGCGCGTGTGCAAAGGGGGGCGCGGAAGGGGATGGGTGGCAGGCGTCTGCGTGCATTGCTGCAGACCGCGACCACCTGACCGCAGGCTTGGCGATGCCGAGTGCCCCAGGGTCCTTGGCTGACGGTGACGGAATGCAGCAAGGAGACGGGCACGCAACCCTAGATCTCCCAAGCGCCGACCTGCAGCGAGGAGAAGAGCACCCAGGTGGCGGCGATGCCGGCCAGCACGCGCCCCGGCAGGATGCGCAGATCGCTGGCCATCACCTGCGGCGCGACGCAGCACGTGCAGCACACAGCACAGCACGTGCTTTTGGCTCGCTTGCCTTTGTGCAGCGAGACATCTGGTACGCCCGGTAGTTGCGCTCCGGCCCCGCCGAGGTGTCCAAACAGATGCAAAATCCAACACACAGGCGCGCGCAGGACGCCCTCCAATCCCTCGCTTCAGCCACCCCTCTGAAACGCGCACGGCACTTCTCCACGCCACGGTGCGGCGGCCGCGGCCGCACCGCAGCGCCGCCGTCGCAAACGGAGCGTGCCCACAGCGGCGGCCTGCGTTGCTGTCCTGCCGCGCTGCTCCGCCCGCCTCAACCCACCCGCTGCTGTCCTGCCGCGTTGCTCCGCCCGCTCCAACCCACCCGCGCTGTACACCGAGGCGGCCTCACCTGCAGCACCGACTTGGCGAGCTCCCTCAGCGTGATGGGCAGATGCACGACACGGGCGGGCGCAAGCCTCTCCAGCACGCTCAGCGTCCTGCCCCGCCGCCCGCGCCGGCGCACCAGCACCTCCCCTTCCTGCTCCCTCTCTTCCCGCCCCTCCTCCTCGGGCCCCACCCAAACCTCCACGTCGCCCCGCTTCCCACCAGGCGTGCCCGCCCCCACTGAGCCCCCCGCCGCGGCCGCCACCTCCCCGACCCCGACGCCGTCACCACTGGCCCGCGCTGACAGCGGCCCTCCGCCTCCCGCGGCATCCACCGCGCCCGAGGCGCTGCTGGCGTTGCTGCCGCGCCACCCCGGCGGCTGCAGCGGACCCGCCAGCGACGACGAGGGCCGCTTGCGCAGCCCGCCGCCGCTCACCGCCGCGCTCACCGCGGCGGCGGGGCTGCCGCCGGAGGAGGAGGAGGCGGCGGGCGGCGCCAGCAGCGCCAGCACGGCCCTGGCCTCGCTGGCGGGCAGCGGCGGCTGCACCGGCGGCAGCCGCCGCATCGGCGCGGCGCCGCCGTGGTGCGGCGCCGACGCGCCGCCGGGTGGCAGCGGCGGCCGCCCCGGCGGCCGCTGCGACGGCGTGCCCGGCTGCTGCTGCCGCGCGCCGCCGGCTCCGCCGCGCGGCACGCTGTGCGTGCTGGGGAGCACCAGCACGGCGGCCGTGGGCAGCAGCGCCAGGTGGCCGGGCAGGCCGGCCACCATGAGGTGCGGAGCCGGCAAGGCCTCCGGGTCAGGCCTCGCCGCCTCCGCGCCGCCCGCAACCGTGCCGGCGGTGGCGGCGGCGGCAGCGGCGGCTCCGTCGCCCTCTTCTCCTTGGACGCCAGCAGGCACGTCCCGCTGCTGCTGCTGCTGCTGCTGCTGCTGCTGCTGCCGCTGCCGCTGCTGCTCCGAGAGCACCTCAGAGAGCGTGGTGGCGGCGGTGGAGAGGTGGCGGGAGATGGCGCGGGCCAGCAGGCCGTTGCCGGGCGAGCCGGGCGGCACGCTGCCCATCTCCCCTGTCGAGGCCAGCAGCTGCTGCCGCCACTTGGACCTGCGGCGAAAAAATGATGATGGGCCCCTTTGACCTTGAACCTTTGTACATTTGGAGGCGCCGTGTGTACATATGGAGGGTCCTGGTTTGCTCACTCAAGACGCGAACCTGCGGGCAACCCACGAGCCGCCGCCAGGGCTGTCGACCAGCGGCCGCCTGAGCCCTCCTGCGCCCCCCGGGCTCAGCCCGTGCGGCAGCGCGCCGTCCACCAGCGCCCGCACCGCGCCGCCGCCCAAGCTTCCGTGCCGCCGCATCATCAACGCCCCGCCGCCGCCGCCGGCCCCTCCTGGCGTCGCCGGCCCCAGCAGAAACGCGCCCTCGGCCTCCCCGCCCGCGCCGCCGCCGCCGCCACCACCCTCCCCCGGCCCCTGCCCGTCCTCCGCAATGCCCTGCAGCAGCGGCGCCCTTCGCGGCCCCAGTCCCCTGCCCGCCGCTCCGCCGCCCTCGGCGCCCTGCTCCAGCCCACCGCCGCCGCTCAGCAGCGGCTCGTGCAAACCCTCGCCCCCGTCATGCACGCCCGCCCCGGAGGAGCTCGACGCCGTGACGCCCACGCTGCCGCCCAGGCGCATCAGCGCGGCGCGGATGGCGGCGCTGGTTGAGCTGCTGCTCGTTGCCACTGGCGGCACCCCTGCCGGGATGGCGGGGCTGCTGCCGGCGCTGCCGGCGCGCCGCGCCGCCGCGCCAGCAAACGCCGACGGCGCCGCGACCCGCGCGGTCCCCACGTCCGTCGTCGTGGCCGTCGACGCGCCGGACGCCGGCCGGGCGCCCAGCCCGCCCGCCGCCGCCGCCGCGTCGCCCAAGCCCTCCATGCAGTCCCACGACGAGGGCACAAACCCCGCCAGCGGCGTGCCGGTGCTGCCGGGCGTCGCCGTGCCTACTCCGCCGCCCCCCGCCGCCGCCCCGCCCGCCGCCGCCGCCCGCCCCGCCAGCTGCTGCTGCTGCGAGGACGCGTTGCCGGCTACGGCGGTGCTGCCCCCCGTGCCGCTGCGGCGCCCTCCTCCGTCGCCCTCAGGCTGCTGGAGCCCGCTGGTGCCGCGGCGCGTGAGCTGCCGGCTGCGCCGCCGCGACAGCCGGCCTCCGCCGTGGTAAAAAGAGTCCAGCCAGGCGGCGTCCTGGGCGCCGGCCTCGTAGCTGGCCAGGGACTCCTCCAGCAAGGCGCCGCTGCGTGCGCGTGGGTGGGTGTCAGCAGGCACGGACGTGTGCGTGTTGGGATGTGCCTCTGTTTGGACGGCACGGCCGGGCCGAGGCCCCACTACTGGGCGGGTGTGGAGCATTGCATCTGCTTGAAAGCCTCGGCCTGGCCTGGGCCCAACTACTGGGCGGGTGTGGAGAACTGCCTCTGCTCGGGCGCCTCGGCAGGATCCTGGCAGTGCAGCCACCGTGCGCTTGAGCAGGAGCCCCGCAGCACGCCCGCAACCGCATCCGTGCCACTGCCGGGCCCCCCGCCTGCCCCCCACCTGTCTGATGGCCCGGCAACTGCCGCATGCCAGCGTACTCTACAAAACGCGTGGTCGGGCACCTCGACGCAAGCGCGCGCCCCTCCCGCACGCACCTGTGCAGCCGCGCGTCGCCGGGGTTGCCATCGTCGGCGCCGTCAAACTGAACCAGCCGCCACAGCAGCCCGCTGAGGTGGCCGCTGCCGCCGCGCTGAAGCTGCACCACGGTGGGCCGGCTCTGCGCCCTCTGAAGCTGCTCCAGCACCACCTCGCGGCTGCCGGGCTCGGACGGCGGCCGCCCGCCGCCGCCGCCGCCGCCGCGGCCGCTCGACGGCGTGGCGGCGCCGTGCAGGCTGCCGCTGGCGTGCTGCTGCTGCTGGCGGTGGCGCGACACGTCGGTGCCGTCCGACAGCGCGAGCGGCGGGTGCGGGAGGCGGAGGTGCGCCGCGCCCGCTGGTGCCGTGCCACCAGAGGAGGGCGCAAAGACAGTGAGCAGCACCTCGTGGTGCGCGTGGTCGCCGAAGCGGGAGGAGAGCGGCGACCCGCCGCCGCCGCCGCCGCCGCCGGCGCGGTGGTGCTGGTGGGAGGAGGAGGAGTGGGAGGTGGAGGCGAGCGAGGCCTCCTGCTTGGCCTTGGCCAGGCGGGTCTCTGCCTTGTACATGTTGACGCCCTGTGGAGGCGAGGGTGTTGTCGCGGGAAGGAAACGGGCGGGTGGTTGCGCTTCTACGACCCCTGGCCTGGAGCCGTGGCGCCTCAACCCCTGGTGAGCGTGCGTGGGCCCGTCGATGGGCGCTAGAGAGGGCCTGCCTAGGTTGCGTGCGGGTGCTCCGCAGAGGGACGTGTCCTGTCCGCCTCGCTCACTTCCGATGCAAGCGGCAGGGCGCGGTGCCTCGAAATCGCAGAGGCTGCCCTGCGGCGTGGCGCACCTTGTTGATCGATTGGTAGCACATGAGGGACATCAGCAGGATGAGCAGCACGGTGATCAGCCAGGGAGGGCACAGCGCGTTGAGCAGCACGCCAATCGCCACGCCCGCCTGCGCAGCGGCGCCACGCACCCACCGGTGTGGCTGCGGTTGCGGTGTGGCTGCTTTGGCCGCCTCGCACACTGCATGCATCCCCGCTGCACGCCTGCGCAAGGCCTCCACAGTTGTGGCCCAGCCCGCCGCGGCGCCCGCCGCAGGGCCCCCGGCGGCCCAAGCGCTGCCCTGGCCGCCTCACCAGCACCGTTGGCGTGAGCGCGATGGCGACGTAGAAATCGATGAGCGGCAGCGCGGGGTCGTAGGGGTTGCGTTTG
>VFQP010006080.1_pt1 | contig 10114 bp, 8 predicted proteins | sample 3512351 | NCBI WGS metagenome assembly VFQP01 (sample SAMN10412372, study PRJNA504923) | tailings metagenome | isolation source: Relicate 1 Philex TSF1 revegetated site | place: Philippines: Tuba, Benguet | collected 2017-08-29
ATTTTATTAAAGACTTTATTTCGGGGGCGTTTATTGCAATAGTGATGACGGGGCTCGATCAAGATTTAATGCAGAAAAACTTGACCTGCAAGAATATTGGCGAAGCTCAAAAAAATATGTTTTGGTTTTGCTGTACGTTTGCCGTAGTTACCTTGATGTTTATTGCCCTTGGTGCGTTGCTTTATATTTATGCCGACAAGATAGGGTTTGCTATTCCTGCCAAAACCGACCAACTGTATCCTATGTTGGCATTGGGTGGGCATTTTGGTACTGTTGCCGCTATCACATTTTTGTTAGGTATTACGGCTGCCACTTACGCAAGCTCCGACTCGGCACTAACAGCACTAACAACAGCTTTTTGTATCGACTTTATGCACATCGAAAAATTCAAAGAGGAAGAACGTAGCAAAATCAAGCATTACGTACACTTAGGTTTTTCGGCTATTTTTTTCGTAGTTATTCTTATTTTCAATGCCTATAGCGAGCAATCTATTGTAGCAGCAGTATTTAATATTGCTGGGTATACCTATGGCCCCTTGCTGGGCTTATTTGCTTTTGGTCTTTTCAGCAAAGTTCCTGTAAATGATAAGTTCGTGCCTTTGGTATGTGTTATATCGCCTATTCTAACTTTTATTGTAGACAGTAATTCAAAAGAGTGGCTCAATGGCTACCAGTTTGGTTTTGAAAAACTCTTACTCAATGGAGCAATTACGATTGTTGGTCTTATTCTTCTTCGTAAAAAATAGAAACAGCTATACATACAAAAAGAGCGGGCTTCAGGCCCGCTCTTTTTGTATGTATAGTAAAAATCAATTTTTATCTTAAATCATTTACTTCAACACCTGGATATTTTGATTTATCGAAAGCAAAGAATTTATCATCAACATTCAAGTTTGGTGTAAATGTATTCACTTTGAAAGTTTGGCGTTTGCCACTTTTATCGGTAATAGTCCAGCTTTTTACAGATTTATCTTTCTTATTCAATTTAATTTTTACTTTAGCAACCTGTGTGCCTTTCTTTTCTGGCGAAAGCTCTAGTACTTCATAAGTATCAGCACCTTCTTTTACTTCTTCAACAAAAACGTAACGGTATCCTTTTTTGTCGAAAGTGTATACTTTAGCTGGATTCAAATCATTGTCTGACGGTTCGTAGTCTGAAATGTTTACTTCATTCGTTTCTTTGATATATGTAGCCACCTCTTTGCCGTTATTGAAAAGCTCTTGACCAGCTAATTTTAAGCGATATTTCTGACCTTTTACGGTAATATCACCTTTGAGTACTTGTTTTGTTCCATCAACACCATAAGAAAACGAAGCACTAAAAGACTTCATAGCCTTATATTTCTTTTGCATTGCATCTATAATGGCACCAGCTTTTGAATCCTGAGCATGGGCATTTGTAAGGTTAACAGCCAATGCGATTGTAACAATTGAAATGAACTTTTTCATTCTGAGTGGGTATGAGTGTATTTATAACTTATGGACAAATTTACAGAGAAAAGGTTTGATTTTTCACTTAAAAAAATGAAAAAAGGGAATAAATACCCCGTTTTTCTAATAATAATCCAATACTTTATAAGTTATAAACGAAATAAGCAGGTCTGTTTTGTATATTTTGTCCCTAAAGTTGGAGGCATTACACTTGCGAATGCAGGAATCCTTTTATCTTTGCTTCATTGTATGCTAAAACAGAACTAAACACACAATTGGTGGCTTTGGCAATGAGGTGGCGGCTATTGGCCAACCCCAAAACGTATTAAACAAAAGAAAAATCTTACTTCACAAGAACATGCAATTTTCATTTAAGAAGTTCCTTCCTCATTTTATTGCAATCGTATTATTTGCAGTATTAGCAGGAATTTACGCAGCACCTGCCCTCAAAGGGAAAATTATTCAGCAACACGATATTCAGATGGCCCAAGCGGCCGCTCATGAGTCGGTTGAGTTTAAGAAAGAAACAGGCGAACAAACTTGGTGGACCAACTCGATGTTTGCAGGTATGCCTACCTATTTGATTTCAGCTTCGTATCCCAACAGTATTACTACTCGTATAGGGCAATATGCCAATAATATACTACCAAGCCCATTAAATATGATATTCCTCCAAATGCTAGGAACGTATATTTTCTTGCTTGTATTGGGGCTAAACAATTGGCTGTCGGTATTGGGAGCTATTGGCTACGCTTTTGCCACATTCAACATGGTTATTATTCCAGCAGGGCACAACTCCAAGGTATTGGCACTGGCTTTTGCTCCGCTGATTATGGCGGGTACACTTCTTGTTTTGCGAGGACGGTATTTGCTTGGTGCGGCACTCACAGCCTTATTCATGGGCTTGGAGCTATATGCCAACCACGTCCAAATCACCTATTACCTATTTATGTCGTGGGGCTTGTTTATTCTTTTTGAATCTATTCAACAAATCAAGGCTGGCAAAGCCAAGCAACTTGTAGTGTCGTTGGCAGTATTGGCTGGTGCGTTAGGCTTAGGAGCAGCCAACCACTCCATGCGTCTGTTGAGCAACGCCGAATATTCAAAAGAAAGTATCCGTGGAAAATCAGAACTTACAACCAACACACAGTCGAATGGTGGCCTCGACCGCAATTATGCTTTTGACTGGAGCTATGGCATTGGCGAAACAGGCACTCTGTTGATTCCTAACTTCAGAGGTGGGGCTTCAGGGGGGTCGTTGGGAGGCAAAAAATCTGAAACCTACAAAACGCTTATCGATGCCGGACAACCCGAAGAAGTGGCTATTGGTTTTTCTGAAAGAAGCATTGCTTATTGGGGCGACCAAAGCTTTGTAGGTGGTCCAGCTTATTCAGGAGCAGTAATATGTTTCTTATTTTTGATGGGATGTTTCTTGGTACGTGGTTCGCTCAAATGGTGGCTTGTTTCAACAACGGTTTTATACATCGTATTATCATGGGGAAAAAATTTCTTTTTCAACGACTTGATGTTTGACTATTTCCCTATGTTCAACAAATTCAGAGCCGTTACCATGATTCTATGTTTGGTACAATTATCATTGGTTACGCTAGCGGTACTAGGCATTAAGCAAATTGTAGAAAAGAAATTAAGTTTTGAAGAAATCAAAAATGCTTTATTGATAAGTTTTGGGCTTACGGCAGGATTCTCTTTGATACTGGCATTGTTACCTGACTTATTCTTCAATTTCCGTTCGCCCAACGATGCTAGCTTTCAGTTGAGCGGCAACAAAGACTTCGATGCACAGCTACTCAATGCTATTGTAAAAGACCGAGCGTCACTTTTGCGAAGCGATGCCCTACGTACCTTTGGGTTTATTACTGCGGCTGCTATTGCTTTGTGGGCATTTACTACCAAAAAAATAGGCGAGAATATCCTCTATCCTATTTTGATTATATTGGTACTTACCGACTTATTCGCTGTTGATAAACGCTATTTCAATAACGACTCGTTTATGGACAAAGATGCAGCAGCCGAAAGTGTAGCACCTTCGCCAATCGACCAGCAAATTCTTCAAGACAAATCGACCTACAAAGTAATTGACCTTACAACCAACTTTATGAGCGATGCCAAAATGTCGTATTATCACCAATCACTTGGGGGGTATCATGGAGCTAAATTGCGTCGCTATCAAGAACTTGTAGAAGCCCAATTATCTAAAAACCCATTGAATGTTCAGGTACTCAATATGCTGAATGTAAAATATGTGATTGTACCAGGCGGAGCTCAGGGAACACCAATGGTACAAACCAATCCAGATGCTTGTGGCAATGCCTGGTTTGTTAAAGAATATAAAATCGTAGACAATGCCAACCAAGAACTAAAAGCACTTGATAAATTTAACCCTAAACAAACAGCTTTTGTTGACAAACGTTTCCAAGCCGAAATAGGCAACTTGGCTATCAAAGCAGACTCTATCAACAACAAAATTGCCTTAAAAGAATACAAACCCAATCACTTGACCTATACTTCCGAAACCCAGTCAGAACAACTAGCGGTATTTTCGGAAATCTTTTATAATGGCAACAAAGACTGGAAAGCCTATATCGACGGACAATACAAGCCTCATTTACGTGCCGACTACGTCCTAAGAGCCATTGTTGTACCAGCAGGAAAGCATACTATAGAGTTTAAGTTTGAGCCAGAAGTAATTGCCAAAGGACAAAAAATCCACTTGGTAGCTTCATTTTTGCTAATCGGCCTTATTGGCGTAGCCGTATTCTTTGAAATCAAGAAAAAGAAAGCCTAGCTTTATTGCCACAAAATACAAGCCAGAAGGAAGTAAAACCCCCTTCTGGCTTTTTTTATTACCTCAAAATACCGATTTCAATACTCAACAGGTCAACAGTATCAAAATAGAATGTATATATTTGCTGATGAATAACGAAATTATCCCAATTTCTATTGATCCCTTTAATTATTAAGACATGAAAAAAACAATCATCTTATCTTGCCTGCTTTTCTCAGCTAGCTTTGTTACAGAAGCCAAAGAAACGCCTAATACATTAACCAAAAAAGAAGTTAAACAAGGATGGCGTTTGCTATTTGATGGTAAAACTACCAATGGATGGCACACTTGGAAAAAACAAGAAGTACTAGCCAACTGGACTGTAGCAGACGGAGCTTTGACTTATGACCCATCGAAAGGAAAAGAAGGTAGCGGCGATTTAGTAACCAACGAAGAGTTTGAAAACTTTGAACTAAACCTAGAATGGAAAATATCGCCGAATGGCAATAGCGGTATCTATATCAATAGTATCGAAGACCCCAAATATGGCTACGGATGGTTTACTGGCCCCGAAATCCAAGTATTGGACAACGACGGACACCCTGATGGCAAAATCGAAAAACACCGTGCTGGCAATTTATACGATTTAATTAAATCAACAGAAGAACCCGTAAAACCTGTTGGCCAATGGAATGCCGTAAAAATTATTAGTAATCGTGGAGCTTTAGAAATTCACTTGAATGGCGTAAAAGTAGTAGAAACCAGAATGGACAACCAAAACTGGAAAGACTTGATTGCCAATAGTAAATTCAAAAATATGCCCGATTTTGGAAAGTTCTTGAAAGGACATATCGTTTTGCAAGACCATGGCAATTTGGTGTGGTATCGCAATATCAAAATCAAAACATTATAGTCCTATTAGCTCTTGCTAATAGCCTAGATGCAGTAGCCCCTTTGGTTCAATATCAGCGGAGCTACTGCATTTTTATTTGGACAAGTCAATTTTTACCTGCAAATTGCACTTACACGAAAACAAGATTAACTATGCTTAAATCCATGACTGGCTTCGGAAAAGCCGTAGTAGAAGCAAATAATGTAACTGTAACAGCAGAAGTAAAAAGTCTAAACTCTAAATTTACTGATATATATTGTAGAATTCCTAAAAGTCTTTCCTCCCGAGAAATTGAAATTAGAAATTTACTGACTCAAAATTTAGAACGAGGTAAAATAGAACTCAATATCCAGTTACAATATACCGATACCGCCACAGGAACGTCTGTAAATAGGCCACTTGTTCAAGCCTACATGCGAGACTTATCTGAAACAGCCGAACTATTTGGCCATATCGAACCCTCCGAGTTATTAAAAGTAGCACTTACCATGCCCAACGCCTTTAATACCGATGCCGTTTCGGAAGACCAAAGCGAAAACGAATGGAAAGCTGTTTTGGGTGCTGTCAACAAGGCTATTCAAGAATGTAATAACTTTAGGCTACGTGAAGGTAAAATCGTACAAAATAAATTTATCGAATACGCTCAGAATATCGGACAACTGCTTTCTGAAGTAGAGGTATTAGACAAAAACCGTATTCCTTCGGTACGTGACCGCCTCCGCAAATCTATTACCGACTTACTCCAAGACGATGAATTTGATAAAAATCGCTTTGAACAGGAGTTGGTATATTATGTTGAAAAATATGATATTTCTGAAGAAAAAGTTCGTTTAAGAACTCACCTCAACTATTTTCAGGATATTGTAATAGAAGGCAATGGCAAAAAACTCAATTTTCTTTCTCAAGAAATCGGACGAGAAATTAATACTATCGGCTCAAAAGCCAATGATGTAGCGATTCAGCGTTTGGTAGTGAATATGAAAGATGAACTTGAAAAAATCAAAGAACAAACATCTAATGTTTTATAAAAGTTGTTAGGCAACATACTAAGTCGGTAAGTGTTTTTATCATTTTTTAAGAAATCAGTAACTTAACAACATATTTCAGAGTTTAGGTTATGATATGTTTTAATAATTAGACAAAACCCTTACTTAGCCAAAGAGGCAATAGGTTTCTATCCTATTGCCTCTTTGGCTATAAAACACATTTTTAGAATATGATTACCGATATTTCAACACTATTACAGCTCGATACCCTTTCGCTATCAAAAGAGCTACTTGGCTGGACACTCACGTTGTCGTCGGAAGAAGGCACAACATCGGGTATTATTGTCGAAACCGAAGCCTATTTGCAAGACGACCCCGCTTGTCATGCTTATCGCAAAAAAAGTACTAGAAATGCCCCGATGTTTGGTCAAGCAGGTACTATTTATGTTTACCAGATTTATGGAATGCACTATTGCGTCAATATAGCCTGCAATCAAGAAAACATTGGTGAGGCCGTTTTGATACGAGCTTTAGAACCAACACAAGGTATTGAACTTATGCAAGAACGCCGAAATAGCCTCATACTCAAAAACCTTTGTTCTGGCCCAGCCAAATTAGTACAAGCAATGGGCATCCACAAAGACATGAACTTTTGGACTATCCAACAAAGCAATCTTAGTATTCTTCCTCCTCAAAGCAATATAGCCGAAAATGATATTGTTACTACCACTCGTATAGGTATTACCCAAGGTGCAGATTTACCCTATCGTTTTTATATCAAAAACAATCCGTTTATAAGTAGGCGTTAGGAGAATTTTAGGAGATAAGCCCCTGATGCGAAATTAATACAATAGCTAATACCGCAATCCCTAAACCTATTTTGTTGATCATACTAAGCTTCTCTTTGAAAAAAACCATACCAACCACCGACGAAATCAAGATTACGCTAATATTGTACAAAGGCAATACATAAGCTCCGTTGTTGTTAAAAGCATCGAGGGCTTTTAGTAAATAATAAAATGACAAAAAGTTGGGAATCCCTAATGGAAATGCCGCCCAAACACTTTTTATTGAAAATACTTCTAAGCCCTTGGCCAAACGATAAGCAAAAATCAATAACCCAAATACAACCGACCCCGACAATATGGTTAGGGTAAAAGGAATTGTTTGTCCCGATGCCGTTACATATTGGGCATTAAGGTAGTTAAAGGTTGTATTGGTAATACCGTACATCACAAATACCCCTAAAGGCAGTAGCCAATCAAGGCGATTCACGTCTCGAACCCCCTCCTCTTTTTTGAAGGTACTCAGCACCACAGCCAAAATGGCCAAGCCCAAGCCCAAATAATTAAGCCAATCAAAATTTTGGCTCATCTTAAACACAATCAAACTAAACAGTACTGGAATTACCAACGAAATATTATTGGCTAGCGAAGTGGCTGTCATGCCCATTCGTTGGGTAGAAACCCCCGATAGCAAGAAAGTAAGCACAAAGCCTATTCCCAACAAAAGAGCATAATAAGTAGCGTTCTGAGAAAAATCTAATGAAAAATGCTGATTACTTGGAAGAAACAATAACCCCGACAAAATACATACAGGATAATTAAAAATAATAGCCTGAAAGGTATTGACCTTGAAACGAGGATGCAACCTAAAATTAACCAGTAGAATTACCGAAAAAAGAATACTAAGAATTAATGCCAACATATTGATGAAAGATTCGCGTGAAAATAAAAAAAGCAATATACACATTTTGTACATTGCTTTTTTAGGATAATAGCTCAAATCGTAGATTAAGCATTTTTCTTTACCAAGTCGGTAAGAAGCTCTACCCACAGTGGTGAATTATTTAGGCTTTCTACCAATTGCCAGTGTTGACCGCCCATTTCTTCAAAAACTTCTTTATATTCCTCGCCTACTTCTATGGTAGTTTCGAGGCAGTCGGCCACAAATGCAGGAGAAAAAGCCAAAATATTCTTTTTACCCTCCTTGGCCAGCCGCTTGATAGTATCTTCGGTATAAGGCTGAATCCAAGGGTCTCTACCCAACCTTGATTGGAAAGTAGTAATATACGTACCCTCCTCCAAGCCTAATTCCTGAGCCATAAGCCTTGTAGTTTCATGGCACTGAGCTCGGTAGCAATACTGGTTCATGGCGTGAATGGTATCGCAACAGCTCCCAAAATTACATGTTTTACCCGTACAATCTCCCTTTCTAATCTGACGCTCGGGTACACCATGATAACTAAAAATATAATGGTCGAAATGATGTTCACTCATGTATTTACGAGCTGCCGAAGTAAAATGTTCGATAAACTTGGGATGGTCGTAATAAGTATTGACAAATTTAATTTCAGGAATAATCTGCCAGTTGCCTACAATATTCATCACTTTTTCGTACACCGAACCCGTTGTAGCAGAAGCATATTGAGGAAAAAATGGAATAACAATAATTTTTTGAAAACCCGCAACCCTAAACTCTTCCAAAACACTGTCCATACTTGGGCTTTGATAACGCATTGCCAGCTTTACTTCAAAGTTATCGCCTAATTCATTTTGAAGCATTTTTTGAACATCTTCTCCATAAAATTTCAAGGGCGAGCCACGTTCTTCCCAAAGCTCTTGGTATATTTTAGCCGATTTAGGAGCACGAAATGGAGCAATAATCAAATTCACGAGCATCCAACGAAATACCACAGGAATATCGACCACACGGCCATCCATCAAAAACTCTCTCAAATATTTTCTTACATCGGGCGTATTAGGAGAGTCGGGAGTACCAAGGTTAACAATCAATACCCCTGTTTTCAAATCATTTTTGCTAGTGGTAACTTGTGCATTGATGCACTGATTTTTTTCAATAATTTCCATCTTGAGTATTTAAAGCCTCCTCATGAAGGCCAAATAAATGTGAGTTCAACAAACCTACGCTACAAAGTTCTAAAAGGTTTTTTAAAACAACTCAACTTCCTTCACTTTTGTTTCACGATTTTATTATTAACATACCTCCTTAATCGCCTATCCAACCTTCTGGTCGGAAGGGTGTTCGGTAAAGCCCTTCCAAACAAGGTACTTTATCCTGACAATTCACACTACCTGGCGGGCAACTATACACGTTTCCATCAACAACCGTTTTTAATGGATATTCATTGTCTGGCACACCCGCTTGTCTGTCAATATAAAAAATACGTTTTTTAACAGCATATACATCAAATATCCCCAAGATTTTCTCATTTACATCCGCCTTATTCTTGATATTGAGACTGAAGCGAGTTTCGGCTGGCACATCAAACAGTGTTCCTGTATTTTGGGTTTGATTGGCAAGGCTCAGGTAATAATTATATGAATTGCGAGTCAAAGAGCGTTGTTCGAGCTGCAAATAATAAGGAGTGTAGTCTGAAAAAGGAACTCTTGCGACTTTTTTACCTGTAATTCGCTTACCATTCAAATAGGCATCCGACATCAGATTTAGTTCGGTACTAAAAGTGGTATTCCAACAAGGCGAGCTACATAAATAATTCCAAACGTCGTTATTAGGAATACGAGGAGACTCGCAATTGCTGGTACTAAAGTTATATTTTGCACCATTCACACAAGTAATACAAAAAGGTGCCCGTTCATAATGCTTCCAAAACCACTGATAGTAATCGCCCAAAGCTGGGTCATCCTGAAAATCGGCATATACATTAAAGCCCACTCTACGAGCATCGCCCTTTGAATAAGCGTCATTTATTTCAAATTGAGTAATGACATTTTCAATCTCTGGAGCTTTTCGCATCGTTTCTGCCGTTGACTCATATTCTTTTCCATTGCTCAACTTGATATGCAAAGTATAGGTTTCGCCTATTTTCCCCAAAAAACCATCAGACGAAGCATACACCCCCTTGGCAGCACTCGAAGTCTGTTCTACAAAATCCTCAATTTGTCCCGATGCCGTAGTCACATACACTTTCGCTCCTGTTATAGCCACAAAGTTGCCCGAACCATCTATTTTATCGGCCGATTGGTACAATTTCACTTT
>VFQP010006081.1_pt1 | contig 10114 bp, 8 predicted proteins | sample 3512351 | NCBI WGS metagenome assembly VFQP01 (sample SAMN10412372, study PRJNA504923) | tailings metagenome | isolation source: Relicate 1 Philex TSF1 revegetated site | place: Philippines: Tuba, Benguet | collected 2017-08-29
CGGCAGCTGTCTGCGATCGCTTGCAGTCAAGAGAACGATCGATATGATGAGCACGATGCTCGTACGGCATGGTAAAACATTCAGGCAGTCCCAACTCTTCTGCACGTCGCGCAAAGCATGCGCTTCTGTCTGCTCGGCCTTGCCGATCTAGTAAGACTCCACGTTACCAAAATCGATCGATCGACACCGATCCGACACTCGTAGCGCCGATTGCAGGCTGCTGAACCGTGTGGAAGTGAGTTGGACATGAGAGCCGGCTCTCCCCCGCTTCAATCCCCCTTCCCGGCTTCTGCCAAGGGCTTGCAGGAGCTGCAGCTCCAGGTGAGGAAGACATCTACATGCCGCCCGCCCCCTGGACTTCCGCGCCGGCGCCCGGTGGGGTTGACCAGCGCCCGACCCTCTCCCAGCGACGCCCACCTTCTTGGTTTGCACAGCACCCAGCAATCTGACCCCTTTGTCCGGTCGACGCAGGCCTCTGCCTACCAGTCGCTCCTTGGGCTGGGGAGCTTGCCGCAGACTGGCTGTCAAGCGCAGGCAGCGGCTCGGCAGCTCGGAGCTGTGGTGCTGCCCAGCGTCGCACTGCCACCTCTGCTCTCCACGCTAGTTGCAGAGGAGCTAGCGGGCCGGCCACCCGCAAAGGCCCGTTTCATCGACGTTAGCACTGGTGGGTCCTGGATACCTGGCCCAAAACCAGGCAGTCGGCCTCCCACTGTGCACAAGCTTAGGCAGGCCGCGGTTCTACTGAAGTAGCACTGCTGGACAGCCCCTGCCTCACAGCCCAATCGCAGCCAACATACGGAATTGAGCGCCTAGTGGCACCCACCTGCTTTCCCTTGCCCAGGCCTGCGCCTGCGGTACTTGGAGTGGGGACCCACCGGCTCCTCCGAGGTGGTACTGCTGCTGCACGACCTGGGGGAGTCTGCCGACATCTGGCGCCGCGTCGGCGCCAGGCTGGCGGGCCGAGGCTACCGAGTGCTTGCGCCTGACCTTCGAGGTGGGTAAGAGCCCTTCTGAAGAATAGATAAAAAGGCGCTGTGGCGTTGACCAGGCCTGCGGTGGAGAGCAAGGGCCGCACGGGTGCTGCCTGCCTGGCTCAACGGACGTGGGCGGCCATTGCTTGCGCGCTGCCAGCCCGGCCTGACTGCCTGCCCATGCCCGCCGGCCTTCCCCGTCCACCAATCCCTTTGCCGCAACACCTCCACACGCCTGGGCATTATTGCGCAGGCCACGGCGAGTCGGGTCGGTCCCTGGATGGGCGGTACTCGGCAGAGGCGCTGGCAGAGGATGTCAAGGCCCTGATCGTTGCCCTGGACCTGTATGTCTGCCCCCTGGCGGTAGTGGGCTGCGGCATGGGTGCCGCAGCGGGGCTGGCCCTGGCGCAGGCGTCGCCTTATCTCGTTGGGGCCCTGCTGGCGGCAGAGTTCACGCTGCCTGTGGCAGCGGCCTGCAGTGCCGCGGCTGGGCTGGCAGCGGCAGGGGAGCTGCCCGGGGGCACTGCTGCAGGAGCGCAGCCTGCTGGGGCCAGGCTGGGCAGCCAGGCGACGGCTATCAAGCCTGCAAAAGCAGGCGGCGCAGCGGTGCTTGACAGCAGGGCGCTGCTGCCGTGGTGGGGGCTGTGCCCCGCCCAGGCCAGTTGCTTCCCTTCTGTGGAGCACTGCGCTGCCTTCCTGGCGCATCCCTTGTGCAACCTGTCCCCTGTACTGCTGCTCCCACTGGAGGCGGCGGCGGCTCGGGCAGCAGCAGCTGTTGGGATTGCCAGTTGGAGCGACCCTCCCGCCCCCAGCAGCAGCGGTGACAGCGCCACCGCTTCAAGAGCCCAACCTGCAGAGGACGCCGCTTTGCTGCGCCAGCTGTTTGGCCAGCTGCAGCGCCCGCTGCGCGGCACCGTGGCCTCCGCCTGCAGCCTGCTGCGGCTGCCGCCGGGGCTGGCAGAGGGCAGGGGCGGCGGGCGCATGCTGGGCTGGGACGAGCTCGAAGAGGACGAGTTTGGGGAGTCTGGCCTGCTCAGCCCCCGGATGGATCCTTCCTTCCTATTCAACTTTGACGCTGCCGCCCTGCTCAACGGGCTGCCAGACCTGCGATGCCACCTTCATCTGGCCCGCGCCGCACGGGGCTCCTGGGCTGACGCGGCCGATGCGGCGGCCATGGCGGCGGCCGCGGCGGGCGGCGCCGCCTCGGCAGCGGCAGCGCCCGAGCTGCCGGGCACGGGCCACTGGCTGGCGGCAGACCACCCGGAAGAGCTGCTGCAGGCGATCATAGGGTTTCTGGAAGGCCCTGCCATAAGCTGCTTTGAGCGCTCGGTGCTGGCCAAGGGCGGCAGTTCTGGCAGCCTGCCTGGTGGGGCGCCCGCTCGCAGGCCTGAGCTGCTAGATCTTAGGCCCCTGCCGCAGTTCAGCAGCCTGGATGAGGCGCAGAAGGTGAGGGTGCGATGAATTCGTGGCAAACGATGTGCAAAGACGAGTCGGTGCCTGTTGGTAACGTCATCTGCCTTGCCGCATCGCCGAGCAATACATTCAGATGTCAGCCCTTGTGTGTGACAGTCTGCACGCCATGGTTCTTCGCTGGTGCAAAAAAAACCGAAAAAGCCGGGAATAAACCGTGATTGCCTGCCGCCCCTCCACTGATGCAGGCCCTGGGCCCTCGTGCCATCCCATCGGCTGCCGCTGTGGACGCCGAGCTGCGACGCCTGCGGGTTGAGGAGAGGAGAGACGCCTCTGATGCCAGCAGCGACGAGGACGAGGAGAGCAACGGGCACCCCACGGGGCTGGCAAGGGACCCGCCCACGTACTTTGGCTTTGTTGGCTGAGCTGCCGCCGGCTGCGTGCAGCACGGCAAAAGGCAGCTCCCTCAGTGCGGAAGCCGAATGGTTCCACTTGATGCATGCGCACTGAAGTGGTTCCGCCACGCTAGCTGCGCATTGCACCCCTTCCGCGGTAGCCATGTGTACTCAAGGCCCATTCCCCGGTCTTCTGTGCGCCCTACACGTTGCCGGGCGCAGGCAGGAGCCACAGGTGGTGAGCAGGCAGCACGGCATGCTTGCAAAACAGGCAGGAGGGCACATTGCAGGCCCAACCGTCCTCCCAAAGGCAGCTTCCACCTCAGCTGGTTGTGGTCACAATATGAGGATGTGTACAACAGATTCCTTCGGCAACATTGGGCAGGGATGTATGTGTCGAAAGTGCAACGATGGGGAAGGAGAGGAGGAGAGGAATGGAAGGACACAGGAGGGCTACAATGTTGCCAGAGAACCCACTTGAGGGAAACTCGCAGGGGCAAAGCATTGCTGCATCAGGGCGGCAGCCCAGCAGGAGAAAGCAGGGTGCCGCCAGGAGTGATGGTGGCTTAGCACATTTATGTCGGGTGAATGTAACATATGGCGTGCAGTGCGGATAGAAAAAACAGGGGAGGTAAAGTGGTCTGTCAGCGCAAGGAGGGTGGAGCAACCGGACGAAGAAGACGGCGTGTGGGTTGGTCAGAAGAGACAACTTTGCACTCTTCGCAGGAAGCTTGCCACAGAGGTCAGAGGTCACGGTCTCATGTGAGACTTGGGTTGCTGCTGGCTGCCCCAAAGGCCCACTGTCATGCCGAAAGTGGTAAACAGCAAGACGCAGGCAGCCGGCGCTGGTGCGCGGGCCAGGGGCCCCGTCACTTTTTGGCGCCACACACGGACTTGATAAAGTCCACCAGAGCCTTGGGGTCGTTGATGGATCGCAGCCTCTCCAGCAGTGCCTTGTCCTGCGGAAAGGGGAGCAAGCAGGCTCGAGCATTGCTTCATTCTTTGGCGTGCCCACACGGGCTAGGCTGCTGGCTGCCCAGGCAGGCTCGACAAGCAGCTGGCCCACCCCGGCACAGTCGCAACCTGCCCCACAACCGACACACGTCCTGCAGGGTCCGCCCGGCCGGCGCGTTACGCGTGGGCCCCACTGCCGACAAGGGCAGACCCGGCCACTGGCAGCAATGCATTGCGCTGCGGCCCCGCGGCCCTGCAGCCCGCCGCCGGCTGAGCCTCTGCTGCGGCCTCCGTGGCTGGCGCACCCCGCTGCTTGCCTGCTGGTAGGCTTTGTCCGGGACATTGAAAGCTGGCAGAGCGCCCTGGCAGCCGCCTCGCACCCACTTCCACAGCCAGACAAGGTCTACAGCACGGCCAGCCTGCGACAAGCCAGAGTCACACGAGAGGCGATGCCTTCAGATGGATCGCAATGGCAGGCTGATGCGGGCACCAGGAAAGGCAAACGGCCTTTCCCCTGCAGGCAAGCGCAGTCGGCCGCGACGGCAGGCAGCGGGGCACGCAGCGCTGGCTGACTCACCGCCGCCTGGGTGCGATACGTGCCCAGCCAGATCTGCTTGCCGCGGATGGTGGAAGTGGCCCAGAAGCTGCCGTACCCAGAGTTCTTGACACCCGTCATGGCGCTGCGCCCCGCTGGCGGGTAGCGCTGGATGCTGCCCCTGGCCTGCCCCGCCGCCGCGCCAGCGCCCTTGCCCAGGCGGCTGGGGCCGTGTGCCGCGCCGCCGCCGACGCGCCGGCCGCCGTGCCTGCCGCCGGCGCTGCCGGCGCCGCCAGTGCTGGCAAAGGCGTCGCCCAGCCGCTTGTGCAGCGTTTTCCGGAAGGTGGGCGTGCGAGTGTGGAACCAGCGGTTGGTGCGCTCTTCAAGCTTCATCGGGTGTGCCTGGTAGCGCGAGGCTGCCGCCAGCAGGCGGGAGGCCACGTGGCACATGCCCACGCCTGCTGCGCTGCCCTGCCCCAGCTGGCGCCGCGGCTCGAGCGCCGCGCCGAGCGGAGGCGGCGGTCCCGCTGCAGCCGCCATGGCCGCACCCAGCTCCAGCACTTCCTCAGCGTTGCAGCAGGCAGCTGCCTCGGGCAGCCTCGCCGCCAGCCGGAAGGCAAGCCAGCCTTGCGTGGCACTGGCCAGGCCTGCCTTGGGGTGCTGGCCCTGGCCCTCAAGCTCCAGGGGCGGGCAGTCGGCGGCGGCGGCCAGCAGGGCCGGGGTGGCGTCCACGGCGCAATGCCGTGCGCGACGCACCCAGGCGGGGGCGGAGCCGGCGACGGCGGCGCCGCCAACTTTGCCGGCAGGCACCCCGGCAGGCACCCCGGCGGGTGGGCCACAAGGCTGCAGGTAATCAGTGGCGCAGGGCAGCAGGGGTGGGGTAGGTGACGCGGGTGACCAAAGCACTGTGCCGAGCAGCACTGACTGGACCTCGCAAAGCTAAACCAAACACTCACACACTCAAGAAGTCAGCACCAGGCCATGCAACGGGATCCCCGCCCCCCCAACTTCCGCCCCTTCCCCACAGCTCAGCGCCGCGCTCACCACGCCATATGCCGCTTCCAAGCCCTGCCAGAAGGTGTGTGGACCCACGGCTGGCGGGCCCTGCTGCTCATCATGCCGCTCCCCATCCCCTCCATCCATCCGCGTCGCCAGATCCTGCCGCACATCAGGCTCTGCCTGCTGCTCCAACGGCGCCTTCCCGGCTGGGGAGGCGGACGAAGACTGCTGGCGTAAAAGACCCACCGACCCCGGGCTTTGCTCCAGCTCCTGCTGTTCACCATACCCCTCCTGCCGCGCATGCCGCACCCCCAGTGCCAGGCTTGGCCCAGCTGCCGGGCTGCCCAGACTGCTGCCCTGCGCAGTCGGCGGCCGCGGCGGCAGTCGCAGCGATGCCTGGACTGGCTGCGGCAGCTGCTGCTGTTGCTGCTGCTGTTGCTGCACCTCCTGCCCCTGCGGATGCTTCTCCAACGGCTTGCCAGGCATGCGAGGCTTAAGCGGCACCGGCAAGCCTCTGGCCGCCGGCGGCAGCTGCCGCGAGGGCGGCCGGCCAGGGCTTGGGCCTGCTGCTCCCGCCGCTGCCAGTGCCGCACCACCAACTGTCAAGGAAGGCTCCTGTCCTAGGTCTGATGTGCCATGAGGCCTCCCTGCTCCTGTCTGTGCCTGAGCTGCAGCCGTTGATCGCGGCCCTCGCAGCGTCTGCGGCGACCGCTTTGAGAGCCGGGCATGGCGCAGGGGCAGGGCGCCGAGCCCGCTGGGAGGCGCTGCCTGCGGGGCAGCGGGGCTGGAGCCCTGGCCGCGGACACCGGCGCCAGCTTGCAGCTGCCCGCTGCGAGGTGCTGATACACCAGCGGTTGCACCGTTGCTGCCAGCCGCTAGCCGCTGCTTCTTGCTGGGGGGGAGGCTCAGCCCTGCAAGGCCCGCGGGCGATGGCGTGTCGGCTTCCCGCTGTGCTCGGTGATCGTGGTCCCGTTTCCCTGCCCGTTCGTGCTGGCCCTCCCGCCGCTGCCGCTGCCCTCCGCTGGTGCTGTCCGGGAGCGGTGCTGGGCTGCCGCTTGTGACGCTGCCTGCGGGCTCGTCCCTGCCTGCTGGGCTTGGGCGGACCAGTGCCGCCACGGCAGCTGTGCCCTTCAGGGGTTGCGGCTGCCGCGGCGGCAGCCGTGGAGCTGCGCTCTTGCTGCCGCCTCCACCGGCGCCCGCCAGCACAGCGGTCTCAGCGGAGGACCCGCTGCCGTTGCCAGCAGCAGTTGCCGACCCCACCGGCTGCTGCTTCTTCACGCTGGCTGAGCCGGCAGCGCCCAGTGTTCGCCGCCGCTTGCTGCTGGTGACGTCGCTCAGCTCGATCTGGAAGCTGTCATCAGAGCTGGGAGAGTCCTTGCCGGCGTCCATGCCCGCATTTTTGCTGCCAGCGGCAATCATGCCAGCGGCGCCGCGACCGCCCCGCTGCTGCGGACCAGCCGGCTGCTTCTGTGGCAGCGGGTGCCCTTGCTGGATGTGGCCGTGTCGCTGCCGCTGATCTTGCTGCTGCTGCTTCTCCTGCGTCTGCTGCTGCTTCCCCTGCTGCTGCCGCTGCTGCTGCTGCTGTTGCTGTTGCTGCTGCCGCTGTAGAGCCTCCCCCTCATCTGAGCTGTCGTCCAACAGGTCAATCACTTCAGGTGGCTGAGCCCCCGCCGCCTGCTGCTGCGCCGGCGGCCGCGGCTGCTCGCATGCGCCACACACAGCTGAGGCGCTACTGTTGTAGAGGGTACAGCGCGAGCATGCCCAGCCCATGAGATCACCACAAAACTACACGTGCACTGCACGGCACGAATGGCAAGTGACAGATGTCAATGCGAGCACCCAGAGGAAGCAAGGTATCATTTTGCTCTGGGCGCCCCAACGGAGAGTCAGGACTGAGCCTGGCAGTGAGGGGCAGAGAATCAGGCACAAGAAATGCGGTGCCCTGGAATCCTCGGCACAAGCACCATCACTCGCAATAGCGAATGCAACTGAGCCCACCTCAAGGCGGCGGCGCAGGCAGCTGGTGTGCCGGCGCAAACGCGAGTTTGCTAGCGCAGCATGGAATGAAGTCGGCTGCGAGAAAGCAGGAACACGAGCAGTGGGGCAGGGACAGAGAGGCGCAGCTGTTTGAAGGCAAGTGGGCTTGTTGCGAGCAGGATGCCGCAGGGCGTTGGACTGCGACCTTCCTACCTTGAGCCTGCACAGCAGCGCAGCAAGCAGATGGCCGGCTTCCTTCTCGTCTCGGCTGCGGGAAGTCTTGCAAACGCAAACGCGGTGCGCAGAAGCGTGTATTAAATCGCAGGAAATACAAACGTGACGGATGGGCCCCGCAATCAACTCAATTTCCTTCTGGTGCACAGCACAGCAGGTGTCGAGGATGTGGCCCTGACGGGGGCCTGGCAGTGTCCTTTTCAACTTCCTGTGGTCTCCTAGGATGGCGCCTATTACTCTGCAGGTGCGTGCAGCGCCAATGCGTGCTGCTCAGCGCCCAAAGATAAGCCGGGCGGCGCCCTTGTAACTTTCGGCCCTGCTACCCTTTCCCTTGTGTAGGCGTCTGTCCTGGCGCACGGCCGTGTGGCCGGCGTGGCCCGCAAGTGAGCGCGGGACCATGCTGCCGCTGGCAGCGCTGCAAAGCGGTGGCAGAGGGCTGTCAGGTCCCCCTAAATGCTCGGCGACTATAATGCAGCACATGAGATGGCGAAGTTGTGGCGCAGGGACCCCGCCAGCGCTTGCAGGGCGCTTGTGGCAGCACCGGCTTTCCTGCCCCTGCTGAGGGATCCCTCCACCCCTCTGTCCTCCACAATTCGCAGTGTGAAGGCCCGCGTGCCCCGTGCCCGCATGACTGTGCGCCCCGCAGTGGCCGCCGCAGAGACCGAGGCGGCGCCCGAGGCGGAGGCCGCGCCCGCCCCTGCCCCCGAGCAGCAGCAGCAGCAGCGCCAGCGTCGGCAAGGCCGGCGCCAGCAGCAGTGTAAGCATTCTTACAAACCTGGCTGTGCGTGGATTCCGCGCGGCCCACCCGCCCTAGCAGCGCACCTGCCTGGCTCCCGCACGCGCCAGCACCCACCTGCCTCCACCTCCCTCCTGCCCCGCCCTTGCAGCCTCCCTGGGTCCTGCCCGCACCATGGCCATCACTGAGGTGGAGGTGGGCAAGGAGTACGACGGCGTGGTGGTCTCCATCCGCGACTTTGGCGCCTTTGTGAACATCGGCGCTCAGACCGACGGCCTGCTGCACATCTCCCAGGCAAGCCGGCACCCTCAGGGCTGCGCATGCAGGTGCATGCAGGCGGCCCCTGCTCTTTGGCACTGCCCAACCATGCCTTGCCCAGCAACATGGCACCCTGCTGCACCAGCGCCTGTGCATGCCCAACCCCCACAGCTCTGTCGGTGCTCGCGCCATCCTCACCCGCACCCACACCCCCTTGCTGCCCTCCCCGCAGATCTCCACCGACTTTGTGCGCAACGTGAACGACACCCTGTCCAGCGGCCAGGAGGTGCGCGTGCGCGTGATGAACATCGACCAGGAGCGCGGCAAGTTTGCGGTGACCATGATCCCCGAGGGCGCCGCGCCCGCGCCCCGCGCCGCCGACGCCGAGGCAGAGGCCTCCGGCGACCGGCCGCAGCTGAAGCAGCAGGCGCGCGCGGCCAAGGCGGCCCGCAAGGCGCCGCGCGCCGCGGTCCCCGTCTCCGCCGGCGACGTGATCAAGGGCAAGATCGCCACGGTGGCGCCCTTTGGCGTGTTCGTCGAGGTCGGCGAGGGCTTCACCGGCCTGCTGCACGAGACGGAGATGGTGCGCGGCGAGGGCGTGCCCGCCCCGGCTGAGGGCCAGGAGATCGAGGTCACCGTGGTGTCAGTCAAGGGCGACAAGATCCAGCTCTCCCAGCGCTCCGCCGAGGAGCTGCAGCAGGTGGGGCGCGGGTGCAGCCGACGGGGCTGCGCGCGCTTACTGGCCGGCTGGCAGCAGCAGCTGCGTGGGCCTGCAGAGCAGAGCGGGGGGCACCCAGGGCTGGCAGGCCGGGTGCAAGGAGATGCCAGGGCGAGCAGGCTGCTCTGCAGCAAGCCATGGGCGCAGGAGGGGCAGGACAGTCTGTGCTTTTTCCCGTGGAATGCGCCTGCAGGCGTCGCCCCTGCCTGCTTCCCCAGCTCTGCTTTCCGCCTGCATGTCCTGGTGGCCCACCCCTCCTTTCCTGCCCTCCTCCCCCTCGATCGCCCCAGGAGAAGGAGCTGCGTGTGTCTGGCCTGAAGACCGAGGTGCCGGCCGGCCTGGGCCGCCTGGCGCAGCAGATGGCGCGCGCCGGCATCTCCGCCGACATGTTCCAGAAGGCGGCGGTGGGTAGCTCCTGAGCCCTGAGCTGCCTGGTTGGCTGCTGCGCTGCCTTGCTCAGAGAAGCAGCCGAGCCCCTTTGGCTCGCGAGTGCTTGAAAGCAGCGGGATGTTGGTGGCACGCCTGCACGCCTGTCGGCCTGCCCGCCCGCCAACGACTGATGCCCCCTTTTCCACAGCCGCAACAAACGCCAGATTTCTTGGCAGCGACGGATAATTTGCTCGAGTGACTGCCTGCAAACACGGTTATCGTCTCTCCTTGCCGCTCCTTTCAAGCCCGCCTAGTACCTCCGTTCTTCCCGTGCGTTTCTCCTCCTTTTTCCCACCCACCACTCACAGCCCTAGCTGCAGCGCTGCCACTGCCGCCCCGGTGGTGGTGAGCATGCACCGACCGGCCCTCTGTAATGCCACGTGCCACAGAGGCCCCAGTCGGTGCATGCTCACCCCGGGGCGGGCTGCCAGGGCCGAAACCCTAGAGAGCGGATATTTATCTCGTACCAGCCGTGCTGTCGCCTGGGTCGAGTGCCTG
>VFQP010006084.1_pt1 | contig 10111 bp, 7 predicted proteins | sample 3512351 | NCBI WGS metagenome assembly VFQP01 (sample SAMN10412372, study PRJNA504923) | tailings metagenome | isolation source: Relicate 1 Philex TSF1 revegetated site | place: Philippines: Tuba, Benguet | collected 2017-08-29
GCGGTCGTTGGAGGTGAAGCCGCCGTCCTTGAAGACGGGCGCGCTGAACAGGTTGGTGGTGATCATCGGCACGATGATGCCGGTGGCGGCGAGTGCGTCCTTGAGGCGGCCGATCTGCTTGTCGCGTTCGGCGTCGGTGGAGCCGAAGGCGAACAGGTCGTCGTCGTGGAACGTGAGGCCGTAGGCCCCGAGCTCGTCGAGCTTCTCGATGACGTGCACGACATCGAGCGGAGGCCGCGTGGGTCCGCCGAACGGGTCGTTGCCGGCATAGCCGACGGTCCACAGTCCGAAGGAGAACTTGTCGGCACGGGTGGGGGTGGGCGCGGTCATCGCGGGCTCCTCATTGAGTAAATGTTGTGATAGTAAACATATACCATGGTGGCGACGCTCAACAGCCCCGAGTGCGCCGGCGCCGTTGCCGGACTCGCGGAGCGACCGAGCGCCGCCCCGCCCCGCTGGTCGGCACCGATAGTTTCGCGAAAACGGTCGCCAGCCGGGCGTAGACTGACGCGGGCGAAAGGAGCACCGATGGCACGCACAGCCACCGCCGAGCGGGTCACGCTCGCGCGGATCGCCGACGAAGCCGAGGTGTCGCTGTCGACCATCTCGAAGGTGCTCAACGGCCGACCCGACGTGTCCGCCTCCACGCGCTCGAAGGTGGAGGCGCTCCTCGCCGAGTACGGGTACCTGCGGCGCAAGGCCAATCCGACCCGCACCGGTCTCATCGAGCTCGTCTTCCATGAACTCGAAGCCGCGTGGTCGATGGAAATCATCCGCGGTGTCGAGACGATCGCGGCCGAGCACGGCCTCAGCGTCGTGCTCACCCAGAGCGGCAGCCGCCACGCGCCCGCGCCCGACTGGGTGGAGGGGGTGCTGCGCCGCAGCCCCGCCGGCGTCGTGCTCGTGTTCTCCGACCTGCCCGCGGAGTACCGTGCGGCGCTCAAGCTGCGCTCCATCCCGTTCGTCATCATCGACCCCGCGGGCGACCCGTCACCGGATGTGCCCTCGGTCGGCTCGGCCAACTGGTCCGGCGGGCTCATGGCCACTCGGCACCTCATCGAACTCGGCCACACCAAGATCGCCGCCATCACCGGACCCGACGACATGATGTGCTCGCACGCCCGCATCGACGGCTTCCGTTCGGCGATGAGCGCCGCGGGGCTCACCATCCGGCCGGACTGGATCCGCTTCGGCGACTTCCACACGGCGGGCGGCGTCGAGCACGGCCGCGAACTGCTCACCCAGGAGGACCGGCCCACCGCCATCTTCGCGGGCAGCGACCTGCAGGCGCTCGGCGTGCTCGAAGCGGTGCGGGAACTCGGCATGCACGTGCCCGAAGACCTGTCGATCGTCGGCTACGACGACATCCCGCTCGCCCAGTGGGTGAGCCCGCGCCTGACGACGATCCGCCAGCCCCTGCGCCGCATGGCGGAGGAGGCGACGCGGCTCGTCATCCGCATGAGCGAGGCGCCCCTCGAGTCGGTGCCGCGCATGGATCTCGCAACCAACCTCGTGGTGCGCGAAAGCACGCGCGCCCTCGCGCGCTGACTTCGCCAGTTCCGGGGCCTCCTCGGCGGGTCGAGCCCCCGAACTGGCGAAGTCAGCGAGCGAGAGCACTCGCCACCTAGGATCGCCTCCGTGGATGCCGCACCTGATCCGAGCCCGTTCACCCGGTTGCTGAGTCGCCGCACCGTGCTCGTCGGCGGTGCGGGGGCGCTTGCTGCCGCCGGTCTTGCGGCATGCGCGGCTCCCGCGGACGGGCCGCCGGGACCGGGCGCCCCGGCCGGCGTGCCCCACCGACCTCGTGCCTTCCTGCGTACCTCATGGTCGCGGGATCCGTACGCGCTCGGTTCCTATTCCTTTCTCGCGCCGAGCGATCTGGGTCTGACCGCGCGGAGCGCGCTCGCCGCACCGGCCGGCGCGCTCCATTTCGCGGGGGAGGCGACGTCCGGCGACGCCCCCGCGACGGCGCACGGCGCTCTCACATCCGGGCGGCGTGCGGCAGACGAGATCGGCGACGAGACCAGCACGGTGATCGTCGTCGGCGCGGGCCTGGCCGGACTCGGGGCCGCGCACGCTCTCGCGGATCGCGGAATCGATGTCGTCGTGGTCGAGGCGCGCGACCGGATCGGCGGTCGCGCCCACACCGCCTCGCTCGACGGCGTGCCTGCCGACCTGGGGGCATCCTGGGTCCACGGCGTGTCCGGCAATCCGCTCACGGACCTGGCACGCGACGCGGGGGTGTCGACGATCGCCTTCGACTACGACAATCAGGTGGGCGCGGATGAGGAGGCCCTCGCGTGGTTCGACGACGTCGTCGCCGACGCGGCGGAGATGGACCATGCGGAGGCCTCGCCGCTCTCGGACCTGCTTCCCGCGGAGTTGACTGCCGCGCAGCGCTGGTGCCTCGCGACCGAGGTGGCGGGAGAGTTCGGGGCCGACGCGGACCAGCTCGCGGCTGCAGCGCTCGACGAGGGCGCCGAGCTCGTCGGCGGGGACGCGCTGCTCGATCGGGGGTACGGACCCCTCGTCGCCGAGTTAGCGCGCGGCCTCGATGTGCGCGTGACCTGGCCGGTGGCGCGCATCCAGTGGGATGCCCCCGACGCGGAGAGTGTGCTCGTCGAGGCGACCGACGCGCGCACGCTCACGGCCGATGCGGTGATCGTCACGGTTCCGCTCGGGGTGCTGCAGGCGGGCACAATCGCCTTCGAGCCGGCGCTGCCCGAGCCGACCCACGCGGCGATCGGAGCGCTCGGGGTCGGTCTGCTCGACAAGCTGTGGCTGTGCTTCGATGAGGTGTTCTGGGATCCCGACGTCGACGTGATCGCGTGGGTCGACCCGGAGGGGTCGGGGCAGTGGCCGTTCTGGGTGAACGGCGTGCGCGCGTTCGGTCGCCCGGTGCTGCTCGGCTTTGCGGCGGGCGGAGTGGCCCGCGCGTTCGCGGATCGCACCGACGACGAGGTCGTCGCGAGCGCGATGGGCGCGCTCGCGCGGATGGGCGAGGCGGGCCTCTTCGAGCGGTAGGCGTTTGCCGGCCGTTGCGGTGGTCTCGATACGCGGGCTGCGCCCGCTACTCGACCGACGAGGGGTGCGGGCTGCGCCCGCTACTCGACCGACGGAGGGGTGACTGCCTCTCCCGTCGGTCGAGTAGCCGCGCCAGCGGCGTATCGAGACCACCCCGTGGACTGTCGAGCCGTGGCGGATGGACCGCCCCGCCTACGCGCGGCTGATCGTAACCTCGGCGTGCCGCGGGGCGCGGTGGTCGATGGTGCGCACGGCCCCGACCAGTTCGGTCCGATGCTCGAAGACGATGTCGCCCGCGGACCGAGCCACCCCGAACACGAGCGCGCCCGGTTCGACGATGCGGTGACCGTCGACGCCGGTGAACGCCGCCAGCTCGGCGGGCACCCGGAACACGATGCTCGCGCGCTCACCCGCGTCGAGGTCGACGCGCGCGTATGCGACGAGTCGTTGCACGGGGCGCACGACACTCGCGACCGGGTCGTGCAGGTAGAGCTGCACGACGTCGGAACCGGCGCGGTGGCCCGTGTTGGTGACCGTCAACCGCACCTCGACATCCGTCTCGAAGGTCGCCGCCGACACCGACGAATCCGACCACTCGAAGGTCGTGTACGACAGGCCGTGCCCGAACCAGAACGCCGGGGTCGGGTCGATGTTCGAGACCCCGCTCTTGCGGGCGAGCGGCGCCGCGAGATAGGTCGACGGCTGCGCTCCGGGGTTGGCGGGGATGCTCACCGGCAGCCGACCCGCCGGGTTGACGCGACCGCTCAGCGCGCCCGCGATCGCTCGCGTGCCTTCCTCACCGAGGAAGAAGGCCTCGAGGATCGCATCCGCCGACGTCGCCGCCGGGCCGAGCGCGTAGGGTCGGCCGGCGAGGAGGGTGACGACGGTCGGGGTTCCGCTTGCGAGCATTGCATCGAAGAGCAACTGCTGGGCGCCCGGCAGGTCGAGGGCTTCCGCGTCGGAGCCTTCGCCGCTCGTGCCGCGCCCGAACAGTCCGGCGCGGTCGCCGAGGGCGAGCACGACGACATCGGCGTCGCGCGCGGCGGCAACCGCCGCGGGGATCTCCGCCGTCTCGCCCCCATCGATCGACGTGCCGCGCACAAAGCTGATCTCACTGTCGGGGAACTCGTCGCGGATCGCGTCGAGCAGCGACGGCAGGTCGATGCCGGTGGGAGTGTCCGGATGGTTGACGCCGACGTGGGTGGGGAAGGCGTAACCGCCGAGCACCGCGTACGGGTCATCCGCGGTGGGGCCGATGACCGCGATCCGCCGGGGCGCCGCAAGCGGCAGGATGCCGTCGTTGCGCAGCAGCACGAGCGCGCGCTCGGCGATTCGCGCGGCGAGCGCGCGGTTGCCGGCGGGGTCCAGGTCGACGGTGCCGGCGACGGCGCCATCCGTGGTCGCGATCGCGGGCGGCACGGGCGACCAGTCCGGGTCGAGCAGGCGGAGTTCGATCTTCTGCGCGAGCACGCGCCGCACCGCACGGTCGACGAGCGCTTCGTCGACGCGTCCGTCCCGCACCGCCGCGATGAGGGGAGCGCCGTAGGCGCGCAGGGTGGGCAGTTCGACGTCGATGCCCGCGCTGAGCGCGGTTCCGGCGGCGGCCGCCCAGTCCCCGTCGGGAACGACGTGGTGGAGCGTGGCGAGGAACCCGATCGCGAAGTAGTCGGCGACGACCGTGCCGGTGAAGCCCCACGTGTCGCGCAGCAGCCCGGTGAGCAGCCGCTGGTCGGCGGCGGTGGGGATGCCGTCGAGGTCGGTGTAGGAGTTCATCACCGATCGGGCGCCGCCTTCGAAGAGCGCCATCTCGAACGGGGGCAGCAGCACATCCGCGAGCTCCCGCGGACCGATCGACACGGGCGCGAGGTTGCGGCCCGCGCGGGATGCGGAGTAGCCGACGAAGTGCTTGAGGGTGGCGACGATGCCGGCATCCTCGAGTCCGCGCACGTAGGCGGCGCCGACAGACCCGACGAGGTAGGGGTCCTCGCCGATCGTCTCTTCGACGCGCCCCCAGCGCTGGTCGCGCACGACGTCGAGCACGGGGGCCAGGCCCTGATGAACGCCGACCGATCGCATGTCGGCGCCGATGCGCCCGGCCATCTCGCGCACGAGTGCGGGGTCGAAGCTCGCCCCCCAGGCCAGCGGCACCGGGTAGGCGGTCGCACCCCACGTGGCGAAGCCCGCGAGGCACTCCTCGTGGGCGATCGCCGGAATGCCGAAACGGTTGGAGGCGACGATGCGCTCCTGAGTGCGCTGCAGCGAGAGCGCGCCCACGGCGGGGTCGATGGGGGCGGTGCCGAACGGGCGCGTGAGCTGACCGATGCCGTTCGGCAGCAGCTCGCCGAGGTCGACGGTCTCGACCATGTCGTTCTGGTGCGGCGCGACTTCGCCGCCTCCCGAATCCGCGCCCACCCACACGCCGAACAGCTGTCCGACCTTCTCTTCGAGCGTCAGTTGCGCCAGCAGCGCTTCGACACGGTCGTGCGTGGACTTGGTGGTGTCGCGCCACGCGGGGACGACACCGACTTCGAGCGACATTGCTATCCCTTCACCGCTCCCGAGAGACCGCTCACGATGCGCCGCTGCGCGATCGTGAAGAACACGAGCGCGGGAATCATCGAGATGGTCGTGAATGCCATGACCTTGGCCGTATCCGTCGAGTACTGCGTCGCGAACGCCTGCGTGCCGAGCGGCAGGGTCGCGCTCGACGGATCGCCGAGGATGAGCAGCGGCAGCAGGTAGGCGTTCCAACTCGCGACGAACGCGAGCACGCCGACCGTCACGAGACCCGGCCCCGACAGGGGCAGGGCGATGCGCCAGAAGAAGCCGAACCGGCCGGCGCCGTCGATCGTCGCGGCATCCTCCAGTTCGCTCGGGATGGCGCGCAGGAACGGAACGAGGATGATGATCGTCGTCGGCAGCGCGAACGCGACCTGCGGGATGATGATGCCCGGCAGTTCGCCGAGCAGCCCCAGCCCCTTGATCATCGTGAACAGCGGCACGACGGCGACGGTGAGCGGGAACAGCAGACCGGCGGTGAACAGGGTGAAGAGGAAGTCGCGGCCGCGGAACGAGTAGCGGGCGATCACGAAGGCGGCGAGCACCCCGAGCAGCACCACACCCGCGGTCGTGGCGATGGCCGTGATCGTCGAGTTGGTCAGTTGCAACCAGAAGTTCGGCGAGGTCAGCACCGAGATGTAGTTGGTGAGCACCCACGGGTCCGGCCAGGCGGCGGGATCCGCGTTGATCTGCCCGGTGGTGCGGAAGCCGCCGATGATGAGGTACACCACGGGGGCGACCGTGATCGAGACGGCGACGAGTGCGACGAAGTAGACGGCGGGGGCGCCCCAGTCGATGGTGCGCCGCGGAGGGCGCTCGCGCGTCAGTTCGGCGGGCTGGGCGATGGCGGTCATGGCTACCGACCTCCCGTCACGGCGCCCGAGAGGTCACGCCGCAGCACGAAGCGCTGATAGACGAGCGCGAAGATGAGCGAGATCACGAACAGGAGCACGGCGACGGCCGAGCCGAACCCGAGCTGGGAACGCTGGAAGCCGTACTGCACCATGTAGGTCGCCATGGTGACGGTTGCGTTGACGGGTCCACCGCCCGTGAGCACCCAGACCATGTCGAAGAGTTGCAGCGATCCGATCATCGACAGGAATGCCCAGATGCGGATGGTCGGGCCGAGCAGCGGCAGCGTCACGTAGCGCTGGGTCTGCCACCAGCTCGCACCGTCGATGGAGGCGGCTTCGGAGAGTTCCTCCGGCACGCCTTGGAGTCCGGCGAGCATGAGCAGGATGGCAAAGCCCAGGTACTTCCAGCTGAGCACGAAGAACAGGGTCCAGAACACGACGTTCTGGTCGGCCAGCCACAGTTGTTTCAGTCCGCCGAGGCCGACGGACGCGAGCACCGAGTCGAAGGGACCGTTCGGCTGGAGGATCAGCTTGAATGCGAGCGCCGCGACCACTTCGCTGAGCACGTACGGCACGAAGATGAGCGTGCGCACGAGGGCGCGACCGCGGATGCGCCGGTTCAGCAGCAGGGCGACGCCGATGGCGAGCGGTCCCTGGATGAGCAGCGAGAGACCGACGATCGCGAGGTTGTTGCCGATCGCCTTGAGGAAGACGGGATCGGTGATGGCGCGGATGTAGTTGTCGAATCCGATGAACCGGTCGAGCGCTGACAGCCCGTTCCAGTTGAAGAAGCTGTACACCGCGGCCAGGCCCACGGGGACGATGACGAAGGTGACGTAGACGATGAGGGCCGGGGCCGCGAAGCCCCAGATCATCAGACCGCCTCGCCAGTCGATTCGCCTCTGTCGCGGGCGGGGACGGGCCGGGCCCGCGGGGTGCCCCGCGGGCCCAGCCGTGATGGTGGTGCTTGACATGGGTCAGAGGGTAGCTGCCGCGTCCTTCATCCCCTTCACGACGTCCTCGGGCGTTCCCTGTCCTCCGAAGAGGGCAACGATGCCGTCGTTCATCGCGCCGCCGACGGTCGGGCCGTAGGCGGTGTCAAGCCAGAGCTGCACGTAGGACGCCGACTGGAGTCCGGCGAGAACCTGCTGGAGGTTGACGTCCGTGATGCTGTCTGCAGCGGCGGGGAGCACGGGGATGCCCGCGCCGATCTCACCGAAGCGCTTCTGCACGCTCTCCGAATCGATGTACTCGAGCAGCTCCACGCAGGCGTCGGGTGCCCACACGGCGCACGCGAAGCCGTCGCCACCGCCGAGCGCTGCGGTCGGGTCGCCCGCAGCCCCGTCGATGCCGGGGAAGTTGAACCAGCCGAGGAACTCCGGGGGAGTGGCGTCGGCCTGGCCGGTGTCATCCTTGAGGATGCCGCCCATGACGCCGGGGTTCCAGTGGCCCATGAGCTCCATGGCCGCCTTGCCGGTCGCGACGAGGCCCGCGGACGAACCCGCACCCTGCTGCGCCGAGGTGGCGAGGAAGCCCTCGTTGAACGGGTTGCTCGCGATGAACTCCTGGAGGAGCTCACCGGCTTCCACGAAGCACGGGTCGTCGAACACGAGCTGCGACTGGGCCTCGCGAAGCGTGTCGGGGGAGCACGACTTCAGCGCGAAGTTGTACCAGTAGTGCGCCGCCGGCCACTTGTCGCCCGCGCCGACCGCGATGGGCGTGATGCCCGCGGCCTTGAGCTTGTCGATCGCGTCGTAGAGCTCGTCGAGCGTGGTCGGCACGTTCTCGATGCCGGCCTGCGCGAAGAGGTCCTTGTTGTACCAGAAGCCTTCGATGCCGTACTGGAACGGCAGGCCGTAGGTCTTGCCGTCGACCTGCCAGCCGGAGACCACCGGGCCGATGGCTTCGATCGTCGCGGCTGCGGACTCGGAGATGTCCTGCACGTAGCCGGCTGCGACCTGGTCCTTGATCTCGCCGCCGCCCCAGGCCTGGAACAGGTCCACGCCGCTGCCCGAGCGCAGGGCGTTCGGGATGAGGGTGCGCTGGAGTTCTTCGTTCTGGTACCCCTCGACGTTGACCGTCACTCCGGGGTGGTCCGCCTCGAACTCGGCAGCCACGTCCTCCCAGAGGGACTTGAGGGGGTCGGAGGTGGCGTTGTGCCACCAGGTGATGGTGACGTTCTCGCCGTCACCGCCGCTGTCGCCAGCCGGTGAACAGGCGGCGAGGCCGCCGAGAGCCAGTGCGCCCGCCGCAGCGATCGCTCCGACCCGTGTGATCCGGGCTCTGTTCATCATCGAACACCTCTCGAAAGTTTCGACATCCGTGTCGAAAGTGATTGGGATGTCGCGATCATACGCACGCGGTGCAATTGCAGTCAAGAACAACAAATCACGAACCGATTGCGTTCGAAACCGAGCAGGCCTCGTGCTCCTGCGGTACAAGGGCCTAGACTTACGTCGAAACTCGAACAAAGCCCGCTTGAGGAGGACACATGAACCGACCGCTTTCGGTCGCGATGATCGGCTACGGATTCATGGGGGCAGCCCACTCACAGGGCTGGCGGGTCGCTCCCCGGTTCTTCGACCTGCCGTTCGACCCGCGCATGCACGTCGTCGTCGGCCGCGATGCGGACGCCGTCGCGGCGGCCGCGGATCGCTGGGGCTGGGACGAGTCCGCAACCGACTGGCGCGATGTTGTCACTCGCGACGACATCGACCTCGTCGACATCGTCACGCCCGGTGACTCCCACGCCGAGATCGCCATCGCCGCACTCGACGCCGGAAAGCACGTGCTGTGCGAGAAGCCCCTCGCCAACACCGTCGACGAGGCGGAGGCGATGGCCGCCGCGGCCGAACGCGCCGCCGCGCGGGGCGTGTACGCGATGCTCGGCCACACCTACCGCCGTGTTCCCGCGGTCGCGTTCGCGCGTGAACTGGTGCAGGGCGGCCGCATCGGCCGGGTCACCCAGGTGCGCGCGAGCTACCTGCAGGACTGGCTCGCCGATCCGCAGACGCCCTACAGCTGGCGACTCGACAAGGGGCTCGCCGGCTCGGGCGCGCTCGGCGATATCGGCGCGCACATCATCGACATCACCCAGTTCGTGACGGGCACTCCCATCGAAGCGGTCTCGGGCACGCTGCGCACCCTGACCCCCGAGCGCCCCATGCCGGGCGGGGGCGTCGGCACGGTCACGGTCGACGACGTCGCCCTGTTCACCGCCCGCTTCGCCGACGGGGTGCTCGGCCAGTACGAGGCGTCGCGCTTCGCCATGGGGCGCAAGAACGGGCTGCGGTTCGAGATCTCGGGAACCGACGGCGCGGTCGCCTTCGACCTCGAGGATCTCAACGTGCTGCACGTGCACGACGCCCGCGCGCCCATCACCGAGCAGGGCTTCACGCGGGTGCTCGTCACCGAACCGCAGCACCCGTACGTGGCCGCGTGGTGGCCCGCGGGACACATGCTCGGCTACGAGCACGGATTCTCCCACCAGGTGAAGGATCTGCTCGAAGACATCGCTGCCGGGCGGGAACCGCATCCCTCGTTCGCCGACGGAGTGCACGTGCAGCGCGTGCTCGCCGCGGTCGAGTCGAGCGCCGCCCGCGACAGCGTGTGGACGACCGTCTAGCTGTAGTGCCCAGGGACGTTGTTCAATCTCGTGATGGGCGCGACCTTGC
>VFQP010006085.1_pt1 | contig 10111 bp, 8 predicted proteins | sample 3512351 | NCBI WGS metagenome assembly VFQP01 (sample SAMN10412372, study PRJNA504923) | tailings metagenome | isolation source: Relicate 1 Philex TSF1 revegetated site | place: Philippines: Tuba, Benguet | collected 2017-08-29
TTTTGTTCGGGAGCCGATTTGAAGGCAGGCGTAGGTAATGCCGCCAGTTTGGGCGAGTCGCTTCGCAAAAACTATAATCCTATGATTTTGGCTATCCGCAATGCTCCAAAGCCCGTAATTTGTCGATTAAATGGTATTGCAGCAGGGGCGGGCTGTTCGTTGGCTTTGGCTTGTGACAGTATTATAGCGGCCGAAAATGCGTCGATGTCACAAATATTCGTAAATATTGGGTTAATTATGGATGCAGGTTCGTCGTATTTTTTACCTCGTTTGGTAGGTTCACAAAAGGCTTTTGAATTATGCTCGACAGGGCGTATTGTAGCAGCAGAAGAATGTTTGGCATTGGGCCTGGTAAATCAGGTAGTTACCAACGATGCACTCGATGGTGCAGTACAACAGCTGGCCTTACAATATGCCCAAGCCCCAACCAAAGCAATTGGACTAATCAAGAAGGTGTTGAATCATTCGGGTAATTCGTCGTTGGAACAGATGCTAGAATTAGAAGCGGTGTATCAAGATGAAGCTGCCCAAACCCAAGATTTTATGGAAGGCGTTTCGGCTTTTTTACAGAAAAAACGACCCAATTTTAAAGGTATCTAAAATGAGAAAAGTCGTGGGCAATGCCCACGACTTTTTCTGTAACCCGAACCCATAAAAAAATAATCTATAAAAGATTACTTAGTTAGTATTTATATAACGTAGCGTATAGCTATAGTAATATCTATTAGCAGTGCCTTCGACTTGATAAACGTCGTAAGTCAAGGGAAAATTGTTGTCAGAAAATTAGTCAAAAGGAATACCTTTGGAATGAAATGGGACGACATTAAAGCCTGATAATCAGGTTTTAACAATATGAGGCAATTAGCGTTGGATTAAGTAAGGGTATAATTCGCACTAATTATATCATATCGACATCACATCTGGCGGTATGTTTTGAAGACATTTATAACTATAGCAAGTTGCAATAGTTAATCTTAAAAATCAAATTTTTTGCAAAATAAAATCTCTTTACAAGGCTATTTTTATTGGTAAAACTATTGAGTGGTTAATAACCTGAGCCTCAATTGGTTTTTGTAAAGCATTTTATTAGTAAAATATGTTGATTTTTATGTCCCTAATTTTACCCGATTATCTTCATTTTTTCGGCATCCCAAACAATCGGTTTCTTTTGCTCTACACTCATATTGCAGGCAATTGACGGAGCCGCTGCTCGTAAGCCAAACGAGGCATCCTCTACAACAGTCTTGCCAGCCCTAACAGCCTCAAAAAAACCAATGAAATGGTCAAGGCGATCGTCGTAGCCTTGTGGCGATTTGAAAACAATATCGTCATACCTTTTCCATTCTTTATCCTCTTTTGTATAGGTTGCCTCATATTGTTTTTTGGCTTCTATTTGTTGATCTTCCGAAAAAGTCATAACAGAGTCATATCCACCAAACTCTGGAGCTTTTGGCCGTTTGAAATGTTTGATAGTGAGGTCGTTCCAACGCATTTCTATAACCCCTTCAGTACCTACCAAACGAGTGTACGAGCCACCGCTTCCGCCATCGGCCAAATTTACTCTGGTAAAAAGCTGGAATGAAGGATGCGTTTTTCTTTCTGGATAATACATCATACCTGTTACTAAGTCGTAGGCATCTCGACCATCTTTCCAGTAATTGAGGTCGCCAAGGGCAAAAATTTTGCTAGGGCCAATAGAACTTGTTACAACATGTACGCCCGTAAGAATATGGACAAACAAGTCGCCAGCAACCCCTGTTCCAAAATCTTTGTAATTACGCCATCTGAAAAATTTAAGGGCATCGAAGGGTGTTTTGGGGGCATCGCCAATGTATTTGTCCCAATCTACTGTTTGGGGCGAGGCATCTGTTGGTATGGTATATTGCCAAGCTCCATTGGCACTGGTTCGGTCATTGACGGCTTCGATATAAGTAAGCTCGCCAATAATACCTTGTTCATAATATTTTTTGGCTTCCAACACCGAAACTGCACTAGCACGTTGGCTTCCTACCTGAAAAACTTTGCCCGTTTTCTTTTGGGTATCAATAACGGCCTGCCCTTCGTCGATATGATGCACCATAGGTTTTTCGCAATATACGTGTTTTCCTGCCTTCATAGCATCTATAGAAATTTTATCGTGCCAATGGTCGGTAGTACAAATCAGTACAGCGTCTATATCTTTACGAATCAAGATTTCCCGATAATCTTTGGTTGTAAAAATATTTTTTCCCCATTTTTCTTTGGCTCGTTCTAGGCGACCTGTGTATAAATCGCATACTGCAACGAGCTCGACACCCGGTACTTTTAGGGCTGTATCGGTATCGTAGTGGCCAATAATGCCTGAGCCAATCAGAGCAATTCTGATGGTGTCGTTGGAGGAAATACGAGCTTCTGATTGCAGAATAAAGGTTTTTCCGTAGGCTTCCGAAAGACTAACCCCGCCAACAACCATGGCCGAAGTACCGCTTAGTTTTTTGATAAAATCTCTTCTTGAGTTGCTCATGTTATTAGGTTTGGTATTCACTGTTATTACGTTCTTGTACGATATTTTGAACCTATCTCGAAAATAAGTCAATGCCTCGTACGTTGATTGGGTGACTAATAAACTAAAATACCTGTTTTGAGGGAAAAAGATATGCTAACCTGTGATGATTTCGGAAGAATGGACGGGTGTTTTGACAAATATTGAGTAATTTGCAATGTAATAGGCCAGTGACAGAAATGAATAAGAATATTAGCGACGGAATTAACTTTTTATCAAAACTTACAGCGAAGCGTGTATGGAATGCGGTGAAGGTTGTGAGTAGCTTTTATTCGTCTAAACTTACTGGTAAACCCAATACTTGGGGATTGCCAATTAGTATTTCTTTTGAACCCACTACGTCCTGTAATTTACGTTGCCCCGAATGCCCTAGTGGGCTTCGGTCGTTTACTCGTCCAACGGGTATGTTGTCCTCAGGACTATTCAAGCAGACCATCGATGAACTATCAGATACCCTGTTGTATCTTATTTTTTATTTTCAAGGCGAACCCTACTTGCATCCACAATTTCTTGAATTAGTTGGTTATGCTTCCCAAAAAGGAATCTATACGGCTACTTCTACCAATGCCCATTATTTGTCGGACGAACAAGCTAAAAAAACAGTTGAGTCGGGTTTAGATAGGTTGATTATCTCAATTGATGGTACAAGCCAAGAGGTGTACGAACAGTATCGGGTAGGAGGAAAACTCAATAAAGTAATAGAAGGAACAAAGCATATCGTAAAGTGGAAAAAAGCCTTGAAGTCGAGTACTCCACACATTATTTTTCAGTTTTTAGTTGTAAAGCCTAATCAGCACCAAATTGAGGAGGTAAAGCTATTGGCCAAAGAGTTGGGTGTGGATGAAGTTGGGCTCAAAACGGCTCAGATTTACGATTATGAAAATGGTTCGGAGTTGATACCTACCATCGATAAATACGCTCGTTATGCTCGTCAAAATGATGGGAGTTATACCATCAAAAACAAGTTGGTAAATCACTGTTGGAAAATGTGGCATTCGTGTGTGATTACTTGGGATGGTTTGGTAGTGCCGTGTTGTTTTGACAAAGATGCTCATTTTCGTTTGGGTGATATGAAAACTCAGTCGTTTACCAAGCTCTGGAATGACCAAGCATACAACGATTTTCGGAAAACCCTTATCAAGTCTCGCTCACAGATTGAAATGTGTAAAAATTGTACAGAAGGTACACAGGTTTGGGCGTAGTATTGATAACGATTGGGTATTCAGGTTGTTGTATGATGGTTTTGAATATTATCAAAAGATAAATTCAAAATAGTTTTGTATAAACACTTAATTGACCTATTTAATTTAATCAACATTTTGAGTCTTTTTGCATATTATGATAATAGAAGAAATATTAAAAAAACAAAAATTTGCCAGTGTTGTTCCTTTTAACTTTCAAACAGATACATTACTTCATCTTGATTTAACCGAAGCCAATACTGATTTACATACAATAGATTTAACCAATACCCAAGTATTTTCTGATTATGTATTTCAGAAAATTAATGAAGCTGGTGCCGTTTGTGCGGTAGGAGGGTATCTCGAAAATCGCTTTATCTATCGTCGAAGCCAACATTTTCAACAATCATTCGAGCCACGTTCTATTCATTTGGGTGTAGATATTTGGGCAAAAGCTGGAACACCCGTATTTGCCCCGCTGGCTGGCAATGTACATAGCTTTGCCAATAACGATACTTTTGGAGACTACGGGCCTACCATTATTGTAGCTCACCGATTGCAAGACTGTACCTTTTATACGCTATACGGACACCTAAGCTTGGAGTCGCTGGAAGGCTTGGAAGAAGGACAGGCTATTGAACAAGGACAACAAATTGCTACTTTTGGCGATTTTCCTATTAATGGCAACTGGCCACCACATTTGCATTTTCAAGTAATAACCGATATGCAAGGGCGAAAAGGCGATTATGCGGGTGTTTGCGAACCCTCGCAACAAGACATTTACGCTAAGCTATGTATCAATGCCAATATTGTTTTGGGTATTGAGTTATAATCAAGACTGTGAATTTTACTTACCTTACCATATTATTTTACCAATAAACATTCTTTAAACAAATGCACATAGGTTTCTTAGATATTGATTTTATAGATTTATTTGATATAGTATTTGTTGCGTTTTTACTTTACCAAATATATAGACTTATTCAGGGGAGTATCGCTAATAAAATATTCTTTGGCTATATCATGATATACGTAGTGTATTTGGTAGCAACTGCCTTGGGTATGGAGTTGCTTTCTGCTATTTTGGGGCAGTTTATGAATGTGGGTGTACTGGCTTTACTGATTATTTTCCAACAAGAAATACGTCGTTTTTTGATGATGCTGGGGCGGTCTACTTCAATTCAGGAAAATGCCTTGCTCAAAAGATTTTATACGCCAAAAATTTCTAAAGAAAATGTCTCGACCTTACAAGCTATTGTAGAAGCTACCAAAGTAATGGCCACTACGCATACTGGAGCATTGATTGTAATAGAAAAGGAAGACGACTTAAAAAAGTTTATTGAATCGGGCGATGAAATAGACTCACAGGTTTCAAAAAGGTTGTTGTTAACTATTTTTCATAAAAATTCTCCATTGCACGACGGTGCTGTTATTATTAAAAATGGCCGTTTGGCGGCTGCACGTTGTATGTTACCAGTTTCGGAAAGTGGTACAATTTCGCCAACATTAGGCTTTAGGCATCGTGCTGCTTTTGGTATGAGCGAACAAACTGATGCTGCCATTATTGTAGTTTCGGAAGAAAAAGGAGAGGTATCCTTTGTTAATCACGGAGGGATTTTTAGAAATATGTCGGTTCGAGACCTCGAAAACAAACTCAGTGACTATTTGTTAAGCTAAATTGGATTGAGTGTCCTTCTCGTCAAAAAAAAATTATTGTAGATAAAAAAGCGTCATTCCTGATAGTTAGAAAGGGATGACGCTTTTGGTTAGATATGGTTAGGTTTCTCTAATACTATTTTTATCGCTCAATGTCATTCTGGCAATCTCATCTTTCCGTTTAAAAACTACCCCTTTGTGTTTTTGCATATACGTTAGCATATTTCTAATAGCTGTGGCCATTTGTGGTGTACCACCGATACGGTCATGAAAACTAATAGATAGCATACGGCGTTGCTGTTTAGATTCGAGGTAAAGCTGGTCAAACTCCATTTTTACTTGTTGTAAAAATTGCTCAGCCGAGAAGTTTTTGCCTTCAATCAAAACAATATCGTTACAACGGATAGTATAAGGAACAACCGCAAAATCTTGGTTGTTTACCTGAATAATAAAAGGTTGGTCTCTACTAACATCGTCGATATGATATATAAAGCCTAATTCTTGTAAAATAGCTAATGTATTAGGGCCTCTTCTGAGCCAGTTGGCATTATAGCCCAATGCTTTTACTCCAGTAATTTGCTGAATAGCTTCTTGGCCATCTTTAATAAACTTTTTTTCTTCTTCATAACTCATGGTATATTGTGTAGCCCAATTTAGGCCATGTGCAGCGGCTTCATGACCTCTGTCTACAATTTCTTTGGCCAGTTTGGGATTTTTGAGAGCAGCCGTTCCAACAATATGCGATGTTACTTTTATACCAAATTGATCCCAGAGGTCTAACATTCTCGGAATCCCCTCTTTATATCCGTATTCGTACCATGTAGATGCTGGCAAATCAATATAACCTTTTTGAATATTTTGAGGAAAAGGGCTTTCGGCATTGTCGGGCTGGCCTCCTGCCTCAAATTGCATCGAAATAGATACAATAAGCGATGAGCCATCAGCCCATTGGGTTTGACGAGGATGCTCTTGGGGCGTACTCAGAGCCATACCTGATAACCCTAATAAGCCACTTTTTTTTATGAAATTTCGTCTTGAGTTCATGTTATTTTACTAAAAGGTTATCAATTGAATACTGGTTGGCTGAGATAAATTGAAGCAATAAAGCTAGTATCATTACATGAATTAACTGAGACGGGAGTGCTTCCCAATTTTCGATTAGGCACGTTCCTAAAATCAAGATAATCATAAGAATAGCCGAAGCTACCAGTGCCTGTTTGGTCAATAAACCTAGTACAAGCATTAGCCCCAATACAAATTCGGCAATAGGGAGTACATAACTAAATGGTAATACTATAGCCGAAGGAAGTATTGATTTGTCGAAAATACCGACCATCCAGTTGCTAAATGTAGTAAGTTTGGGTAAACGAACCAGTCCGTGTCCCAAAAGACTAAAGCCAATGGCTAGCCTGATAAGTAAAAATGGGAGTGAAGTCATCTGCTGAAATAGTAAAGTTTGTGAATACAAAATTGTTCATAAAAAAGCAAAGAGTACTTGTAAAAAGGCAGGAGTAAATAGTAAAATAAGAGGTATGGAAATCAAAAATTTGTATGCTCCTTTTGAGATGGAGCTGTTGGAAGTAAGTAATTATCAGGCAAAACAACATACAAATACGTTTTTTGAGATGGTATTTGTGCTAAATGGTACAGGTGTTCAACTGATTAACGACCATCAGTTGGCTTATAGTAGCGATAAGCTATTCCTGATTTTTCCACAAGACCGGCATGGTTTTGAGGTACATCAAAGAACGAGTTTGTTTTTTATTCGGTTCAATGACAGTTATTTACAAACTCAAAGTAAAGAATGGTTACAAAAGCTAGAATTTATATTTCATACTCACAATCATTTGCCAGGTTGTATTTTGAAAAATGTAGAAGATAAACCCCTGATACGTGCGTTGGTAGAAGGGTTAGTCCGTGAATACAGACAAGATAAACCACAGCGTAACGAAGTAATACAACAACTCATCAACACAATTATTACAATAGCCGCTCGTAATATTACTTTAATGGAGGTACTTTCGGGGCAGCATTATTATACCAAGCAAGCGGTACATTTACTTAATTATATTCATCAGAATATTTATGACGCAGACATGCTGAAAGTCGAGAAAATGGCCGATACCTTTCATCTTTCACCTAATTACCTTAGCGAATATTTTAAAAAGCAAGTTGGCGAAAACCTCCAGCATTATATTATACAGTATAAAATTCAATTAGTGGCTACAAGATTGAGGTATACCAGTATGAGAATTAGCGAAATAGCTTTTGAATTAGGTTTTAGCGATGAAAGCCATTTGAATAAGATTTTTAAAAAATACCGAGGGGTTAGTCCATCTGTATTTAGAAAAAAGTGGGAAGAATAAATAAACGCCTTGCCAAAATAGGTAGTTTTGACAAGGCGTTTGGCAGATTGGTATTATAGGATAAATCTAGTTGACAAGAAGTTAGATTCTTGATTTTCAACGATTTGATTTACTAAAGTTTTGTTTTCAGCCGTTTGTTTAGTAGCTACAACGGTTCTTATTGAGAACGAACGCAAAGCTGCTGTTACCGATAGCGTTCCCTCTGCCGAATCTTTCCGACCTGTGAAAGGGAAGGTGTCTGGGCCACGCTGACATTGGGCGTTGATATTTACACGCGATACTTGGTTGACAGTAGCATCAATCAATTCTGAAATTTGATGAACGTCTGTACCAAAAATCGAAACTTGTTGACCGTGCGATGAAGCCGTAATATAATCGATAGGCTCTTCGATATTGCTAAAAGAAGCCACAGGTACAACAGGGCCAAATTGTTCTTCGTGCCAAACTTTCATTTTGCTATTTACAGGTGAAAGAAGAGCAGGATACACAAACGATTTGAAGCTTTCGCCACCACCTTCATTGATTACTTTTGCCCCATGTAATTTAGCATCTTCAACCAATTCTTTCAAATACGCAGGTTTGTTTGGTTCAGGAAGTGGTGTAATATTTACGCCTTTTTCCCACATTAGGCCAAGCTTGAGTTTTGAAATTTCTTCGGCCATACGGGCATTGAATTTGTCAATCAAAGACTCATGCACAAACATGATTTTCAATGCAGTACAACGTTGGCCATTGAACGACAATGAACCTAACATACATTCTTTTACGGCCAGTTCAAGGTCTGAACTTTCGGTTACGATAGCTGCATTTTTTGCATCCAAGCCCAAGATTGCTCTTAAACGGTTTACTTTAGGGTGCATTTTTTTCAGCTTATCGGCTACTTTCGACGAACCTATCAGGGTTAAAACATCAATTTTTCCAGACTCCATCAAACTAGGAATTACCGAGTTGCCACGACCATATACGGTATTGATTACACCCGCTGGGAACGAGTCTTTGAATGCCTCCAACAATGGATAGTGCAATAATGTACCATGTTTTGGTGGTTTAAATAACAAGGTATTACCCATGATAAGGGCAGGAATCAAGGTAGTAAAAGTTTCATTCAATGGGTAGTTGAACGGCCCCATACACAATACTACACCTAGTGGCGAGCGACGAACCTGCCCGATAATTCCTTCTTCAATCAAGAATGTTGACGAATTGCGGTCAATATCTTTCAAAGCATCGATAGTATCGTAAATATACTGAACAGTACGGTCAAACTCTTTTTGGGAATCGCCCAAAGATTTACCAATTTCCCACATCAATAATTTTACGACTTCATCACGTTTTTGAATCATTTTTTGCGTAAAACGCTCAACACATTCAATACGTTGTGGTACGCTCATCGAAGGCCATTCGCCACGACCGTTGTTGTAGGCTTTTACTGCCGCATACAAAACCTCCATGGCATCGGGTGCGTCGGTAATAGGGTACGAACCAATGCGTTTTTGTTCTAAACCATTTGGCGTTTGTATATATATAGGCGACCACACATCTTGTGTTTTGCCTGCCCATTGACGCATTTCGCCATTGACCAAGTACTCACGTTGCTCGATAGGCTCGGTGATATTGTATTCTGCTGGAATATCTGCTTCCGAAGGAAAGAGATGTTCAAATTTTGTTATATTACTCATAATAGATTTGAATAGATTCTATTGGTTTGAGATTACTTACTATTTTACTAACAAATGAATTTACTTTTAAGTGCTTTTTGTTGCTATGAATTGTACAATTTTAGCGATTTGAATTCTTGGCAAAGTTCAATAAAAACCTAAATGCAAAAATAAACCACCTGTTTTTCTTGAAAAATAACAATATTCAATAAGAAAAAGATAAAAATAAACTCTACAGCCTCAATAGATTGTTATTTTGGCTAGTATTATACTCAACAACAGCTTGGGCATAAAAAAAGGTTTGAGTATTGCCTTTTAAAGACTAACTCAAACCTTTTTTACTCGTAATATAATACTTATTAATGCGTCACTTTAGGTTCTAATTCTTTTGCAAAATCAATAAATCCTTCTACCTGAGAAAGGCTAGGAACTCGGCCACTCAAGCCTTTTGCATCGTTGACTTCAATCAATTTTGCATGAAGATTGGTAGCATTGCGGGTTGCTAATTCCTTAACTGTGTCTACACCTGCGGCTTCTAACAAATCTGAAAGTTCTTCGGCAACACCTTTAATTCTGAACAAATCAGCCATATTTACCCAACGAAGAATACGACTTTCGTCGATGCCTGTTTTTTCTGCTAATTCTTTACGGCCTTTTTTTGATGCACCTACTTCCAATAACTCTTCAACAGTTTTGATATCTACTGTT
>VFQP010006086.1_pt1 | contig 10109 bp, 7 predicted proteins | sample 3512351 | NCBI WGS metagenome assembly VFQP01 (sample SAMN10412372, study PRJNA504923) | tailings metagenome | isolation source: Relicate 1 Philex TSF1 revegetated site | place: Philippines: Tuba, Benguet | collected 2017-08-29
CCGCCGTGGGCACGCGTGTGCGCGCGGGAGGCTGGGCGCGCTGAGGGTTGAAGCCCTTTTCTCTCCATTTTCTTTTTCTTGCAGAGCAACGACACAGAGTTCTTGGGTCCACAAGTAGTGCTGGTGACGTCGTGCGGATGGGGTGTGGTGCGCGCAGCAGGAGCAGCAGCAGCAGCACGACGCTAAGGCCTGCACAAACAAGAGCCGGGTGCTCAAGGGGGAAGGCGCCTCTCCACGCACGCACGCAGACACGCACGCACATGCACTCTCGCTCTCCTCCCAACCTCTACTCCCGACCCTCTCATGCTCCACAGTGCAACACGACCCTGGCCACTGGCCCGTCATCCGTCCTCCGCTATTGAGCCTCATCATCCCCGCCACCTGCCCACACCAGCGTGCCTGCCGTCCCTCCACAGCAGCAAATGCACTGGTCCAATGCACTCGTCTGCAAAGAGACGTTCCGTGTCGCTGAACCACACAAATGGAAAAGCAAGGCGGTGCCGCAACGCGTGGTGCTTGGTCGGTGGCCCTCCGCAAGCGTCACGCCGCTGGCCACGCGCCAGGGCAAGCAAGCCCCCCTCAGCAGCAAGCAGGTGGCAAGCATGGCTGTACCTGCCCCCGGGCGCACGGCGAGACCGGGCGCTATACACACTCACGTGTGGGCCGCAGAGTCGACGCAAACAGGGTCGCAGCGCCCCCGGCGTGGAGAAATCATATGCACAGAACAGAGCCGAACGAATGCTGTTCAACCGACAGATCTCCCGGCATGCCGTTGATCAATGGTGGGGCCAGTCGCCTGGGAGGTGGGCACCCTACTCTGGGTCATGTCAACCCTCGTGGAACAGCGCGGCGCAGCACGCTGTCACACACGAGGCAGCGCTTCTCGCAGCGCCGACACCTGCTTGTTCGAGTCTCTAGCGAGCGCCCCACAGGCCGCACAGCCGCAGGGCCAGAGGCCTGGCCTCTGAGGTGTGTGCCGTGAGCCGGGTCCGCCGACATGTGCGCGGGGCCCTCGGGCCTGTGGCGCTGGCGGGCAAGAAGCCCTGGCGCCCCTAAAGGGCGGCCTGCCTTGCCGCCGCCAAATCACCTGCGCATGGCGTGGCACAGCGCGCTCACGTGCTTGCGCCTGTTCCGCACGGTCCCTCGCGCAGGATTATCCGCAACTCGTGGTCGGCCAACTGGGGCGTCAACGGCTACGCGCAGATTCAAATGACTGGAACGAACACCGGCGCGTGCGGACTCTACCAATTCTTGTTCCAGCCGCCAGCCGCTTTCACCCTCACCCTACCTGGTGGCGGCTCCCCGGCCGTGAGCCCCAGCCCGCCCAACGCGCCCGTGTACTCGCCGCCCCCGCCCAACGGTTGCGCCCCGTCTTCTGGCCGCCGCCGCCCACGGCTCGGGTGCAGCTCCTCTGAGCCTCTGAACGTCTAGGGCTTTAGGGCACCAACTGTTGATTGCGGGCCCAGGGCGCGCCAAGGCGATCCGCGCCCTGCAGGCTGTTGAGCGGCCACTCGTGGCGGCCGTCAAGCGCCTGAGGAGGCTCAGCAAGGGCGCAGGGCTGCAAGGGCGCCTCCGACCACCAGCGGAGTTGCTCTCGCCCCCACCACGGAGCAGGATGCCGCCGCGCAGACCGCTCGCGGTGCTCTTCGTGCTCATCGCGTGGCTGGCGACGGCCCGCGCCTGGATCGGAGGCGGGAGCTCCGTGCTCGGGAGCGGGTGCGCGGAGAGCGCGTCCGAGCGAGCCTGCCACATATCCCCCCACAAGCGGGCGCCCAGCGGGAGCCTCAGCAGAGCTCACTGACTGCTCACTGGTTGCCATCCGTGTGCCCGCAGTGGCGCCGCTGGGCTGGCTGCGGCCTTTGAGGGCAGCCTGCGCGTGCCCAACTGGCAGCCGCGCGCACAGGAGCTCGTGGGGGCGCTCCGCCGCGATCAGGGGCGCGGGCTCGCGCAGACCGACGCCGCGGCGCTGCCAGTGCGCAGCAAGGACTGGCGCAAGGAGGGCAAAGTCACGCCCGTCAAGGACCAGGGCGGGTGCGTCGCGACGCGCACGCGCAAGGGGCACCCCAGCTGGCGTTGCTGCTTCTAAACTAGTTCAAGACTGCGGCTGACCCGCAGTACGCTGCCACTCCCTCCTGCTGGCGCAGGTGCGAAGGCGGCTCGTGGGCGTTTGCCGCCGTGGCGGCGGTCGAGTCGGCCTACCTCATCAGCATCAACGCCAGCTTCTCGCCCTCCACGGCGCCCCTGGACCTGTCGGAGCAGCAGCTGCTCTCGTGCATCTCCCGCGCCGACTCGCTGCCCACGGAGCCCACCCAGCTTGGCGCCGGCTGCGCGCCCGGCGGCGGCTTTGTGGGCGACGCGCTCCTGTACGCCGCCCTGGTCAACCTCACCACCGAGGCGGCGGCGCCCTACCAGGCCGACGCGTCCGGTGAGGGGCCTTCCCATGCACGCTCTAGGGATGGGAGGGCCACTCACCTTCAGGCCACCGCAGGCTGGCGTGTGCGGTGCCCGCGTCGCTGTTCTGCCGGCGCTCTGCATTAGCCTCACGTGAGCATGGCGCCAATCCGGTGGAACCCCGTTTGGTGTGGCCCTCTCTCCTTCTGCCGAGCCCGGCGCGGTTAGAAAGGCAGCTCCACCGGGACGAGTCGACGTGCCTGTCACGCCCCCGAGCAGGATCCTCAGGGCGGCAAGCGCAGGATGCGCCGCGCCCGATCCCTTCTGCGGGCGCTCGTGCGCGCCCGCGTTGCGAGCCCTCGGGGCGACATATGCTGCCCGGCAGCTGGACCCTGAACGTCTTGCGTGCGCGTGTTTTTCCTGTGGTGGCGGGTTGCCGGCGCGTGCGTGCAGGGTCGTGCGAGTCGCTGGGCCTGGCGACGCGGCCGGCCAGGCAGCGCGAGGCCGTGCAGCTGGCCGCCTGGCCCGAGGCGCCCGTGGTGCTGCCCGCCGGCGCGCCGGGCGCCCCGGCCGAGGCGCAGGTCATGGCGCTGGTGGACCAGCAGCCCCTGGTGTTCCAACTGCCGGGCGGCCTGCCCAGCCTGGAGCGGTACACCGGCGGTACGTGTCTCCCACCGTGCGGACGCCTGCGCGTGCAGGCCTGAGGCAGGGCGGCTCACTGGGGGGGGGAAGGGGCTGGGCTGTGTGCTGGCGGGCGTGGCCGGCGCAGTGCCGGGTTTGCAACAGTCGCCGCGCGCTGCCGCCTCACCCGTGCAGGCGTGGTGGACCTGGGCGGCGCGGCGTCGTGCTCCCCCTCCACGCTCGAGGCCACGGGCGCCAGCCTCACGCTCGCGCTGGTGAGCGAGAGAGGGCCTCCTCGCCCACGGGGCCGCGCCTCGCCGGCGCTCCTCGGGCTGCGCGCGTCGTGCGCCAGAGCGCCCTCAGCAGCCGGCCGGGCGAGCAGGGCAGTAGGGCTTGACGCCGTCGCCAACGCGCTCACGCGCACTGTGCACCACCCACCGCCCGCGCCTTGCGCCCGCAGCTGGTGGTGGGCTACGAGTCCACCGGCGACCCGCGCACCAGCTACTGGATCGCCAAGAACTCGCGCGGCGCCTCGTGGGGCGACAAGGGCTACGTGCGCCTGCGCATGACGGGTGCGCACGCACGCGACCTCGCGCTCGCTGGCGCGCCGCAACTCAGGCGCTGCGGAGAGAATCCCCACGGTGCGCACACTGTTGCCACTGTTTTTGCGCGCGGCGCAGGCGACGCCTCTGGGCCCTGCGGCGCCTACGGCAACCTCGCGCGCCCGCCGCTCACCTTTTCCCGCCACCTCGCCTCCATCTCGGCCCCGCCGCCGCCGCCCTTCCCCCCGCCGGCCCCGCCGCCGCCCCCCGGGGGCGCCGCCGTCGTCGCCGCGCCCCCGGCCCCCGCCGACCAGGGCAGCGGCGGCGGCTCGGGCGTCAGCGGCAACGGCACCACCACCACCACCACCACCGGCAGCAGCGGCGGCGGCAGCGGCGGCCTGTCGGGCGGCGCCCTGGCTGGCATCGTGCTGGGCAGCACCATTGGCGCCGTGCTCATCATGGCGGCGTGCCTGGGCGGCGTGCTGTACGTGCGCCGCCGCCGCTCGCAGTTCCTGCTGGCCAGCGTGGCGGACGCCGCCGCCCTGCCCGCCGTGCACTCGCTGCTGCCGGGCGCCGGCCCGCGCTCCCGCGCCGCCTCCCTGGCCGGCGGCGCCAACGGCGCGGCGCCGGGCGGCGCGGCGGCGGCGGCGACGGCGGGGGCGGCGGCCCCGGCCGAGGTGGAGGCGGCCCCCGCGGCGGCGGCGGGCGCGGCGGTGCTGACCCTCCTGACGCACAAGTCGGGCGGCGTGCCGGGGCACGGCGCCGTGGCGGGCAGCAGCGGGCGCGGCGGAGTCGAGGGCGAGGCCGGCGCCGGCGGCGCGCCGGGCGGCGCCGGCGGCGCGGCTGCGGGCGGCGCGCTGCACGGGCGCGCGCTGGGCCCCTCGGCCGTGGTGCTGCACGAGGACGAGGACGCTCTGGGCGGCGCGCCGCGCCCCGTGCCCTCCATGTTCATGCTGCACGGGCTGGACTCTGCGGGCTCCGAGGTGGAGAGCAGCGACGGCAGCGCCACCGAGCGAGGCGGCGCCGGCGGCGCGGCGGCGGCGGGCGCCGGCGTGCGCGGCAGCCTGAACGGGCGCGAGGGGCGGCTGTCCATGCGGCTGAGCACGCGGCACGAGCTGGAGGCGCAGCAGGAGGAGGCGCAGGAGCAGCAGGAGCAGCAGCAGCAGGCGGTGGGCGGCGCGGCCGAGAGCGTGGCGGCGCTGGCCGGCGTGGCCATGGGCGGCGCCGGCGCCGTCGGACCCGGCGCGGGCCTGGGAATCATCTCGCAGGTGCGCCCGCCCCCCTCCTGCACGCCATGGCAGGCCGCACGTGTTTGCTTCCTTTGCCGCTCAGACTGCGCCCGGACTGACTGCGCCGCTGCGCTGCGCTGCCCTGCGCCGCGCCCTCCACATCGCCTCGGTGGTGGTTCTGCACCGCAGGAAGAGGTGGAGAGCCCCGTCAACAGCAGCGAGGAGCGGCTGGCGGTGGCGGGCGCCTCGGTGCTGCACTGCGGCAGCGACGTCAGCGCCGACGACGACGAGGAAGACGACGACGACGAGCCGACGCCGCGGCCCGCGCCGCTCGACCCCGTGCCCGAGTCGCCGCTGGTGGCGGTGCCGGCGCGCCGCAGCGCCGACCACGACAGCGACGCCAGCCCGCACGCCGGCGAGCGGCAGCAGGCCGTCGAGATTGAGGCCGTCGAGCCGCACGTGGAGCGCGACGAGGTGGAGGAGGCGGCTGGGGGCGAGGGCGGCGTCGCCGCGTCCGTGCCGGTCGGGGCGGCGGCGCAGGAGCATGCTGCGGACGTGGCGTTGGACCGCAGCTCGGAGGACAGCGGGCTGGAGCTGCCGCTGCCTCCCTCGCATGTGGCAGCGGGGGGGCTGCCGGGCGCGTCGCGCGGCGCCGCGAGCCGCCCGGCGTGGCGGCCGTGAGCGGGTGGAAGAAGGGGGGGGCCGTGCGTGTTGACGCGGTTGATGCACCGGTATCGTAGCGCGCCCGCCAGAGCTAGTTGGCGTGCATGCGTGCGGTGGTGGTGTGCGGTGGTGCGCAGAGTGCTTCCTGTAGTGCTTGTTTGCTAAGTCGTGGAATAAGGTGCAGGATGCGCAGCCTCTGTTCAATGAGGGCAGGCGGCGGTGCGACGTGTGCCGTGTTTAGAAGCCCCCCAACGGTCTACGCCTCTCTTTGTGAGCCCACGACAAGTGGTGTTCATCTGCTGCACGCATGAGCGAGCGCCCAACCGGCCGCGCAGGATTCGCTGCGAGCCGGGCCCGCCGTGGGCACGCGTGTGCGCGCGGGAGGCTGGGCGCGCTGAGGGTTGAAGCCCTTTTCTCTCCATTTTCTTTTTCTTGCAGAGCAACGACACAGAGTTCTTGGGTCCACAAGTAGTGCTGGTGACGTCGTGCGGATGGGGTGTGGTGCGCGCAGCAGGAGCAGCAGCAGCAGCACGACGCTAAGGCCTGCACAAACAAGAGCCGGGTGCTCAAGGGGGAAGGCGCCTCTCCACGCACGCACGCAGACACGCACGCACATGCACTCTCGCTCTCCTCCCAACCTCTACTCCCGACCCTCTCATGCTCCACAGTGCAACACGACCCTGGCCACTGGCCCGTCATCCGTCCTCCGCTATTGAGCCTCATCATCCCCGCCACCTGCCCACACCAGCGTGCCTGCCGTCCCTCCACAGCAGCAAATGCACTGGTCCAATGCACTCGTCTGCAAAGAGACGTTCCGTGTCGCTGAACCACACAAATGGAAAAGCAAGGCGGTGCCGCAACGCGTGGTGCTTGGTCGGTGGCCCTCCGCAAGCGTCACGCCGCTGGCCACGCGCCAGGGCAAGCAAGCCCCCCTCAGCAGCAAGCAGGTGGCAAGCATGGCTGTACCTGCCCCCGGGCGCACGGCGAGACCGGGCGCTATACACACTCACGTGTGGGCCGCAGAGTCGACGCAAACAGGGTCGCAGCGCCCCCGGCGTGGAGAAATCATATGCACAGAACAGAGCCGAACGAATGCTGTTCAACCGACAGATCTCCCGGCATGCCGTTGATCAATGGTGGGGCCAGTCGCCTGGGAGGTGGGCACCCTACTCTGGGTCATGTCAACCCTCGTGGAACAGCGCGGCGCAGCACGCTGTCACACACGAGGCAGCGCTTCTCGCAGCGCCGACACCTGCTTGTTCGAGTCTCTAGCGAGCGCCCCACAGGCCGCAGGGCCAGAAGCCTGGCCTCTGAGGTGTGCGCCGTCAGCCGGGTCCGCCGGCATGTGCGTGGGGCCCTCAGGCCTGTGGCGCAGGTGAGGGCAAGAAGGGGAGGGTCGCCTGGCGCCCCTAAAGGGCGGCCTGCCTTGCCGCCGCCAAATCACCTGCGCGCGGCGTGGCACAGCAACATGGCGTCGCGTTGGCATCGTGGCGCCGCCGCTGCGCACAGCCTCACAAGACAGGAGGAGCTGAGGCAGCCAAGGCTCACCTGCCCGTGCTCTTGACCGCGTTGAGGGTCGCCTCGACAATGTTGGCGGCGGCGGCGGTGGCGGCCCCCGAGAGCCTGGGGCTGAAGGTGGTGGACGGGCGGACCGCCCACTTGTACAAGCCGCACGTGCCGGTCCCGCCGACCATCTTGATGCGCACGTAGCCGTCGTCGCCCCCTGCGTGCAGAAGGGTGTGTGTGGGGTGGGGCAAGCGCGGCGTTGGTCTTCCAGCCCCTGACGACACGGCTTGCGCAGCTGGCACGCCACGCCACCGGGCTAGCAGCAAGAGAGCGAGCATGGCGCCGGTCGCGGGGCACTCACAGTGCGGGCCCCAGCTGTTCTTGAACAGCCACCACCCGGCGTTCATGTCGTAGCCAAAGGACACCACTGCGCGCGCGTGGGGGCCGTGGAACGGAGCGGAGCGAGCGGTGAGGCCGCCGTGTTCAGGGCTCGCCTTGCTCAACGCCACGGCACGAAAGACCACTCACGTGCGTGGTTGAGGTTGTTGCCGCTGCACGACCCCGCCGAGTAAATCCCCCCAGCGTACCTGCGCTCACAACAAGGACGGAGGCGCAGCTCGAGCTACACAGGCAGCACACCCGCGCACGTCGACCATGCGAGGCCGTGCAGCTCATCTGCCCAGCGCACAAACACTCACATCATGAACTGGACGTCGGCCTCGTAGTGGTGCACGCACGGCGTGACCTGCGTCGCGGCGATGAGCGTGTCCTCGCTCTGCCCCTCCAAGCTGTCGTATCCCGCCTGCACAGGGCACCAGCAAGCGGCAGCAAGCAGCAGCGACTCGCTTGAATTGCCAGTGGCCGTGCGTGGCGCCAACACCACAGCTGCAGGGACGCGCGGCGCTGGCAGCACCTGTATGTGGTGCAGGAGAGTCCCTCACCGTGCTGTCCGGGAACTCGACGGCCTCCAGCTCGCTGAGCGCGTCGGACACAATGTCGTTGCGGCAGGCGCCCGGCACGCCCGTCTGGTCGCTGGTCAGCGGGTAGTTGGTCTCGAGCGCCAGCGGCCGTTTGGTCATGGTGTTGAACACCTCGGCCGCGCCGCCCGTGGCGCAGCCACCCAGCCCAAAGCAGTCGAGGATCTCCTGGGTGGAGAACTGCACGCCCCGGCTCATGCCCTGGGATACCTGGTACGCCGCCTCAATGGCGTGGATTGCGGCAAAAGCGTAGCATGCGCCGCAGCTGCGCGCAGGGATTTCACGTTTGGTGTCCCATGATGGCAAGCACCTTGCGTGAGTGAGCGCGCGGCAAATTGGCGGAGGTGGTGGCTCAGCCGCCTGCGATGGCTGCGGGTCTCTAGCGCGCACCTGCCCTGGTTGCGGACGGGCGTGACGACGCCCCTACTGCGCCAGTCAAAGACGTTCGTCTGAAGCAGCCGGCGGCTGCTGCGCTTGCTGGCCGAGCTGGCGGCGGCGGTGCTGCTGTTGCTGCTGCTGCCGGTCGCGGAGGGCACGGTCGAGGCGTTTGTGGCCTTGTGGCTGCTCAGGTACTGGCTCTTGAACTGCTCCCAGGTCAGGTCCGAGAACCTGCAGGGGGGTGAGCAGAGCGTCGCAGGCACACGGCGTTGATGCTGAGCGCACTATGGCTCACCTGCCAACTGGGGCAACGCTGACCGAGCCACGCTCTCCCACACCTCACAAGAGCGCACTCACTGGTTGCCAGAGGCCCAGTAGGTGAGGTTGGGATTGGCGTTGACGTCGTGCACCAGGCGCATGTTGGTCTCAAAGGCGCGGTAGGCCGCCCGCTCGTGCTCCTGGCTCGCGTACGTCTTGTTGTGGAACTCCTTCCAGTCCAAAAACCACGTCCTCATGACTGCGGGGCCGTGCTCCTGCGCGCGTGGAGGTGGCACACCACGAGAAAAACACGTGCGCACGGGCAGCGTGGCGTTGCATTGCTCACGCTCTGCAGTGCTGGCTCAAATCGCGCTACTCACGTCGGTCGCCATGAGCGCCCGCCGCGTGTGATGGTGTGCCGCTTCCTTGCTCGCGACCTTGATGAGCCTGCATCATCAAAAACGAAGTGAGGAAGGTTGAGAGGGTGAGGTGAGTTCCAGAGCTCAGACTCAGGGATCGGTGTGAAAGCGCGACCCGGGGCGACCGCACCACCTCGGCCGGCGGCGGCCGTGGCCGCCGAAGTGTGTGCCCAATCCAATCCTGATGGGCCAACTGTTGCTGCGCTGTACAGGAAGGCCCCACTGCAAACGTGGCCTCACCAGCCACGGGGCTCGATGGCGACGCTCGGACCGTCGGCCGTAGCACCCGGCCAGACGGGCGCCGTCGCCAGCATGACGAGGCAGCAGAGCGCTGCAAGGGAAGCCATATGATAGCGGTGCTGCGACGGTGGTAGAGCGGAGGCCTTGAAGGCGCGGGTGCTGGTGCTGCTGCTGCGGGAGGCCAAACTTGCTCGAACTGCCCCGGACGACAGGCGCTGCGCCAAGGCTGTATCACGCGCTGCTGCTGTGCCACAGGGGGCTGGTGGTGGTGCTGCAGAGGGCTCTGTCCTTGCTGACCTCGCTCCGCTGCTCGCTGCGGTCGCTGCGGTGTGGTGATGTTGGTGAGGGTGTTGGCACGCCCTGCGGACACAGAGAAAACAGCGCGGTCGAGTGCAAGGCTGGCCAGAGCTGCGTGTGCGGCGCCTCCTGGCTTGTCCTCCGCTGTTCTATGAGCGCGGGCGCGCGCGCGTGTGCGCTCTTGAGCTCGACGGGCGCCCACCTGGCGGCGCACACCAGCGAGCAGCTCCACTCCACGCTCTGGAACGGCACCTGTGTGCAGCGCTGCCTCTGTCGCCACTGGCGCGCCCTTTTTCTCTCGGGAGGTGCACGTTTCAAAGCGCTCCACCTCTCTCGCTTCGTCCGCCAAGCGCGATTGAATGACTGGAAGCGAGTGCGAACCGTCGGACGTACCGCACACAATCCACGAATTCGCGCGCCATCAAGCTGAGGGCAGCAGGGCGCTGTCCTTGCGGCAGAGTGCCCTGCGGAGCTGTGGTGCACCCCAATGGCAAGCCAATGGCCGCGCCCCCCAGGCTGCCGCGCCGCTCAAGGCTGCGCAGCGGGCTGCCGGCGCTGCAGCCCCCCCCCGTCAGAGGAGTGAGGCTT
>VFQP010006087.1_pt1 | contig 10109 bp, 10 predicted proteins | sample 3512351 | NCBI WGS metagenome assembly VFQP01 (sample SAMN10412372, study PRJNA504923) | tailings metagenome | isolation source: Relicate 1 Philex TSF1 revegetated site | place: Philippines: Tuba, Benguet | collected 2017-08-29
CTTGCTCTTGAGCTTCTTGCGCTCCAGCGACTCGGCCTCGTCCTTGAGGCTGATGGGACCTGCGGGCTCGCGCACATGCACCGGGGGGCGGCGCGGGGCGAAGGGGGCATCAGGGGACGCGGGGCGTAGCAGGCAACGTGCTGCTGCTCCTGGGCGCAGTGTTAGACGTGCAGCTGCGCGTCTCGCTGCTCCACTGACCTCCAGTGGCGCGCCCGCTTGCAGCACGCGCAGCGCGAGCCGCACCCTCGCTGGACGCTTGCGTGCAGGCGCACTGGACTCCACGCACCTGCAGGGTGCCGTGGTGATAAGTGACGACCAGCACGACCTGCCGGCCGGTTGTATGGGTGGCCTGCGCCAGGGCGCTTGGCGTGTGTGCTCCTTGCGTGCGGCCTGAGTCCACCGCCGGTGCCCACCGTCGGGTGCCAAGAATCAACAGCGAGGGAGGGTAGGCACCAGCTCAGGCCCTAAGTGGCGTCATGCAGGGGCAAAGCACGGAGCGCAGGACCTGCCGCACGGCCTGGCAAGGACGAGGTGCCTGGAGAACAAGGTCCAGAGCTGAGGTGTGCAGGCACTGAGGGAAAGTTGGACACGTCTATGGGGGCCGGAGTGCTAATCATCAGAACGTCCCGCAGCACCGTGATGAGGGCAGCATGGCGGTCGCGCAGACGGCCCACGCTGCGCAAGCCAGTCATGGGGACCTCACGTGAGTAACCGCCGGCGGGGTCGGCCTCACCACGCCCCACGTATCCGTGGACTTCGAGGGACCACACGCACAAACCTGGGGTGCACGATGGGGCCCGCCACCACCCAGGTGTCTGGAGGGGATCCAGCAGCTGAAGGTGTGCAGGCACGGCAAGCAGGGTGGGCGAACCACAGCATGCCTTCCCAGGGCGACTCCGGCAGGTTGCACACCAAGGGCAGCGCCCCGGAACACGGCGGCATCCTCATCACCAGGGCGAGGCCCCGCCAGCACGCCGGCGGTGCTGGGGCAGCGCAGAGCGCCCTTCGCAGGGAGACGACGCGACGACCGGGCACCGGCTGAATCAATGCAGGCGGTGCGGACGCGGGGCAGGGGGAATGGGGCTGGAGCCAGGGGCTTGAATGGCGGCGATGCGTGGGCGCCGTCCGATGCGTGCCGCACGCGCTTGCTTTCACCCCAGCGCGGCACCAATACGCCACAACGCTCAGCAACATGGGCCTCATCACACCCGCGGCTGTCTCTGGTGGCTCTGCACGCTCTGCTGGCACCTGTCGCAAAAGTGTGTCCTGCCAGCGCCTGGTGCCGCCGATGACCCTGCCGCCCAACTCCATCGACAGGTTGCCACCACCGCTCAGCTGCTGGCTCACTGCAGCAGGGATGGGCGATCACACTGCACACTGTCAAGCTGCCCTTGGGTCCTCGCTTTGCTTGGCTGCTGCGTGGCCGTGCGCCCTGAGGGATGCAAGGTCCACGCCTCCTCTTGCCACCGACGGACGCGCGAGCGGAACGCACAGGCAGCACCAAAACGCGCAGGCGCCACCTGTTGGCTCCAGCCACGCGCTCAGGGACTGGCCTGCCTCACGGCCCAGTCATGTGCCATGGTGGGCAGCCCCGTACGCCCGCGGTCACGCCCAACCCCGCCCGCCCCTCCCCCCACACCACGCCCACACCCAGGCCGCAGAACCGGCAGCAGCGCGGTTCTGCAACTCGTCTGGGAACCTTGCGACGCAGATTTGAGGCCCAGGGAAGCGGAATGTCAGAAGGGAACGTTCTTGGGGAGGTTGCGATTGACGTTACCCCTCATGAACAATCCCTCGGCGCGTTTCCCCTCCCATTTGAAGTCGGAGCGCGTCTTGCTCTTGAGCTTCTTGCGCTCCAGCGACTCGGCCTCGTCCTTGAGGCTGATGCCCAGCGAGCGGTACCTGAGGGCACACACGAGCGGGGGCGGGGGCGAGGGGGGCGTCAGGCGACGAAAAAAGCGCACAGAAATGAGAGGCGCGGCGAGCAGCGCTGCAGGCAGCGCAGGAGGTCGCTGGGCTAATGCTCCGCTCCGGCTTCATGTTGCACTTGCGCGCGCCGGACCACAGCGTGCGCAGCGCGCGCGCGCCGCCCCCCATGCCAACCGCGACGACAACGGAACGAGAAGCGGCACGCACTTGGAGAGCATGGTGTTGACGAGCACGATCTGCCGGTCGTCGACGGCGCGGTGCCTCTGCCGGTAGAAGCGCGCGAACTCGCGGTGGCCCAGCACGCGCCCGCCGCCCGCCGACGCCGACGCCGACGTGCCGGGCACGGCCAGCTCGTAGCCGCCGGCCGACACGACCGCGGGCGCCGCCGCCAGCGCCAGCTCGTTGCCTGCGACGAGACGAGATCAGCGGCGCACGCGCATACGTGTGTGGCTCCGCGCCCTCCCGCTCCGAACCCGAACGACAAGGCGTCGTCGTCGCAACGACCCGCTTCATGATAATTAGGCGCGTTCCTGCGCGCCCGCCTCCCGGGCGGCGTCGCGCGCTCCGACGTCCCCTCCAACCCCACCTCCGCCCAGCAAAACGTGTGTGTGTGTGGCGCGCGCAGGACAACCTGACGAGACGCAGGCGCCCCGCACGAGCCACACACTCACCGTCCTGCCCCTCCTCCTCGTCGTCCTCGTAGTCGAAAAAGTCGGCATTCCCCTCCGCACCCCCTCCCGCCCTGTGCGCCCTCCCACACTCACCCTCCTCCTCCTCGTCGTCCTCGTAGTCGTAGAAGTCGGCGTACTCGTCCTCGTTGTCCTCGTAGCACATCTTGCACCGGCCGCTGTCCACCATGTGCCGCTGCACGCCGTGCAGCGAGCGGAACTGCCGCGCCGACGCGTCGTCGCCGCGCGCGTACAGCGGCACGCGGCCGTAGCGCAGCTTGGCGCCCTGCAGTCATCGACACGCACACGATCAATGAATGGGTGGACCGCAGGCGTCCCCGCGCCTCCTCCACCTCGCCAACTCTGCCCTGGGGCCGGCGCGCCCTTCGTGGGACCCGCAGCAATCACACGGCCTCGCTGCGGAGCCTTCCTGCATGACGTGGCTGTTCCGGTCATGCAAGGTGCACACAAATCACACGACGACCACCCTGTCCACCAGGCGGCGCACCAGGTACTTGATGAGGCCCTCGGGGTCCCGCAGGTACTGCGCGTCGGGCAGGTAGAAGCCGTACTTGAGCCACATGTACTCGAGGTTGCCCTCCAGGTCGCGGCTCACATGCGTGTCAAACAGGCTGCGGCGCACGTCCCAGTCCTCCCACTCCTCCTCCTCCTCCTCCTCGCCCTCTTCTTGCTCAACCGCCGCTGCTGCTGCGCCGCCCTGCGGCTCCGCCGCCGCGTCGCCCCGGCCCGCCCACTTGCGCGCCGACGAACCCGCCGCCGCCGCCTGCTGCTGCTGCTTGCTGCTTGCCTTGGCCTGGCGCTGCTGCTCCGCCGCGGCGAAGGCCGCCAGCTCCTCCTCGGGCACGTCGTCGTCGGAAGCCGTCTCCCACCCAGAGCCCTCCTCCTCGTCGTCCTCCTCGTCGTCGTCGTCGTGCTCAAACTCCTGCCGGCGCGGCTGCTGGAGCTGCTGCTGCTGCTGCTGTGCTGCTGCCGCCTCCTGCACACGAGTGGCGAAGCGTCCTGGCCCGGTGAGACGGAGCGTGCACGCGGCGGGCATGGCGGGCGGGGACGCAGGCGCGAGGACCGTGGCAGTGAGAGGAGGAGGAGGAGAGTGTGTGGTTGGCGTGTGCGCACCTCGTCGGAGCGGAGGGGCAGGCCGCCCGAGGGCTTGACCACCTTGAAGCCGGGCGTGGCCTGCACCTGCCCGTTGCGCGGCGCCGCCTTGTTGCCGTCCGCCGCCGCGTCGCCGGCTGCACGACGCAGCGCAAGAGAACGTTGCTGTCGCGAGTGGCCCTTTGGCGCCTGACGTGATGGCGACATGAGGTTGCGCACGCGTGGCGGCGCCCGACCCCCCCCCCATCCTCCACGCACCTGCGTCGGCGTCCTGCAGCTTGCGCAGGCTGACGACCGCTGGCGGCGCCTCCTGCCCGCTGCGCCTGACGGCCTCCAGGAACTTGTTGGAGCGCGTGTGGGCCAGGTACGTCTGCTCGGTGCGGAACGTCTTGCGCAGCAGCGGGTCGTACCACACGCGCACGTGGCCTGGCGGCACGGGAGCTGCTGCTGCTGCTGACGCTGGCGCTGCTGCTCCCGCGCTGCCGCTGCCCTGCACGGGCCCGGCGAGTGCGCCACCGCTGGGTGCCGCCGCGCCCGAGAGGAGCTGCGCCCGGCGCGCCTCGAACCACTCGCGCGTCACGGGCGGCAGGCCCGCCACCTTGCGCTTGAGGTTGTAGCGGTGGAAGTCGCTCTTGTAGTGTTCCTGGAGCGCCGCGCGGTCCTCGAGCAGCGTGCCGCTCGTCGAGCAGTAGTAGCCGCCCTGCTGCTGCTGCTGCGAGGACGAGGACGCCGAGCTAGGCGCCGTCGTCGTGGCCGCGGCTGCGGGCGCCACGGCCGAAGCCATGGTGCTGCTGCGGAGCTGGAGTGCTGGTGGGGTTCCGGCGGTGAGGGAAAAGAGGATGCTGCTCTCCTCCAAGGGGCGCAGATCTGCTACTGAGGGGATGGTGAAGAAATTGCTGCGGCTGCTGCGCCCGTGGCGCTCAGGGATTGGAGCAACACGATGAGGGCATAATGGCTAGGGCCAACCGGAAGCGAGGAGAGCGAGCGGAGTCCCTAGAGGTAGTCCCCCCCGATGCTGCCTCACGCGGTGCGGCGGCCTCCAGCGCCGCTGCAGCGATGGCGACCCCCTCATTTGCCCGTGCTTGTGGGCACGCACTCGCCACGCCTTTGCTGGCCCCCCCATCGGCGCAGCCCCACCACCACTGGCGCAGCAGTGCGGTGCAGCGCGGCGATGGCGGCGCAGGCCCTGTCCGCGCTGCAGCTCGGCCACATCCAGCTCGCTGGGCCCCTGGAGGTGCTCAGGAAGGCTCTGGCTGCTGGGCTGGACGCACCGCCCAGCATGATCATCCAGAGTGCGCACCAGCAGAGGCAATTGCTCTCGCCGGTGGCACTGGAGCGGGGCTCGCTCGCTCCGGGCGCGCGCTCGGCGCCCGGGGAGGTGGTGCCATTGGTGCTCGCCCTGTGGACGACACACGCCTGTGCTGCACGCAGGCGCGCCACACGGCGCCACGGTCTGGTTCACCACCGTGTGCGCCTTGTCGGTGGCGCTGGCCGCGCTCACCTACAACCTGTTCTCCATCCTGGCGCAGCTGCAGGAGACGCAGCAGCAACCCGAGCAGGTGGGGCTGCGTGCGAGCACGCAGCGAGACCCACACTGGCGCGCAGCCACACCTCGGGTGCACCGGCGTGCGCACGGCCTGCTGCCGCTGCTGGAGGCTGCTGGCGTTGAGCACGAGCAGGAGGAGCCCTAGTTGCTTGCGCGCAGCAGCACACGCACCAGCAACTGCGTGCCTGCCGTGCGCACCGCCCGCAGAGGCGCCGCGTGCTGCACGGCGTGGACGTGACCAACAGCCGCTTCTTCCAGGACGAGCGCGTGCTCGCGGCGGTCGAGTTTGCCGCGCAGGCGCACGCCGGCCAGGTGTGCGGTGTGCGGCTGTGCGTGCACGCACCACCGCCAAGGCTGAGCGATGCGCCTCAGGAGGGTAGGGAGCTGAGCGCAGCATTGCCGGGGGGCGCGGTGCGTCTGCGCAGGTGCGCAAGACGGGCGAGCCGTACGTCAGCCACTGCGTGGAGACTGCGCTCATCGTGGAGCACAACCTGCCCCCCGCAGCAGAGTACGAACGGTGCGGCGGCGGCGCGTGGTGGTGGACGCCGGGATGGGCATGCGCCGCAAGGTCGCAAGTCCTGCCGGGCAGGCTGAGAGCGGGCACGCGGGCGCTGTTGTGGCCAACGCACATGCAGGCACACGCTGGCCATCATGGCGGCGCTGCTGCACGACGTGATTGACGACACGGCGGTGGAGCTGTCTGCCATCAAGGTGCGCAGCACGGCGGCGCTGCGCCTGGCCGCTGGGACGCAGCTGGGAGGCCCCAGCAGCCAGCAGCCCTCCACGGCGGACGCAGCAGAGAGCAGCTGGGGCGCAGCAGCAGGCACACCGTCGGCAGCACGCAGCATGCCGGCTAGGGTGGGACAGGGTGGCAGGGCTGCCCGCAGGCTGTGCCGGCACAGCTACCGCGCTCACAGAGCAGCCGTGCGGGTCGTGTGGATGCCCAGCAGTGCTCAGCGCCACACACTCACCGGCGTGTGTGGGCGCTGCGCGCGGTTGCGTGCTTGTGCGCTGCTGCGCGCAGGCCAAGTTTGGCGGGCAGGTGGCGTCCATGGTGGCACAGGTCAGCAAGCTGAGCCAGATGAACCAGCTGCTGCGGCGCGGCAAGCGCAAGGGCTGGGCCGAGTACGGGCCCGGGCACTTCAAGGCGCTGCGCAAGATGATTGTGGACATGGTGGGCAGCGGGGCAGGGATGGTGGGAGGGTGGGGGGCACAGCAGCCGCAGGCAGGTGGCAGCACACCCCAGGGGGACAGATCAGGGCGCTGTGCGAAACGATTGTGGGCAGCAGAGACAAGGGAGGAGGGGCGGGGACGACTCAGCAGGCACCGTAAGGACCATGCGGGGGCGGCCTGAGGTGCAGCAGCTGGTACGGGCCTGGCGGTGGCAGCAGAGCGCAGCGAAGACACGGGAAACGGCATCCGCGGCGCGGTGCTGCTGAGGCGTCAGGCACAGAGAGAAGAAGCTACGCAGGAGTAGCCACCGGCCACGCCTCACTCGTGCCACGCTAGCTCCCGTCGACCCCTGTGCGCGCGCCACCGCACAGGTGTTTGAGGAGCCGCTGGTGATCCTGATCAAGCTGGCGGACCGGCTGCACAACATGCGCACCGTCTTTGTGCTGAAGCCGGAGAAGCAGCGCGCCGTGGCCGAGGAGACGCTAGAGGTGAGGCGCACGCACTTGAGGAAAGCTGCTAGCATTATCCGGGGGTGGGACACCAAGCATGGGGGGTGAAAGCCAGCACTGGGGGACAGCAAGCAGCCCGCCCCACGTGCTTTGTGCACGTGGACCCTTCCCCGGGGGTGTGCCTGGGCCCACCCTTGGCGGCCTCGTGGCTGGCAGCTGACGCTGCCGGGTGATGCATGGTGCACGCGTGGTTGCCGTCGCACAGGTGTGGTGCACCATGGCCGAGTGCCTGGGGTGGGACGCGCTCAAGAGCGAGATGGAGGACCTGTGCTTCGCCGTGCTGCAGCCAGAGCAGTACTGCGCGCTGAGGGCGCAGCTCGATCGCGTGTGGAACCTGCCCTCGCTAAAGGTGCGCGCTGAGGCTGCGTGCTGCGCACCTCGCTCTCAGCAGGACGTGCAGCCGTGGAGCTGTCGCACTGTCATCGCTGCGCGCCTACTGTAGCAGCCACTCAGCATCTGGCAGGGCGATCTCCTGGCACTGGGAGTGTCATGAGTGCCGCCGGCCGGCGCCAGCTGGCCCACGCGCGGTGCGTTGCGTGCACATGCGCATGCTCAGGTGGTGCTGGACCAAGCCGACAGCAGCAGCCTGCCGCCCAACGCGCTGGCGCCGGCGCCGCCGCTCACGTCCCGCGGCCGCAAGGCCGCCGCCGCAACCGCCGCGCGCAAGGCGGCGGCGGCGGCCAAGGCCGCCATGCGCGCGCTGCAGCAGCGCGCGGCGGCAGACGCCGCCGCACTCGCCCACGGCGCCTCGGGTACGCGCCGCCCGCCCCGACCCTCCCAGCCGCGCCATGTGCCAGCAACACCGCGCGCCTGACCTCGCAGTCCCTCTCCTGCCGCGTGCTGGTTGTTGCCTGTTCAGGCTCGTCATCGGCGTCGTCCTCATCAGGCTCGGCGTCCGACACTGACCTCAACCTGGGCATCCACATCGTGGCGCAGTCGCGCACGGCGCCGGGCTGCATGGTGGACGAGGTGGTGACGGCGGCGAGCGTCGCCACGCTCGCTGCGGCAGACCCCGCCACGCTGGCGGCGGCCGCCGCGCCGCTGCATCCCGCGCCGTCGGCGGCGGGGGGCGGCGGCGGCGCGACGGTGCCGCAGAGCCTGGCGACGGCGGCGCTGCTGGCGCAGCTGGAGAGGCTGCAGGCGCTCGACCAGGTGCGGTCTGTTGTTCTGCACTTCTCTTCTTCTTTTTCCGGGTCGGGGGAAAGCCCGCTTGAAGAGTTTCCATGCGCCATCAGGTGCTTTCGCGTGGCGTTCACTCAGTTTGGCAGGGCCAGGCCGGGTGATTGAGCAGGCCCACAGTCGAGCGTCAGTGAACATCGCCACGCCGTCGCCCGAGCTCGCACGCGCAGGTGCCCCCGCCCGCCGGCCTCACCAGCGTCCTCGACAGCATCCCCACCTCCCCCTCGCCCTCCTCCTCCGCCGCCGGCCCGCCGCCGGGGCAGGTCCGCCGCATGCACCTCCCCAAGCCCTCCTCCACCTCCACCTCATCCGCCTCCACCGCGCCGGCGCCCAGCGGCGGCGCCTCGGTCGCCGTGCTGGAACCCGCAGCAGCGCCCTCCGTCCGACTGAGCTCCTCCGGCTCCTCCGCCGCCTCCGCAACCACCGCCGTCATGCAGCGAACCACCACCACCACCGCCGCCACCGCAGCAGCAGCCACCGCCAAGGCCGTCGCCGCCTTCCTCTCGGCCGACGAAATGGAGCAGCTGCTCTCCTCCGAGGCCCCCGCCGCCGGCCCCCGCACGCTGGCGCCCCCGCAGCAGCCATCGCCCGCGTCGCCAGCCGCCCCGCAGGCAGCGCCCGGGGGGTCGCTCTCGCGGCCGGGCTCCGCCAGCTCAGCGCTGCAGCCGCTCCCGGCCGTGGTGTTCACCCGCGAGCAGCTGGCGGCAGGCCTGCCCGGCGACGCCGCCGCCGTGAAGGCGCAGCTCGCCGGCGTGATGGGCGCCCTGGCGGTGGCGGCGGCCAAGCCGCTGGCGGCGGCCGGCGGCGCGTTCCCCGCGGTGGACGGCGTGGCGGTGCCGGCGGCGGCGGGGTCGGTGCTGTCGGCGCAGCAGGAGCGGCTGCGGAGCCTGGTGTCGACCGTGGTGCCCTTTGACAGCGTTAACTTTAAAGACACGCGGGGCGGCATGGCCATGAGCACGCGGCGGGGGCTCGAGGTGAGGACGCCCTCCTGCGCCTTGCTGTCTGCCCCGCTGCCGCAGCCGGCTTTCGCCGCGCAGAGCGTGGCACGCCGGGGACGGCAGTCTGGATGGCAGTCTTTCCCTTTCCTTTCGCCTCATCGCCTTTCGCCTCATCACCTTTCGCTTGATTGGTTCCTGATGACTGTTGCTGTCGGCGCGTGCAGGTGCTGGACGAGTGCGCGCAGCTGCTGTTCAGCGAGGTGCAGCTGCGGAGCTCGGGCGGCGGGCTGCCGCTGCAGATCCAAGGGCGGCTCAAGAGCCCGCACTCGGTCTACCGCAAGATGGTGCGCAAGGGCTGCAGCGTCGCAGAGGTAAGGCCTCCTGCATGCATGCGGAGTGCGCGGGCAAGCGCCGTGGCCGCGCGAGGGGAGAGGCCGTCAGCAGCCCGGTGGCAGGTCGGGCGCCGCGACGGGATGCGCGTGCCCGTGCTTGTCCCGCCGCGCGCAGGTCTACGACGCGCGCGCGCTGCGGGTGATCGTGGGCGACGAGGGCGGCGCGCGTGCGCGCGACGCCGTCGAGGCCTGCTACAAGCTCGTGTCCACTGTGCACTCGATCTGGAAGCCCATCCCCCAGGTGCGCCTTGACCGCGCGCCTCCTCCTCCCACGCCCTCCTCTTTGTCACATCCCGTCGCGTGGCCAGCCTTCCCGTCGCGTGGCTCATCCTTTGACCTTCCGGTTGGATGTGAACTGAACCTTCAGGAGTTTGACGACTACATCGCCAACCCCAAGCCCAGCGGGTACCAGGCGCTGCACACGGCTGTGCGGGGCCCCGGCGGCATCCCCATGGAGGTGCAGATCAAGACCTCGTCCATGCACGAGCTGGCAGAGTACGGCGCCGCCGCGCACTGGGTCTACAAGGAGTTTTCGCACAGCTCGGTGCCACTGCCCATCACGCCCATCCCCACCGCGCCGTCGCCCGACCTCCTCACGCACGTCTCGCAAGCGCCCTCGTCGGAGGCGCCGGCGCATGGCGGAAGCCCTAGCCCGAGCCCTA
>VFQP010006089.1_pt1 | contig 10108 bp, 5 predicted proteins | sample 3512351 | NCBI WGS metagenome assembly VFQP01 (sample SAMN10412372, study PRJNA504923) | tailings metagenome | isolation source: Relicate 1 Philex TSF1 revegetated site | place: Philippines: Tuba, Benguet | collected 2017-08-29
CCGGGGCAGGATGGCCGCCGTGCGGATCACGGTGGACCAGAGGCGGCGTCGGCTCGTCGCGCAGCAGCTCGCGCTCGCCGCGGACCTGCCCGGCAGACCGGCGGCCCGGAGCCCGGAGGACGTCGTCGACCGGCTGCTCGCGCTGCACGCGACCGACGCCCCGAGCGTCTACCTGTCGGTGCTCGCGCGGGTCCCGGGCCTCGTGCTCGACGACGTCCGGGACGCTGTCTTCCGGCGGCGCTCGCTCGTCAAGGTGCTCGCCATGCGACGCACGATGTTCGTCGTGCGCCGCGAGACGGTGCCCGTCGTGCACGCGGCGGCGGCCCTCGCCGTCGCGCGACGGCTGCGCACGCGCCTGCTCAAGGAGCTCGCGACCCTGCCCACGGACCCGCCCGTCGACGACGCCGCGACCTTCCTCGCCGCGGTCGAGGCCCAGGTGCACGCGGCGCTCGCCGAGCACGGCCCGCTCGACGGCGCGAGCCTGTCGCGGGCCGCGCCGCTGCTGCGGACGGCGTTCCTGCCCACGACCACCAAGACGTGGGACGTGCGCCGCACCATGACGTCCCCGCTGCTCTCGCTGCTCTCCGCCGAGGGCGTGGTGGTGCGCGGCGAGCCGCGGGGCACGTGGTCGTCCAACCGGCACGTCTGGTCACCCGTCGAGGACTGGTTCCCCGGCGGCATCCCCGTGCTCGACGAGGCCGCGGCGCGCACCGCGCTGGCGCGGGCCTGGCTCGACGTGTTCGGGCCCGCGACGGTCGAGGACCTCGTGTGGTGGACCGGCTGGAACCGCCGCGACACGCGCGCGGCGCTCGCGGGTCTCGACGTCGTCGAAGTGGAGGTCGAGGTCGGTGCGGCGGGCGGCGAGGACGCCCGCCCCGGCATCATGCTGCGGGGCACGGACCTGCCCGGCCCGGACGAGGTGCCGATCGAGGGCCACGTCGCGCTCCTGCCGTCGCTCGACCCGACGACGATGGGCTGGACCGCGCGCGACTGGTACCTCGGGGCTCACAAGGCCGCCGTCTTCGACACGATCGGCAACGCGGGCGCGACCGTCTGGTGGGAAGGGCGGATCGTCGGGGCCTGGGTCGTGCGGCCGGGCGGCGAGCCCGCGTGGCGGCTCCTCGACGACGTCGGCGCCGACGGCGAGCGGGCCGTCGCGGTCGAGGCCGAGCGGATCGCCGGGCTCCTCGGCGGCGACGGCGTGACGGCGTCGTTCCCGACGCCGCTGTACCGCGAGCTCCACGCGTGAGCGACGGAGCCCGCGGTACGGGCGGTCAGAGGTAGCGCATCGGGTCGAACTCGTCGAGCGGGATGATCCGCACGCGCGGCAGCACGGCCGTGAACGCGCCCGCGTGGTCCTCGAGGTCGAAGATCTCGAGACCGCGGCCCGTGAGCTCGGTGAGGCGCACGTTGACGAACTCGCGGAACGCGAGGACGCCCACGCGGCGGTCCTTGTCGTCGAGCAGCGTCTCGACCTGGGGCAGGAAGTCGCCGTCGTGGCTCGCGAGGAGCACGTCGCCCGGCTGGCCGGCGATCGCGTCCAGCATGCGCTGGATACCGATGTCGACGACCTTCTCGTTGCTCGACCCCGACAGCGGGATCGGGCGGTAGCCCATCGCGAGCAGCGCCTGCACGAACGACATCGGCATCTGGCCCGACGACGCGTTGAGGAAGAACAGGGGCGTGACGTCCTGGCCCCAGGCCTGGCGCGCGAAGTCCACGATGCGGTCCCAGCGCGGCCGCTCCTCCGGGGCGGGGCGGTGGCCGAGGACGTTCATGCCGAGCGTCGCGTCGATGTTCTCGCCGTCGACGACGAGGTAGGTGCGGCGCGGCGTCGTCAGCGCTCGGCCGTCGGAGGTCTGGAGGTCGGACATGCCGGTCAGCCTATCCGCGCGCGACCCGCCGCGCTCCGTCCCGGTGCGCCCGCCGCACTGTCCACGACGTGGGTGTTTGCGTCCTTCCACCCCCGAGTGGGTACCGTCAGGGTTCGTGACCATGCACGACACCGACGCCACGACCGCGACCGGGACCGTCCGGCTCACGGTCGTCGAGAACTCCCCGGACGTCACGCTCGACGCCTACGCCGACCTCCTCGACGCGGAGCTCCGCGTCGTCCGCGCGCACGAGGGCGAGCCCGTCCCCGCCGCGGACCGGCTCGACGAGCTCGGCGACGGCCTCGTCGTCCTCGGGGGCCACGTGTCCGCGTACGACGACGCGCGCGCCCCGTGGCTGCCCGCCCTGCGCGAGACCCTCGTCGCCGCCGCGACGCAGGGCGTCCCGACGCTCGGGATCTGCCTCGGCGCGCAGCTCCTCGCCGTCGCGGGCGGGGGACAGGTGGCGGTCGCCGCCCCGCCCGGGCGCGAGGTCGGCGCGACCCGCGTCTTCTGGCGTGCCGAGGCAGACACCGACCCGGTGCTGGCGCCGCTCGCGACCGGCGACGACCCGGTGCGCTGCGTGACTAGCATGCACGGCGACGCGATCGTCGAGCTCCCGGACGGCGCCGTCTGGCTCGCGTCGTCGAACATGTACCCCTACCAGGCGTTCCGCCTCGGGTCCGCGCTCGGCGTCCAGTTCCACCCCGAGGCGTCGCGCGCCGGGTTCGCGGCCTGGTGCGACCGCTACGACGACGTCGACGCCGCGGCGGCCCTGGCCGGGTTCGACGAGCACGCCCCCGCGCTGCTCGACGGCGGGCGCCGGCTCGCGGAGTCGTTCGTCACCGCGGTCCGGGTCAGCCGACGACGCGTCCCCGCCTGACCCGGACCGAGGTCACCAGTCGGTCGAGGGGGCGTCCTGGGTGGTCGTCCCGGAACCGATCGCGGGCGTGACCTGGGTGGGCGACACCTGCGCGGCAGGGGCGGAGCCCTGCTTGAGCGCGGCGAGGCGGGCCTCGATCTCGACGGCCTCGCCCGACGTCTCGAGCTCGGCGAACTGGGCGTCGATGCTCGACGCGGCGACCTCCGCCTGGCCGAGCGCCTGCGCCTCCTCGCGGCGGACGATCTCCTCGTAGCGGGAGAGCTCGCTCGTCGGGTCGAGCACGTTGATCGAGCTGAGCGCGCCCTGCACGGTCTGCTGCGCCTGCGCGCTCTTCTGCCGCGCCACGAGCGAGTCGCGCTTCGACTTCAGCTGACCGAGCTTGTCCTTCATCATCGCGAGGCCGGACTTGAGCTTCTCGACCGACTCGCGCTGCGACGCGATGAGCGGCTCGGCCTGGCGGACCTCGCTCTCGGCGGCGATCTGCTTGCCGAGCGCGATCTTCGCGAGGTTGTCGAACTTGTCGGCGTTCGCGGCGTCGCCCTGCTGGCGGTACCGGTCGGCCTGCGCCGACGCGGCCGCGGCCTTCTGGCCCCACTCCTGGACGGCGGCGACGTCCTCGTTGTAGTCCTGCTCGGCGAAGCGCAGGTTGCCGATGGTCTGCGCGACGGCCTGCTCCGCCTCGGCGATGTTGTTCGTGTAGTCGCGCACGAGCTGGTCCAGCATCTTCTGCGGGTCCTCGGCGCTGTCCAGGAGCGCGTTGATGTTCGCGCGGGCGAGCTGCGCGATCCGTCCGAAGATGCTCTGCTTCTCCGCCATGGTCGTCCCTCTCTCGTGAGCCGTCTGGTGCTGGTCGTGTCCGTCGTGCCGTCGTCCCGTGGTGCGGGGCGTCAGGTGCCGCCCGTGCTCAGAAGCGTCCGCCGCGGCCGGAGCGTCCGCCCGACGACCGTCCGCCCGACCGTCCGCCGGAGCGTCCGCCGCCGAACCCGCCACCCCCGTAGCCGCCGCCGAAGCTGCCGCCGCCGAACCCGCCCGAGCGTCCGCCGCCGCCCCCGCCGCGGAGGATGGAGTCGAGGAGGATCCCGCCGAGGACCATGCCCCCGACGTTGCTGCCGCCACCCCCGCCGAACCCGCCGCCCTGGGACGACTGCCAGCTCGACGCGTCCTGCTGCGCGCGCTGGGCCGCGGACTGCGCCTGCGCGTCGGCCTGCTGCGCGCGCTGGAGCGCGGCGACCGGGTCGGTCGGCTGGAGCGCGCGCGCCTCGCCGAGCAGCCGGATCGCCTCCGCGAGCCGGGTCCGCGCCTCCGGGCCGACGGCGCCGCGCCGGGTCTCGATGAAGTCGTTCGTCGCGCGGACCTGCGAGTCGACGCGCGCGAGGGTCTCGCGCAGCAGCGCGTTCGCGCGCGCCGCCTGCTCGGCACGCTCGCGGAACGGGGCGAGGACGGCGTCGAGCGCAGCCTCCGCGTCCGTGAGGCGACGGAGCGCGGCGAGCGGGTCGCCGCCGTCGCGCGCGGCCCCGGCGACCGCCACGGCGGCCTGCGCCTCCGCGAGCGCGGGCGCGACCGCGGGGTCCCCGGGGGCGAGCCGCCCCGCGTCCGCGATGTCGGACGTGATCGACGCGACGCCCCGGTCGAGGCGCGGACCGGACTCGGCGAGGTCGGTGCCCGCGCGGTCGACGGCGTCGAGCAGCGTCACCGCCTGCCCGACCGCGTTCTGCGCGGCCCGGGCGAGCGCGACGGCCGTCGCCCGGTCCTTGCCGGCGAGCGCCTCCCGGCCGCGCGCCACCGACTCGCGCGCGCCCGCGAGGAGCGCCTGCGCCTGCTCGGGGTTCTGCGCGACGGACGCGAGCACCGTCGGCGGGTACGTGCGCCCGAGCGCCTCGAGCGTCGTGCGCGCGGGCTCGACGCGGGCGAGCACCTCGGTCGCGCGCTGGTCGGTCTCGTCGAGCACCTGCGGCGCGCGGGCCTGCAGGTCGCGCAGCTCGTCGAACGTGCGGGACTGGGCGTCGAGCGAGTCCGCGACCTCGTCGCACAGGGCGACGATGCGCGCCATCATCTGCCGCGCCTGGGGCTCCGCCTCGGGCTGGTCGTCGTCGAGCTGCTGGCGCAGCGCGAACGCCTCCGCGACCCGCTGCTTGCCCTCGGCGAGCGCGGCGGAGAACTGCTGCGTCGCCTCGATCCCGAACTGCGCCTGCGCGAAGCCGAGCTCCTGCTCGGACGTCTTCACGGCGTCGTCGATCGCCACGAGGGCCGCGCTCGCGCGGCGGTCCAGCTCGGCCGTGGGCAGCGCCGCGAGCGGGTCGCCCGCCGGCCCGACGGCGGTCGCGAACCGGCGGCGTCGTCCCGCCGCTCGGGCGACCACCACGACCACGATCACGAGCACGCCGCCGACGAGCAGGACCCAGAACCACGACACGCCGCCCGAGCCCTGGCTCGCACCCCGCGCCACCTCCGCCGCCGCGATGGCCGCACCCGCCCAGTCGTCGGCACGCAGCTCGTCCTCCACGGCGGACGTGATCCGGTCCAGCTCGGCGTCCGACAGCGGGACGTTGTTGTCGTACGACAGCCCGTACCGCCGGTCCTGCGTCCCGACGGCCAGCAGCAGGTCGTCGACCCCCAGCCCTGACTGGTTCGCCGTCGCGTTCGCCCAGTCGACGCCGTCCATGCCGTCGAGGTCGTCCACGTACACGACGAAGAGCTGCAGGTCCGTGTCCTGGGCCAGGCGGTCGAGCGCCGCGCGCACGTCGTCCGTGCGGTCCCCGAGGACGCCGGACGGGTCGGTGATCTCGTCCGTCACGTCCATCGGCGGGACGGCGTGCGCGAGGCCCGCCGGGGCGACGAGGGCGACGCACGTCAGCAGCCCGACGAGCGTCGAGACGACGAGGGCGAGGAACGCGCGGGCGCCGCGGCCCCCGGCCGCGCGGGGGTGCCAGGGACGATCGGCCGTGCTCACGGCCCGATCCTTTCCCAGCCGCCCAGGACCCGCAATCGGTGCCGCGGGGCCCTCTGTCACTGCACGATGCCCAGGTCCTGGTGTTCTCGGTCGGCCCCGGGCGTCGTTCCGTGCCGGGCGGGTGCCGCGCTCCTACGTCGCGGGACCCCCACCCGTCACTGCACGACGCCCAGGTCCTCCGCGTCGACGATGCGGTACGCGTACCCCTGCTCCGCCAGGAACCGCTGGCGGTGCGCCGCGAAGTCCTGGTCCACCGTGTCGCGCGCGACGACGGCGTAGAAGTGCGCGGTGCGGCCGTCGGCCTTGGGACGCATGACGCGACCGAGGCGCTGGGCCTCCTCCTGGCGCGACCCGAACGACCCGGAGACCTGGATCGCGACGGACGCCTCGGGCAGGTCGATGGAGAAGTTCGCGACCTTCGACACGACGAGCCGCGAGATCTCGCCCGTACGGAACGCGTCGAACAGGCGCTGGCGCTCGCGGACCGTCGTCGCGCCCGTGATGAGCGGCGCGTCGAGGTGCTGCGACAGCTCCTCGAGCTGGTCGAGGTACTGGCCGATCACGAGCACCTGGTCGTCCGGGTGCTGCGCGACGATCTGCTCCACGACCCGGTTCTTGCCCGTGGCGGTCGCGGCGAGCCGGTACTTGTCCTCGGGCTCGGCGACGGCGTACGTCATGCGGTCGGACTCGGGCAGCGTGAGGCGCACCTCGACGCAGTCGGCGGGCGCGATGTACCCCTGCGCCTCGATGTCCTTCCACGGGGCGTCGTACCGCTTGGGCCCGATGAGCGAGAACACCTCGTCCTCCCGGCCATCCTCGCGCACGAGCGTCGCGGTGAGCCCGAGGCGGCGGCGCGCCTGCAGGTCCGCCGTCATGCGGAAGATCGGCGCGGGCAGCAGGTGCACCTCGTCGTACACGACGAGCCCCCAGTCGCGGGCGTCGAGCAGCTCGAGGTGCGTGTACACGCCCTTCCGCTTGGTCGTCAGCACCTGGTAGGTCGCGATCGTGACGGGCTTGATCTCCTTGCGCGCGCCGGAGTACTCGCCGATCTCGTCCTCGGTGAGCGTCGTGCGCCGCACGAGCTCGTCGCGCCACTGGCGCGCGCTCACCGTGTTCGTCACGAGGATGAGCGTCGTCGTCCCGGACTTCGCCATCGCGCCCGCGCCGACGATCGTCTTGCCCGCGCCGCACGGCAGCACGACGACGCCGCTCCCGCCGTGCCAGAACCCGTCCACCGCCTGCGCCTGGTACGGGCGCATCTCCCAGGGCTTCGGCTCCTCGCCCTCGGCGCGCGGCGGCGTCGTCGGGCTGAGCGCGATGGCGTGCTTCTCGCCGTCGACGTACCCCGCGAGGTCCTCGGCGGGCCAGCCGAGCTTCACGAGGACCTGCTTGAGGTGGCCGCGCTCGGACGGGTGCACGACGACGGTCGTGTCGTCGACCCGGTCGCCCACCAGCCCCGCGGTGCGCTTGGACTTGAGCACCTCGGCGAGGACGGCGCGGTCCGTCGCCTCGAGCACGAGCCCGTGCGTCGGGTGCTGCGCGAGCGTGAGCCGCCCGTACCGCGACATGGTCTCCGCGACGTCGATGAGCAGCGCGTGCGGCACCGGGTAGCGCGAGTACTCGATGAGCGTGTTGACGACCTGCTCGGCGTCGTGCCCGGCCGCGCGTGCGTTCCACAGGCCGAGCGGCGTGAGCCGGTACGTGTGGACGTGCTCGGGGGCGCGCTCGAGCTCGGCGAACGGCGCGAAGGCCCGCCGCGCGTCGTCGGCACGGGGGTGGTCGACCTCGAGCAGGAGCGACTTGTCGCTCTGGACGATGAGAGGTCCGTCGGTCATGCGTTCTCCTTGCCGTGGGTGGCCGAGGGTCGTGCGGTCCGGGCGGTCGCCGGGCGGGCCGGTGGTGGTCCGGGCTCGGTCGGGTGACGGTCCGGGGGTAGTGCCGGGGCGGGCCGGGGTCAGTCCGGGGTCACGGACGCGATGCGGTGGACCGCGACCGTGAGCTCGGCGTCGCGTGCCGGGTCCTGCGCGCGCAGCCGTCCGGCGTCGAGCGTGAGGGGCCGCACGCGGCGGCGGTCCGGCGCGCCCGTCGACCCGACGACCTCGAGCCACACCATGGCGCCGTCCGCGATCGCCTCGCGCAGCAGCCCCAACGCCGCCACCGGGTCGCTTGTTCCCTCGGGGCCGTCGTCCCCGCGTCCCGCCCTGCCCGACGGCGTCCCCCCGCCCCGGCGCGACCCGTCGCCGTCGGCGCGTGCCCCGCCGGCCGCGCGGGTCCGGGCCTGCTCCGCCGAGCGCGCGTCTGCGGCGCGCAGCCGGGCGACGAGGTCGGCGAACCGCTGCTCGCCACGCCCGGCCCCGTCCCGGGCCTCGTCGACCCGCGCCCCGGAGCCCGGCACGACCCCGGTCCGGGCGCGGCCCCCGCGCCGCCCGACGACCGCCCCGGCCCGTCCCCGCCGGGCCGGGCCCGCGGCGTCGGGCAGGTCGCGACGGCCCGCACGGTCCGCGACGAGCACGCGCCCGTCCGGGCCCTCCACGACCGACGGCACGCCGCGCGCCCGCAGCGCGTCCTGCAGCTCCCCGGCCGGTGCGCCGGACGCGAGCACGGTCGGCGCGAGGAGCACCAGACCGAGGCCGCGCAGCGCAGGGTCCTCCGCGATGCCCGCGAGGAGCACCGGGTCCTCGGCGCGCACGTACGACGACGCCGTCCCGACCCGCACGCGCCCGTGACGTCGCGCGGTGTCGCGCACCAGGTATTCCAGCGGCTGCGGCACGGGCGTGCGGGAGTGCGACGCGAGCTCGGCGAGCAGCTCGTCGGCCGTCGCGCCCCGGTCGAGCGCGCGCAGCACAGACTCCGGCGTGAACCGGACCGTGGTCGCGGCGCCGCGCGACTCGACGTCGGCCGCGACCTCCACGAGGCGCTCGAGCGTGCGCGACGGCCGGCCCGGCACGATGCCGGTGAGGTCGCCCTGGAGCAGGAGGTCGTCCACCTCGGGCGGGAGCACGGACTCGAACGCGGCGCCCAGGTCCACGGGCTCCGACGGCGCGGGGTCGTCGCCCGCGACGAGCGCCCGGCCCGGGGGAGCGAGCGCGCCCGCGCCCGTCACGCCGAGCAGCTCGGCCTCGCGCAGCAGGCCCGCGACGGCCTGCTCCGGCGGCACCGCGCGCGGCGTGCGCCAGCGCAGGACCGCGACGACGTCCGCCGGGCCGAGCGGCCGGTCGGGCGCGAGGGCGAGCACGTCGAGGACCGAGCGACGCAGCCGTGGGACCCAGGGCCGCCACAACTCGGGGTCGAGCGCGGCGCGCAGGGCGCCCCTCTCGTCACGGCTCCCGACGAGCCACGGCGTGCGGCGCGACCGCCACCACCCGCGCGCGAGCGCGGCCCACCGGTCGCCCAGGTCGTCGTCGAGCCAGTCCTCGGCCGTCGGCGTCGGGGCGAACGTGGGCGGGTCGTCGCCGTCGTCGGCCACGAGGCCCGCCGCCGCCGCGACCTCGACGACCGCGGCCGCCGTCGCGTCGTCGACCTCGAGGGCGAGGGCCGCGCGGCGCAGGTCGCGCACCCCGAGGCCCCCCGCGCGCAGGACGCCGGGCGGGTGCTCGGTCCAGTGCGTCACGAGGCGCGCGACGAGGCGCACCGCCTCCAGCCCGGCGCTCGCGGACTCCGCCTCGACCGTCGCCGCGGGGAGCTCGCGCGCGTCGGGCACGGGCGGCGCCGTGCGCACGTCGCGGTGGGTGCGCCCGCCGCGCAGCGCGAGCCCGACCTCGCGCGGCAGGACGACGTGCCGCTCGTCGGTCGCACGGAGGTACCCCCGCTCGACCAGCCAGGCCGTCGCCCGGCGCGCCGACGCGTCGGAGCGCGGGGCGACGCCCACGGGCGGCCCCCACGCGAGCGCGTCGAGGATGGCGCGCGCGCCCGGGGGCGCGTCGTCGGGCAGGACCGCGGACGGCGCCGGGGCGTCGCCGGAGACCGGGCCCAGGCCTGCGGGGTGCGGGCCGAGCACCTCGGCCGTCCCGGGCGCCGGGCGGAACCTGGCCGAGCGCGTGCCGGGCGACCACACGAGCGCGAGCTCGTCGAGGCGCGCGAGCGCCGCGGTGACCGACGCGCGGTCCACCCCCGTCGCGCGCGCGACCGCGGACGCCGTCGCGGGCGTGCCCACGGAGTCGAGCACGAGCACCGACTCGAGCACGTGCAGCGTCAGCTCGTCGAGACCGGCGAGCGCGCGCTCGAGGCTCGTGCGGTTCATCGCGCGCGCGGCGAGCGAGAGCAGCGTCGAGGGGGAGGGCGTGGCGAGGTCGGGACGCCCCGCGAGCAGGGCGACCAGCGCGGCGTCGTCGCGCTGGCGCAGCGACTCGCTGTACGTCGGAGCCCGCTCGGGCCGGGAGGTGGCCATCCGTCCGATGCTACGCG
>VFQP010006090.1_pt1 | contig 10106 bp, 11 predicted proteins | sample 3512351 | NCBI WGS metagenome assembly VFQP01 (sample SAMN10412372, study PRJNA504923) | tailings metagenome | isolation source: Relicate 1 Philex TSF1 revegetated site | place: Philippines: Tuba, Benguet | collected 2017-08-29
GTTCGCGCTCTTCACCGCCTGCAACCTGGGCCCGCGCGGGCTGCAGCACCACCGCTGGTACTTGGAGATGTTCAGGGGGAAGTACCCAAAGGGGCGCAAGGCAATCGTGCCCTTCTTGCTCTGAGAGACCTGTTGATGACAGTTTGCCTCTACCGCCAAATCGAATGGCCCCAACGGGGCCCCACCCCGGCGCTTTTCGCTTGAACCCGAGCCGCAGCTTGGACCAATTGGTTGCTCGCGCGGACGCCCTGCTGCAAAGGAAATATCAGCACCTTCTTTTCGCGCCGGTCCAAATTTGCGCGGGTACGAGAATTTTGACTGGAACGGGAGGAGGCGAACGGGGAGCAGCAAGAGAGGAGGAGCAGGGCGACGCAGCACACCTTGCCGAGCGCGACTGTGGCGTTGATCACGCGCGCTTCTCGGTCGCAGGGGGGCGGCCGTCTCGCCGACGACATTGCAGTTGGAGAGCGAGGGAAGGGACCACCTCACCAAATGGCCGGCCGCAAGGACAGTCAAGAAGGGCCTGGAGAGCATCACGGCGCTGCTGCAGGCGGCGCCAAGCCCTCGCTGGTGCACCACCGCAGCGTCCGCGACTCGAGCAAGACCATGGACGAGGCGCTGCGGGAGGCCGAGGAGCTCGCAGAGAGCCGCCAAAAGAGCTTTGCGCGCAGCATGGCGCCGGTGAAGCGCGGGCCCAGCATCCCCGAGTTCGTGTGGCGCGCCGCCACGCAGACGCCGGCGACCGGCGGCGTGCAGCGGGACGCGCCCGGAACCATCTTCCCTATGCCCTCCCGCCAGGAGCGGCTGGCGGCCGCCGAAGCCAAGCTCAGGGCCAAGAGGTGCGCGTGTGCATCGACTCGCACGCTTTGCCCCCCTCCGGCCATGTCAGGGCGCCTGGCCCTAGCGTTGGCACGCGTGCGGGCGCAGCGTGCAGCGCACCCGACGCTCGACCCGTTTCCGTCCCCGCCTCCTTGCCCGCTGCACAACGTGGCTGTGCAGGGAGCAGGAGGAGCGGGAGCAGGCCGAGCTGTTTGCCTGGGAGGAGCAGCAGCGCCTCCTGGCCCGCCAGGCCGCCCACGCCTCCACCACCACCGCCGCAAGCACCACCATTCGCAGCCACGCGTCCAGCACCACGGCCGCCCACAGCACGGCCAGCGGGGCGCCACACCACGTTGTGCTCACGGTGCCGGTGCACAAGCAGGTGAGAGAGCAACGCTTGCGGCCTCTCGAGGTTGAGTTGGGCGCCACCACATCCGTGACACGGTCTTTCCAAGGGCTGCACGCAGCACAGGTGTGCGCCCCCACCCCCTGTGCGCACACCGTCTGCAGGTGTACCCGGACCCGCTGGCCAGCGACGCCGACCTGATCCAGGCGGAGCGGGACCTGATGCGCGCGCACGAGCAGCTGGTGCAGCAGAACCAACGGCTGCAGCTCGAGCTGTGGAAGACGCAAGAGGTGCGTTTGGTGCGCGCACGCTTGCGCGCCTCTAGCTGGCATTGCGCTAGCAGCGAGCAAGTGCCCCGCTGGCCACGTCGCCACCGCCACCACCCGCGCAGGTGTACGAGCAGCGCAAGGTGGCGCACCTGCTGAGCGGCCGTGCCAGCAGCAGCACCGCCACCTCCCCCTCCGCCAAGCCCAGCGCCAGCCAGCCCGCTCCTCGTGCGGCGGCCCCACACGGCGCGGGCGAGCAGCCGGCAGCCACAGGCGGCGGCGCTGCCGCCGCCGCGGCGCCCGTGGCGGCGCCGACGGCGGAGGAGCTGGCGGCGGTGGAGGCGTCGTTGGCGCAGCTGAGGGAGGAGCAGGCGCGGCTGCAGCAGCAGCACCAGGCGCTGCTGGAGAGGCACCAGCACCTCGTGAGCCTCCAGCAGCAGCAGCAGCAGCAGCACGGAGGCGGCCGCAGGGCGAGCCAGGCGGGCGCGGGGATGGATTCGCTGACGCACCGCTTCAGCCGGCTCAGCCAACAGGTGCGCGCCCGGCTGCAATCCGCTTTGCATGCGTTTTCGATGCTCTCGACCACTGACCACGCGCACAGGACGTATCTCGCCGCCTGCAGGGGTCGCCCTCCACCACCACCACCACGGCCAGGAGCCACCTGGCGCTCCCGGACACGCTCCTCGTCTCCCAGTACTCTATGCCCGACGCGCCAATCTCCCCCACCCCCAAGCAACGCCAAGCTTTCTGCCTGGACTCCCCCGCCGGCCCCGCCCGCCCCCGCACCTCCAGCACCTCCGGCGTCCCCGGCACGACTGCAGCAGGCGCCCTCATCCCCACCGCCGCGCTGCCGCAGTTTGCCAACAGTGGCGGCATCCCGCCGCGGCCGCCCTCGAACAGCGGCACGCCCAGCCGCCTGGCCCTCTGGCCAGGCCCCGCAGCAGCGGCGTCGGCGCCTCCGCCAACCGCGGCAGGCCGCTCGCACCGTCAGAGCGAGCCGGGCGGCGGCGCGACGTCGCGGCTGGCTTGGGCGGGCGCCCCCACCCCGCCCCCAGGCTCGCAGCCCCTCATGCCCAAGCGCTCCATGACGCTGTCCGGCGGCGCTGCCGCCTTCACTCTGGCGGCGCGCGCCGCCCGGGGCGAGTCGACCAGCGGCGCGGCTGGTGAACCTGCCGCCGAGGGCGAGCCAGCGCCCCACGCCACCGCCGCGGCGCTGATTCCCACCTCACCCGCACAGCCCGCGGCGCCCCTGGCCACTGCTGCCGCCACCGCAGAACCGGACGCCTCCTCACTCACCATCAGCGCCTTCTCCTCCCCCGCCCTCTCCCACGAGACCCGGCCCGTCACGCCGCGCCTCTTTGCCTCGGGCCCAGTGCTCCTCTCTGGCCTCGCCACGACGCCGCAGCCGCCTCAGCCTGAGAGTTCGGTGCCGGAGCAGCTGCTTGACGGTGTGGCGGCGGCGGCAGCGGCAGCGGACGGCGCGCGGGTCACCAGGCGGCGCCTGGCGGCGCGCGTCAAGTCGGCCCGCACGCTCTCCACGCGCACGAGCATCAGCCTGGCGCAGGGCATCGCGCCCAGCAGCTCGGCTCAGCACCCGCCGCGGAGGAGCGTCGGCGGGGCGCGGGGGCTCACGCCGCAGGAGGAGGAGGAGGAGGAGGCGGGAGAAGACGGGGGCGCTAGCTACGGCACGCGGAGCAGCCGAGGGCTGAGCGACGGGGACGGCAGCGTGGCGGGCGACCCGCCGCCCGCCGAGCCAGAGCCGGCGGCAGCGCAGCAGCAGCAGTGGGCGGGTCCGCGGCGGGACGCGCTGGAGGAGTGCGGCGCCGCCGAGCGCCTGTCCGCGCAGGCGCTGGCCAAGCTCAACAGCACGTGGGTGCCGTCGTCGGCGTTGGCCACGGCGGCGACGCAGGCGGCGGCAAGTTCCCGGTCGTCAGAGCGGCACCAGGAGTGGCTGCAGCAGGTGCAGCAGCAGCAGCAGCAGCAGCCCTCGGCAGCGACAGCGGCCCTGCGGGCGGCGGCGGGCGGGCCGGGCGGGCGCTTTGCCCACCTGGCGCTTCGCGCGTCGCTGCCGGGCACCGCCACGGCGTCCCTGACGTCGCCCACTCCAAGCAGCGGCGCAGCGGCGGCGGCGGCGGCGGCGGTGGCTACGTCACCGCACGGGCCGCGCCTCAGCCTGAGCGGCGCAGGCTCCACCGCTGCTGCCGCCCCGAGCACGAGCAACTTGTGGGCGCAGGTCATGACGGGCCGGCGCACGCTGGGCCACGCGCTGAGCGAGGCGGACGACGACCGCTCGAGCGACAAGGGCTCGGACTCGCACTCGGCGGTGGAGCGCGGGAGCACCGCCTCGCTGCAGCGCCGCAGCCGCCTCGACAGCCCGCGCGGCAGCGGGTTCGGCCGTTCCAGCCTGGTGCACGCCAGCGGGCCGGCGGTCGCCGCCGCCACGCCGGGCTTTGGCGTGCAGGCAGGCGGGGCGGGTGGGGCGACGACGCTGGTGGGGTGGTCGTCTGGGGGGTTGGGAGGAGGGGCGGGGACGGTGGCAGCGGCGGTGGGCACGCCGGCGGTTGCGGCGGCGCCTGCGGCGGGGCTGGCTGCGCGGCTGTCTCTGGGCGCGCCAAAGCCGCTGCGCTCGCTCGCCTTGGACTTGCTGAGCAACCGGAGCTAACCCTAACCCTTTGGGCTTGCTTGCAGCAGTGGCGCGTGCGCTGATCATCTGTGCAAGACACTCTGAAGACCGAGCAGCAAGCGCAGCAAGAGCCCCGACCGCAACACCGCCACACCTGCCGCACAGCTCTACACCTAGATGAGAATTGCTGCGAAGAGAAGACGATGCCTCCCACCCGTTGGTGGCGCCCACCCACGCGAGAAGCACCACGAGCAAAAGTCACTGCGCCCCTGCAACCTCTGTACTCTGGACCGTAGCTACCGAAGGAACCACCACACCGCCGCACCACTATACGCGCTACGAAACTCGCTCCCCGGCAGCTGCTACGGTGACACGCGCGCGCGCGCGCAGTCACTCGTCCTCCAGCAGCACCATGCCGCCGCCGCCGCCGCCACCACCGCCGCCCACCGCGCTGCCGCCGCTGCGCCGCAGCCCGTGCTGCGCCGCCGAGCTGCCCGACGCCCGGATGCGCCCCACCGTCTGCACCAGGTTGCGCAGCTTCTCCACCGCCACCTGCGCAACACCCAACACACCACCCACCTCACGCACGCCGCTCGCCGCCAAGCACAGCACCGGATCCATCCCATCACCGCTTCCTCTCCACACCCCTGCCCACGCCCACTCCAAACGCTCGTCCCGACCATCCCGCAAACCCTAACGCCAAGCCCTGAAAGAAACCGCCGCCGCCGCCGCCGCCGCCGCCGCCGCCGCCGCACCTGGTTGGCGCTCAGGGCCTCGCTCAGCTCGGCCACGCGCGCCGCCAGGGCGTGGTTCTGCGCCTCGAGCCCAGCCTTCTCCGCCTCGGAGCGCCGCAGCCGACCAAACACCTCCTCCAGCGCCGCGCCCACGCCGCCGCCGCCGCCGCCGCCGCTCGTGCCGTTCCTGGCGGCGGCCGCCGCCGGCCCCTCCTGTTGGTGCGGGGCCTGCGAGCCGTTGGCGTTGCTGGCGTCGCCCGACGCGACGGTGGCCAGCGCGACGCCGTCGGCCGCCGCCAGGACCGACGCGGCGGCGCCCTCCTTGGTGCCGCCGCCAGCGGGGCCCGCGGGCGCGCCGTCCACCGCCCCCAGGCCCTTCTTGCCTGCGCGTTCGGCGGCAAGCAGCACAACGCCAGGCGCCCGCACGCAGCACCCCTGAGTGGGACACCTGGGCGCACGCTGCAGCCACCCTGGCCCAGCCGACGCGTTCCCTGCCCCCTGACGACCCCGGCTGCCCGTCGCGCATACCTGTAGCGGCGCCGGGGGTTCCCGGTGGCGCCAACAAACAGCCCCGCGCGAGCGTCCGCACATCTCATCAACGGGCACGCCCGCTGCGCGGGCTCTGGCCCTGCCGAGGTGCCCCCTAGATGCAAAGACTTCGATAGGAGCGCACCTGCGGCGGCGCCTGGGCTGCCTGGCGCCAGCGAGAGGTCGCGGGCGAGGGAGGCCTGGAGCTCGAGCAGCTCGACGTCGCGGCGCAGCAGCGTGACGGCCGCCGCGTCGCGGAGCAGCGCCGCGTGGCGCTCGCGGAGCTCGGGCAGGCCCGCCGCGCGGCGCTGCAGCTCCACCACCTGCGGGCCGCCACAGGAGGGCACCGGGGGGGAAAGCAAAGGGGTGAGGTGTGAGGCAACGTCACACGGAAGGCAGCTCCACCACCTGCGGGCCGCCACAGGAGGGGAGCGAGGGGGAAAGCAAAGGGGTGAGGTGTGAGGCAACGTCACACGGAAGGCAGCTCCACCACCTGCGGGCCGCCACAGGAGGGGAGCGAGGGGGAAAGCAAAGGGGTGAGGTGTGAGGCAACGTCACACGGAAGGCAGCTCCACCACCTGCGGGCCGCCACAGGAGGGGAGCGAGGGGGAAAGCAAAGGGGTGAGGTGTGAGGCAACGTCACACGGAAGGCAGCTCCACCACCTGCGGGCACGAGGGAAGAACTGAGGAGGAAAGGAGAGGGGTGAGGTGTGTGAGACCATCAGGGATAGCCAGGAGGAAAAACTCAACCACCTGCGAGCCACAAGGAGGGCAGCGAGGAGGGATGGGACACAGCCCACGAAAAGCTGTAAGAAAGGCCGCTCCACCACCTGCGGGCCGCCACAGCAGGGGAGCGAGGAGGACGCAGGGGAGACATGAGGCACGGCGAGGGGCAGCTCCACGCCGCAAGAGCGGCAAACGGCTCCCAGCGTCAGTGAGGGAGGCGTGCCAGAGAGGGCCGCGAGCGTTGAAGCGGTGCGTGCGCCAAGGCGGTGTGCGGGCATGGCGCCAACACCACCGCCGCGCACCTGCTCCTCCTGCACCGGCACCTCCTCCACCTGACGCCACCCCGCGCCATGCCCCCAGCACGCAGGCCCCCCCCTTTCCAACGCCCCCACCAAGCACCCCACCCCACCGCGGCGCACCTGCTCCTCCAGCACTGGCACCTCCTCCACCTGAGGTGCCAGCTGCTCCAGCTCTCCCTGGAGCCTCCGCGCGTCGGCCGCCCGCCGCCGCAGCTCCCCCATCTGCGCCTCCAACTCGGGCAGGCGCCCCGCCTGCTGAGTCAGCGCGGCCGCCTCGCGCTCCAGCTGCTCGGCGCGCTCGGCCTGGGCCCTGCGAATGGAAAGAGTGAGGAGCGCGGGGGAAGAGAGTGACCGCACTGGGGTGGGGGCGAGTGGCTCATTCTCTGGAGGGTGTGAATGCGAACTGGCACAGAGCGCCCCAGAACGAGGTGAGTAGCCAAGGTAGCGGCGCCTCATGCGGGGGTCGCGCACCTGAGCGCGGGCAGGCGCGCCTCCTCCTCCCTGGCCCGCTCCGCCGCCCGCGACAGCTCCGCCGCGCTGGACGCCCGCTCGGCCAGCCCCGGGTCCCGCGCCGTCTCCTCCAGCTCCGCCAGCCGCGACGCCTGCATGGCCGCGGTTTAGGGTTCGGGGTCTAGGGCTCAGGGCGCATGCACCGCTCCACGCCCTCGGCGCAAACGCCGCCCGCACGCGCGGTGCGCCAGCCGCCCGGCCCCCAGCCCCAAAGCGAGCCCTGAAGCCCTAACGGGCGCCATGCATGCGCGCGTGCCTGGGAACGCAGCTCAGAGACGTGGCGCTCCAGCTCCTGCGCCCGTTCCGCCTGGGGCGACAGCGCCGCCGCCTCGGCCTCCAGCAGCGCCGCCCGCTGCTGCAGCTCGGCCCGCTCCGCCGCCACAATCTCCAGCGCCTGCGCACGCACACACGTGGTCAAGTCACCACGTGCACGCACACATCGCACGCGCGCACGCGTGCTCCACCCGCAACGCCTCCAGCGCGACGTCGCCTCGGTGCGCTGGCGCGGGACGCACGCTCCTTGCTCCGTCGCCACCGGCCACCCGCATGCGCCCCGCAAGCCCTAAAGCCCTCACCTGCAGCTTGGCCCTCAGCGCCTCGACCTGCGCGCACATGTCCTCGGCCGCCGCCGCCTGCGTGCCCAGCGCAAAGAGCTCGTCCTGCAGCTGCGGCAGCCGCGCCGCCCGCGCCGCCAGCGACGCCTTTTGCTGCTCCAGCTGCCGGATGCCCACCGCCACCTGCTCCAGCTCGTCCACCTCCTTCTGCAACGACTCGGTCTGCTCGCTCTGCGGGCGGCGGCGCGCAAGCGCCGCAGGTGGCACGTGCGCAACGGGCGTGAAGGCACGGGGGCGGGACCACGCATCCTGCGGGTTGAGTGTGCGGCTCTGCTGTGCGCCGCCGCCGCAGGTCACACGGGCAGAGAGCGCACGAGGCGGCCATGCAAAGCCCTAAAGCCCTCGCCCACCTTGGCCCTGAGCGCCGCATGCCGCGCCATGAGCTTGCTCAGCGCCACGGGGACGCCCGCCAGCGCCGCCACCTCGCGGCCCAGGCGGTCGACCTCGGTGATGCTCTGCCGCAGCTCCACCAGCTGGGCCTCCAGCGCGTCGCGCTGCGCCGCCGTGGCGGCCAGCCGCGCCGCCGCCGCCTCGAGCGCCGCCACCTGCGCCCGCCCGCCGCGCCAGGCAGACGCTCCTCACCGCGGAAACAGGCCGCCGCTGCCACCAGCCCCGCCGCAGCGGCCGAAAGGCGACAACAAGCAAAACGCCCAGGGCGCGGAGAAGCCCTGCGCCCTCCTCCCAGCGTCCGGACCGCAGAAACGGGGCCGCAGGGGACGACGCGAGGCGGGTCGGGGGCTCCGCGTCGCGCGGCAGGGAGCGCGGAGAAGAGCGCGCACCTCGGCCGCCGCCGCCGCCGCCTGCCTCTCCTGCGCCACCGACTTGGCGCGGATGGCGGCCAGCTCTTCGGCCTCCTCCACCTGCCCAGGCACGGACGAGGGCGGAGGCATGGTGGTGAGGGTGCGGCAAGAGAGATGCAACGCCGTCGCAGCGGCCACTCGAGCGCGTCCGTGGCACGTATGGCGTGAACGGCTCGAGTGTGCGTGCGGAGCGCCCAGGCGCGCACACCACCGCCCCTCGCGCACCAGGCCCTCCTCCTCAGATCCTCCAGAGATGCCAGGCTCTGCCAGAGAGACAAGCGGCCCCCTCGAGTGCCCCACAACACCAGCACACAAGGCCCCCACCGCACACACCTGCGCCTCGAGCACCAGGCCCTCCTCCTCAGATCCTCCAGAGATGCCAGGCTCTGCCAGAGAGACAAGCGGCCCCCTCGAGTGCCCCACAACACCAGCACACAAGGCCCCCACCGCACACACCTGCGCCTCGAGCACCAGGCCCTCCTCCTCAGATCCTCCAGAGATGCCAGGCTCTGCCAGAGAGACAAGCGGCCCCCTCGAGTGCCCCACAACACCAGCACACAAGGCCCCCACCGCACACACCTGCGCCTCGAGCACCAGGCCCTCCTCCTCAGATCCTCCAGAGATGCCAGGCTCTGCCAGAGAGACAAGCGGCCCCCTCGCGTGCCCCACAACACCAGCACACAAGCCCCCACCGCACACACCTGCGCCTCGAGCACCAGGCCCTCCTCCTCCTGCTTGTTCAGCTCAGTCATGCGCCGGCGCAGCTCCAGCAGCCGCGCGCCCACGCCCGCCATGCTCGCCACCTGCCGCGTCCATGCGCACGTGGGAAACGAAGCAGGTGGGCCCGCCACCAGGCCCGCACGAGGAGGAGCTGCGCCGCAACGTCGGGCCGGAGCAGCGCGGGGCTAGGCTAGGACAGGTGGCGCAAGCCCGCACCTGCTGCTCCAGCGCGGCCACCTCGCGCTGCTGCAGCTCCAGCAGCTGGTGCTGCAGCTGGAGCACCTGCGCAGCACGCACAGCACGCACAGCACACAGCCGACCGGGCTCAACGTCCGCCCTCACGCGCAATCGCCACTTCTGGCTGCGCCGCGTGGCACCACCCAGGCGCCAAGACGCCGCCGCGGCGGTGGTGGCGAGGGCGAGGGCGCAGGGAGAGGGCGCGAAGCGTGCTGGCGCGGACAGTGGCAAGAGAGGCAATGCGACGAGAAGCAGGTGAGGGGGACGGCAGCCAACGAGAACACTGCCGCCGCGCAAAGAGGGCTGGGCACACGAAGTTGATGCCCGCGAGCTGCATGCTCCTCCGAGTTAGGGGACTGCGTGGGGACGTGCTGCACCAGGCGGTCGTCCCTGAGAAGACGGCGCGCGCACTTACATGGTGCCACGGCTCGTCTGGCGAGAAATCACCACGTCGGGAGGTGCAGGGCCCAGCCTTCCTCAACCACGCCTACCGGCGTTCCCTTTCCTGCTTTCTTTCGGCGCACGCACCTGCAGCGCGGCGGGCGAGGCCTTCTTCTCGTCGATGCGCCGCTGCAGCTCCTGCCGCTGCAGGTCCAAGGTCTCCAGCTCGGACAGAGCCGCCTGCGCCGCCGCCGCGCCGGCGCCCGCCGTCTGCAGCCTGGCCACCAGCTCCGGAGCCAAGTGAGGCAGAGGGCTCACCTGCGGGTGAAGACAAGCACCCGCACGGGCGTCGCCAGGCGCACGCACCAATGTCTCTCGCTGGCCCTCCCCATCCTTCCAAATCCCAGCCACAATCCTCAGCATGAAGCACATCTTCGCGCTCACCTCCTCCTTGACCTGCAGGCTCAGGAACACCGGCGGCTCTGGCGGCGGCGCTGGCAGCG
>VFQP010006092.1_pt1 | contig 10102 bp, 10 predicted proteins | sample 3512351 | NCBI WGS metagenome assembly VFQP01 (sample SAMN10412372, study PRJNA504923) | tailings metagenome | isolation source: Relicate 1 Philex TSF1 revegetated site | place: Philippines: Tuba, Benguet | collected 2017-08-29
AGAAAAGCAACAACATTCGCAGCAAAAAAAGCAGCAGAAGTTGTTGCAAAAAAATCACGTGATTTTTCAATGAATGAAGTGAAAATTTTAGTGACTGGTCCTGGTCAAGGACGAGAAACAGCAATTCGTGAAATTTTCAAAGCTGGTATCAAAGTAAATGTTATTCGTGAAAAAACAGGAATTCCTCATAATGGTTGCCGTCCTCCTAAAAAACGACGTGTTTAATTTTTTCTCTATAATTTTATTGTTTGTTCTCTTTTTTCATATCCCTTTTTCTATATATAATTCTATGAAATGAAACAGTCAATTTCTTCAAAAACATTGATTTATCTCATAAGACTTTTGCAATGGCGAAAGGGATTCAATTCACTGTAAATTTTGTTTACAAAAGTACTGAGTGAATTTTAAAAGAGAACAGACAATATTTTTAGAGAAATCATGAAGAATGTCACAAAGGTTCATTTTTTTTATTTTGATAAATTTTTTTTTGTGCCTCACTGAAAATAAATGTGTTTCTTTTTTTAGGAAGAAGAGTTACGCATTTGAAATTGGCAAAAAAAAATAGAAAATCTTAGAAAACTTTTTTTTATTTTCAAAATTTCACCTATGCGTCTCTACCAATATTTGCTCCTCAATGAAATGGTCCATATGCAAAAAATATCTTTTTTAGAAAGAATCAGGTTTTTTTTGCACTTTTTGTTCTTTTTTCTTTTACAAAAAAACATTTTCAATTGATGTTTTTTTGCAATTTTTTTTTCTTTTTTTTGTTCGGTTTGCAAAAGATGCTTCCCTTTTTTTCCTCCAAGTGCAACATCTGTTTTTGCATGTTGCAAAAATGACTTCAACCTTATCTTGGCCAAAAAGGAGGTTTGAATGCTCTTCCTCTATTCAATTATTCTGCTCTGGAAAAGGAGAAGAGTTTGAACCGCCGGGGCAAAGTCCTCCGCGTCCACAAAGTGGTGCCTGGATAAAGTCCTCCGCACCGCCGGGACTTTGTCCAGGCGGAGGATGAAATCCCGGCGGTGCGGACTCCTTTTATAAATCTCAAACATCAAGCTGATGTGAATTTGATGGTGTTGATGCTCGCCTGGACTTTGTCCCGGCAAAGTGAAACGGTGAAAAATTTTATCTGTGGGCCTGGCAAAGAAGTCAATATGCTGTGAATTCATATTTCACACTTTGTAAAGATATGAAATTTGCCAAACATTTTATGAAGTGACCTTCTGTACTGTTTTACAAAAAAACAGAAGAAAAGGCAGATAGATAATAAAAAAAAAATCTACGAGAATTGAAAGAGCTGCTTTTGAAAGCATCAATTTCTGAAGGATAAGTTCAAAAAAAAAGTCCTGGCTTTCAAAAATGAATTTTGAAAAACCAGAACTTCAAAAAATTAAACTTATTTTTTACAAATGTAAAAAATTAAGCGTTTACTGAAGGAGCTTCAACAGACGCTAAGTCTAATGGGAAGTTGTGAGCGTTACGTTCGTGCATAACTTCCATACCTAAGTTAGCACGGTTGATGATGTCAGCCCAAGTGTTTAATACACGACCTTGTGAATCAACAACTGATTGGTTGAAGTTGAAACCGTTTAAGTTGAATGCCATAGTTGATAAACCTAAAGCAGTGAACCAAATCATAACTGTTGAAGGTGAGTTGTGAATTCACCTTTCGAGTCCTTTTAGGGATTTTAGATTCTTAAAAAGACCCGACTTCATATTGCTATGAAGATCAGACTATATCATATTACAACGACCAAACCGAAGTTTGAAATCGTGGTAGTCTCGCTATTTTGGTGCACTTGCACCTACTCCCTGTCGGGATAGTCGTTAAACATTTTAGAATTAAGGTTAGCTTGATACAAAGTATCAAGGTTAAGGGTCGAGCGTGAGGGGGTAAGGCGAAGGGGGGTTAGCGAGCTACGCTCGCTAACCCCCCTCGCCAAAACCCCCTAGTAGCTCGCTTAGCGGACATTGTCCGCGAGGGGGTTGGGGGTAAGGGGGGTTGGGAGGGGGCAAAGCCCCCTCGAGCTTCGCTCGCCCCTCACCCCCCAACCCCCTTACCCCCTCAGCGAGCGTAGCTCGCTAACCCCCTAGAACAAAACTCACGGTAAAGACCAAATTTGGTCGACTTTCGCCCATAACTCAGGAACGTTTGCTAAAGGAATGTCTTGACGATTTGCTAACGCCCATCGATCTCCTTTGTATTCGTCGCAATACTTTTCTATAGCTTGCGACCTACCGTAGGTAGGTAGAGCTGTTCTAAAGTTAGTTTTGCAGAAGATCCGTAGGACTCGACCATTTTTTTGTTCAAAGAATCGACGTATTGAGAATTGTTTTTCTTGATATCGCAAATCAAAAATTTCAAATACTCCAAAAACGTATATCTCGAGACTTCGGGACCACCGATTGCTAAGTCGGGATCGTTATCGTCGGTTGTTGGAAGGTCAGTACTACTTAAATCGAAAGCGTAGTCGGAAAAACATTCGGCGATCTTTGAGTGTTTTGGCAAAAAATTGTAATGATAATCGCGATGAATGATTCCACACAAACAAACCCCATTGTGTTCCCAATCAAGTTTTGTTTCCGTGTAGAAATCTTGCCCATCTACGTGATGATGTTGTAAATCAATATCAACATTCGACAAAGCACAGCGGTTGTTGTACTTGTTTTTAACTCTCTAGGGGGCCTTTGGCCCCCTCGCGTGACGAATTATTTGTCCAGGTCGCCCCCCATTACGTCTTTTAACGATCTCCACGCTTTTATTTTTGTGTTTCGGATCTCGTCTACATGTAGGACAAGGACAAGAAGTAATGGTAGTCAAGTCTTTCATGGAATAGCGAAATTCGGTTTTGTGAGCTTCGCAACGAATGGGGTACTTTACGGCTTTACCATTGTATTGCGTCGAATCAATTAAAAGCGTGTACTCCGTCTTGTAATGTTTACCACGAGCCTTTAACAGCTCGCAAAACAAGTGGTAACCTTCGATTTTACGATCACCATGCAGTTTTTCGCGACAGCATGTCGTTCGTTCTTTTTTGTATTGAGGTACGTAGTAATCCATTCGTGTGCAGTAAAACGGTTCGCCTGGATAACGCTCAATTAATTCTTTTGCGTCTTTTCGAGTGAAACGAACCTTTGGATTGTTGATGAGCTTTTCTAAAGTAGAATCTCTTTCTGCGAAGACGTTGGTACCACCATCTGGGTGCTGGGAGCACTGCCACAATACAAACGACCTTCTTGAAACCGAAGAAGGTTCTCCCGTAATTTTAAAAACAACGTGTCCCCATTTGTCAGCCTGTTCGGTGACCTTTTGTGTCCAATTAATTGAGTTTTTTGAGTTTTGAGATATATTCATAAGTAAAAATAAATTAAATTTTTTCCTTTATACTTCGTATAAAGTATTCCTTTATCATTCAGTTTTTAAAAATAATCTTAATTCTAACTTTGTAAGGAGTTGTCTCTAGCTAACAAGTTTTGCTGGGGGGTTTGGCGAGGGGGGTTAGCGAGCGTAGCTTGCTTACCCCCCTTCGCCAAACCCCCCGAGGGTCCTACGGACCCTCCGCGCCTTCTTAGGGCCCTTCGGGCCCTCAGCTTGGGATCAAAGATCCCAACTTGGGATCTTCAAGTCCGAAGGTGAGTTCATCCTTTGTTAGGGTCGAGAGGTTCTCCTATTTAAGCGAGTTCTAATAATAAATAAGGCATCTACCCATATCTATTAAGAGTGCAAATAGTTACAAACAACTGGCCATGCAGCTAAGAAGAAGTGTAATGAACGAGAGTTGTTGAATGCTAAGGGGGTTTGTTTAAGAAATTTGCCAACTCAAAGTTTCTTAAGCCCTTCGTGTTATTAACATTAAAAGTTTCGCAGCAAGTTGAATAAAAACCGTTATACTTAAGTAAGCGATTTGTCAAAGCTCGAAAGCTCTTCCAAAATCGTACTGTTTGCAACCGAAGTCGTCGGAACGTTTGTTTCATAATTTAAAACAAACAAATCCAGACTACCAAAAAGAACATCCAAAAAGGTTGGCTCAAAAATCGTGTTGAATTCTTGAATAAAACGAGATTTAAAAGCGTTCCAATCTAGCCCGGACCTTTGATCGGGAGAAGAACGTTTCCCATAAACAGCAAAAAAGAAGGTCGCGGAGGGGGCGAAGCCCCCTCAACGCAACTTTCAATTGTAAAAGATCTTCCGATGTTTTCAACAAATAAGTTTGATTTTGAATACGAAGCGCATGAAATTTCCAACCCCATTTCATATTTCGTTCTCCTCGAAAGATTTCAGCAAAATTACTGAATTTTTCTTTCGCAACGATAGGCGAATTGGTTGTATTATGAATAGGATGATTTGTAAGAATTTCAGCGATATTGGTTACTGTTCTTTGCTTAGGATCTTGGTTGGGAAAAATCCAAACAATGGTTGAAGACCCTTGCGTAGAATTGTTCACGTTTTCAAAAGCAAGTTCTTGATCGCAGAGAAACCATGTGAAAGGATTTACACGTTGACGTGAGTTTTGCCATTGAGTTTGTTTTGCGGCCTCCGCAGCTTTTCGACGCTGTAAAGAGCTTGAAACAGGCGGAACCCGTTTTGCTAAACCTTTACTCCCAAACTCTTTTTGCCACTCCGGATTACGCGTTGTTTTTTCCCATGCCCTTAAAGAATTTTGACTTACAGGTCTGTTTCGACGTTCGATTTGATCTTGCGTCAAACAAGCACTACTAAAAGCGTTTAAGTCTTTAAAATCTTTTTTCCAAGAATATCGAAATAAATGAATCAGCGCATGCTCGTATTGATGTAATGTAACCCGATTGCTTTCTTCATCGCCGCCCCCGTCGAACCGTGGGATGATATGATGAAGAACTCGGAAAAAAGGTGTAGCGTCTAACTCTGGACGTCCGCCGGTGCGTACGTCTAAGTTTTTAACGTGTTCGGCAAACAAGTCGTGAATTCGCTCAGCGTGTTGGTCGTAAAACGACGGATCCAAAAGCAACGCTTGCATCGAAGCGTCTACACTTTCGTAAAACGAAAAGAAAAAAGGCTTTAAAAACCCTTGAACTTTATTTACGTACTCGTTTGCTTTATTAGTATTTTCGCTAAACAATTTTTCTAGATGCTGGAGCCAAGCAAAGAGCGCTTTTTCGAAGTTTGAAGGAGGCGGACTAGAAGCGGATGTGTTTTTGGCAACTTGAATAGAAACTTTTCTTTTTCGACTGTTTGTTTTTTGCGAAAAGAAAAAGTTAAGAGGGTGGTTGTATGCTTAGCTCAGGGGGTTGGGCTTTGCGAGGGCCCGAGCAAAGCTAGGGCCCTAAGAGCGAGCTACCTCCCCACCCTGCCTTTAAGTTACCCTAAAGATCAGACTTTATCTTCGTCTTTTGTAATTTAAAAGTTACAAAAGACGCCTAGTGTAAAGTCGTTGAGGGTCCAAATTCAAAAAAAAAATATGAATTTGTTTCCCTGCTGATTGTCCAAATATAAAGATTTAAAAATTTCTTGGATACGGTGTATCAAGCATACTTTTTTATGTTTTTGTTTGGAAGTCTCAGCACAACAGCTAGGTTTTAAAAACTATCGCGAGATAGTTATGCGCCATTCAATAAACGCGTATTGGAAGATTAAACGACCAAAGTAACCATGAGCAGCTACAATGTTGTAAGTTTCTTCTTCTTGACCGAATTTGTAACCTTCGTTAGCAGATTCGTTTTCAGTAGTTTCACGGATTAAAGATGAAGTTACTAACGAACCCGTGAAGAGTCGAGCCTAGTAAATAATAAATAATAATAAATAACAAGCGCTCGCATAAATATGGACTATTTCATAATGAATTCAATTCACGTTAAAAATTAAAAATTAAAAATTAAGTAGTTGAATCCATTTTGGGCGCTAATGCACGAATATTGTTGTGTCTCACGTGCTAGTCTCTGAACGTTTCAAATCACTTCGGTCGCAAACACAAATTATAATTTTTGAGTTAACGACTTTACACTGGATTTGACTACGCTGCAGATTTTCGAATTCGCAAACAAATTAAATTTAAACATCGTCTACAACAGTTTCAGTTGTAGGGTTATCAACTATATTAGTTTCAGTGTTGATTTTTTGACAAGACCACCCATATAAAAATTTCCTAGAACCACGAATCAATTGCGAAACGCGTTGGAGTCCGGTAGGTCGAGCTTGGTGAAGGGCTTTCAACAAATCACCACCATTATCGAATCCAAAAGTACACATAAAAGGTTGGCCGTCGACTAACCATAAATAACGATCGTCTTTGCGAACAGTCCGGTTTTTATGTCTTTTACGATTGCCCACCTTTCCGCCTTCGCTACGAATTTGGAGTGCGTCGGCCCGTGCCATCGAACGGCGACCCATTTCGCGTTGCCATTCGGGATCGTGCATAAGACGCCCTTCCTGTTTGAATTGTCGGTTAACCGCTTGACCACCCGCTTGTTGCATAGCACGCATACCCTCAGCTTGCATGTTTTTCATACGCGTGAAAGCTACTTTATCACCGAATTCACCATAAACTCCCAGGCGATCTACGATCGCCAGCTGGAACACTATGTGTTCCTGGAAACGAATTTCGTGAGCTTTGATGTGATCCTCAAAGGTTACGGGTACGCGATTTTCAGGTAGATCAAAAGTTTCAACATCAAGACCAAAACTTTTATAGTGGTGCCGCGGCACTACGTGATGAATTTGACACTTTTCCAGTTTTTCGGATGAATAACCTTTAGCTTTTTCGCGACATTCATTGATAAAATTTAAGTACTCGTTTGAAACATTTGCGATGAAATCTTGATAAGGTTGACTGTTAGGTTGATTGTTAGACATGATTTGGATGCCCTCCTTTTATTTTGATGTTTGTGTTTGTTTGTAATTGAATAGAGTCCCTGCAATTCACCCAATTTAACAATTCTAAAGTTATTGTTACTTTAGAACGGCACAGTTCGTTAGTAAATCTATGCATAGCTGAGAATAATGAACCACCAAATACACCAGCAACACCTAACATGTGGAATGGGTGCATTAAGATGTTCAACTGTTATAGATAGGCTCTTTATCCTATCTTCTCTAAATTGCTTTAGAGTGTCGGACTATTTCATTAGAAAAAATCGTTCGCTTTTTAATTTTAATTGACTTTAAGAGGCTTAGCAGGCGACCTGTCGCCAGCCTGGGATCATAGATCCCTGGGGGCCCTAAGCCTCTATTGGGTTAAGACGAAGTTAGGGAGGGTCCATAGGTGGGTTCACCTTGAACGTAGTTCTTTGTTCTAACGTCATTTGAGTTAAACGTTGTTGCACTTCTTGTGCAATCAACCGCTCTTCCGATGTCAATAAAGAATACAAAAATTCACGTTTTTCTACCATGCGCTCGTGGAGTTCCATAATCCTAGGTAAAAGGGTAGGATCGTCTACTCTAGTCTCTGAACCTACATTCGATTTCTCCGTATTAAGGTCCGCGAGGGGCGAAAGCCCTTCTAGGGGGTCCGACGGACCCCCTCGACCCTCAGTTGTACGCGGCAAGCTAAGCTCACTTGCGAATGTTTGGTTGCTGATTTGCGTTTCTTTTTGATTATTTTGACAGGAACACTTTGTGTTCCAGCTGGTAGGCGACCTCGAGGGGGCTTTGCCCCCTCCGCAACCTCCGGTTGCAAGCTGGCAGGCGACCTCCGGTCGCCAGCTTGCGGAGGGGGCGAAGCCCCCTCGCATAGCTTGCTAGTGACCGTAGGTCACCTGCCGGTCGCCAGCTTGCAACCAAAGGTTGCTAGTAAGAGTCTCGGTTGTTCTCGGACCTAGGTTTGGTTGCTTGAATTCGTGTCATTGCTTCAGACATCTTTTTTCTTGTTTCTTCGCTAAACACACGATTTGCAAGTTTTTCGCTTACGCTTTGTCTGCCACAACAAGGAAGACCTTTTTTTGACCTTAAATAATTGTCATACGTAGTTAAAATAGGTTCATCTTGTGCGTTAGAATGTGAAAGACACCGAACTTTGAGCTCTGCTAGACGTTCGGACCGCACTTTAACTGTTGAATCTGAACTCAAAGTAACATCTTTATATTCCGCAGACACAATTTCATGATTTAATCGTAAGGCTTTTTCTTCGACTTCCTGTTGTTTTTTTTTTGCAGATTCAAGAGAAAGTTTATAAATTGGATTAAATTGAAACTTAACTTTACTTTATTAAAGTGTTTTTTTAACAATTTGTTTACTTAGCTTATATTCATTAATTTTATTAATGATTTTACCAAATTATTTTATTTTTTTCAAGACAACTAAAAAGTTGCGTGATTCGACGTGAATGTGTTGAGTAAAAAATAAAGAAAGCTTTTCAGCAATTCACATGGTTTTTGTACATCCAGGCGATCTATGATCGCCAGGAACACCTTGTGTTCCAGCTGGCGATCGGAGATCGCCTGGAGGGGAGGGGGGTTGGGGGTCCGTAGGACCCTCCGAAGCCCCCTCCCTCCGGTTGCAAGGCGACAGGTCGCCTACCAGCTGGAACACGGGTGTTCCTGGTGATGTACATCGAAAACATTGTTTCGAACGAGCACAACATTTTAATTGACATGCTCAGCTTGGAATACGATCCATAACGTTATGTAAGAGTTCTTTATCTCTTACCTCTTCGTTTCCAAAGAGTATCGGACTATATCATAAACACAAACCAAAACAAAATAAAAATAATTGATGTTGTGTTCTCGGGAACTCGTGGAAGGATTATTTCGCCTTCTAGTCTCTGAACCATCTAGGATAACCCAGCTTGGTTGATGATTGTCGTAATCGCATTTTTTACATTTTTAAATTTTAAATTCAACAAAATCCTAAACTAAAGTAATAAAGTAAATATAGAGGTCCGTTAGCTAGCATTAAGCTAGCTAACGGACCCTCAAAGTTTAAGTTCTTTTTTCCTTTTGTACCAATCAAAACCATACTGCTTCAAACAAAATTCAGCAAACTGACTTTCGGTATTGTTTCCGCTACCGTAAAGACGATGGAATTGCCCGTGAATCTCACGTTTCAAGTAAACACCATTTTCAGGTAAATAACGTTGAGCTACGTGAACATCGTAGCTGTTCAGATGATGACATACAAAACCGCGACCTCTGTTTGGATTTTTTTCTAAACTTACAACACAAGTTTGGTTACAACGCGTACGGACTTCGTTTTTCCAAACGTAATCTGCGTTGCTAGGTTGTTTTAAATCTCTAGCAACACCACCAGTCCAGCGCGGATGTGCAGGACCTTTTTTATTGGTTAATGAACCCGGTCGTTGACTTGCTTTTTCACCAATTTTACGTTTTGTTTCTTCCGAGGGGGCTTTGCCCCCTCGCTGGAACACTTAGTGTTCCTGGGAAGTAACTTTACCTTTGTGTGTGTTTGATGCTACTTGTTTTTTACATCCAGGACAACCGGTTTGTTTAGCGTTTTTGTATGAATGAACAGTAGGTGACCAAATTTCGGAGCAAACGTTGCACTGAACTGTAATACGACTGTGAACGTTTTGATAGTTTTCGGAGGAAATTAAAGTATGATTTCGACTCTCAGTTAGTTTTTGTAAATCTTGTTTAGTAAGTGGTTTAGACATGTTTTTAATTTAAAAGATATATTTTATTGATTTTTTTCTACGAATTTTAATATGTTAATTAGGGTCCAAAGGACCCGAACAACCAAAGGTTGTTAGCGATTTTAGACTTTCATCAATTCACCCGATTTGCTAAGCGTTTCTTAACAGCTTAGTCACGACGATCATGAAGTTGAAAGTACCCGAAATACCTAAAGGCATCTAAAAAAGTTCAGGATTGGTCGTGAATCAATCCCCGAAAACAAGAGTTTTCAGCTTTCTATTACTAGAAAGATCAGACCATATTTTAACGCGTTAAATCTAATATCTAATAAATCTAAACACGTTGTTGCTCTTTCGAACGCACTTGCATTCTAACCTATTTGCTTAGCTTAAGGGTTTTATAGACCCCATTAAAAATTGCAAATAGGATGGTCGTTGAACGTCTTCAATTGGGATCCAAAATACTGCCAGGCGATCTACGATCGCGAGGGGGTAAGGGGTTGGGGTAAGGGGTTGGGGTAAGGGGTTGGGGTAAGGGG
>VFQP010006093.1_pt1 | contig 10100 bp, 8 predicted proteins | sample 3512351 | NCBI WGS metagenome assembly VFQP01 (sample SAMN10412372, study PRJNA504923) | tailings metagenome | isolation source: Relicate 1 Philex TSF1 revegetated site | place: Philippines: Tuba, Benguet | collected 2017-08-29
CCCCAACCTCCCCCCCAACCCGTGAGTAGTGTGCCCTGGCATCAGGCGTCGCTGCGCCACGCGATTCGTCGTCAGCTCACACATGCAACACTGGCCCACCTGCGCTGTGCCCCCTCGCAGGCCCGCGCCCCCCGGCACCGTGTGGCCTCCTCCCACGCCGCCGCCCCCCTCGCCCCCTCCGTCCCCCTCGCCCCCGCCTCCGCCCCCCTCGCCCCCCGTCGGCCGCCGCGCGCTGGCGGAGAAGCAGGACGAGCAGGAGAACAAGCGCCGCTGAGCGCAGGGGACCACGTGTTCTGCCCAGAAACTGGAAGAGCACAGGCAACGCGTGCTGCAGCCTGCGATGGCTGTGGCGTCTTGATGTGGGAGGCCTGAACCTGGGCCTGCTTGTGTGGCACTGGGGCGTCCATGTGCACACGCGTGCGACATTCCTCCGTCTCCTGATGATCATTGCGTGCGTTCCCTGGCTCATTTCATCGTTCCCAATCACCCTCCCATCCTGCCGCCTGCCGAGAGGCCGGCGCAACGCCTCATGCGAGCCATGCTTGACGGCCCTCCACGCGCGTGCGCGAATCGGTGCATCGCTGCCACGATTGCAGATGCAACGTTGATGACGATGGCGCCGCGCAACCGCCGCGCACCGCAGCAGCACCGCCCGCCACGCCCGTCCCATAGCAGCACCGCAGGCAGCAGCGCAACCAAAGCCCCGCTCAGGCGGCGGCGCGGGCCCGCCGCTTGGCCACGCCCATCACGGCGTCCACCCACGCGCGCGACGGCACCACGCCGCTCACACCCACGCCCCAGAGCAAGTCCGCCAGCCCCCGGTCGTCCACCTCTAGCCGCCGCGCCCCCTCCTCCCCACTCGCCCCGTCGTTAAGCCCGGCGGCCGCGGGCGCGTCCATCCGGCCTTGCTCGGCGCACCGCCGCGTCTCCTCCAGCACGGCCGCCCACCACTGCGCCGGCGGCCGCAGGCCCAGCCGCACCGCCAGTGCCGGCAGCTCGCAGGCGTGCGCGCAGCGCAGCCGGCCCTGCGCCACGCGCGCGCCCGTCTCGTGCAGGAACGCCTGCGCGGCGTCAGCACCACGGCGACGGTGATGGCGACGCCAGCAAACGCGCACAACACACGCCGCGCAGCACCTCCCTCGGCAGCACTGCAGTCCCAGCAGCACCCGCTTGCCCAACCGCCCGCGTGCACCTTGCACCAGCGCGCGTCGAGCGGCGCCGCGCGCGCGCGCCCCTCGCGCCGCCGCAAGCCCTCGAGCGCCCTGGCCATGCCCACCAGCGCGCCGTCGCCCACCAGGCTCAGCTTGGACGCGCTCGCCGCCTGCAGCGCCGCCGCCAGCTCGCCGCCCGGCGCGCCCCGAAGCGCCAGCAGGGCTGCCGGCAGGGCTGCCAGCTCGTCGTGCGGGACGGCGTCCAGCTTGCCCAGCAGCACGGCGGCGTGCTGCCGCAGCCAGTCGGGCGGCGGGCGCGCGCGCAGTCGCACCAGCGCCGCCAGCAGGCGCACCAGCGAGGAGGCGGGCAGCTGCGCCAGCCGGCGGCCGCTCTCGCGCAGCAGCGTGGCGCGCCAGGCTCGCGTGCACCAGGCGCCGAGCAGCGTCGGGCACAGCGCGCGGGGGCCATTCTGCTCCTCCTCGAGGTGAGCCGCCCACGGCGCCGGCGGGCCGGCGGCGTCGGGCGCGGGGGGCTGCGTGGGCGCGGCGGGCGGCCCAGCGGCGGGCTGGGCTGGGGAAGATGGCGCTGTGGGCGTCTGGTGGGCGGCGGCGTCGCTTGGCTGCGGGCTGCCGTTTGCCGCCGCTGCCGGCACCCAGCTGCGCACCCGGGCGATGACGGCGGCGCCCTCCGGGCTGTTGCTGCCGCCGCCGCCTTTCCCCTCGCGCCGCTTTGCCTGTCTAGGTGCGACGGCTGCTGCGGAGGAGGAGGTGGCTGGCGCTTCAGCGTGCACCTCGGACAGCGCGCACAGCGCGTCCACCACGTCCATGAGGTCGCGGGCACTGCACTCGGGCAGCGCCGCGCGCGCGCGCGCGCCCGCCGCCGCCAGCCACTGCGCGCCGGGCCGCAGGCCCAGCGCCGCCGCGCCGCGCAGCAGCCTCGCCAGGTCGGCTGCCTCCACCTCCACCGCGCCGGCGCCCGCCTCCGCCTGCAGGCAGGTCAGCGTGGCGCGCAGCGCCGCGTCGCGCCAGGGCTGCCCCAGCGCCTGCCAGGCGCCGGCCGCCTGGCCCAGGCCCGCCATGAGCTGCGCCAGCTGCGCCGGCGTGGCCAGGTGCAGGCGGTACTGCGAGGCGACCAGCAGGCCCGAGGTCCAGGCGGCGCCAGGCGCCCAGCGCGCCTCGCCGACGGCCCACGCAGCCTCGCTCAGCTCGGCGCAGCTCAGGCCTGCGGGGCCGGGAGATGTGGGTGCGGGTGCGGTGTGACGTGTTTGGCTGCGCCCATTGTGCGTGGGCGGCAGTGCTCGCGGGGCCTCACGACTTTCTAGCAACCGAGGGGACAAGAAAGGAAGGGACAAGAAAGCGAGGGTGGAGAGCTCACCTTGGTGCGCTGTGCGCGTGCTGTCCTCCCAGGCGGCCAGCCAGGCGCTGGTGGGCCGCACGCCCAGCCGCACCAGCGACGCCAGCACCGCAACCTGCTGCCCCGGCGGGAGCTCGGACAGCTGGGCCTGCAGCTCGTGCTGCGCGCGCGCGCAAACACACAGCGCGCACAGCAGGTGAGGCGGCGTGTCGCGGCTGCGGCGCGTACCGCGACGCGTGCCTCCGCGCGCTGCACGTGGTGGCGGCGGCGGTGGCGGTGGCGGTGGCGGGCACTCACCATGACGTCGGCGATGAGCGCCTCGGGGCGCAGCCCCCGCAGCACCAGCACGGGCAGCAGCGACGCCAGCAGCGGCGCCGGGCACTCGCCCAGGCGGCCCTTGCACCCCTCGCACAGCTTGAGCAGCAGCGCGCTGCTGGACCCCGGGATGCTGCCTGCGACAGGCGTTGCGGTGCCGCGTGTGCACGGGTCGTGCGATGCAAAGCTAGTGCAGGAAGCGTGGGAGTCAACAGAGGCAGAGCGCGCACCGAGCAGGACGGCGGCCTGCATAAGCTCCTGAGGGCGGGCGCGGTCGCCGTGCAGCTGCGCCAGCGCCAGCTCCACGTCCTCCAGCTGCGGCAGAGGCTCTTGAGTTTGCGTGGCCACTTGCGTGGCCAATTGGCTGGCGCTGGCGATGTGCTCCAGGTGCCGCAGGCACGTCTGCGGCGGCAGCGCGGGCTCTGAGGGCGAGCCCTGGCGGCTCGGGCTCGGCCCAGGCGCCACATTGGAGCTGATGCTGCTGGCGCTTGCCGCCGCTGCTGCTGCTGGCACCGCTCCTGTCGGCGGGAGGTGCCACTTGCGGCGAGGCCGCGCAGGCTGCTGCGCGAGGCCGCCAGGCCGCGACGAAGGCGCGAGGGGATGCATTCGGGGGGTCGCAGCTCCCACACTTGCGGCGCCCTGCTTGCAGCTCGTGTGCCGAGCGTGCATGCTCGCGGTGCAGAGCCCCATCCTGGACAGGCGGGCAGCCTGGGCAAGAGGAGGGAGGGGGGAGCTCCTGGGTCCGTTGCTCAGCTGGTCTACAGGGTCCTGGCGTGTAAGGGGGGTCAAGGAGAAAGGCGTACACGAAGGGATCGATCCGGTCCGAGCGCAGCGCTAGTCGACGATGCGGCCCTTGGGCTCCCGCAGCATGGCCAGGTGCGCCATGTCTGCCACGGACAGGCGCAGCTCGCGCCCGTGCAGGATGGAGGGGTTCTTCAGGATGAGCTCCACGACCTGCGCCAGGTGAGCAAGCGCCATCCAGCACGTGGGCACGCCGCACCATGGACCCAACTCCTAGGAGCTCTCAGGATCAGTGAGGCATCGGCAGCGCCAGAGCGCTGCCGGCTGCTCAGCGACTGCACGGGGCGCGCCGTGCACTTGCTCCGCCTCACCTCGTCCTTGGGCGCGTCCAGCTCGTAGCAGATGGCCTGGATGCCGCGCTTGAGCGTCTCTGCCTGCTTCTCGGTGTCAAACAGGAGGCCCGGCTGGATGACTGCCATTTGCCGCGCCGTGTCCACCGGCACGTCCACCACCGCGGCCAGCGTCCGGATGTGCGAGGACACCTCGTCCGGCGTGAGCGTCAGCAGCGCCTTGCGCTTGAACGCCATGTTCTTGATGGTGCCCAGCGGCACGTCCAGCGCCACGGCCAGGCGCTCCATGCTGAAGCGCTCTGTGCAGATCGTGGGGCGTGCGACGACCAAGCACCCACCCACACACTGTCAGGACGCACCATTGCGTTGCCTTGAGACCACCATTGGCATCACTGTTTGCGTGCTGGTCCACGCGCTGCAAGCTGCGCAGGAGGAGCGCGCATGCTGACGCCGCACGCTCACTTTCGGGCTCCATCTCGTCGATGCCCACGACCAGCTCGGAGAGCCTGGACAGGTCCACTCCCTCGGTGGCCTGCGTTACGTGCAGGCCTTGATGCTGCTGCTGGCGCGGCCCTCTGCTGTTCTGCAGGGGGGTGCGTCGTGGCGCCACGCGGGTTGCGGGCGACCCTGCGCAGCGCACGCACGTCTCAGGTCCACCTTGAGGCTGCTGTGCGCCGGCTCTGCGCGTGCGTGCAGGCCGCTTGCCGCACCTGCGCTGCTGCTGCGCGCTCCTCCTGGCCTCGCCAGATCGGCCTTGGGGGCGCCGCGCATCACCATCATCTGGGCCGGGGGGGCTCGCGTTGACTGAGTCACGATCAGCGAATGGCAGCACTGCAGCGGCCCACGCGTCGCCGAGCTCTTGGCTCGAGTACGCTGCGCCCTTTCCTGGGGCTCTTCCATGCTCTTCGTGAGCTCGGCCGAGCAGCAAGTCGATCCCAGTCGCGAGAGATGCAGAGCAAGGCGCCCATCAACGCGGCGAACCAGCGCCTGCGCAGGTGAGGGTGGCGAACTCATCAGGAGTCCTCGCAGAGCGAGCGCGCATCGACTCGCGCCTCGACCCCCTCGCGCACTTTGCTCACCCTCGCGTTTCTGAGGCGCGCAACAGCCAGGGGGGCGCAGCAGCGCACGAAGCGAGCGAGCGATTGCGGAGCACTCTCCCGAGCGAAGCACACACGCTGAGCATCGCCGTGTTCGCGCGGGCGTGGCCTCTTCCTTTCTGAGTCGCGTCGCGAGCGCTTGTGCTCGGACTCGGTGCTCGCGCAGCAGCAGGGCCCCGTTCGGCCCCGTCCGCGCGCCAGCACCTGCGGCACCGGCCCGCCTGCCTCACAGCGCCAGCCCCAGCGTGAACGTCGCGGCCATGGCGACGGTGCGTGCCCCCTTGTGTTCGAGATGGTATCTCGGCGCCCAGCACCACGATCTGCGCGCCCTGGCAGGGCCTGCTGGAGCGCGTGCGACGACGCAATTGGGCGCCTCGTCGCTGTGCTTCGTGCGTGCCGGCCCGCAGACCGTCGCGGTGAAGGAGGTGGCCACCAAGCCCATCGATGGCCAGAAGACGGGCACCAGCGGCCTGCGCAAGAAGACCAAGGTCAGCTTTCTAGCGTGCAGCGACAGCGGGAGGGGTGGTGGTTGTGCTGCCGCCGAGGCGCCAGGGTGTGGCGAGCGGAGATGGTGCGGCGCACACGCACACACGCGTGTGTGTCAGGGGCACCCGATCGCGAGCACCGCGCACACTGGCGGCCCGTGCTCGCCGCAGCGCATCAGGGCAGGACATCACGCACGCAGCACAGCGCGGCTGGCAAGCGCTGCTGCCCCGCTACGACCCGCGATGCCCCTCCCCGCCCTGGATTTTCCGCGCCCCGCCGCGCAGGAGTTCATGGCGCCCAACTACCTGGCTAACTGGGTGCAGTCGCTTTTCAACGCGCTGGGCAGCGAGGTGCAGGGCAAGACGCTGGGCCTGGGCGGCGATGGGCGCTACTTTGGCAAGGAGGCGGCGCAAATCATCATCAAGCTGGCGGCCGGCAACGGCTTCGGCAAGGTGGTGGTGGGCCAGGACGCCATCATGGCCACGCCCGCCATGTCGGCGCTCATCCGCGAGCGCGGCCTCTACGGTGCGCTGCAGAGTCGCGGGACACCGCCCACGGCAGGGCGCACGGTGTGGGGTGGGTGCAGCCGGCTGACCTCGGGCACACCCCCTCACGACGACGGTGCGTTGCGTGCGGTGGTTGGTGGTGGCGCGCAGGTGGCCTCATCATGAGCGCCAGCCACAACCCGGGTGGCCCCGACGACGACTTTGGCATCAAGTTCAACTACTCTGCCGGCGAGCCGGCGCCCGAGCGCATCACCGACAAGATCTTCGGCGAGACGCAAAAGGTGTCGGTGCTCAACGTTGCCGACATCCCCGACGTGGACCTGTCCAAGGTAGGGGTGCGGGGGCAGGGGGCGGGACGGGTGTGGCGCGAACGCACTCGGGACTTGGGAGGCGGGGCTGGCGCTGCCTCGACTTTGGGTCAGTGAAGGCGGAGGGGGTGGGCAGCTGCGGTCGCAGAAGAGCTGCCTGCTGAGCGCACGCCGTCCGCTGAAAGCGCCCGTGCACTGAGAGGAGTGGAACGCCGCACCAGAGGGAGGGAGGTGACGGCTCTTGGCGCATGCGCGCGCGCCGCTCGCGCAGGTGGGCGTGACCAAGTTTGGCTCGTTTGAGGTCGAGGTGGTGGACCCCGTGGAGGACTACCTGGCTGTGCTCAAGAAGGTGCGCCGCTGGCATTGGGTGCCCTGGTCCTCTCACACCCTCGCGCTCAAGGGCGCGGCGCTGGCGCGTGCGGCCGGCGACGGCGGGCACACGGGGAGGGTCCCTGACGGGCGTGAGCGCGAGCGGGGGCCAAACGTGCCGCGCAGGTGTTTGACTTCCCAGCGCTCAAGGCCTTCATCAGCCGCAAGGACTTCAAGCTGGTGTTTGACGCCATGCACGCCGTCACGGGCCCCTACGCCAAGCGCATCCTGGTGCAGGTGCGCGCCCGACCAGGCGGCACACACACTCGTTTCCCTCTTCTCGCGCGCAGCAGCCCAGGCACAGCCGCACCGGGAGGGAGCAGCTGGGCGCCAGCGGCGGGCCACAGGCGCAGGCGCTTGACGGGGCGATGGGGGGCCACCAGCAGGGGGTGAACACGGCGTGTGTGCGTGCGCGCCGTGCGTGGCGTGCGCCTGCAGGAGCTGGGCGCGCCGGCGGCGTCTGTCAAGGACGGCGTGCCCTCGCCCACCTTCAACAACGGGCACCCCGACCCCAACCTGACGTACGCCGACGAGCTGGTGAGGAGTACTTCGATGGGGAGGAGCACCAGGAGGAGCAGCAGCCAGCAGCAGCAGGCGCACACGCGCCCTCCTTGGCTGAGCCGGGTGACGAGCGCTTGCCTCCTGACCCAAGCCGGCACAGCGGCGCGGTCGCGGCGTGCGTGCGACAGCTTGCTCGCGTGCGGCCGCGTGTTGCGCGCAGGTCAAGATCATGTGGGCGGCCGACGCGCCGGCGTTCGGCGCGGCGTCGGACGGCGACGGCGACCGCAACATGATTCTGGGCAGCCAGTTCTTCATCACGCCCTCGGACTCGGTGGCCATGATTGCGGCCAACTACGAGGCCATCCCCTATTTCAAGAGCGGCCTCAAGGTAGGTATGCGGGCGGGCGGTGGGACGACGCCTCGCCTGTCCTTTGCTGGCAGCGGGCGAAGGAGGGAGCTGCGGGGTGGGTGCGGCGAGGTGAGGTGAGGCGGCGCGAGGTGGGAGGTTCAACGTGGTGCTGCGGGTTCGTCACGCAAATGCGCGCGCAGGGCGTGGCGCGCTCCATGCCCACGAGCGGCGCGCTCGACCGCGTGGCCAAGGCGCTCAACCTGCCCTTCTTCGAGACGCCCACGGGCTGGAAGTTCTTCGGCAACCTCATGGACGCCGGTGAGCGCCAGCGTTTGGGGGTGGGGGGCGCCGCAGCACTGACACTGGGTGGGCGCCTTGCCGTGAACGAGGACATCCTCGTTGCCACTGTGCAGTAGTCAAGTTGAGGGATTCGAGCCGCGGCGGTCTCACCGTGCTGCTGCGTGAGTCTGAACGCTGTCGTGTGTGCGCGTGCAGGCAAGTGCAGCGTGTGCGGCGAGGAGTCGTTTGGCACGGGCGGCGACCACATCCGCGAGAAGGACGGCATCTTTGCCGTGCTGGCGTGGCTGTCCATCCTGGCGCACAAGAACGCCGGCCTGCCCGAGGGCAGCAAGCTGTTTGGCGTGCGCGACGTGGCGGTGGAGCACTGGAAGAAGTACGGACGCAACTTCTTCAGGTCAGCGGCGCGCGCGCGCGCGTGCTGCGCCGTGCTCTTGAGGGCCACATGCGCGGGGCCGGAGATGCGTGCTAGCCGGCGTGGGGGCTCGCAGTCGCTGACGTTTGCACACCTGATCAAGGGCCGGAGAGAGCCAACGCGTGTGCGTCCTGGGGCGCGTGCGTGCGTGCTGTCGTGCGTGCGCAGCCGGTACGACTACGAGGAGGTGTCGTCGGCGGACGCCAACAAGATGATTGACCACGTGCGCTCCGTCATCGCCGCCTCGCCCAAGGTGAGAGCCTGCGCGCGGCCGCCGCACGACTGTGAGGGGGGGGGGTCCTGGCAGCGAGAGAGTAAAGTGGCGTTGCTGTGTGTGTGTGCGTGTGCGTGCGCAGGGCACCAAGCTGGGCGACTTCACCGTGGACTTTGCCGACGACTTTGAGTACGTGGACCCGATCGACGGCAGCAAGGCCTCCAAGCAGGGCCTGCGCTTCGTCTTCACCGGTGAGAGCGACGGAAGGGACACACCGCGCCCCGCCCTCGCGCCACGTGCTCCTTCTGTTCCCGCCCCTGTCGCCGCCTCTGGCCGGCGGGCGGTCTTGTGCGGGCGCCCGGCACGGCACGGCCACTGAGAGGCACGCGCCTGTTGCACACGTGGCGCGTTCGCGTGTGTGCGCGCGTGTGTGCACAGACGGGTCGCGCATCATCTTCCGCCTGTCGGGCACGGGGTCGAGCGGCGCCACCATCCGCCTGTACATTGAGCAGTTCACCTCGGACGCCGCCAAGCTGGAGGAGGACGCCCAGGTGGCGCTGGCGCCAATCATCAAGGTGCGGAGACGGCCGCACGCTCGCCTGCGCGCCACACCTGGTGCAACGCTTAACGCCCGTGGGGTGCTTCACGCCGCAGCAAGCGTCTGCTCCGACTCACTCGCTGCGTTCCTTGGTGCATTGGTCGCTGACCGCAGCTGGCGCTGGAGATCTCCAAGCTGCAGGAGTTCACCGGCCGCGACAAGCCCACCGTCATCACCTAAGCCCCTGCCCGCGCCAGTCCGCAATCGTCCGGTTGCTCTGGGAGCAGCTCCCACCCGTGCCGCTTGTGTGCTGTTTTTCGTTGTGGTGCGCACGGTCGCGAGCTGCAAGGGGTGCGGCGTTCCTCCCGGCCTATTGCACCGGGAGCAGCAGCCTGGGCACGGCCGTGCAGAGGCAGCGCTACGACAGCACAAGCTAGAGCTCGGCGGCCCCCAGGCCCAGCAGGATGATGACGACGGCCAGCACCAGGTACACGACGGCAATGCCCGCCACCTCGTTGTCGAGCGCGCGGTCCAGCTGCTGCATGCGCTGCCGCCGCTTGGCCGCCACCCACTCCTGGAACCGCTCCGCCTCGGCGCGGCTGGCGAAGAAGCCCGGCGGCGGCGGCATAGGGCCGTCGGGGTCGATGGCGCCGGGGCCCTGCTGCGCACGCTGCTGCCGCTGCTGCGACGGCTGCTGCGGCTGCCCTAGCCCGCCCAAGAGCGTGCTGCGCTGCTGCTGGTCCTTCTGCACCAGCTCCTTGATGCTCTCGTTGGTGTACATGCGCCGCGCCGCCCGGGCGAGCGGCCCGGAGGGGAGGCCGCCCCCAGGCAGGCTGCGGCGCCCGCTCGCCCGCCACGGCTGACCCCCTTGCTGCTGCTGCTGCTGCTGCTGCGTGCTGGGCGTGGGCTGCCAAGGGCCCAGCCACTTGTTGCCAGGGCCCTGGTTGAGCAGCGACGGCGCGGGAGGCGGCTCGGCGCCCTGCTGCGGGGGCGGCGGGAACGTTCTGCCGGGGAACAGTGGCATGGGGGGAGGCGATGGCGGAGGCGGCAACGGAGGCTGCTGCGTGGGGCCGTCGTCTCGCTGCGGCCAGAGGCCAAAGATGGGGGGC
>VFQP010006094.1_pt1 | contig 10099 bp, 13 predicted proteins | sample 3512351 | NCBI WGS metagenome assembly VFQP01 (sample SAMN10412372, study PRJNA504923) | tailings metagenome | isolation source: Relicate 1 Philex TSF1 revegetated site | place: Philippines: Tuba, Benguet | collected 2017-08-29
GCCGAGTGGGCGCACAAGCCCTTCAAGGTGAGGCGCCTGTCGGCACGACGCCAGCAACAGCACCACCAACGCCACGCCCGCTCGTACCTGGCCGCCTTGTGCAACGCGCCCACGAGACGCTGCCAGAGCGCGCTCCTGCAGGCCCAGTTGGGTCAAGCGTGCAGACCTGCTCTCTGACGTGTTCCGCTGCGCTGCGTGCGCTGGTGCGTGGCCGCAGGTGACGCTGAGCAGCTCCGTGTCGAGGTCGCTCAAGGTGGGCCGCCCCTCGCTGGCCGCCGTGTACGAGAACACCTTTGACTTTTAAGCGTGCACACGACCACACGCGCTGGAGCTGCAGCCGCCAGCGCGCGCGAGCCGAAGCGGCGAGCGGCCCTCCTCTCACGCGGGGCGGACGAGTTTTGCCCAGCGTTTTGTGCGAGTCTGGGTGCGCTGACGAGCGGGGGGCCCGCCGCCGCCCGCCGGCCCCCGCCCTCCGCTTTGCTGGGGCTGGGCGTGTGGGAGGGCGGCGCGTGCGTGTGGGCGCTTTTTGGGGCCGTTTGCGCGAGCTGCGGACCGGAGCGGACCTGCGAGTGTGTCTGGGTGCGAGCGAACAGGGCACGTGTTCAGGTGGCGTGCGTGCGGTCCGCTGCGTGTGTGTAGTAGCCGTGGCGCCGCGTGTATTTTGTGGGGGCGTGCCACCGTCTAATGCGCGTGTGCTTGCGTCGCACGTATGAACCGCGAAGACACACACGGCGTGCTTAAACGTGCGAGTGGCACTGCGTTTGCCTCCGCCCCCAGCCCCGGACGGCGCACGGGTTTCTCCGTGACCCTTGCCTGCTGTGGAAACCCGCCGCCGCAACGCAACCCTGCATGCGCGCAAACGCTCGCGCGCGGCACGTGACCTGCTCTCGCTCTGTCTCTCACCTCCCGCTGACTTTTGGGACGCTCTGCGCGCGGGATGACGCACCCCTCGGACCGAACATGGCGTGCTTTTGCTGTGCTGACTGTGCTCGCCTGCTGTCGTGCGAGTGGATCAATAAAAGGCTCTCCTACTGCAAGTCGCCACGAAGAACGCAGGCTCTCGTCGACGGACCAAGCAGCAAGTCCACAGGAACGTCACCGCAGCTGGTAGGTGCTGACCAGCTCTGCCGGCACCAGCTGCTCCACCTTGCGCCAGGGCCTCCACATGCTCCGCTCGAACGACGGCGGCTCGGCCGCGTGCTTGACCAGCGGCGCCTCCCTCTCCAGCTGGTCGTCGGGCACCAGGAGCCGCGGCCGCGCCAGCTCCGACAGAAGCTGCGCCGTGCCCCGGTGGTTCACCTTGACCGCCACCTGCGTGCAGCAGCAGCAGCAGCAGCAGCAGCGGCAGCAGCGTCGATCGCCGCCGGCTGCGGCACCATCACTAGACCAAGCAAAGGAGCGGCGCGCACCTGGCGCGGCACGCGCGTGGCGAGGTCCAGCGCGATGAGGCTGGCGCCGAGCTGCACCAGCGCCTGGCACATGCGGTCCAGGCCCAGCGCCGCCGCGTACGCCAGCGGCGTGCGGCCCCTGCGCCACGGAAGGACAACACACACCCTCACACTCCAGTCTGAAGGTTCGGCTCTGGCTGTGAGGCAAGCGGGGCGCCCGTTGCGCGGAGCGCAACCGTGCTTGATGTGTGCCCAAAGAGCAAGCACCCGCCCCGCGGCCCCATGCCCGCCCGACACGACACTCACTTGTCGTCCCGAACTTCGAGCCGGGCGCCCGCCGCCAGCACGGCCTCGAGCGCCTGGATGGACCCGCCGCGCACGGCGGCAAAGATGGGGTTGCCACTGCCCGGCTGCACCAGCGCCTGCAGGCCCACGCCCTTGCCCAGCAGCCACGCCACCATGTCTCCCTTGCCCGCCTGCACGCGCAACGTCGAGGCGAGGCCAAAGGTGCGCACTCCACCATCCCTTTGCTGCCCACAACATCGAGACCACGGCAGCTCCAGCGTGCGCACGCGCGCCGCAGATGCAGACTCGGCATGTCGCAGAAGCTGTCGCTCTCATGAAGTTGTCGCACCACCAGCAGCTGCTCACCTTTGCCGCCGCGACGAGCAGCCTGACCGCCACCGCCCCCTTCCCCTCCCTGCTGAGCAGGGCGGGCGCCCCCGCCGTGCCTCTCACCTTTGCCGCCGCGACGAGCAGCCTGACCGCCTCCGCCCCGTCCCCTCCCTTGAGCAAGTCAGGCGTGGCGCCGTGCTTGCACAGCAGCTCGGCCGCCGCCACGTGCCCGCCCACGCACGCGTGGTGCAGCGCCGTCAGCCCCTCCATGTCGGGCTGCGTCGCGTCCATCTTCGGGGGCAGCGCCAGCAGCGCCTGCAGCACCTGCGACACGCACGCATCGCCCCGCGCCTCGCCTCCACAGGCCCGCAGGAGGACGCCAGGGCGGAGGAAAGGTGCGTGGACTGTGTGGCCACTGCCAGGGGACGGACCTGCGTGGCCCCGCTCGCGGCGGCGTGCATGAGCAGCGTGCGCCCCTGGGGGTCCACGTCGGTGGTGCCGCGCGCGCCCAGCTTCTCCAGCAGCAGCTTGACGCACTCCACCTGCGGCACGGACGCAGCAACTCGTCTCGCACCCGGCGGCACCCGTGCACACCATGGCACTTCTCGACGCCGACCGAGCTGAGGCTACGCAGGCTCATCTTTAGTGCAGCTGATCGTGGTACAGCTGTCTCGTTGGAGCAGAGAGCAGGAGCGGAGCTTTCCGTGCGGGGCGCACCCGGTCGTGCCGGCACGCCAGCATGACGGCCGTCAGGCCGCCGCGCGTGCGGGCGTTGGGCGGCGCGCCCGCGTCCAGCAGCGCCCGCAGCGTGTCGGTGTGGCCGCCCTTGGCCGCCGCCATGACGGCCGTCTCCCCGCCCTTGGTCGCCTGTGCGGCGCAGCCAGCGTCATGCCCCACTTGCCTTGGGTTCCCCTCTCAGCTCTGGCCACTGTTCTCACTGCCACATTGTATCCGCGCCGCACCTGGTTCAAGAGGTAGTTCCGCCCTGCGTTGCCGCCCATCTTGCTGCTGAGCAGCTGCTGGATGACCTGCACCCACGCGGGCAGCGTGCGAGTGCCCACCCATCAGTCATCTTCTAGAGCAAGGGCCTGCATGCGCGCGTGCACCCCTTGAGGCCCCTCGTTTGCACCTCGGTGGCGCCCTTGCAGGCCGCCATGATGAGGGCCGTGGCGCCGATCGCGTCGCCCGCCAGCACGTCGGCGCCGGCTTCCAGCAGCAGCGCCACGATGGGTGGGCCTGCGGCGCCACAACAGGGTGCGGTTCCTGCATCGTCGGGTGGCTTCAACAGGGGCTGTGTGTGTGCTGGTCACCGTCCTGGTCTTTGGGTCCAACGCACAGTTGACCGACGCGGCCAGGATGAGCGGAGTGGCCCCAAAGGGCGTGTGCCTCCCCAGGAGGCTCGGCAGGTGCTTGAGCAGGGCTCTTGCGCCCTCCAGGTCCTTCTGCGGAGCAGAGCCAGGCGCGCTCCCTTGGCGCTTGCACGAGCTGTAGCGCCGACCAAACACGCAAAGAGAGCCGCGACTCACGTTGATGATGCAAGAGAAGAAGCCGTGCTTCGCTGCTCTTGCTTCGCTGAGGGCATCTCGTCGCGCGAGCGCCTCCCGCGCCTGCACCAGGTCGTGCTCCGAGGGGTGCCATGGCCGCACGAAGGCGCTCCAGTCGTTCGCATAGCCGTAGGCGTCGTGCACACGATCAGGCTGCGAGCCGTTCCACCTGAAGGCGCGCCCCGCGTAGGCCTCGTGCGCGGGGGGCATCTTTTCTGACTTTGACTGCGCGTCCACCTGCACGTCCATCCCATGATGGTGGTGGCGCAGCTCAAGACTCGTTGCAGGTCAGTCGCCAGCGAGATCTGGCATGCCAAAAAGGTCATGTGTGGGTCTGTCTGTGTGCTAAGCCTCGCCCACGGTGCGCGCGCCCGCGCGCCCGCCGCAGACATACATAGCCGTCAAGCAGGACAGCGCGCTGGCAGCTGGCCCAAGCGGAAGCAGGACCGAGGACCCCGTCGTTTACCAGCTGCAGGCGTCCGCGCCCCCAGGTGGCCACGCGCCCCAACGCCAAGCTCCCGCGTCGCCGCGCGGCCCCGCCAGCGCCGCCCCCACCCCCACCACCATCACATCACGTGGACGCCCGAGGCGCCAGGCCCACGCGAGAGCAGAGCCTCCCACCGTAGTGCTGCGCCACCCGAGCACGCCTCCTAAACAAGGAAGCGGCGTGGCCGCCACCAGCCCGACCCGCAACCCACGCTCCGCCGCACTGGCACGCAGCGTGGGCCACAGTGAGGAGGAGAGCCTCCTGCTCTCCTCCCCACGCCCCGCCGCCACGCCAGGGGCCACCGCGGCCCTGCCCCGCTGCAGCTGCCGCCTCCTCCTCCTCCCTCAAGGACAACACGCTGCAGCCGCCCGCCAGCAGCTCAGCTCAGTGCGAGAGCTTGGCCAGCTCCTCCGCCTCTGACTGCAGCCTGAGCAGGTACTTTTGCTCGCGGTAGTTGACCCACTGGTACTCCTTGGTGGCCACCAGCTTCTCCCGGTAGCTCTCCACGTCGCGCCACTGCGTGCCGTACGGCAGCTGCTCGCTCTTGATCAGGTCGGCCAGCTCGATGTAGTGCTCGGCGCTGTCCACAATCACGCGGTCCTTCTGCGCAGGGGGTAGGCCAACGAGGGCGAGGTGTGGGCCGCCGCGGCAAGACCGGGGCACGCCGGGCACGCATTCTAGTGTGGCTTGTCCTGCTGTTGCTGCTGCTGCATGTGCGCTACGCGGCGCGCTGCTGCTGGACGCTGGCCCAGCCAGGGGGACAGGGGCGCTGCTGAGGGAGGCTGCCCCAAAAAACAGGCTGCGCGGCGCACCTCGTGGCCGGTGAGCTTGCGCAGGAACTTGATGGGGTTGCCGCCCCAGAGCTCGCCCGACGGGATTCGCCGGGCGGGCGGCACCACCGAGCCTGGCGCGATGATGGACTCGGTCTCGATGATGGCGCCCTCGCAGACGACGGAGCGCGCGCCGATGATCACCTTGGGCTCCACGATGCACGACCGCAGCACGCTGTAGGGCTCGATGGTGACGTAGCTGCCGATGAGCGTGGCTGGGTTGAGGCCCGTGGGCACGGCCCTGCAGCGCGGCGGCGCGTGCGGTTCCCGGTTTGCGGGAACCGGGAACCGTCAGTCGGCGTGCACCGGCCCCCCAAGCCCACGCCCATCGCAGATGTGCGTTGTAGCTGCCTGGTGCCTGCCTCCGCACGCTGCCTGCACGCTGCTCTCCCCCTGGAGCTCCCCAGCGATGCTCTCGCCTGGCCGCGTGGATGACCGCGCGGTCGCCCACGACGCTGTAGTTGGCGATTCTGATCTTGTTCAGGTCTCCACGCACGACGGCGCCGTAGAAGATGGCCACCTGCGCGCGCGCGCGGTGTGTGCGTGCTCGCAATCACCATTCTCAGAGCCTGTGGGCCCCCCCGAGCGCGGCGATCAGGGGCGCCCGCTGGCGCAGACCTTGTCATAGATGTCCACGTCGCCGGCCACCACCGCGTTGGGCGCGATGAAGGTGCAGGGCTGCAGCCAGGGCGTCTTGTCGAGCAGCGCGAGCACGCTGCGCTGCCGATTGTACCACTCGTCCTCGATGGGCACCTGGGTCACCGCCGGGCCGTTCGGCGCGTCGAAGAACTGCGTGGCAAAGCCGCGCGAGGACGCGCTGCTCACGGCTGCGGCCGCGCAAGACGCCGATCCAGCGGGAGGCGCGACCGCGCCGCCCGACCGGAGAAGCAGCCCGACCGCGTGGCGCAGCATCGTGCGGGGCCCTGCGGGTGCGGCGCTCGCTCGCTCTTTGAGCTGTCGCACATGGGAAAGAGATTTGCTGAGGGCGGTCGGTTCGGCTCGTTCAAGGCCGTCAGCGCGCAGCCCAGCGCGAGCGCGGCGAGCACTCGCCTCGGGTGACGCGCCGAGGCAGCTTGCTTCCTCGGTGGAGAAGATGGGCAGACGCTAGGGTCCCAAGGAAGGGCGCCGATCCGTCTTCTTCTCCATTCTTACACTCGCTCAGCGATGCAGGCGCGCCATTGAGCTGACAGCAGCCTTCCAGCTCAGCAGTGTGGGCCTTCAAGGCACTTCAGCCGGACGGGCCAGCTGAACACGCACGCAGCACGTCGCCGCGGCAGCACCTGCACACAACCAACTCGCAGCGCAGCGGCGGCGAGCGCACCCTCGGCGTCACGCAGGCGCCAGCGAAGGCAGCTGCTGCACCTGACGCGCCGATGCTGCTGGCTGCAGCTGCTGCTGCGCCCGGCGGCAGCGGCTCAAACGGCGCCGCCAAGCACGCCAGCAAGAAGCAGCGCGCCAGCGGCGGCGGAGACGCCTCCGCAGAGGTCCAGGTGGGGCCCGGCCCGCTGCCCAGGCGCTCCTCGCTGCTGCGGCCACTCACGCCCGACCTTGGCGCCGCCACGTCCACCGCGGCGCAGCAGCAGCAACAGCAGCAGCAGCAGCAGCCCAAAAAGCCAAAGGACAAGGTCTCGCGAGAGCTCCTCGGCCTCCTCGACCCGTACGCCATCGTCAAGCGCAACTCCACCAGCGGCAATGGCGGCGTGGCCGGCGACGACGCCGACGACGCCTCCGCGCTGCTCGACGCGTTGCAGCCGGAGATGGCGGCGCCCGGCGGCGCCAGGGCCACGCGCGGCGCGCTCGCCCGCGCCGGCTCCACCCCCGAGCCCCTCCCCAGCAACCACCACCAGCCGCCCGCCAAGAAGCACGGCCCACCGGCAGGCGCCAAGCCCGGCGGCGGCGGCGGCGGCGGCGGCAGCAAGCCCGCCCACAAGGGCGGCGCCGGCGGGGGAGGCGGCGGAGGCGGCGGAGGCGGCGGCAAGCCCGCCCCCAAGCCGCCGCCGCCGCCGCCGCCCGAGCCGGTGCGCTTGCCGCTGGACCCTAAAGACCACCATGCCATTGCGCTCATGCTGACGGCGTGCTTCCCCGGCACCAGCGCCATGCCGGCGACCGTGCTCGGCTCGCTCATGAGCACCAGCTGCACGCGCTGCATCTGGGTGAGTCATTCCGCGCCGCGCCGCTCCTGTCAGGACGCCCGCTGGCGCATGCGGCCCGCGGGCGCAGCGAGCTCCACGCGAGGCGTGGGCGTGCGTCCGCAACTCATCAGCTCGTGAGCAGAGAGAGACAGAGGCGCATGCGCGGCCCCGAAACGCGGCGCCCGATACCTCGCTGCGTGCGCGTGCGCGTGCCCCTGCAGGCGCTGCAGAAAAAGGCGCTCAAGGAGGTGGAGGCCAAGCCGCGGCTGCCGGGGCTGGAGGGCTGCCGGCAGCAGCTGGCGCCCTACGTCTGCGCGCACCGAGAGACCGTCCGCAAGGAGATGGTGCCCGGCTGGCCTGAGGTCAGCCGGCCCGGCGGCGGCGGCGGCAAGCAGGCGGCGCAGCAGCACAAGCCGCAGGCGGAAAGGCCCGCCAGCTCCAAGGCCGCGCAGCAGGTGGAGAGGCTCTCCGCGTGAGTGCGCGCCTCCCGTATGTGCGTGTGGGCGTGGGCGCCTGGGCGGGGCGGGGGCCAAAACGCCGCGCGCGGCAGGCGCCTTTGGCGGGGGCGGGCGGGCCGGCGGCGCGTGCGTGGCGGTGAGCGTGTGGCGACGCCTCCGCCGCACCTAGCTGACTTGCACCGCACCGCGCGGGTGCCAGCGCGGCTCCTCTTGTGCTGATGAGGAGGAGGCGGGTCCACATTGACGGGAGCGGAGAGCGCTGGCGTGCCGAGGCACACGAGGCCGCCTGCGTGGTCGGTGCGTGCGCGCTCGCCCATGCACTCGCAGGCGTGTGGAGCAGCAGCTCATCGACGCCATGGTCAGGCAGGTGGCGGCGGAGATGGGCTGCGACGTGAGCGAGGTGGCGGCGGTGGACGTGATCCGGGAGCTGCCCACCTACCTCGACTGCGACCCACGCATGCAGCGATACGAGGTGCGAGCTACGCCGCCGCGCCCTCACGCAGCCGCACGTCGGCGTTTGCGCGCGCCCCGCAATCCAGAGCTCGCCAGCGCCGCGCGTGCTCGCTTTCCAATCAGACAAAAAGGGAAGGGAAAGGAATTCCTTTCCCTTTGCCTTTCCTTTCGCCCTTGCTAAACGCAGGTGGGGGAGGAGGACCCGCGCAAGCAGCTGCGGGGGCAGCTCGGCGTGCGCGCGTCAGAGCCCATCGAGGCCTGGACCCTCCTGGGACCCTACACATGTGAGGAGCCCCGCCGGGGCGGGAGCGCCCGCGGCACCCACCGCCCAGCCCTCCGCCCTCTCTGCTTGCCTGCGAAGACGCCCAACTTGCAGCGTTCCCCACCGCTGAGCTGTGCCGTGCGGACCCCCCGTGTGTGCCTGCCTGCTTGCGCTTGGTGCCGCGCAGCGGCCGAGATGCTCAACGTGGAGTTCCACCGCTTCGTCGCGCGGCCGCCCTGCTTCCTGCTGCACGAGATGAGCGCCATGCTGGCGCGCAAGTACCAGCCCGACGCCCTGGTGAGCAGAGGAAGCCCTTTGGGTGTGTGCGTGTGTGTGTGTGAGGGGGGGTCTGCTGATGAGCCCGCGACTACCCCAGCCCGACGCCCTGGTGAGCGGCACTTTTTGTCTGCTCCCTCTGTCCTGCTTTCGACCGCACGCGACCAGACCGGCCGGCGCGAGCACGCGTGTTGAGCTTTACACCTGGCGGAGCCATCTCTGGCGAGCACGTGATGTCTGCACGGACGGCCCATGTGAGCCGCCCGACCCCTACCCCCGTGGTGCGTCCCATTCGCAGGTGCCCGTCCCCGGCCCGCTGAGGGAGCTCATGGCCGAGCTCTTCTACTCCGACCAGGTGCCTGAACCCTAGCGCAACCCTAGCCCGCGGGCAAGGAGCGCGCCCGCCTCGCCAGCGCACCAGACGCGGCGGGCGCAGGGCCACTCCTGGCGCGCCGCCTTGCCGCAGCCCCGCCGCCTCATCGCCTGCCGCCTGCTGGCGCGAAAAGAGAGAGCACGCACAGCGCGCGCGGCCGGCGCTCCCGACGCCCGCTTCCCTCCCCGCCTCCCACCCCCCCTCGCGCGCCGCAGGCCATGGGCCGCCGCACCGCCGGCAAGATGCTCAAGCTCTGCACCTCGCTGGCGGAAGAGCTGCCGCCGCCCGACGCCCACGACGCGCCAAGGTCCAACGGCAACAGCAACGGCGGCGGCGGCAACAAGGGCAAGAAGGGCGGAAAAAAGGCGGCGGCGGGTGCGGCCGACGCGCTGAACGCCAAGCTGGTGGCCACGGCGCCGGCGGGCGCGCTGTCACAGGCGCTCATGACGCTGGCGCTGGTGCGTGCGAGCAAGGGCGTCGAGTGCGGGCAATGTTAGGCCGGCTGCGCGTGTCACGTGCGCGACACCCTCGCGTGATGCGGCTCCGGTGCCTGCGTGACTGCATTCCCAGCGCCCGCCGTCGGCAGCGCGAGCAAGCAATGCCGGCAGGCCCTCTGCAACCTACGCTGCGCGTGCTGCGCGCGTGCTATGCGCGTGCTGCGCAGGGCGAGATGCGCAAGACCATGGCCAAGGTCAAGGTGCAGGTGCCGCCAGAGGTGGAGCGGGACGACGCCGTGGTGGAGGCCATGTGAGCGCCATAGCCACGCACCCTGCGCCGCGGGGCCGCCTTCCGCTGTTGTGATCCCGCCCCCCGGGGGCCGACGGCGGCCTGTTGGGGTTCCTTCACCTGCTCCGCGGGGGCCACATCCCGCCTCCTGCGCCGTGCGCCGCTGCGGTCGCGTGCCCTATGTGGGCGTGCTGCGGTTCACGCCTGCACGGACGCCTCGGCGGGGCCGGAGCTGCGCACGCGCCGTGGTGCACAAGCACGCCCCCCCGCCGCTGACCCCGAAGACCGCGCGGGCTTCAACCGACGTGCTTGCTGATGGCGGCGGCGCTGCTGTGTGCGTGTGTGCGTGTGCGTAGGCTGGCGGTGGCGGAGCACCACTGGACGCTGACATGCGACAGTTACGGGGCCGACTGCGACGTCCAGGAGCTGCTGGGGCCCACCAGCGACGACAGCCTGAGCGCCATCATCGTCGTGAGCGCGAACGGGGGGCGCCGGGGAGGGGGGCGAGGCACGTGGTGAGGGAGGTGCAGGGCGGGGCTGCCGTTTGGGCGCAAC
>VFQP010006095.1_pt1 | contig 10097 bp, 7 predicted proteins | sample 3512351 | NCBI WGS metagenome assembly VFQP01 (sample SAMN10412372, study PRJNA504923) | tailings metagenome | isolation source: Relicate 1 Philex TSF1 revegetated site | place: Philippines: Tuba, Benguet | collected 2017-08-29
GCACGGCGATCTTGTGGAAGCCCACGTCGATGATGAAGATGGCGTCGGGCAGCGCGTTCATGTCCTGGATGCCGCCGATGTCCTTCTCGAGCTTCTCCATCTCGCGGGCGAACATCAGCTGCTCCTTCTTGGTCATGCTTTCCAGGCCAGCTTCCTTCTGGGCCTGCATGTCCTTGAGACGCTTGATGGAGGTCTTGACCGTCTTGAAGTTGGTCAGCATGCCGCCGAGCCAGCGCTGGTCGACGAAAGGAACGCCGGCGCGGCGGGCTTCCTGGGCAACGATGTCGCGCGACTGGCGCTTGGTGCCCACCATCAGGATGGTGCCGCGGTTCGCGGAGAGCTGGCGAACGAATTTCGCAGCCTCTTCAAACAGGGGCAGCGTCTTTTCGAGGTTGACGATGTGGATCTTGTTGCGATGGCCGAAGATGTACGGCGCCATCTTGGGGTTCCAGAAGCGGGTCTGGTGACCGAAATGGACACCGGCTTCCAGCATTTCGCGCATGGAGATGGACATGGGATAACTTTCCAGAGGTTGAGTCTAAAATCCAGCCCCGATCGCCTGCAACGTCGAATCCTTGGAGGTTCCTGCGCGGCGGACAACACCCGGTTGGGCTGGTTTGCGATTGGCTTCATCCAGGGCGGCACGAACACCATGTCCGTGCCTGCCATTGGCAAAGCCCGTCGATTATAGCAGCCGTCCGGCTTCACGGTCACTTGCGCCCTGCACCATGCCCCACGTCCCGCCTCGTTCCGCCGCTCAACTTCGCACAGAGCCCGCACCCGATCCCCTTCCTGCTTCATCCGAATCTTCGACGCCGGTTGCCGCACGGGGCCAGCCTTGAGGCTCGCTGTGGTCGGTGCGGGTGTGGCTGGCGCCACCACCGCCTACGAGCTCACGCTCGATGGCCACGAGGTCACGGTGTTCGAACGCCGCAGCACCATCGCCGAGGAAGCCAGCTTCGCCACCGGTGCACTCGTCGCCCCGGGCTGGACGGCCGACTGGACAGGTACCCAGCGGCATCTCCGCTTTCCCTGGACCTCCCGTCGGGTCGATGGCCTGCGTCTGGCGCGTCTCCCCGCCTTGCGTGAATGGCCCTGGCTGTGGCACTGGGCCCAGGCGGGCAAGGCGGATCGGCTGGCGCAGGGCCATCGGCACCTCCACCAGTTGCTGCGCTACAGCCAGCAGCGGCAACTGTCGATCACCACCGAGCGCGAATTGGAGCACGACCGCAGCCAGGGCATGCTGGTGTTGTGGCGCAGCGAACGCGACGCCGAGATGGCGCAGCCGGCGCTGGCGTTGATGCGCGAGAGCGGGATTGCCTTCAAGCTGCTGGGCGCCGAGCAGGCCCGCGCGCTTGAACCGGCCCTGAGCGCGGAAACACCCTTGCACGGCGCGGTCGAACTCGGCGAGGAAGGCGTGGCCAACTGCCGGGAGTTCGCGCTGCTGCTGCGCGCCGCGGCCCAGGCCCAGGGCTGTCGTTTCGAGTTCGACACCCGGGTGGAGGCCCTCGATCCCCGCGTGGGCGGCCAGGTCGACGTCGCCGTCGCGGACGGTGAAGGTCCAAGAACCGAGCGGTTCGACGGGGTGATCCTGTGCGCTGGCGCCTTCAGCGCGGATCTGCTCAAGCCCCTGGGGCTGCACCTGCCCATGAAGGCGGTGTACGGCCATTCGCTCAGTGCTGCGGTCCGTGAACCGCTGGATGCGCCCTTGTCGGCCGTGCTCGACGCGCGCAGCGGGGTCTCGATCGCCCGCCTGGGGCAGCGGGTGCGCGTGGCCGGTGGCCGCGAGTTCGGCGGCACGCCCGGCGAACCCTCCAAACCATCGCTGGCCCGCCTCTACGAAGTGCTGGCCGACTGGTTTCCAGGCGCGGTCCGGCTGGGCGGGCCTCGCGGCAGCATCCAGGAATGGCAGGGTGCACAGGCCAGCCTGCCCGATGGCCTTGCCCTGATCGGCCCCACCCGGCTGCCCGGGTTGTGGCTGAACCTGGGTCACGGCACCAGCGGCTGGTCCACGGCGTGTGGCAGCGCCCGCGCGCTGGCCGATCGCCTGAAACGTCAGGAACCCGAGGTCGACCTGCTGGGTTTCTCGCCCCAGCGTTTTGGCCTGTAGCGTGCTGGATCCAGCGGCAAACATGATGAAATGCCGGCAGTTTCATCCGGCCCAGTCGTGACCACCTCTTCGCTTTCCCCTGAACCCACCCCGGGGTCCGACGGCCTGCGGCCGGTGGGTGCGACCCGGCGCGAGGCGCTCTACAGCATCGAGGCCACCCGCCATCTCGAACGCGAAGCGATGGCGCGACTGCCCGCCCACACATTGATGGCGCGCGCCGGGCTTTCCGTGGCCCGGCTGGCGCTGGCGCTGCAGCCGCACGCCCAGATCGTCTGGGTGGCTTGCGGACCCGGCAACAACGGTGGCGATGGCCTGGTGGCCGCCACGGAACTGCACCGGTGGGCGCAGACACGCAGGGGCTTGCCCCGGGTGGTGGTGACCCACTGGACGGGCGATCCCGCGGCCGAGGTGCGACTGCCCGCCAATGCCCGGAACGCGCTGGTGGCCGCGCGTGAGGCCGGCGTGGTGTTTGCCGACCAGCCGCCCGCCCGGTTCGACCTCGCCATCGACGCGTTGCTGGGCCTGGGCGCCTCGCGGCCGGTGCAGGGGCTGTTGGGAGAATGGCTTTCCCTGCTTCGCACCACGTCGCGACCCGTCCTGTGCGTGGACCTGCCCAGCGGGCTAGATGCCGATACCGGCGCCCTGGCATCCAGCGGTGGCGCGCCCGTTCGCCCGACCGAGCCAGGTCCCAGGCACACCCTCTCGCTGCTCACGCTCAAGCCAGGGCTGTTCACCGCCCACGGCCGGGATGCAGCCGGCGAGGTCTGGATGGACGATCTTGGCGAAGCACCTTCGGCCGAGGCGCCCGTCCGGGCCTGGCTCTGCGGCCAACCGCATTCGACGATTGAAAAGGCCGACTTTGCCCACGCCAGCCACAAGGGCAGCTTTGGCGATGTGTGGGTGATCGGCGGACAAGGCATCGCCGTGGAGGGCGCGGGCATGACGGGTGCCGCGGTGCTCGCCGCCCGAGCCGCCCTGCGCGCCGGTGCCGGGCGGGTTTTCGTCGGGCTGCTGCAAGGATCGAATGCCGACGAGCCCACCTGGGATCCGGTCAACCCCGAACTGATGTTCCGCCGCGTGGAGCGGCTGCTGGAAGAGGCGCCCCTGCGCCAGGGCTGCGTGGTCTGCGGCTGCGGCGGCGGAAGCGGTGTGGCGGCGTTTCTGCCGCGGCTGCTGTCAAAGGCGCCACGGCTGGTTTTCGACGCCGACGCGCTCAACGCCATCGCGGCCGACACCCACCTGCAAACCCAACTGATCGACCGCAAGAGACGCGGCTGGGCAACGGTCATCACGCCGCATCCGCTGGAAGCGGCCCGCCTGCTGGGCAGCGACACCACCACCGTGATGGCCGATCGGCTGAAAGCGGCGCAGACGCTGGCTGAGCGGTTCGATGTGGTCTGCGTCCTCAAGGGTTCAGGCACCGTGCTGGCGGCCCCTGACGAGGTGCCGTGGATCAACCCCACCGGCAACGCCGCGCTGGCGACAGCGGGCACCGGCGATGTGCTGGCTGGCATGGTGGGCAGTGCGCTGGCGCGCCTTGAAACAAAGGATGGTCCATCCGTGCTGAACAGCGTGGCGGCGACGGTGTTTCAGCACGGCTGGCTGGCCGATCACTGGCCTCCCGCATCGGCGCTGAGCGCCGGCGCCCTGGCCGCGCAGGTGCGGCCTTCGGCGTGAGCAGGCTTCAGCCCAGCAACATCAACCCGACCTGCAGCAGGATGATGAGGATCAGCACCGACAGGTCGACACCACCGACCAGAGGAATCACGCGCCGCACCGGCCGCAGGATGGGGCCGCACAGGCGCTCCAGCGTGGCCATGACGGGCGCATGCGGCTGCACCCAGGACAGGATGGCGTAGCCCAGCAGCAGCAGCATGAGTCCTTGCAGCAGGGTGCGCACCAGGATGCGCAAGGCCATCTGCAGCACGGTCAGCACCGAGGCCTCCATCGAGAACGAACGGTCCGACGCGCCGGCGGCCAGCAGCAGCCAGATGACGCCGTAGATCAGCGCCAGCACCAGCGCCGCGATCAGGCTGCCCCAGTCGACACGGCTTTGTGCCATGGGGCGAGGCAGAATGCGCCGCACCGGCGCCACCAGCCAGTCGGTGAGCGCGATTGCAAAACGACCGGGCTGCGCCGACATGTGGATGCGCAACTGGTTCATCCAGGCGCGCAGCAGGGCGGCCGCCACCAGGAAGAAGAACAGGACCTCGAGCAGAAAGAAGACGATGCGCATGCGTGGTGTGAATTCGGCCAGAGAGAGGCGGAGTTTATGCCCGGCAGCGGCGTTTCAGTCACCGGAAAGGCGCAAGGGCGCCAGCGGCAAGCGCGGATCGGGTTCACGCCCATCCGCCAGGCGCTGCAAGGCGGCGGCCCGGGAAGCCTCGAGGAAATCGAGCATGATCGGCGAGCTGTCTGCCAGGGCGTCGCGGCCATGGTGGAACTCTGGGTGCCACTGCACACCGCGCGCGTAGGAGTCGCCGTTCCAGCGAATGGCCTCCACCATGCCGTCCAGCGTCGAGACCGCCTCGACCACCATGCCCTTGCCAATCTCGGCCACAGCCTGGTGGTGGATGCTGGTCACGCGCAACTGCGAGGCGTTGGGGTACAGCCGGGTGAGCGCGGAGCCCTGCAGAAAGGTGACGTCGTGCTCGTGCTGGTCGTACAGATCGGTTTCCACATGCGCATGCGCTGCCGGGCACTGGGTGGCAATGTCCTGATAGAGCGTGCCGCCAAAAGCGACATTGAGCAGTTGCGCGCCGCGGCAGACGCCCAACACGGGCTTCTTCTGCGCCACGAACGTGCGCAGCAAGGCCAACTCGTAGCGATCGCGCACAACGTCCCCTTGCCAGCGGGGGTCGATGGGCGTCTGACCGTAGGTCTGCGGCGCCACGTCGGCACCACCCTGCAGCACCAGCGCGTCAAGCTCCTGGACCACGTGCTCGACCTTCAGGTGCCGCGCCGCATGCTTGCTGTCATGAGCCACCGCCGGCACCATGAAGGCCACGGCACCATGCTCCATGATCCAGTGCGCCAGCGACTGTTCGATGTACTGCAGGATCTTGTTGCGGAAACCGAGTTCGGGAGGCACCGAGTGCAGCAGACGGGCAGACACGCCGATGCGCAGCGGCCGCTCGGTGGGCACGGCGGGCGGCTTGCGGCGGGAAACAGAGGTTGCGCGATCGGGCATTCGGGCGACCTCGGCTTTCAACGGCGGCTCTTGCGCGACTTGCTGGCGGCACTGCGTGCACCGCCGCGATCGGACTTCTTGCCGGCGGCTTTGCGCGCAGCAGACTTGGCGTCTGGTGCCGACGCGGTGCCTCCCTTTCGAGCGGCCGATCCCGTGTCCCGGCCACGGCGCGATTTGTCGGCGCGGCCCACAGACAAAGAGGCCTCCGGCGACCCGGCTTGCCCCGTCTTGTCGCGCATGGCGCGCAGCAGCAGCTCATCGTCGCCGCTGACCAGGCGGAAGTCGATTCGCCGGCCATCCAGGTCGACGCGGCTGACCTGCACCTGCACACGGGTGCCCAGGGCGTAACGGATGCCGGTCCGTTCACCGCGCAACTCCTGGCGCGCTTCATCGAATCTGAAGTATTCGCCACCGAGTTCGGTGATGTGGACCAGTCCTTCCACGTACATCGCATCCAGCGTGACGAACAGGCCGAAACTGGTCACCGAGCTCACCACCCCGCTGAACTCCTCACCCAGGTGCTCGCGCATGTACTTGCACTTGAGCCAGGCCTCCACGTCGCGGCTGGCCTCGTCGGCACGGCGCTCGTTGGCGCTGCAGTGCAGGCCCGCGGCCTGCCAGGCCAGGGTGTCGGCCGAGGGCTTGCGCACCGGCTGCGTGGGCGGCTTCACGCGCGAGGCCAGGCGCTTGCTCAGCTTGGCGTGCGCCTCGCCCGGCGTGGGCAGGGCCGGCAGCTGGTACTTCTGCTTGTGCAGGATGGCCTTGATCACACGGTGCACGAGCAGATCGGGGTAGCGCCGGATCGGGCTGGTGAAGTGTGTGTAGGCCTCGAAGGCCAGGCCGAAGTGCCCGCTGTTGATGGGCGTGTAGATCGCCTGCTGCATGGAGCGCAGCAGCATGGTGTGGATCTGCTGCGCGTCGGGCCGGTCTTTGGTGGCGGCAGCGATCTGCTGGAACTCGCCCGGCGCGGGATCGTCGCTGATCGTCATGCCCACGCCCAGCGCCTTGAGGTAGTTGCGCAGCAGCTCCTGCTTCTCGGGCGTGGGGCCTTCGTGCACGCGGAACAGGCCGGGATGCTTGCTTTGCGAGATGAACTCGGCCGAGCACACGTTGGCCGCGAGCATGGCTTCTTCGATCAGCTTGTGCGCGTCGTTGCGCGTGCGCGGCACGATCTTCTCGATGCGGCCCGACTCGTCGCAGACGATCTGCGTCTCGACGGTTTCGAAGTCGACCGCGCCGCGGCGGTTGCGTGCGCTCAGCAGCGCGCGGTACACGTCGTGCAGGTTGAGCAGGTAAGGCACCAGGGCCTTGCGGTTCTGCGCCTCGGGGCCGCGCGTGTTCTGCAGGATCGCGGCCACCTCGGTGTAGGTGAAGCGCGCGTGGCTGAACATCACCGCCGGATAGAACTGGTAGGCGTGGACTTCGCCCTTGGCGTTGACCAGCATGTCGCACACCATGCAGAGCCGTTCCACACCGGGGTTCAGCGAGCACAAGCCGTTGGAGAGCTTTTCCGGCAGCATGGGAATCACGCGGCGCGGGAAGTACACCGACGTGGCGCGGTCATAGGCATCCACGTCGATGGGCGAACCGGTCTCCACATAATGGCTCACGTCGGCAATCGCCACGAGCAGGCGCCAGCCCTTGCCCTTGCCCACCTTCGCGGGCTCGCAGTACACGGCATCGTCGAAGTCGCGTGCGTCCTCCCCATCGATGGTCACGAGGGGCACATCACGCAGATCCACCCGATGCTTGTGGTCGGCGGCGCGCACATGGTCCGGCAGCGCACGGGCCTGCGCCAGGGCCGCCTCGGAAAACTCGTGCGGCACGCCGTACTTGCGCACGGCGATCTCGATCTCCATGCCCGGATCGTCGATCTCCCCGAGCACCTCTTTGACACGCCCGACCGGCTGGCCATAGAGCGCCGGCGGCTCGGTGAGCTCGACGACGACCACCTGGCCGGGCTTGGCCGAACCGGTGGCACCCTTGGGAATCAGCACGTCCTGCCCGTAACGCTTGTCTTCCGGGGCCACCAGCCACACGCCACTTTCCTGAAGCAGGCGTCCGATGATGGGTGAATCGGAACGTTCGACGATCTCCGTCACGCGGCCTTCGGGACGCCCCTTGCGGTCCAGCCGCACGATGCGCGCCTTGACGCGATCCTTGTGCAAGACCGCCCGCATTTCGTTGGACGGGAGGTAGATGTCGGCCTGACCATCGTCGCGGATCACAAAACCATGTCCATCGCGATGGCCGGAAACCACACCTTCGTATTCGGCCAACAGGCTGCTTTTTTCGTTCACTTTTGCTCTGCTATAATTTCGGTTTTCCTGAAATGCCCAGGTGGCGGAATTGGTAGACGCACTAGTTTCAGGTACTAGCGAGTAACATCGTGGAGGTTCGAGTCCTCTCCTGGGCACCAATCATAAGGGCTTGCAAACGTGATGTTTGCAAGCCCTTTTCTTTTGTCCTCTTCGCAAGCCTGCCCACAGGCATGCGCAATGCGCCGAGGGCTTCTGCTCCACATTTGGTAGCAATTCGATACCGGCTGTCGATCACGAGGCCGGTCATGGCGGTCACCGTCAAACAGGTACCGCCAACAGGTCGTGGCCCTGAGCCGCCACCACCCGCGCCTTGGTGAACTCACCCACCTTCATGGTCTTGCTGATCTTCTCCGGGGGCAGCAGGCGCACCACGCCGTCGATCTCGGGCGCATCCGCATAACTGCGGCCTACGCCGCCCTTCCTGCCCAGACCCGGTGCCGAATCCACGAGCACCTGCATGGTCGCACCCACGCGCTGCCGCAGCTTCTCCGCCGAGACCTCTTCGGCCACAGCCATGAACCGCGCGCGACGCTCCTCGCGCAGCGCATCGGGCACGGCATCGGGCAGTTCATTGGCGGTGGCACCCGGCACGGGCGAGTAGGCAAAACAGCCCGCACGGTCGATGCGTGCATCGCGCACGAAATCCAGGAGGTGATCGAACTCGGCGTCGGTTTCACCCGGGAAGCCGGCAATGAAGGTGCTGCGCACCACGATCTGTGGGCAGAGCTCGCGCCAGCGCGCGATGCGCTCCAGGTTTCTCTCGCCGCTGGCCGGTCGCTTCATGCGGCGCAGCACATCGGGGTGGCTGTGCTGCAGGGGCACATCAAGATAGGGCAGACACAGGCCGTCGGCCATCAGCGGAATGATCTCGTCGACATGCGGATACGGGTACACATAGTGCAGCCGCACCCAGGCGCCAAAACCCTGGGCCAGCTCACCCAGCGCCCGCACCAGATCGAACATGCGCGTCTTCACCGGCTTGCCGTCCCAGAAGCCGGTGCGGTACTTCACGTCCACCCCATAGGCCGAGGTGTCCTGGCTCACCACCAGCAATTCCTTCACCCCGGATTCGAACAGCTTGCGCGCCTCGGTCAGCACGTCGCCGATCGGCCGGCTCACGAGATCGCCACGCATCGACGGGATGATGCAGAAGGTGCAACGGTGGTTGCAGCCCTCGCTGATCTTCAGGTAGGCGTAGTGGCGCGGCGTGAGCTTGATGCCCTGCGGCGGCACCAGATCGACGAAGGGGTCGTGCGGCTTGGGCAGGTGCTCGTGCACCGCCGTCATCACTTCGTGCGTGGCGTGCGGGCCCGTCACAGCCAGCACGCTGGGGTGCATCTGGCGCACCAGGTTGCCGCCGCCCTCGCCTTCGCGTGCCCCCAGGCACCCGGTGACGATGACCTTGCCGTTTTCCGCCAGGGCCTCGCCAATGGTGTCGAGGCTCTCGCGCACGGCGTCGTCGATGAAGCCGCAGGTGTTGACGATCACCAGGTCGGCACCGGCGAAAGTCTTGGAGGTTTGGTAGCCCTCGGCGCTGAGTTGCGTGAGGATGAGTTCGGAATCGGTCAGCGCCTTGGGGCAGCCCAGGCTGACAAAACCGACTTTGGGGGCCGCGTGGGACGGCTGGGAAAGCGTTTCAGACATGGCCCGATTGTCTCAGACCCGCCACAAAGCCGCAGATTCCCGCCTCAGCGCTTGAGCCCCAGGGCCGCGAGCATCTGTTCGCTGTTCTTCTGCATCTGCTCCTGCATCTGCGTGAAGGCGTTGCGCGACTGCTCCAGGTAGGTGCCCATCATGCCCTGCATCATGGGCGACTGCACATTCATGAACTGCTTCCAGGCTTCCGGATTGACGCCGGCGGATTGCTCCGTCATCTTGTGCTGCAGATCCATGAAGATCTGCACGTTCTTCTCCAGGTAGGCGCCCATGAAGTCCTGCATGGCGTGCCCGTAGAAGCGGATGATGTTGGCCAGCACCTGCTCGGTGAAGATCGGCACACCTGCGGTTTCTTCTTCCAGGATGATCTGCAGCAAGATGCTGCGGGTCAGGTCATCGTTGGTCTTGGCATCGCGCACCACGAAGGGCTCGTTGTCCATGACCAAGGCCTTCACTTCGGCCAGCGTGATGTACGACGAAGTGTCGGTGTCGTACAGACGCCGGTTCGGGTACTTCTTGATCACGCGCACGGCGGGAGCACGTTCACCGCCGCTGTCGGCCTTGGTTTTTTGCACTGAAGGACTTTCTGGTAGGAGCGGGCAGGGTCGCCCACCGTCTGCTCGGAGGATACGGCACATTCTAAAAACCCGGCTGCCACGGGCGAGCATGGGTTTTCCCTGTGCGAAGGGCCTGAAAAAGACGAAAAAAAGCCCGGCAGGGTGGCCAGGCATTTATGAGGACTTGCCTCGTCGAGAAGTGGAACCGGATTGGTAGGCGCGATTGGACTCGAACCAACGACCCCCACCATGTCAAGGTGGTG
>VFQP010006096.1_pt1 | contig 10097 bp, 9 predicted proteins | sample 3512351 | NCBI WGS metagenome assembly VFQP01 (sample SAMN10412372, study PRJNA504923) | tailings metagenome | isolation source: Relicate 1 Philex TSF1 revegetated site | place: Philippines: Tuba, Benguet | collected 2017-08-29
GCAGCTGGATCACCCGTGCTCGTGCACGGCGCGGAACCGCGGCACCTGCGCACCCGGTGCACGCGCCATCCCCAATGCAGCTGGATCACCCGTGCTCGTGCACGGCGCGGAACCGCGGCACCTGCGCACCCAATAGTCAAACGCACTATGTGCCTGGTGGCCTGTGCCTGGAGCCCGCCGTGGTGCCGGATCAAGATCCAAAGCACGCGCGCGAACAATCCAGGGCCAAAGCGCACTGCTTGCCGGCCCTAGCCCAGTACAGTGCATCCCCTGTCGCTGGCAAGCCCTAGCCGCCGGCTCTCTGCGTGGCTGGGACGACATGGCTGAGGGCTCCCTCGAGGGAGGGAGGCAGGGCGGGAGGGAAGGAGGGCGGGAGGCAGGCGCACCTCTGGCATGGGGATGGTGATGGCCGAGGTGGCCGTGGTGACGGTGGACTTGCGCTGCATGATGCGCAGGAACTTGGTCAGGCCCGCCTGCAGCGGCGGAGAAGAGCCACGCACAGAGGCAGCGTTGTGCACCACCGTGGGACGGGCAGCGCCCGGCCCCGTGCCTTCCCACCGCTGTGTCGTCCCACGCAGGCAAACCAGCGGCCTCGACAGCACCAGGCCCTCCCCCCCCCTTGAGGGCCCCGCCGGAGAGCGCACCAGGTAGACGGTCTCTCCTCGGCGCACGGGCGGGCTGGGCAGCAGCTCCGCCGCGCACACCTGCGCAGGAAAGAGGCAGCATCGCCGCCAGCAACACCCCCTTTCCCTCGCCCGTCCCCTCGCCCGTTCCCTTGCGCCGCCTGCGCTGCAGGGCGCGCCTCTGGCCCTGCTGATGGTGCCAAAGACGGCGGAGCCAGCGGATCGACGAGGGCACGCAAAGGGCCCCATGGGCCCCAACCCTAACGCAAGCCCTACCTTGCGGCGCGCCTCCTCGGGCAGCATGCGCGGGTCGTAGCTGACGAGCGTGAAGTTGTGCAGCGGGTGCAGGAACCTGCTGGCGCCGCAAGCAAAGGGGGCGCCAAGGGCACGCAGCCAGCGAGCCCGGTCGCCACGACTTCCCGCGCACGCAGACCCACACCACGTGCGCACGCCGCGTCAGAGCGCACGGGCGCCAGCGTGGGCGACGGATGTCGCAGGCGCGACGGCGCGGCGGTAAAGATGGGAGGTGGGCGTGGGCGTGCGCACCTGACGGTGCCCGGCACCTCGACGGGGTGCGCGCCGAAGGAGAGCGTCACGTCGCACGGGCCCACGATCACCGTGTTGCGGTCCACCAGCACCAGGCCCACCTGCACACCCACAGGGGCGCGCACCAATTGCAGGCTGGCAGCGTGAGCGAGCGGCGAACCACTCGAAACGCCAGCGCACCCCCGGAGGGGCGGGGCAGAGGCTGCCATCCCACCGAAGCGTCGCAACAGCACGGGCGGCGCCGTGTTGAAGCCTCTTTCTCCCCGTGGCGCACAACGACGCCACGAGGCGGAGCGTCCCCACCCGGAGCGCCCCTGAGTGAGGGCAGCAACTCGTGTTCTCGCCGTGGCGCACGACGACGCCAGCACAACAGCGCAGCAGAGGCCCGCAACAGCCACCCCAACCCGCAGGCCCCAGAGCGAGGGAGGTGCCTGCCTGACAGACGCTGCCCGCTCACGTTCTCGCCGTGGTGCACGATGACGCCGTTGCCGGCGAAGCTGCGCGCGTGCACGCCGTCCGACAGCGCCACCAGCGGGATGTCCACGTCCACCAGCACCATGCTGCACCGCAGCCGCTCCTCCAGCTGCGAGCGACACATGATCGGCGCCGCCGCCGCGAACACCGCACCCCATGAACCATCATGACTCGTGAGGCGCAAGGCAGTACCGTCGCCCACGCACAAAACGAAGCAGTTCACCAGGTCCGCAGGCGCCTGCGTCCCTTGGGACGAGAAAGATCGTTTCTCTTCTCCGCGCTGCAGCAGGAGGGAGAGAGAGGAAGCCGTGGGCGGCCACCAAGACCGCACCTTGCTGTCGAGCGTCTCTCCTGGAGCCGAAGTCCCCGCCGCCGGTGCCGCCGCCGGCACCTCTGGCGGCGCTGCCGCCGCCACCGCCGCCGCTGCCGACGCCTTCTTCTGCGCGGCGGCGGCAGCCGCGCCCCGGCCCGACTTCCGCCCGCCCTTGGCCGCGGCGGCGCCCGAGCTGCCCGCCGCGCCGCCGGGCGGCGGCGAGGCGTGCCCGTTGGCCGCCGCCGGCAGCAGCGGCTTGGGCTGCGCCGGCAGTGGGCTGGCGGGCGGGTCCACGGCGTCGGTGGGCCAGGCTGTGGTGGAGTGCCAGCAGCCGCCGGCGTCGTCGCGCACCCAGTACAACGGCGGGCCGTACCTGCGGCCCACGATGGAGTGCGGGCACAGCGTTGCGCTGCCGTCTCGAGACAGACGGGGCTGTGCGGGGCCAGGCGCTGCAGGCGTCTGGCTTTGCGTCGGCGAGGCTCTGTTGTCGAAGCAAGGCGAAACGAAAGGGAGGCTGCGGGGGGGAGAGGGGGGAAGGGGGCGCTCACCACTGGCGGTCCATGTGCATGATGGCGTTCTTGCGCCGGTTGCGCTCCTGGATGGGAAAAAAGGAAAGAAAGAAGGCAGGCATGGTTGCGTCCAGAGCTGTGCTGTGCACCTCCTGACGTGTCAGCAGGTGGGCAAGTCACGCACGCCCAGAGCACTCCCAGCGAGCGCCTGACTTTACCTGGAAGGTGAAGTACTCTAGGGGCACGCGGGCGCCGTGCGGCAGCGCGCGCAGCACGCGCGCGAACGCCTCGAGGTTGGGCGTGGGCACGTTGTTGAGCGCTGTGATGATGGCGTGCTTTGGGATGGCCGAGCGGCCCTGCGGGACGAGAGAGCGCGCATTCTGGCTTGTCAGCGTGCACGCCCGCCTTGCGGCCACCTGACGCGAATGCCTTGGTGGGCTGTGCGGGCGAGCTGGCGTGTGAGCCGGGAGGAGCCGATGCAGAGCCCTTCCTCCGATCCTCCTCCACTCCCGCTAGGTAGGCAGCGCCACGCACCAGCATGTAGCCGGGCTCTGCCACGTACACCTGCCCCGCCACCACGCGGTTGTTGCGCGCCTGCACGCGCCACGGTGCACGATGGCCCACGACCTCCACTGTCCCTCCGCCCGCCAAGCGTGAGCGGGCCCTCCCGAGCGCGATGGCCGTTTCTCTAGCTGGGCGTCGCGTTGTGCGGCGGCAAAGGGAGCGAGGGAGCGAGGGAGCGGGGCCGCACCTGCTGGTAGCTGAGCGCCTGCACCGTGCCGCCCGACACCTCGAGGAAGGCCGAGGGCGTCACGTCGTGGATGTTGGTCACCTCGATCGACGCCTCCACCTGCGCAGGGGGCCAGCGCGCAGCGGCACGCGCGGCACGACGCAGCGTGGCGCGCCGACGGGGGCTGCGATGAGGCGCCAGCGCAGCTCACGTAACGCGGGCGAACGACTGAGGTTTCTGTTCGCGTTGGAGGTGAGCAACGCCACACAGAGCCGTTGGGCCGCGGCGCGCTCACCGGCTCGCCGCCGCGCTCAAACAGCACGTCCACCTTCCTGCCCATGGCGTTGTCGAGCAGCTCCTCCAGGTGCAAAAAGTGCGTCACGATCTGGCCGTCCACCTGCCGGCACGCGCGCACCGTGCAGCACATCGGGAGCGTGGCTCGTGGGCGCGGCGCAGGCGACGCAGCAGAATGCGGGGCCGCCCGCCTGCCCCCACTGCTCGCGCGCTCCCGCAAGCCCCGCTTGCGTTGCCGCTGCTGGGCGGGCGAGCGGCGTGCAAGGCCCACGGCGGCCGCTGCAGCAGCGGCGGCAGCAGAGAGGGCACACCTTGACAAGCACGTCGCCCGCCTCCATGACGCCGTCGGCAGGGCTGCCGGGCAGCACGTGCTCCACCACCAGCATGCCCGTGGTGCACAGGTTCTCGTCGCCGTTGGCTGCGCACACCCATCGTGCCAACGCCACCACCACACGCCACGACACCGTCGCGCCGCAGGAAACGCCGCTCGCAGAGCGCGCCGCTGCGCTTGGTGCCGCCGAGGAGCGGTCATGAGCCCGCCGCCGCATTGCTCCACCCCTTGAGGGATGAGGTGCGAAAGCGAGAGGAAGGCGCGCACCTGCGCTGCCGTGCGTGCGCCCCGGCTCGGCCCGCACGTCCCGCTCGGTGCCCTGCCGCAGGCCCAGCCGCCGCACTGCGCGCACGGGCCACGCGCGCCGCACCGCCATACCACACAACCACGCCGCGCGCCGCAGCCACCGCCGATGCTCCAACCGCAGCCTGCAGCGCAATCGCCTGCGCGCGGCGCGCGACGCACCCTCGTCAAAGCCCTTGAACAGGAAGGTGGTCTGCAGGTCGCCGCGGGGGATGGAGCGCGCCGACCAGCCGCTCAGCACCGGGGTGCCCACGTCGGTGCTGGCCTGCGAGGCCACGCAGCGCCCCACGCCATGCACACCTCTGGACACGCGTCCGCGGTCTGGCCTGCGGGGCCCCACATCGTCGCGTCGACACCAGGCACGCCACCCACACCTCTGGACGCGCACACGCCGCAACCGCCCGCCCTCTGCAGCGCTGTGGCGTCAATAGCAGTAGCTGCACACGCCCCGGCAGCCGCTGGAAGTGCTCCCGCAAACGGCGGGACAGCGAGCCACTCTCCCGCATGGCGCGCTGCCCTCGGGATGCCGGCCCGCACGCAGCCGCCGCGCCCCCGCGCCCACAGGAGCCCCGCAGCACTCGCCTGGATGATGCGCAGCGCGCGGACCACCCTCTCCAGCGGCAGGTAGTAGGCCGACGCCGCCTTGTTCTTGCCGCCGGCGTTGAGCCCCACGGCGCGGCCGTGGCAGTCGATGACGGGTGAGCCGCTCGACCCGCCCTGTCGCACACGCATTCGCGCGCACGCGCACACCACCGCCGCCGCCACCAGTGAGCCGCCCGCCACCAAGCGTCAAGCGCGGCCTCCGCACGACGCAGCCAGGGGGCGCACGAGCGCGCGGCGCGTTGTCTCCTCGGGCATCTGCCGCTCAGGGCCCCGTGCACGAGCCTGTCCCCGTGCCACGCTGCCCGCCTCGGACTCTCCCATGCCCAGCGAGCAAGCACAGGGGCCAGAGCGCCAGATCTCGCCGCAGCACGGCAGTGGTCCCCGCGCACCTTGGTGCCCGATGCGGCCTGCAGGTAAAAGGTGTTGAAGTCGTTGTAGCCCTTGCGGCCGTACACGGGCGCGTCGCGGTCCAGGCGCGCCAGCACGCCCGCCAGGATGGACACCTGAAAACGAGAGCCGGACCACGCACGATTCAAGGTTGTGGCGCGCGCCAGGGCCTCGTCTTGCGCCTGGCCTTGCGCCTGGCCTTGCGTCTCGCACGCGGCGGGCCAGGCCGCAACTGACCACAGGGTGAGGGCCCGCCGCCGCTGTGTGCGTTCCGCAGGCGGGCGCGCCTGCAGAGCCGCCGCCGCGGCGCACCTTTTCGCCAGAGTCGTTGCCCACGACGCGAATGTCGAGGCCCACGCTGGCGGCCTCTGGCGCCAGAGGCACCTCGCCCAGGTCCATGAACTGGATCTTGTCCGGGTCGAAGCGCAGGAAGCCAAAGTCGTGCACGGGGTCTGCGTTCCGCACCAACAAAAACAGCACCACCGCCCACCAGCACTTGCGCCGCTCTGCTGCACGGAACTACGTGGACGTCCACCCTCTGGGGAGCAGAGGGCCTGCCCGCGCGCGCGCACACTGGGGCCTGGATGACCATCAGCCTTCGATCAGGTCAAGAAAGCTCACCATAGTACATGGGGTACACTGGCAGCTCCTCCCGGTTAAGGAAGATGGCCTCCGCCACGATGGGCCCTGCGAAAGTCGCAGCGACGCCAGGCCCCGTGAGCGCCCCGCCCGCCAATTCCTGCCACCCGTCCCAGGGCCCGCGCCGACTTTGCCGCTGCTGAGGCAGGGCGCGCACCCGGCGTGATGACGTGGCGGTTGGTGAGGATGATGCCCCTGGCCTTGTCGACGATGAAGCCCGTGGCGTACGCCGAGCTGGCGGGCTCCGTGTCCACGGCGCGCGTCAGCGTCACCCTGTTGCACAGGGCGCACGGCGTCAGGAGCAGGCGCAAGGTGCGGCGATTGGGCAGCGCAGGCGTGCGGGGCGTCGTTGCTCGTACGGGCTGGGCAGGCGGCGGCGGCGGAGCGTGCACATGTGGTGGAAAGCCAGGCGGCTCGCAGCGGTTCTGTGATCGCACGGCGTGCGGTCGGCTGTGGCGCTGGGTACTGGGTGCTGGAGTGCGGTCATCGTTTGGGCCGGCGGCGGCGCGGTGGCGCGCGGCTGGCAGGCGGATTGCTGGCGCCTGGCCACATCGAGGCGGAGATCCAGGTGGCTGCTGTGGGCGCTGGACGCGTCGGAGAGGAACGGCGGCTGCGTGCCGCCTCCCAGCCGCGGCACGACGCGCGCGACGGCGCGGCAGCTGGTTTGAGACGGGCGCGTCCCTTTGCGCACGCAGCACCTGGGGCCCCAGCACCACCCGCTGACGTGCAAGCTGACGGTGATGCAGCAGCGTGCGTGCTAGCTCACGGCGTTGGCCGAGGGGCGACGCCACACACGCCGAACCGCCGTGGTGCGAGCGCTACGGGCGCTCCCCGCCGCGCAGGAGCCGTGCGAGGGGCCTGATGGCGTGCGTGCGTGTCTCAGCTGCACGATGCCGTGCTCGTGGGAGCTCTTTGAGCGCCGCGCGGGGCGCAAGGTGGTCGTGGTCTCCGCACGGACTCACTTGAGCACGACGCAGCAGGGAACCACGTAGTCGAGCGCGCGCTTCCAGGTCTCCGCCGTCGCAGGAGGCCCCTCCTGAGGCACGTCCATCACCAGCTCGTCCTGGCCTGCGACGGTGGTGGCGTCCTCCATCGCAGCGCCCAAGGAGGCTGGAAGGGCGCGAGCTGCTGCTGGTGCTCCTCTGTGCTGGTGCTCCTGTGCTGCCTTGCTCCTTAAACGAGAGGATGGGGACCGTGTGCGCCAGACCGCCGCGGCCGCCCACCACGCATGCAAGCGTGCGGGCGGACCTTGGGTGAGGCTCTGTGGGGCCAAAGGCAGCTCAGCACGTCGTGTTCATCGCAGAACAGCATGCAGCGGTCACAGCAAGAAGGCAGCCTGTGCACGCGTTCCGACGGACGCAAGCGGGGTCGCCGCCGGCGCTGCGTGCGCCCGCTGGGGCTCCGGTGGGGCTCCGATGATCACGTTTCAAGTGAGGCCCTTCGAATAGCTCTCTCTTCTCACCTCTCAAAGCCGGGCCCACCCGTCGCCTGACGTGGCACGGCAGTGTCATCAAAGCGGGGCCGTCTGCAGGCCTGTCCTGCAGGCACGCCCCCCCGCAAAACCCCAAGGCCACCACCAACCAGAAGCTTCTAGACCCAAGGAAACCACCTCAATCCCCACGAGACGCATGGCTCAGGCAAGCAGGTTCGTCCGTCAGTTCGTTTCGGTGCACGCGCCAAGGAGGCCAAGGCGCCTCTTCGTTCGCCTTCCAATGCTTAAAAATGCACTGACGCCTGAGCTCGCGCGCGGACCCTTTGTACACACAGCCACGCGCCCTCACCCCCGCTTGGGCATCATGAGGATGGGCTGCTGCCTGCCACTGGACAGGCCGCGGTCCTCCTGGTCGGCCGTCATGCCCATGGAGTAGCGGAACTCTGGCGCGCCCTCCTCCTCGTCCTCCTCCTCCTCCACAGGCAGGTCCTCGTCGTCGTCAAAGTCCGACGCCATGGACGTGCTGCTCATCATGGCCGCCTGGAAGTCCTGCGCGCCAAAAGGTGGAAAAGATGCTCCGCCGCGCGCCTCAATGACGTGGTATGCCACCCTCCCCCTCGTCCCCTCGAGCAAGTGCACGCGACGCCGTGCTTCTCTCTTGCCCAACGTACTGAACGCACGCCACGCACCTGCAGGTGCGGCATGGTGCGGAGCAGGCTGAGCGACGACCTGGCCGCTGCGGGCTGTTGGGCTGGCGTCGCCGTGGTCGTGGCGCTGCCGGCACGCACGCGCGACCACAGCGCCGTCTCCTCACGCGCCTGCACGAGACCAATTGGATGAGGAAGAAGAAACGCCTGGTCCCGCGTCCGGGCGCTGGGTGCACTCGCGTGTGGCATCCAGAGGATCACTGACCTGTAGAGTGCGGCCAGGCCCTCCTGTGGCGGCGGTGCCGCCGGGATGTCGCCCCGCCACGGGGCTGGACGGCTGCGCCAGCGGGCTGCCTGCACCCGCAACCGCGCCGCCGTGGTGATGGCTGCGCGACGACGGGGACGCGGGCGAGGGCGGCGCGGCGTCGAGCGTGTAGGAATCGTCGGCGTGGAACCGCGCGGACGGCGAGGCTGGCGTGTAGAGGTGCGGGTGATGGGCGCCCTTGGCCGCCGACGTCTGGTGCCGCAGGTGAGGCGACGGGAGGCCGCCTGCCGTTGAGGGGACGCTCGGCTTGCCCAGTGGGCGGAGAGCGCCCGCCGGCACCTTCGGGGAGGACGGCGCGTGGTGGCTGCCCGACGATGGGTGCCGTGCGATGCCTGCGAGATCACGTTGCGGACACGACGGCGCGCGGCCATCGCTCGAACTCGTTGGCGCGGTGAGCGTGACCCGGGCGGGCAGACGATTCCCTCACCCGCTGCTGTCGCACCTGCTCCCGGTTCGGCGGCGGCGATCCACTGCGCCTCGTTGTGCTCTGCCAGCCGTGACGGACGCAACGCCAGCGCGTCTGAGACACCTGGGCTGCCCTCGGCCGAGGTAGCAGGGTAGTGCTGAGACGATGCCGACCCTGGCACCTGCGCCACAAGGCGAGCTCCCCATTGATGAGAAGTGCGTCGCACTGCAGCCACGGCGGCCAGGCCTGCAGCAGCACCGCTGACTGCCCTCACCAGATTGGCTCCGCCGCTGCTGGCGGCGCTCGTGCCTGTCTCCTCAGACTCCAGCCCGCTTGGCTGGTGCGCGAAGCTGCGTCGCCTGGCCGCAGCTGCATGGTCTGCTTGAGGCTGCGAGGGGAGGCCGTTGCCAGCGCTGTCAGGCAAGGCTGCGTGCCTGGCCCCGGACGCTGGCCTCAACTCTGCAGAAGATATCCCCCTGCTGGCCTGCCGCGCGTGGGGCGAGGCGGGGCCGTCCACCGAGCTGTTGAGGGAGGACGTGGAGGGTGCGGTGAGCCCCTGGCCAGCGTGCGGGTGCGCGCCGGCCCTGGGGCTGTGCGGCGGGCCGCCACCAGCGTTCCCTGCTGCTGCTGCTGCTGCTGCGGCGGCGGCGGCGGCGGCGCGGGACGACGTCTGCAGCAGGACGGCGGCGCGCACGGCCGCTTCGGCCTCTGCTCGCAGCTGCGCCGCCGTCACGTGAAGGTGGCCGTCTCCCGCCGCGCCGCCCGCCGCCGCCTGGGGCGACGTTGGAGGGCTGTGGAGGTACGGGTTCAGCCCGTCGGGCGCCCTGGCGGCGTGGTGCGCGTGCGCGGCGCCGCTGCTCGAGGCCGTGCGGCTGCCCCGGCCCGCCGCAGGCGCCGCCGCGTACCCGCCGGCTGCGGGGGGCGGGCTGATGACCAGTGACTGGTCGTGCTGCAGCGTCAAGCCCGGCAGGGCGCTGAGGCTCGAGACGACCCCAGCGCTATGGGCGCTCACGCTGGCAGCGGCGCTCTGGGGCTGCAGGCGCGACGGAGCCGCCTGGAAGGTGGCGCCCGCCTGCCAGTCCGTGCTGTGCACGCTGCCAGGGGACGGCGACTCGCCGCCAACGGCGCCGCTGCTGCCCAGCGTGGCGCCTCCCTGCAGGGAGGTGTGCGGCGGCAACATGCCCAGCGCCGGCAGCGGCCCGGAGGTGGTCGGCTGCGTCAGGTGCTGCTGCTGCTGCATGACCTGCGCCCGCATCATCCTGGCCAGCGCCGCGCTGACCACGCCCGAGGGCTGCGCGCCCGCGCCCCCCCAGGCGTCGGAGGGCGTGCCCGGGGCGGAGGGCAGCAGGCTCGCCGGCGCGAGCATCGGCGTGCCGAGGTTGACGGCGCCGCTGATGCCGGCAAAGCCGTCGTGGGAGCTGGTGGGCAGCGATGGGCCCGTGGGCACATGACCTGCGGCGCAGAGAGCGCATGTAGCGGCCGTGGGTGGTGATGGGCGCATGGTGCTCCGCTCTGGCCCCGCTTGTGTGCTGCGT
>VFQP010006097.1_pt1 | contig 10095 bp, 12 predicted proteins | sample 3512351 | NCBI WGS metagenome assembly VFQP01 (sample SAMN10412372, study PRJNA504923) | tailings metagenome | isolation source: Relicate 1 Philex TSF1 revegetated site | place: Philippines: Tuba, Benguet | collected 2017-08-29
TTCCTGCCTGACGCGGGCGGTGGCCCGTTCCGTTGATGCAAGCCGCACACACACAGCAAGGGCGTGCGAGCGGGCCCTCACCTGCTGTCAAGCGGCGGCGGCGGCGGCAGCGAGGGCGGCGGCGGCAGCGCGCCGTTGCTGCCGGCGGGCGCGGCGGCGGCGGCGACGGCGGCGGCGCCCTTGCGCGGCGACCCAGACTCTGCCCGGCGCCTGCACGCACACGATTCGCCGAGGCAGCAGCACACAACGCCCCCGTTCAGCCAAGAGCGTCACACGACACGGCGGCACCATGTGCGGGCGCGCGCGGGCACGGCAGGACGTGGCCACCAGCGACTCACTCGTAGTCGCCACGCTCCCGCTCCCGCTCCCGCTCCCGCTCCCTCTCGCGCTCCCGCTCGCGCTCGCGCGCCGCCGCGTCCAGCGGGACGGTTGCGCCGCCGTCCCTCTCCCTCTCCCTCTCCCTGTCCCTCTCCCGCTCCCTGTCGCGGCCGCGGTCGCGGTCCCGCTCCCGGTCCCGCTCGCGGTCCCACTGTGCGCGCTCGCGCTCGCGCTCCATGGCGCCCGGCGCGCGCGGCAGGTGCGACGCCTCGGCCTGCGGCACACACACATACACAACACGCGCACACACACACACACACTCAGCAGCTCCGTCCGCACGTGTTCTGCGCGCCTCGCGGAACACTCTGTGGAGTTCCGACGCAGGCGACGCGAACAGCGGCGGTTGACCGCACCTCGTCGCCCGCCTGCGTGAGGATGCGCTTCATGACGCCGGTGAAGAAGGCGGCCGGGTACTTGACGCGGCTCTTGTCCATGTGCACAAACTCGTCCACCGCCTGCGCCAGGCAACGCGAGGCGCACAGACGCGACAGCAACCAATCTCACCAGCGGCGATCCACGCTGCCGGCTGCCCCACGTGTGCACGGGCGTCTGCTGCTGCGCAAGAGCACATGCTGGCCGTGAGGCGTGCACAAGCTCAGACTCACCGCGAGCGCCAGGCGCAGCGGCATCTGCGCCAGGCCCGCCACGTTGGAGTGCAGCACGTCGCCCGAGCGCAGCAGGCCCACGGCGTAGGCGCGCTCAATCTGCTCCTTGATCTCGCCGTGGAGCTCCGGGGTGTCGTGCACCCAGGGCGGCGCCGCGCGGCCGCGCGCCCCGCCGCCGCCGCCGCCGCCGCCGGCCCCGGCCGGCGGCAGCCGCGGCGGCGACTGCTGCGCGCGGCGCGCGGCGATGATGCCGCGCGTGCCGCCGTGCGGCGGCGGCGGCGGCGCGTCGTAGGTGAGCCCCCGCAGCGCGTACGCGGCGGGCGAGGAGGAGGAGAGGGGCGGGGGGCCGCCGCGGTCGCGGTCGCGGTCGCGGTAGTCGTCGGGGGGGCCGCGGTAGGAGGAGGGCGGCGCGCCGCGCGGGGGGCTGCGGCTGCGGCTCCGGCGGTACAGGCTGCTGCTGTGCGGGTCGTCGAGCGGCCGGCCCCTGCGAGGGAGCGGGCGCGTGCCGCCAGGGCGCACGCGGGGGGGCGGCAGCGGCGTGGCGGTTGTGGCGCGGCGGGGGGCGCTGCGCTGGGTCTGTGGCCATGTGTTGCGAGGCGTGCCGGGCTGCCCCCGCAGCTCATGGGGCGGGGGAAAGGAGGTGTGGCCGCGCCGCGGCGAGCGGCGCCGCGCGCCACGGGGCGCACATGCAGGCGTCTGTGGAGGTGCCTAACTCAGGCGGCAGAGGCAGCGACAGGCTGCAGCAACAGTCCCGCCAGGTGGCCGCTGCTGACCGCTGCGTTGGGGGTGCGTGCGCACGCGACGGCCAGGGCCCCACCACCGCCGTGCTGCTGGCGCTGCTGGTGCTGCGCTGTGGGCCGCGTGGCTGCTCCTCTATGACGCTTTTGGTGTTTGATGGTGGCGCTGCGGCGCGTCAGTCGGGGCGTGCGTGCGCCATCCCGAGGCCGCTGCTGCTGATGCCGCTCCCGTCACCTGCTAGCATCCTCCCCCCCTTCGCAGCAGCAGGCGGCTCGCGTGCAGCGTGCTGCTGCTCGCTGCGCTGCGGCAGGTACCTTGCGCGAGGTGGGCTGCCACGTCCGCCCGAGTAAGACGCCAGCGGCGGTGGGCCGGACCACGAGCGATCCATGCCGCCTCCGTAGCCTCCTCCTGCTCCTCCTCCGCGCGCGTAGGGGTCCCGCTCGCGCGGCGGGGACCTGGGGCGGCCCCCAAGCTCCGCGCCACGAGACGAAGACGGATAGTCACCGCCGCGGTAATAGTCGGGCGGAGGAGGGCCTCCCCGCCATCCGCCCGGCGGGCTGCGGCCTGCGCGTGGTGCCGTGGTGGTGGGTTGTCAAGCGCGGGATCGGCGTCAGCCGAAAGCTCCTGGGAGCGCCCCGCAGCTGCTGATCAGACGAGGCCGCTCCACCGCCACGCCACCGCTGCTGCTACTGCTGCTGGTGCGCGGCGCTGCGCCGCGTTCCTCTCGGGCGCGCACACCTCGGTGCATCCCACACGACGCGAAGGCCCGCCGCTAGCTCCTGAGCAGCTCCAGTGGGCGAGCACGCGGCCGCGGTGCAGCTGCTGCCTGCGCTGCTGACGGCAGGCGCTGCGTCCCGCCGCTCGATCGCCTGCTGCTCCCTGGGTGTGTGCGGCCTGCTCTCCTCTTCTGCAGGTGCACCTGGGGTTGGTACTGGTGCTGTGGGCTGTGCAATGTGTGCTGTGGCACAATGGTCTTGGACACAGGTTGCACGGGTCACGCGCGGAGGCCACCAAGCCCACGCTCATGCGCCGTTCGCGCTGCTGGTGGCCCGGACGGTGAGCGGCATGGCGTGCATGTGCAGCTGGTTGGTGATGATCTCGCACACCTGTGCGGCGGGCACGCACCCGTGGGCAGGCGGCCGCTCGTGCTTGCACGAGGCATGCACCTCAGGTCGGGCAGCGCCACAGGCGCTCACCTGCTGCTGCTCGGCGGGCCCCTTGCAGAGCAGCTGCGCCGTGCCGTCGCCCTGCGAGCCCACACCCTTGCCGCCCCAGATGAGCGGCTGAAGCGCCTCGAGCGCCAGCACCTTGTGCAGCACGGGCGCCGTGAGCTGGCTGGGGCACATGGGCCCGGCGCGGGCGTCAAACTCGCGCTGCGCCTCACACATGAGCGCCCTGCGTCCCACAGGCAGCAAGCCGCGCGGCGCGTGCTCTGGACGTGTCGCCAGGGCCACCTGCAACGACCTCCCCCCCAAAAGGACGCAACCCGTGCTGGGCCTCACCCGAGGCGGGGCACGTCCCCCTCCTCCATGGCCTGCAGCGCCTGCTGCACGACGCGCTGGTTGATGGGCCCCAGCAGCTCCAGCAGGCGCTTCTCGTTCTCCTGCACGGCGCACCACCACCACCGCAACGCACGCCGCTTGACGACAAATGGAGTCACGCAAGGGGAAAAGCACGGCGGCATTCCTGGAACGGCGGCTCACGCTGGACGGCTTGGGGTACGCCGCCTGCAGGTTCCGCAGGATGGTGGTGGTGTCCTTGGCGGCGCACAGGTCCACCAGCACAATGTGCAGCGGCTCTGCGGCGGGGTGTGGGTCGTGCAGTTGCTGCCCCAAGCAGTTTTTGCCCCAAACAGGAGGTGTGCACGCCTGGGTGGGCTGACACGCAGCGCACCTGCCAGCGAGACCTTGTCGATGTGCAGCAGGTCGGCGTCAAACGTCATGACCACGGGCACGCTGCCGTACGCGCACGCCTGGTCCATCCGGCCTGTGCAGGTCGCAGCAAGGGGTCTTGCACGCCAGCTTCCGTGCGTCACGGGCTGAACGCTCCAGCTAGCGACGCTGCGCCCCGCACACGCACCGCACTTGGAGGGCGTGGTGATCTCCCCCAGGTAGGCAAACTCCATCTCGCCCCGGGTCGTCAGCTTGAGGTCGTACACCAGGTTGAAGGCACGAGCCACCTGGCCAGGCAGGCAGGCGTGGGCGCAGGTGGCATCCCCAACCTCTTCGGCGGCGATGCCCCCTGGCGCGGCACCCTGGCGTGCGGAACACCACCACAGACCCTCAGGCGCACCAGCACACAGATGGCCGCGGACGAGGACAAGCCCTTGGACATGGGGAGCGTGGTCCGGTGGTTCTTGATGCGCAGGCCGCCCACGACGTGCGCGGTGAGGATGCGGTAGGCGGTGCCCGCCACGTAGGAGAAGAAGCCGCCCTTCTGCGCCTCTGCGGGGGGTGCGTCCCGGTGCCAGAGCGGCAGCGGCAGTCATGCTGGGACCAGCATGACTGCCGCCTCGAGTCATCGCAGGCAAGCGCCACCCCGCCAGCCCGTCCTCGCCTTGGAGCAGCGCCTCGGACTCGAGCGGCAGCTCGATGGACTGCACATGCTGCCCGCCCTCGTCCACGCACTCCACCGTGAGCAACTGCTTCTCAGCGCGTGACCGGGCAGAAGGCACGTTGCGAGCGGTTGTGCGCGCCAGCGCCGTGCGAACGCGCGTTGTCCCTGCTGCCCACCGCCATGGGGGCTCACCGGCTCGCTCTGCGCGCTGGCGGTGGCGTACACGCCCTCCTGCGTGCCCACCACGATGGTCCTGCCCGCTGGGATCTCTGGGTTGTGCATCCGGTACTCGCCCGCCCAGTCAGAGTGCTCGCCAAACAGGCACAGCCGGCCGGAGGAGAAGAGCTCCACCGCCATGCTGCACCGCTTGCGCTCCTCGTGCTACTGCTGCTGCCGATGCCAATGTGCGCGTGCTGTTGGTGATCGAGTCGAGGTGGACGAGGTGTGAGCGTGCACCCCAACGAGCGCCCGCACTGGCTGAGCTGGCTGGCTGCGCAGGGGCTGAGCGAGGCGCTGTGCGGATTGCCGCTCGCTGGAGCTCAGGCTCGAAAGGCTCGAAAGGATTTGCAGGCCCCGGATGGCGGCATAGCCCACCACCTCGCTGAGCAGCATCATTTTGCCACGAACATCTTGACCTTGTTCTCGTACTCTATGAACCCCTGGGCGTTGACCTCCAGCGCGTTGACTAACCGCACCACCTCCTCGGGCGACGCCTTGTCCCCCGCGTACCTGACCTGCGCACCAGGCCGCCGGTGGGAGCAGTGGGCCCCACGCAGGCTGAGGAGCAGTGCTGGCTGTCCCACCTTGAGCAGGAGGCAGCTCTGCTTCCTGCCACGGGCGCACCACCCCGGCGCAAACGGCTCACCAGCGCCTGCTCCAGCGCCTCTGGGTGGATCATGCCGGGCGGGTCCCCGGGCTGGGCAAACATCTGGAAGGCCCTGTTCACGTCTGACCGCGTGTAGGGCAGGTTCTGCGGCTTGGCCATCACCTGCGGGTGGGGGAGGGATTCACCCACGGCACGCCGTGGCATGAGCCAGGCGCAGGGTGTGGGCCAGGCGCAGCCCGTAATCCCTCCCGGAATCCCTGAGCCTGCCAGACGCTCTCTCCGCACCTGGAGGAACTCCTCAAACTCGACTTGGCCAGACCCGTCCTGGTCGATTTCGGCGATGAGCGCGTCGAGCTCGTCTGGCCGCACCTGCGGCGTGGATTCATTGGCGTGCAGCACGCTGCTGTCAACATGACAGCAGGTGGTGGAGGGGCTTCTGCACGTAGCCCACAGCACGCGACGGCACCATCACGCGATGCCAAGAGCGCTCAAGCCTGCCTCCGCCCCCCCCAATTCGCGGCCGCCTACCTTCATGCCCAGCATGTCCATCAGCTGCTTGATCTCCTCCGCGCCCAGCGTGCCTCCCTTGTCCTTGTCCATGAGGTCAAACATCTGCACGCGCACGCGGAAGAGTCAAACGCGGGCGGGCGCTGGCTGGCTGGAGAGCGGCACCAGGCACACACCAGCATCATCCACAGCGTTCTGCCGGGTGCGTCCAGGCGCGCTGTGTGTGCCACACACTGCCTTGTGTGTGCGACCCGTGGGCTCACCTCGCGGAACTCCGCGATTTGCTTCTCGGACAACTCGGACTGCGAACGAAGAGCAACAGCACTCGCCGTGCAACCCTCAGGGCGCGCTCGGGGCGCGCTCCCGTTGGGAGTGGGAATGGCCTCGTGGGCGTTCTCACCTGCTGCGCCGTCATGGTGCACCGTGTCCTTGCTAGAGATGTGGGACAAGAGGAGGAGTGCCCTGAGGTCCAACAGGCCCAGCTCCCAGCGCGACCGCGCCGACGCAAGACCTGCGCCATGCCACGCAGCCAGAGAGCGCTGCGGAGCGTGCGCACCGCAGCAGACGCCATGGCGGGCCTGCTGGAGTGCCCCACTGGCGCAGCCAGCGCAGCAAAGGGCACCAGCAACCGCACGCTGGAGGTGACGCGGTCGCTGCGCCGGCGCGCCCTGGACGCCGAGGGCAGCCTCAGCATACAGAAGGTGGCAGAGATCAACCGAGAGAACGGGCTGCCGCAGAACCCCGCGGCAGTCACGCGCCTGGAGCTCAACTGCCAGATGCTCGAAGGTGACCGACGGGCGGCACGCGTGGCGCACCATCGCACACGCCCTTTCTTGGCTCCAACGGGTGAGGCTTGGCCGCTGCTCCTGCTGCGCACCATGGTGGACGTCACAGAGGTGTCGCCGTGCCTGGCCGAGTACGTCGAGTGCCAGTTCCTCCACCTGGGGCGCAACCGCCTGACGGCCCTGGGGCCGCACCTGGGGCAGCTGCGGGCGCTGCGCTGCCTCTACCTCAACAACAACCGCCTGCGGTCCATGCAGGGCCTGCAGGGCCTGGCGCAGCTGCAGGTGCTGGACCTCAGGTGCGCTCGCGCCCTGCGGTGCCCCGCCGCCACGCGACGCGCACGCGGCACGTTGCCACAACTCGCCACAAGGACGCCGGCGACGCGTGCGAGGAGGGGGCCCCCGGTGCCACGCGGTGCCACGCTGCCGCAACACGCACAGACAGCGGCGACAACGCGCGCGCGGAGAGGGCCCCCCTGCGGTGCCGCGCTGTGCCACGCTGCGTGCTGCGTGCGCGCAGCTACAACGAGATGCACCGGGTGGAGGGCCTGGAGACACTCACGTCGCTGCAGGCGTTGCTGCTCGAGGGGAACCAGCTGGCCTGCGCCGCCGACCTTGAGCACGTGCAGGTGCGCAGCAGATTCTGTTCGGGAGGCTGGTGCGGTGGGCGACGCGGGTTGCACGGCGGCCGGCGCAGAAGGATGCGGTGGGCGACGCGGGGATGCGGTACGCGGGATGCGGCCCTGCCGCGCGCAGAGCTGCACCGCTGCGCCGCTCGCTGGTGGCGCCGCCCCGGCATGTGAGTGTCTCCGTGCGCCAGGGGAAACGTAGACGCGTTGCCTCTGCTCCGCCGCCGCGCGCGCGCACGCACGCAGGACGTGCCCAGCCTGGTTGAGCTGGACCTGTCCAGCAACCAGCTGCACGACGCTCGCGTGCTCGAGGTGCGGCCGCAATAGGAAAGGGGGGGCAAGACGGGCTGGGCTGCGCTGCTCTCCGTTCCTGAGATGACACGTCCTGGGCGCGGCGGCGCTGGTCCTTGCGCAATGGCCGGTGGTGGCGTCGCTGAGACAGGTGCTGGAGCGGCTGCCCAAGCTGCAGACGCTGACGCTGGCGCACAACCCGCTCTCGGCCTCGGCCGCACGCGGCGGCGGCGCCGCCAGCATCCCCACCCTTGCCGCCGCGGGCCAACCTCGCGGTGCTGCTGTGGCGGCGTCGGCGCCAGCGGACCAAGGGGCCTCGCCGTCCACCCGCGCCCTGCCGCACTACCGGTGAGCGATGCTGCATATCCAGCGCACAAGCGCCGCGCAAGCGCGGGACGCTGAGTTCGCCAGGCACGGACTGTCCCTGCGTGTGCCCTGTGGGCTGCGGCGCAGGCGCCAAGTGGTGTGCCGGTGCAAGCACCTCACGGCGCTAGACCACCAGCCCATCGCCCCGCAGGAGCGGGCGTACGCCGAGGCGTGGTGGCGGCGCCAGCAGCAGCACCACGGCGACGACGCCGGGCAGTCCGCCTCCTCCCTCCCGCCCACACCCACAGCTGCCGACGGCGGCGCAGTGCCTTCGCCATGGCAGGCGCAGGCGCCCACCGGCACAGCAGCGCCACCAGCGCCGGCCGATTTCCTTTCGCCCCCGGCGTGCGCCGCGTCGGCGGCCGCGCTTGAGGGTGTGGCGGCGGCGGCGGCGGCGCCCACGTTGGCAGAGGGGCAGCAGCCGCAGCAGCACCAGGCCGTGGACGTGCTGACGGGCGTGCTGCGCTGCCTGCCGCTCGACTCGCTCGTCTGCGCGGCGCTGGCGTGCCGCACCTGGGCGTTTGCCGCGCTGCCGGTGCTGCTGGCCGCGCGCAGGCGCAAGGCGCAGGTACGCGCTGCCTGGCTGACGCTTGCCCACACGCGAGGAGGCGTGGGAACACGCGGCCCACGCCTCCAGCAACGTGAGGAGAGTGCAAGTTTGTGCAGCAGCGTGTGCGTGCACGTGGCTGCAGGCAGCCGTGGCCGCCGCCGAGGCCGAGGCGGCGCGGCTGTCAGCGACGCTGCGCGCGCTGCCGCGCCACGGCTTCAACGAGCTGCGGGCGATCCACCACCCGCCCAACGTGCTGCTGCAGCTGGCGCACGCGCTGGACGTGCTGTGGCGCAAGGCAAGTCGGACGCAGCGACGCTCCATTGGCAGTGGTGAGGTTCAGCGGCGGCGGCGCTGACGGCGCGGCCCTGCACGCGGCTGCGTGTGCGTGTGCACGCGTGCTTCCGCAGGTCCTGGCCGTGCGTCGGTCAGCGTGGAGCCCGAGATCAGGGCCGGGTGGAGGGCACGGGCATGCGCCCGACGAACGAGAAGAGCGCCGCACGGACCGGGAGCAGGAGAGCGGGCTTGCTGGCGACGGCGCGGCGGAGGTGCAGCAGCACCAGCCAGCTGGCCTTGCTCAGGGCGCGGGGCCGGGGGCGGCGCTGGCGCCTGATGGCGATGAGGCTGGCGGGGCGGGGCTGCCCGGCGAGGAGGGAGCGGGGGCTGCGGCGAAGGCCTTGACGGCCGCCCTCGCACCGGGTGGAGGTCCTGAAGAACACGAGCAGGAGGAGGAGGAGGGAGAAGAGGAACATGATGGCGACGAGGACCGCAGCAGCATGGCGTGGCGGCACCGCGTCTGGGGGCGCGCCTTGCGCATGGTCAAGGTGCGCTTGCGCCGCCGCCGCGAGGCAGGGTGGGGGGCGCATCTGTGGCGGGCCCGCTAGGTGGAAGCGCAGCCCGGCCGGCACAACCCGGGTCTTGGGTGGTCAGCACGGCTGCGCTCACGGTCAGCGGGCCGTGCGTGCGTGCTGCCTGCAGGACGCCAGGTTCCCGGCGGACCTGGCCCTGGCCCTGCCACTCAGCCCGGCAGAGACGGAGGCACTGCGGTGGCGCACGGGCAGCGCCGACGAGTACGAGGGCGAGTTCGTGCCGCCGATCCGCCCCCGCGAGGTGGAGCTGGCGTCCCAGCCCATGGCCACGTGCGCGTTGCGGCTGTGCGAGGGAGACCAGAACGACGTTTTGCGGCCAGCGTGAGAGGACGCGTGCGTTGCGCGCTTGTGCGTGCAGGGTGTGCCGCTGGCTGCTGGCGCAGGAGCAGCTGGCGCACGCTGCGCACGAGGCGGATGCAGCCGAGCGCTGGCTCTGGCCGCACCGGGGCCCCTTTGCTGCCGCTTCGCCGTGAACCCGTGCGACGCCTCTGCAACAGTTATGCGAGCCCGCGGCCAAGCAGGTGCCCCACAGTGCAACTCCACAGGTTGTGTTCGTCTTGCAGCGCAGAACGGCAGCAACACCAGCAGCAGTGTGCCCCAGGGAGTGCTCACAGGGTCAGCACAAACTGGATGCCCGTGCCCAGGGCAATCACCGCCTTGCGCACATTGTGCCACGTCGACGAGTGGGACTCCGGGGTTGTACTCGCGGGGCAAACAGGCTTGGTGACATGCAGCACCTGGAGGCGCAGCCCACCAGAGGGCAGGTGCGCATCAAGGTGGCCCATGGCGCACCCCACGTACGCTGTGACTGCCTGCGGTGGCTTGAGGACCATGTCCTTTAACAAAAGCGTCTCTAGCCAGGGGAGGCTCCTGGCCAGCTGGACGCACGCAGCGGGGTGCAGAGTGCCCTCCTCCAAGCACAGCCGTGCGCAGGTGCGCGGCAGCACCTGGCCCAGCACCTTGACCAGCTCCACGTCCCAGGCCAGGCTGATGATGGCGAG
>VFQP010006098.1_pt1 | contig 10093 bp, 6 predicted proteins | sample 3512351 | NCBI WGS metagenome assembly VFQP01 (sample SAMN10412372, study PRJNA504923) | tailings metagenome | isolation source: Relicate 1 Philex TSF1 revegetated site | place: Philippines: Tuba, Benguet | collected 2017-08-29
AGGCCGCCGGCATCGAGCAGGTCAACCAGACCATCACCCAGATGGACGAGACCACCCAGCAGAACGCAGCGCTGGTGGAGGAAGCCTCGGCCGCGGCCCGCGCGATGGAAGAACAGGCGGCGGGCCTGGCACAGACGATCTCGATCTTCCGCGTCGAGCAGGCACAGGTCGCGGTGCAGGCGGTCCTCGCCGCGCACAAGGCGCCGGCGGCCGCGGCCTCGCCCGCCCGCCGTGCCGCCTCGCCCAGCCGGCCGACGCCGATCAAGGCCACGCCTGCTGCTGCAGAGGCGGACTGGGCCGAGTTCTGAGTCCAGCTGCGGTTGCTGTGCCCCTGACGCCCCGGCCAATGGCCGGGGCGTCTTCGTATCCGGCGACCCGACGAACGGCGCTCAAAGCCGAATTTCACCCGCCGATACCGAATGCGTCACCCAGAAGCGGCCTCATCGGGCCGGAGCGACTCACATGAATTCCTCTTTGCAGCGTGCCGCCATCGGTACCAAGCTCACGATCGCCGCTGTACTGGCCGCAGGTCTGTGCCTGCTGCTGCTGGCGGTCGTCGTCTATCGCGATTTCGCCGCGGCCTACGAACAGGAAGCGCGTCTGTCCCTGGCCGATGCGGCCGATGCCGTCGGCGAGAGCGTCGAGCTCTACGAACGCACCCTGGCCGACAGTACCGAGCGCCTGGGCAGTGCCTTCGCGGCCGTTCTGCCTGCCGCGGCGCCGGCAGTCGATCCGGCTCGCCAGGTGCGGGTCGGTGAGCGCGAGACCCCGCAGCTGACGTTCGGCAACCGCGTGGCGAATCTCGATTTCGAAAGCGTCGACCGCTTCACCGGCAACACGGGCGCGGTCGCGACGATCTTCGCCCGCGATGCCGACGACTTCGTCCGTGTCACCACGTCGCTGACCAACGACGCCGGCAACCGGGTCATCGGCACCGCGCTCGATCTCGCCCACCCCGCGTATGCCCGGCTGATGGCCGGCGAGTCCTACACGGGCCGCGCGCGGCTGTTCGGGCGCGACTACATGACCCATTACCGCCCGCTGCGCGACGCCGACGGCACGGTGATCGGCAGCCTGTTCGTCGGCCTGGACTACACCGAAGGCCTGGCTGCGTTGTCCGCGCGCCTGCGCGAGACCCGGATCGGCGGCGACGGCTACGTCATGGTCGTGGATCGCGGCGGCGAATCGCCGGTGCTGGTGTCGCATCCCGCCGGCGTCGAGGGCGATCCGTATGCCCTGGTCGCGCCGGCGCAGCGCGATGCCCTCGCCGCCCTGATCGACACCGGCGACGGCGATGCCCGCCTCGCCCTGAGCGCCGACGGCAGCGCCACCGGCGCCGATGTCGATCTGCACGCGGCCGGCTTCGCGCCGTGGAACTGGGTGCTGCTGGCGGTCAAGCCGCGGCAGCACGCCGACGCCGCCCTCGCGGCGATGCGCTGGAAGATCGCCGGTGTGTCCCTGCTGGCGCTGCTGGTGCTGGCGATCGCGATCGTGGTGGTCAGCCGCCGTCTCGTCTCGCGCCCGCTGGCACGTGCGATCTCGATCGCCGACCGGGTGGCCGCGGGTGATCTCGATACCGCCATCATCAGCCAGGGCCAGGACGAGACCGCGCAGCTGCTGCAGGCGCTGTCGCGGATGCAGGACGGCCTGCGTCAACGCGCCGAGCGCGACCTCGCCGAGGCGCGCGAAAGCCTGCGCATCCGCACCGCGCTCGACAGCGTGACCACCAACGTGATGATCGCCGACCGCGCGCGCGACATCGTCTACGTCAACCGGCCGCTGCAGCAGATGCTGGCCGCCGCCCAGGACGATCTGCGTCGCGACCTGCCCGGCTTCGATGCGAGCACGCTCGTGGGGACGAACATCGACGGCTTCCACAAGGCGCCGGAACACCAGGCCGCCATGCTGGCCAAGCTGCGCGACACGCACCGCGCGCAGATCCGTGTGGGTGGCCGCACGATGCGCCTGATCATCAGCCCGATCCTCGACGCGACCGGGCAGTCGGAAGGCTTCGTCGTGGAATGGGCCGACCGCACCGACGAGGTGTCGGTCGAAGCCGAGGTCTCGCGCATCGTCGCGGCGGCCGCCGCCGGCGACCTGAGCGGCCGCATCGCGACCGAGGGCAAGCAGGGCTTCCTGCTGCAGCTCGCGCAGCAACTCAACAGCCTGCTCGACGCCAACACCAGCAGCCTCGCCCAGGTCTCGCGCGTACTGACCGCGCTGGCGCAGGGCGATCTGACCGTGCGCATGGACGGTGATTTCCAGGGCGTGTTCGCGCAGATGCGCGACGACGCCAATGCCACGGTGACCCAGCTCACCGGCATCGTCGCGCGCATCCAGGACGCCTCGAATGCGATCGGCACCGCGTCGTCGGAAATCGCCGCCGGCAACAACGACCTGTCCCGCCGCACCGAGCAGCAGGCCGCGAATCTGGAGGAAACCGCGGCCTCGATGGAAGAGCTGACCTCGACCGTGCGCCAGAACGCCGACAACGCCCGCCAGGCCAACCAGCTGGTGATCGGCACCGCGGACGTCGCTTCGAAGGGCGGCAGCGTGGTCGGCCAGGTCGTCGCCACGATGGCCGAGATCGAGGCGTCCTCGAAGCGCATCGGCGACATCATCTCGGTCATCGACGGCATCGCGTTCCAGACCAACATCCTCGCCCTCAACGCCGCGGTGGAAGCGGCGCGCGCTGGCGAACAGGGCCGCGGCTTCGCCGTCGTCGCGAGCGAGGTGCGCACGCTGGCCCAGCGCAGCGCCCAGGCCGCGAAGGAGATCAAGGGCCTGATCGACGATTCCACCAGCAAGGTCTCCGACGGCGCCGCGCTGGCCGCCCAGGCCGGCAAGACGATGGGCGAAATCGTCAGCTCGGTGCAGCGCGTGACCGACATCATGTCCGAGATCGCGGCGGCCTCGCAGGAACAGGCCGCCGGCATCGAGCAGGTCAACCAGACCATCACCCAGATGGACGAGACCACGCAGCAGAACGCCGCGCTGGTGGAAGAAGCCTCGGCCGCGGCGCGGGCGATGGAGGAACAGGCAGCGTCGCTGAGCCAGACCGTGGCGATCTTCCGGGTCGACGGCGCACCGGGGCCCGCGCAGGCGACCATGCACGCCGCCCCTGCCTCTGCGCGCGGGTCGGTCCCGTCCCCGAAGCGGCGCGCGCCGGCAGCGCCTCGCCCGACAGCCGCGCCCAAGCCGCAGCAGGTCACCAGCGAGGCCGAATGGGCCGAGTTCTGACCTGATCCGCCATGAAGCCCCGGCCTGTCCGGGGCTTCGTGCTGAACGCGTCGCCCCGCGCCTGCAGCCACACAGCGCGGCTCAGAATCACCCGCCGCGGCCGATAACAGGACAGAGTCCGCACATATCGAGCCGTCATGCACGTCAAGCACGCCCTGTACCGCCGCCTGTCCTACCTCCCGATGCGGCAGAAATTCCTGCTGCAGACCTTCTGCGTCGCGGTCGGCATCGTGGCCTTGGCCGTGGTCGCCGCACGCCTGCAGTACGTCGACCTCAACGACACCCGGCAGAACGCGCTGCGCGCGCAGACGGAAATGGCGCTGGGCGTGGTGGAACAGTTCGCGGCGCGTGCCGAGCGCGGCGAGCTCGCACCCGACGACGCCAAGGCCGGCGCGCTCGAGGTGCTGAAAGCCATGCAGGCGTCCAAGGGCGTGGACTACTTCTTCGTCACCGACGAAGCGCCGCACATGCTGATGCATCCCACGCGCGCGGATCTGATCGGCCAGCCGCTGAACACCGTGCTCAGCCCGGACGGCAAGGCGATCTTCCCCGAGTTCGTCGCCGCCGCGCAGGCCGGCGGCGGCTTCGTGGACTACACCTGGGCCAAGGCCGGCGTGGACGCCCCCGTGCAGAAGACCTCGTATGCCGCCCTGTACGCACCCTGGGGCTGGGTGGTCGCCACGGGTGTCTATCTCGACGACACCCAGGCGCAGGCGATGATTTTCACCCTGATCATGGGGGCCACCGGCGGCGCGCTGGTGCTGGTCAATCTGCTGATCGGCTGGGGCATCGGCGCATCCGTGCTCGACGCGGTGGGCCGCGCCCTGGCGGCGGTGCGCGGCGTCGCGCGCGGCGACCTCAGCGTGCGCACCGGTGCCCACGGGCGGGACGAGATCGGTCAGATGCTGCAGGCCACCGATGGGATGGTGCACGTGCTCGAGCGGTTCTCGCAGCAGATGCACGAGATGACCCGCAAGCACGCGGGCGAGGACATCGGGCACCGCATGCCCGAAGACTTCCCCGGCGTGTACGGCGAGCTGGCGGCCGGCATCAACACGATGATGTTCGAACACCTGGACGCATTCGAGGATGCGATCTGTGTGCTGCAGGACTATGCCAGCGGCGATCTGTCGCGCGACGCGCGCCGTCTGCCCGGCACGCGCGCCACGCTGCACGAAGCGATGGATGCGGCCAAGCGCAGTCTGCAGTCGATCAACGGCGAGATCCGCCGACTGGCCGATGCCGCGGCTGCGGGCGACTTCAGCGTGCGCGGCGACGAGTCGGCCTACAGGGCCGATTTCCGGGCGATGGTGCGTGATCTCAACGCGATGATGGACAGCAGCGACCGCAACCTCGCCCAGCTCTCGCAGCTGCTGCGGTCCATCGCCGCCGGCGATCTCGACACCCGTATGGATGGCGAATTCCATGGCGTGTTCGCCAGCATGCGCGACGACGCCAATGCCACCGTCGTCCAGCTCAGCAGCATCGTCAGCCGGATCCGCTCGGCCTCGGGCGCCATCGCCACGGCGTCGTCGGAGATCGCCTCGGGCAACAACGATCTGTCCCGCCGCACCGAGCAGCAGGCCGCCAACCTCGAAGAAACCGCGGCCTCGATGGAGGAACTCACCTCCACCGTGCGCCAGAACGCCGATCACGCGCGACAGGCCAACCAGCTGGCGATCGGCGCGGCGTCGGTGGCGTCGCAAGGCGGCGACGTGGTCGGTCAGGTGGTCACCACGATGGCCGACATCGAAACCGCATCGCGGCGCATCGGCGACATCATTTCCGTCATCGACGGCATCGCGTTCCAGACCAACATCCTCGCCCTCAACGCGGCGGTGGAAGCCGCGCGTGCCGGTGAACAGGGGCGCGGCTTCGCGGTCGTCGCGAGCGAGGTGCGGACGCTGGCCCAGCGCAGCGCCCAGGCCGCTAAGGAGATCAAGGGCCTGATCGACGACTCCACCAGCAAGGTGTCCGATGGCGCGGCGCTGGCCGGCCAGGCCGGCAAGACGATGGGCGAGATCGTCAGCTCGGTGCAGCGCGTGACCGACATCATGTCCGAGATCGCGGCGGCCTCGCAGGAACAGGCCGCCGGCATCGAACAGGTCAACCAGACCATCACCCAGATGGACGAAACCACGCAGCAGAATGCGGCGCTGGTGGAGGAAGCCTCGGCCGCGGCCCGTTCGATGGAAGAGCAGGCCGCCGGCCTGACCCGCACCGTCGCGATCTTCCGCGTCGACGCGACGGCCTCGGTGCCTCGCATGGCGGCGCCGACCGGCGTGCCAGCGAAGCCGTCCGCACGCGCCGTGCCCGCCGCCAGGCCGTCCGTGCGCTCGGCCGGTCCCGCGCGGGCGGCACGTCCCACGGCGGCTGTGGCCGTGACGGAGGCCGACTGGGCCGAGTTCTGATCCCGCCCAATCGGGTTCATACGCGCCCCGGCAGTCAATGTTCGCCTGCCGGGGCCGATATCTCCTCTGTACCCCTGTTCGAGCACCGCGCGATGGCTGCGACGTCCCTGCCCCACCCGCCTGGCGGAAACCGCGATTTCGTGTTTTCGGAGCGCGATTTCCGTCGCGTCTGCCAGTTGATCCACGACCGCGCCGGGATCGCGCTGGTCGACAGCAAGCGCGACATGGTCTACGGCCGTCTGTCGCGACGCCTGCGGGCGCTCGGGCTCACCGAGTTCGGCACCTATCTCGACCAGCTCGAGCGCAATGTCGACGGCGACGAGTGGCAGGCGTTCACCAACGCGCTGACCACCAATCTCACGGCGTTTTTCCGCGAACCGCATCATTTCGAGCATCTTCACGAGCAACTGTCTGCCGCCGGCACGGCGGCGCGTAGCCCGCTCGCGTTGTGGTCCTGCGCCGCGTCCACCGGCGAAGAGCCCTATTCCATCGCGATCACCGCCTGCGAGACCTTCGGCACGATGACGCCGCCGGTGCGCATCATCGCGACCGACATCGATACCCAGGTGCTGGCGACCGCGCAGCGCGGCGTGTATCCGGTGGAGCGCGTGGCCAGCTTGAGCGCCGAGCGCAAGCGACGTTTCTTCCAGCGCGGCACCGGTCCCAACGAAGGCCACTGCCGCGTGCACCCGGCGCTGCAGGCGCTGATCGAGTTCCGTCCGCTGAACCTGCTCAGCCCGCGCTACGACATCGGCGGGCCCTTTGCCGCAGTGTTCTGCCGTAATGTGATGATCTATTTCGACAAGCCCACGCAGCGCGGCATCCTGTCGCGCGTGGTCACACACATGGATGCCGACAGCCTGCTCTACACCGGGCATTCGGAGAACTACCTGCACGCAGCCGATCTGATCCGCCCCTGTGGCCGCACGCTGTACCGCCGCAACATGGGAGCGCATGCCGGATGAGTCGCGCGGCCCTCAGCGACGATGTGATGCGTTATCGCGATCCCCAGTTCAAGGTGCCGGCCGCCAAGCTGCTGCCCACCCAGTACCTGGTGGTCGACGACGGCACGGCCCTGGTGACGGTGCTCGGTTCCTGCATCGCCGCCTGCGTGCGCGACCCACTGCTCCAGCTCGGCGGCATGAACCACTTCATGCTGCCCGAAGGCAACGTGGGCGACGGCGCGCCGGCGCGCTACGGCAGCTACGCGATGGAACTGCTGATCAACGAACTTCTCAAGCGTGGTGCCAGCCGACGCCGCCTCGAGGCCAAGGTCTTCGGCGGCGCCAACGTGCTCAAGGGCTTCACCTCCAATCCGGTGGGCACCCGCAACGCGGAGTTCGTGCTGGCCTATCTCGACGCCGAACAGATCCCCGTCGTCGCCGAGGATCTGCGCGGCATCCATCCGCGCAAGGTGTGGTTCTTCCCGGAGACCGGCAAGGTGATGGTCAACCGGTTGCCGCATGCCCACGAGGCTGAAGTGGTGGCCGCCGAAACCGCCGTGCGTGCGCGCCTGTCGAAGACGCCGGTCAGCGGCGGCGTGGAACTGTTCGAATGAACCCGTGCCGCGTCCTGATCGTCGACGACTCGGCCGTCGTCCGGCAGCTGCTCACCGAAATCCTGTCCCAGGATTCGGCCATCGAAGTCGTCGGCAGCGCCGCCGATCCGCTGCTGGCGCGCGAGAAGATCAAGCGGCTCAATCCCGACGTGCTCACCCTGGACGTCGAAATGCCGCGGATGGACGGCCTGGTCTTTCTCGAAAACCTGATGCGTCTGCGGCCGCTGCCGGCGGTCATGGTGTCGTCGCTGACCGAGCGCGGCGCCGACATCACCCTGCAGGCGCTGGCGCTGGGCGCGGTCGATTTCGTGACCAAGCCCAAGGCCGGCCTGGCCCAGGGGCTGGCCGACTACGCCGAGGAAATCGTCGCCAAGGTCAAGGCCGCCGCGCGCGCACGCGTGCGTCCGACGGCTCCGGCTGCCCGCCCGCTGGTGCGTCTGGATGCGCAGCCCGCAGCCCAGGCGCCGGTGGCCACCCGCTTCCGCACCACCGATCGTCTGATCGCCATCGGCGCCTCCGCCGGCGGAACCGAAGCGATCCGCGTCGTGCTCGAGCGCATGCCGCCCGACGCGCCCGCGATCGTGCTCACCCAGCACATTCCGGCGAGTTTCAGCCGCCCCTTCGTCGAGCGCCTGGACCGCCATTCGCCGATGCTCGTGCGCGAGGCCCGCGACGGCGAGATGATCCTGCCCGGACATGCCTATCTGCCGCCGGGCGATCACCATCTGCGTGTGGTCCGCGACGGCGCCCGCTGGCGCTGCCGACTCGACAACGGACCGCCGGTCAACCGCCACCGGCCGGCCGTGGACGTGCTGTTCCGCTCCGTTGCCGAAGCCGCGGGCAGCAACGCGGTGGCCGCCATCCTCACCGGCATGGGCGACGACGGCGCGCGAGGCCTGCTGGAGCTGCGCCAGGCCGGTGCCTCGACGCTGATCCAGGACGAGGCCACCAGCGTGGTCTGGGGCATGCCCGGCGCGGCGGCCAAGCTCGGCGCCGCCCAGGAAACCCTGCCGCTGGACGCGATCGCCGAGCGCCTGCTCGCGCTCACCCGCGACTGAGCCTGCCCCGCGCAGCGCAACGCCCGAAACGCCCGGTCACTTCGCGAGGGCGCCCGCCGAGGCATGGCGCGGCGCGTCGGTCGCAGTCATCAAGGAGTACACCATGGCATTACGCCTCCCGGTTTCGAATTTCCGGCTGCTTGCCGCCCTGTTGCTTGCCCCCGCAGCCGCCGGCGCTGCACCCGCCGAACCGGGGCTTGGCGCAGGCCATGCCACGGCCGCGTCGACGGACTGGAGGGAGCGGGTACAGATCCGCAGCGGCGCCGGGTCGACCCACGATCGACCGACCGGTTTCGCCCTGCGCATCATTACTGCGGCAGACGACGATGGCGCGGGCGTGCCGCAGGAACGCAGGCGCGCCGACCCGCCTGGCCGCAGCGTCGACGGCCATCCGAGCCCGGCCACCACCGCCATGCCCGCCAGGGCCGAGGCGCTGCTGGCGGAATACTTCGCGAACTTTCCCGATGCCGTGCCTGCGGAGCGCGGCAGCCTGCAGTTCATGGCGCACGAATGGGCGCTCATCCAGCGAGGTGACCGCGACGAGACCGCGGAGTACCGACTCGACCACCTCAGCTTCATCGAGCAGCGCCGCGCCGATGGCACGTACGTCGACGCGGTCAGCTGCAGCGACGGTGAACGCAGCGCCACGCTGGAGCAATGGCAGGCCAATGACCACGCCCTGCTCAGGCAGGCCTCGGCGTCGATCGCAGAGGCCTGTGTGGCTCGGCTTTCGACGAGGCTGCCCGCGTTCTATCCGTCCGCGCTCGCGCGCGAGGCGCTGGGCAGCGAGCCCGTCGAGGTGGTACCGGCGGCGCGGGTGCGTATCTTCGGCGCCACCGGGCGCGGGATCACCCTGTACACCGATGCGACGTGCAATGGAACGCATCGTGACGTCATCGAGGTCAGCCGCTCCAATTTCCGGGCGCTCGGCAGCCTGTTCGGCGGTGCTCCGGAGAACGTCGTGATCGGCATCCCCGAAACCGACACCGTTCGCGGCATGACGAGCGTGCTGTTCTCCAAGCCCCATTACGAGGAGTACGAAGTGCCCGGCGGCAAGCCGCTGCGCTTCGAAGCCCGGATCGAGAACACGGCCGACTACCGGTGTGCGAGAACGTTGTCGGCATGGTTCGTGGCCACGCCGGGCATGGATTACGAGGTGGAGATGGATATCGCCGACCGCATGTGCCGCCTGCAGGTTCGCCGGGTGCGCGCCGATGGCAGCCTGGCAGCGCAGCCGGTACGTCCCGGCCCGATGCGCTGCGAGCATCCGGGCCGCGCGGACGGGCCTGATCCGCTCCAGGCAGGGCCGCCTGTGCTGCCGTGAGCGGACGCCGGCTGCAGTGCGCAGCACCGGGTGTCCCATGCGCCGGCCGCCGCAGGCCGTCCCGGGCGCACGCGCATCGACATCGCGCCAGGCCGGGCGGCGACAGACACGAAAAAACCCCCGCCTCCGGCGGGGGTTCCTGTTTCAAGCCCGCCGGACCACCGGCGGTCGCGGCCGGCGCACGGCCGGCCGGATGTCAGGCAGCGGTCGCCTCGCCGGCTTCGACGTACTCCGGAATCTGGTCGAAGTTCATGTAGCGATAGATCTCGTTCGCCGACGCATCCAGCACGCCGACGTCGGCCATGTACTCGGCCTTGGTCGGAATGCGGCCGAGGCGCGAGCAGATCGCCGCGAGCTCCGCCGAGCCCAGATACACGTTCGAGTTGCGGCCCAGGCGGTTGGGGAAGTTGCGGGTCGACGTGGAGAACACCGTCGCGCCTTCGCGCACCTGCGCCTGGTTGCCCATGCACAGCGAGCAGCCCGGCATTTCCATGCGCGCGCC
>VFQP010006099.1_pt1 | contig 10092 bp, 9 predicted proteins | sample 3512351 | NCBI WGS metagenome assembly VFQP01 (sample SAMN10412372, study PRJNA504923) | tailings metagenome | isolation source: Relicate 1 Philex TSF1 revegetated site | place: Philippines: Tuba, Benguet | collected 2017-08-29
AACCTCTCAAACCTTTGAAACCTTTGAAACCTCCCAAACTCGCCAATTCTTCCCTATCTTCAAATCAAGATCACCCCATCATGGACTTTCTTTATCTGATAGATATTCTCGGGACTTTTGCTTTTGCCGTGTCCGGCGCTTTCTTTGCCATGGAGAAAAAGCTCGATCCGTTTGGCGTATTGATCCTTTCATTTATCACGGCGATCGGCGGCGGTACGCTTCGCGATATTATGATCGGTGACCTGCCTGTAGGATGGCTGCGTAATCCCACGGCAACCATCGTGATCTTTTCATCTGCTATTGCAAGCATGTTCTTTGGGTCCTTTATACGGAAATTCAACATGACCCTGTTTGTATTTGATGCGCTCGGGCTTGGTTTGTTCACTTTTATAGGTATTGAAAAGGGGATCCAGATGAATTTCAGCATTGGCGTGTCCATCGCTTTGGGAACGATCACGGCCTGCTTTGGCGGTGTGATACGAGATGTGATACTGAATACGGTACCACTGGTTTTCCGCAAGGAGATCTATGCTCTTGCTAGCATCATCGGCGGTTTACTGTATTTCCTGTTCCTGAAATTTAATATTGATAATGACCTTGCAAAAATTGTATGCATACTCCTGATATTTGTGATCAGGATTATTGCTGTGAGATTTCACCTCGGTTTACCACGCTTTTATAACCGCGATAGTCGCGCCTGATATTCATACCTTAACAACTGTAAAACCTTAAACTTTCAAACTTTTAAACAATCTTCCGGTATGCGTTTAACCCTTTATCAGATCGATGCTTTTGCAGACAAATTATTTACCGGTAATCCGGCGGCGGTCATCCCGCTTAATACGTGGATAAGGGATGGATTGATGCAGCAACTCGCGATGGAAAATAACCTGGCTGAGACAGTATTTTTTGTAAAGAAGGGTGATGATTTTGAGATCAGGTGGTTTACGCCGGAGAAGGAGATCAACCTCTGTGGCCATGCAACACTGGCTAGCGCGTTTGTGTTGTATACGCAACTGGGTTATAACAAACCCTCGATCACCTTTCACTCGCAAAGCGGGCCGCTTGTGGTAACAAGAGAGGGCGACAGAATATTGATGGATTTTCCTTCCTGGAAACCCGAGCGGACAGAGGATTATCCGTCTGAACTACAGGAGGCACTTGGCATAAAGGAGATCCTGGGAGTCTATAAAAGCCGCGACCTGCTGGTGGAGTTGAACAAAGAAGAGGATGTGACGAAAGCGGAGCCGGATTTTACGTTATTGAAAAAGCTTGGACATAAAGTGATCATTACGGCACCAGGAAAAGAAGTTGATTTTGTATCTCGGTTCTTTGCCCCAACTTATGGTGTTGATGAAGATCCGGTAACGGGCTCCGCGCATTCCCAACTGATCCCTTTCTGGAGTGAGAAGCTGCATAAACAAGCTATGATCGCAAAACAGCTTTCTAAACGAGGCGGCCAGCTCTGGGTTGAACAAAAAGGAGAACGTGTACAGATGGGAGGGCAATGCGTGTTCTATATGAAAGGAGAAATCTTCTTATAGCACTTTCGCCGCGTCCTTCGTTCCTGAATACGCAGCTTGGAATAAGGAACACAACGGGCGCGGCGATACGCGCTGAAAGTATCAGGTAAGAAACCGGCTTTTCATATCCGGTGTAGGTATCATACATTCCTCTTTTTTTCCAAACCATTTGTATCGGTTCCGTGCGATCCATTTGTAAACGGGCGTTCTTAAAAAAAGAGGGAATATCTTCAAAGCATAAAGCGCTTTAGCGGGCCAGTCGAGCCGTTTTGCGATCTCCAGTGCTGCGTCTGAATATTTGTAAACTTTTCCGTTGTCAATCAACAGTACACTCTCTATGGAAGAATCAAGGTCATGCTCTTCTTTCAGTTTCTCTCCAACCTCTGATTGCAAAGCAGCAAATTTCAATTTTGCTTTCTTATCATGCTTTATTGCATAATTCACCCAGGAGTTACAGTAGTTGCAAACCCCATCAAACAACACTATCGGGCCACTATGAATCATGCTACAAGGTAAAACAGTTTCGAAGTTCAATAGTTTTAAAGTTTAAAGGTTTAACAGTTTAACCGTTGATAGATCAACTTTTAAACCATTAAACCTTTAAACTTTCGACCGATTACGCTCTTATCCCATATTGTGGAATACCTTCTGCACATCTTCATCCTGTTCGAGTCTTTCGATCAGTTTGCTGATGTCTTCTGCCTGTTCGTCATTAACGGGAACAGTAGTAGAAGGGATCCACTCCAGTTCTGCACTGATAGGCGTTATGTTTTTATCTTCAAGCGCTTTCTGCATATTACCGAAATCGGTAAAGCCAACACGAACAACCAGTACTTCTTCGCCGTTTTCGCCGGTACCTTCACCCAGTTCCTCCAGGCCGAAGTCGATCAGCTCGAGTTCAAGATCTTCTGGGTTCAGTCCTTCCGGCTTTAGCTTGAATACGCCCATTTTTTTGAACTGGAATGCAACGCTTCCGCTGTTGCCCATGGTGCCGCCGCCTTTGTTGAAATGTGATTTCACGTTGGCCACGGTTCTCACGTGGTTGTCTGTTGCTGTTTCAACGAGGATGGCTACGCCATGTGGGGCGTATCCTTCATAAAGGATCTCATCATAGTTCACCAGTTCCTTGCCCTGTGCTCTTTTGATGGCGGCTTCAACGCGGTCTTTCGGCATACCTACGCTTCTTGCATTCTGGAAGCAGCGGCGGAGGGCAGCGTTTGTTGACGGATCAGGACCACCTGCTTTTACTGCAATGATGATCTCTTTTCCTATACGGGTAAACTGTTTGGCCATGCGGTCCCAGCGGGCAAACATGGTGGACTTACGTACCTCGAAAATTCTTCCCATCTGTATCTGTTGTTAAATATACGGTTGAATGATCCGGCAAAAGTAAAAAGAATTAAAAAGTAAAAAGTCAAAAGTAAAAATTAAAAAAGCCCGGTTTTGAAGGATTGTTTCCAACTTAACCGGGCTTTTTTAATTTTTATTTTGACTTTTTAATTCTTCTTCAGCTTACTATGATGGCGGCTGTAAGCGAAATATACAACCAGGCCGAGTGCCATCCAGGCGAGGGCCACTTTCAGTGTCTGAGCGTCAAGGGCAACGATCATACCGGCACAGATCACGATCCCCAGGATAGGCACGATCGGTACCAGTGGGGTCTTGAATGGCCTTTCGATATTCGGCTCTTTTTTGCGGAGGATCCAAACACCGGCGCTTACGAGTACGAATGCGAACAGTGTACCGAATGAAGTAAGGTCACCGGCAACGTGCCCAGGAACAAAAGCCGCAAACAGACCTACGAATACAAAAAGGATCCAGTTTGCTTTATAAGGTGTTTTGAATTTCGGGTGAAGTTCGCCAAACGCTTTCGGGATGAGGCCGTCATTACTCATGGTGTAGAAGATCCGGCTTTGTCCCATCAGCATCACAAGGATCACTGAAGAGAAACCAGCGAGGATCGCTACAGTTACCGCGGTAGCCAGCCAGCCATAGTCGGTCATGTATTGAGAGATCGCATAAGCAACCGAAGCTTCGCGGCCTTTTTCAGGATCGACGAAATCTTTCCAGTTAGCCACACCTGTCAGTACGTGTCCGAACAGGATATAAAGGATCGTACAAACCAGGAGTGAACCGAGGATACCGATCGGCATATCACGTTTTGGGTTCTTTGCTTCCTGGGCTGCTGTACTAACCGCGTCAAAGCCGATGAAGGCGAAGAACACGATAGCAGCACCACCAAGAATACCACCCCAGCCATGTTTAAAGAAGCCGGTATATTCTGCAATGACCTTTCCTCCCTGATCTACTACTGCCGGAGTTCCTTCAGGTATCAGGTAAGGCGTATGGTTCTCAGGTTTGATATATTGCCAGCCAATGGCGATAAAGAGGAGAACGATCGCTACTTTGATAAACACGATGATCGCATTTACAAAAGCGGATTCCTGTGTTCCTTTGATCAGCAAGAGGGTCAGTAATAATAAGATGACAAGAGCCGGGGCGTTCATGATACCGCTGTGCAGAACGCCGGTTGAGTCTGTGAAGCTCTCAAACGGCGAGTGGCACCATTCATACGGAATAGCCCCTCCCAACAGCTTGTTTAAATATTCGCTCCAGGCAATAGATACGGTAGCTGCACCGAGGGCATACTCCATAATAAGTGCCCAACCGATGATCCAGGCAACAAGCTCACCCATCGTAACATAAGAATAGGCATAAGCACTACCTGCGATAGGGATCATACTGGCAAATTCGGCGTAGCAAAGGCCGGCAAATGCACAACCAACTGCTGCTACGATAAAGGAGAGAGTAACGCCGGGACCAGCTGCCTGTCCGGCTGCTGCTGCCGTCCTTACAAACAAACCGGCGCCAATAATGGCACCGATCCCAAGGGCAATCAGGTTGCCTGCCCCCAAAGTCCGTTTCAGGCCTTTCTCACTGTCGGCAGCTTGTGCCAGCAGTTGGCCGAGGGGCTTCTTCACAAATAAACTCATAAGTAGTTTTATTATGTTTTAGTTCGAAAATTAAGGTCGTAAAGTAAACAATAATTTAATTCAGCCTTTATTTCTTTTAACAAATGCACACCCCAATGGGGAAATGTTTTTTACTATCCGGTATTTTTTCCGATTTTCGGCCTTTTATACCCAATCCGTTTTGGTTGGACTGTTTGCGGTTTGTTCGATGGCCGGGTGGCCGGACATACAGCTTCAGTGATAACAACCACCAGCTCGCCTAAAACAGGCAATTCCGGTGTTGTTATTAATTAGCATCTTAGGATTCGGCCATCAGCCATTCGGCGAACCGCCATCGTATTCCTTTCATGTTAACTCTAATCGAAACGAAATACACCAATTGCTTATGTCTAAAGGAAACAGGCTCACCTTATACATCCTCGTCGCAATGGCGATCGGTATACTGGTTGGATATCTTGTTCACGATCAGGCCTCTCCGGAAACAATCAAATCGTTTTCGACCAATATCAAACTGCTGACGACCATCTTTATGCGTCTCGTGCAGATGATCATTGCTCCCCTTGTATTCAGCACGCTGGTGGTCGGTATCGCCAAACTGGGCGATCTTAAAAGCGTCGGCCGTGTTGGAGGAAAAGCTTTACTCTGGTTTATTACTGCTTCCCTGGCAAGTTTACTGCTCGGATTGCTCCTGGTGAATATATTCCAGCCAGGTGAAGTGATCAAGAACGCTGTGGTCGATTCAAGCGGTGCCCAGGACCTGATCGGTAAAACGCAGGAGTTTTCCCTCGCAAAATTTGTTGAGCACGTATTCCCTAAAAGTGTGGTGGAAGCGATGGCTACCAATGAAGTACTTCAACTGGTAGTTTTCAGCATCTTCTTCGGGATTGCCTGCGCAGCCCTGGGTGATAAGGCTAAGATCGTCGTTAAAGGGCTTGATGCAGTTGCGCATATCATATTAAAAATGGTAGGCTATGTGATGAACTTTGCGCCATTAGGCGTATTTGGCGCTATTTCGGCTGCGATTGCAGTGAATGGTTTGGGGATCTTCGAATTCTATTTAAAATATTTTGCATACTTCCTGATCGGTATTGCGTTGTTGTGGATCATCCTCCTGACTGTTGGATATGCAGTGCTGGGAAAAAGGCTGCGCGAGCTGCTTCGCCGGATCTCTCAGCCACTGTTGATTGCTTTCAGTACAACCAGCAGTGAGGCCGTCTTTCCAAAGCTGACGGAAGAGCTGGAGCGTTTTGGCTGCAAAGACAAGATCGTTTCATTCGTTTTGCCCCTGGGATATTCATTTAACCTGGATGGCAGTATGATGTATATGACATTTGCCAGCCTTGCGATCGCACAGGCATACAATATTCAGATGGACCTCGGTACCCAACTGACCATGCTCCTGGTGCTAATGCTCACGAGTAAAGGTATTGCGGGCGTGCCGCGTGCCTCGCTCGTGGTGGTAACAGCTACCTGCGCCATGTTCAATATTCCGCCTGAAGGGATTGCACTTATCCTCCCGATCGATCACTTCTGCGATATGTTCCGTACGGCAACAAACGTTGTTGGTAATGCGCTTGCAACCAGCGTGGTGAGCAAGTGGGAAGGCGAACTGGTTGATCCATCCGCAGAATCCTTAACTTAATTACAAATTGAAAGAGCTGGTTTCATACAAGATTGATTTATATATTTAACGCATGGAAAGTTTATTACAGATTTATTTGTTAGATGAAGGAGGAATGATCCAACGATTTATTACCTGGATCATCGAGAATGGCGGTCTTTATTTCTTGTTGTTTGTGGTGTTTGCAGAAACCGGGTTGTTCATCGGTTTCTTTTTGCCGGGAGACTCACTACTTTTTGCCGCAGGCATCTTCCTGAATAACCTGGTAAAAGAACTGGCCGGAACACATGTTGATTTCGGGTTCTATCATATTGCGATCATCCTGATGATCATTATTGCTTCTATTATCGGGAATGTTGTTGGATATTGGTTTGGAAACAAAACAGGTCCGCTTTTATTCGAACGGAAAGACACCTGGATCTTTAAGAAAAAGCACTTATTTAAAGCGCGTGACTTCTATCATGAATATGGCAAGGCCACGATCTTCCTGGCGAAATTCCTGCCGATCATCCGCACGTTTGCTCCAATTGTTGCAGGTATCGTAAAGATGCCAAAGAAGCAATTCCTGTTCTATAATGTGCTGGGTAGTATTTGCTGGGTTTCATCCATGATGCTGGGCGGTTTCTTCCTGCAGACATGGGTAGAAAAGAAATTTGGTTTCAGCCTGAAAGATCATATTGAAGCTATCACGATCATTATCGTTGTGATCACAACACTGCCGGTAGTCTATAAACTTTTCTTTGCGAAGAAACCGGTAGTTCCACCACCTGCTGACACTAATGTAAATCCATAATCCGTTATGACATTGCCTGCCAAAAAACAATCGCTGTTCAGCGTAGCGGTTATTGTTGCCGCACTTGGATATTTCGTAGATATCTATGATTTGTTGCTATTCGGTATTATAAGAATACCCAGTCTTCAATCATTTGGGCTTTCTCCTGAGCAGGTTCTGGCAGATGGCGAAGCCATATTGCAATGGCAAATGTGGGGTCTGTTGATCGGAGGAATTATTGCTGGAGTGATAGGAGACAGGCGGGGCAGGTTAAGTGTGCTTTTTGGTTCTATTATTTTATACTCTCTGGCCAATATTGCCAATGGTTTTGTAGAAACAGTGGATCAGTATAAATGGATCCGTTTTATCGCGGGCCTTGGTCTGGCAGGCGAACTTGGTGCCGGCATTACATTAGTGTCGGAGCTCACTCCAAAGGAAAAGCGAGGCATCGCCACTTCGCTGGTTGCGGGTATCGGATTGACCGGTGCTGTTGTGGCATTTATCATGAAAGAAAATTTTCACTGGCGTACCTGTTATTTTATCGGAGGCGGCCTGGGGATGTTGCTGTTGCTCCTGCGTATTTCTGTTTTTGAGTCAGGGATGTTTCATGAAACAAAGAAAATGGGGGTGCAGCGGGGTAATTTCTTTATGTTGTTCACCAACGCCGATCGTTTTAAACGCTATCTATGCGGGATCCTGATCGGTTTACCAACATGGTTTGTGATCGGCGTATTAGTCACATTTTCCAGTGAGTTTGCAAAATGGTTTGGTATTACGGAACCGGTAGATCCGGGAAAAGCGATCATGTTTGCCTATGCGGCGATCTCGCTTGGTGATATCGCAATTGGTTTCGTAAGTCAATGGATGAAAAGCCGTAAAAAAGCGTTGTTTCTTTTCTACGGTATCACTATCATCTTCATGATATTGTTCTTCACTGTTCAATGGAATGGCTCCGCTGCGAAAATGTACTGGATCTGTGCGGGGCTCGGCTTCGGAACCGGTTTCTGGGCAATATTTGTAACGATGGGGGCAGAACAGTTTGGAACAAACCTGCGTGCCACAGCTGCTACAACTATTCCTAACATGGTGAGAGGTATGCTTGCGATCGTTGTACTGCCATTGTTCCAATGGTTGAGAGGTATGGAGGGGGTAGGATACGTAAAAGGTGGAATATACTCAGCTATCATCCTTATGACGATCACCATTATTGCCGCAGCCTTTACGAAAGAAACTTTTGGGAAAGATCTGAATTATGTAGAGGAATAACTAATTCGAACAGAAAAGGTTCCCGCAGATAACGCTGATCAAGCGCAGATCCGCAGATTGAGTTCTTATATCAGAAGAATATCTGCGTATCTGCGCATTCGATTTAAACAGTTTAGCCATTCTTTTGAAGCTTTGAATAAAAGATTGGAAAAATCTGCGTAATCTGCGGGCTCTGCCAGCCGTAGCAAAGCGAAGGAGGGAACCTACGCCAATCAAATATGAGATATTTTCTCAATCACCAAACTCTCCGGCAACTGCTCCATACACGCATGATCCCCTCTATAGCAAGGTTTATTCCCAAACACCGAGCATGGCCTGCAATACAGATCAACCTGTGCTGCATTTTCCGGCTTCTGCCCCCACCCATAAAATCCTGCATAAGGATGCGTTGCTCCCCAGACAGACACCACCGGCACCCCAAATAACGATGCCAGGTGCATATTCGCAGAATCCATACTGATCATCTTATCCAGATTGCTGATGATCGCCAGTTCTTCGCTGAATGAAAACTTTCCCGCAAGATTGATCACACCCGGAAATTGTGCCGCCCATTCATTCAACAGTTTTATCTCTTCTTTACCGCCGCCTATCAGGAAGAGCTGTTGCTGATCATTTGAATGAAGTTGTCGTATTACCGACAGCATCTTATCAACCGGATACATTTTCTCCCCATGCTTTGCAAATGGAGCAATGCCGATATGTTTTTTCCCGGGAAGAAATAAAGAACCTGCTGAAGAAGGTAAGGTTTGCCGCGGATACGTTTGTTTAACACGATCTAGCTTTACCGGAAAACCAAGTTCCGCAAACACATCAGCATAACGCTCAAATGACGTTTTTAACTGGATCAGTTTTTTGTTCTCCTTCGCCGTCAGCTCTTTCTTCTCCTTTCTTCCCTTATCGATTTTTGCAACAGCTGTTCGTGTAAACCTGAACAGGTTACGAAGAATGGTTGAACGGAGAACATTATGGAGGTCTGCCACCGCATCAAAATGGCTGCCCGATCTTAATTCACGAAATAGTTTATAAATGCCCCAAAAACCTTTATGCTTTCCTCTTTTTTCCAGCCCGATCACTTTTGTTCTTTCCAGCGGTGCGAATATCGGCGCAAAAGCAGGCGTTGTCACAACCGTAAGCTGTACTTGCGGATACTGCTGCAATAGCTGTTGCAACACAGGAGCCGTCATCGCCACATCTCCCAAAGCGGAATTCCGTATAACTAAAAGGTGTTTACCCTCCATCACTTGCCGGCAGTTTGTTGCTGATATAAAACCGGGTTCAATGAAGGATCATTATACATCTTCATCTGTTTATACACTTTCATGTATTTCTTGCCTTGTTCAATATCTGCAAGCAACTCGTCAATTGCTGAGGAGAGATCCTTACGTTGCTCGAGCAATACCGACAGTTTCTGCTGGCAGGCCGCAATATGTACAGGATTCGCATCCGTCCTTTCCGCCTCCACCCGCATATGATAGATCTTCAAAGCAAGAATAGAAAGACGATCGATTGCCCATGCCGGACTTTCGGTATTAATAGAAGCAGAGCCAAGCGGTTTCACTTCCGCATATTGTTGAAGAAAATAGCTATCAATATATTCCACCACATCCGTTCTTTCCTGATTAGAAGTGTCAATTCTTCGTTTGATTGCCAACGCTTCAACCGGATCAATCGCCGGATTCCGGATAATATCTTCCAAATGCCACTGAACCGTATCGATCCAGTTCTTCAAATAAAGCAAGTGCTCTAACTTATCCGCAGGATAAGGATTCGCAATAGCTGTATCCACGTGATCCTTCACATGATAGTCTGCAATAGAAGCCTCAAAAATTGAATTAGCCAGATTACTGATCATAAGATATCTCTGATTTTCCACAAATCTAAGCTAAGAGGAGGAAAGAGGGAAAAGAGGGTGGAAGGTTTGAGAGGTTTGAAAGGTTT